>Ga0233415_10000862_pt1 | contig 13654 bp, 10 predicted proteins | sample Na_anoxic_12_MG_FD_188631 | JGI IMG/M metagenome (GOLD analysis project Ga0233415, IMG submission 188631) | Seawater microbial communities from Saanich Inlet, British Columbia, Canada - Na_anoxic_12_MG | ecosystem: Environmental > Aquatic > Marine > Inlet | place: Canada: British Columbia... | reverse complement strand
AGAAACGTTGTCTCTGATTTTGTACGATAGGCATTTTGAGGCCTTTGACAGGATTCCCGCCCCGGTAAAGGTCCCAAGTAAAGGATTTATTGTATATCTGCCTGATAATCACAAGGCAATGTTTTACCGTTGCCGGTGCAAGGCCCTCTTTTAAAAGTTCTGATTTCATACGTTCCAGGTCAAAGGTGGATATTTCGTTCATACGTCTATTCCCGAACCGGCCTTTGATATGATTATTGTAAAGGTTTAAATCATCTCGCCCATTTCGTGCTTTATTTGTTTTAATCCAGGTTGCATACGTCTCCCATACATCTTTTAAAAAGGGCACCTTCGCCTTTTGTTTTGGTAATTCAAACCCATGCCGTATTGCCCGCACTCGCTCGGCTCGGATATCGTTTGCAAGTTTTTCAGAGTACCCTTCGCTTAACCAGCCGACCTTTTCCCATATCTTTTTTCCGTCCAGTTTGTAGGTGATATCGAAACAGATGTCTGGCTTACCGTTTAATTTCCTTTCAAGAGATTCCCGCCGATATATACCCTTATATTTTGTCTTTTCTCTGGTCGCCATTTTCAACCCCCTTTTTTAAACTTTTTGCTATTCCGTGAGTTATGCGTGCTACCCCATTGATACCCTTGAATGTTAAAAACAGTGATTGCGGATTATTTAGCGTGCTACCCTAAACCGTCATAAGTATCTTAATTATTAAATTAAATTATGTCAAGTGATTTTTAATGAAGTAGGTGAGAAAAGATAGAAAACTGACTCTTAATCAGTAGGTTAGAGGTTCGATTCCTCTACGGCCTACCATAAATTAAAAAAAGGTTTCCGAGAAATTCTTGGAAACCTTTTTTCTTTTTCATAGTAATCTTACCGAGTTTGAATCCCTTACCAGAAGATTCATTACAAAAATTTCTAACGCAGTGATTTCAAATAAAGAATTTCAAAAACTCATTTATATGATGCAAAGATATAAAGGTGCTATATCAAAGTTTACAGAGATTGCCGTTGACTTATTGAGTAAAATAATAAAATATTCAAGTGCATTGAAAGAAGCTGGAGAAAAGATACCTGCTTAGGTATTGGCCATAATCAGATGGAAGCATCTCAACCTATGGGAAAATGATGATAACTATATTTCGTGATAATAAAGGAGCTGAAAATGACATCTGAAAATAAGAGAAAGTCGAATGAATTTCCACCTTCATTCGAAAGTAAGTGCATCAACACGATTCGTTTTTTAGCGGTAGATGCGGTGCAGAAGGCTAATTCGGGTCACCCCGGTATGCCCATGGAGGCCTCTGACTTAGCTTATGTGCTCTGGACTAAAATCATGAGGTACAATCCTAAAAATCCACAATGGCCAAATCGCGATCGCTTTGTTTTATCGGCTGGCCATGGCTCCATGCTGTTATATGCTATGCTCTATCTGACCGGGTATAACCTTACACTCGACGAGATAAAGGCTTTTCGACAATGGAATAGTAAAACCCCCGGACATCCCGAGTATGGCTGTGCATCTGGTGTGGAAACTACTACGGGCCCATTGGGCCAGGGCTTTGCAACCGGCGTTGGCATGGCCATGTCTGAGAGGTTTCTGGCCAACCGTTTTAACAGGCCAGACTTTCCGCTGGTTGATTACTTTGTTTACTCTTTGGTGAGTGATGGAGATATTATGGAGGGAGTCTCTTCTGAGGCGGCTTCTCTGGCAGGGCACATTGGTCTGGGAAAACTGATCTATATCTATCTGGATAATCGGATAACGATCGAGGGGCCCATCGATTTTGCCTTGAGTGAGGATGTAGGGCGCCGCTTTGATGCTTACAACTGGCACGTACAGCATGTAAATGGCTATGATTTAGCAGGGATAGAGCAGAGCATTCAACAAGCCAAAGAAGAGAAATCAAAACCATCTCTTATTATTGCGAGGACTAATATTGCGTATGGGAGCCCCAACAAGCAAGACTCTGCTGATGCCCATGGAGCGCCATTGGGGGAAGAAGAAGTAGTGCTGACCAAGAGAAACCTTCAATGGCCTGAGACCCCCGCATTTCTCGTCCCCGAGGATGTGCTTTTCCATTTTAGACAAGCGGAAAAATATGGACAAGAACACGAGAAACAATGGTTGTCTCTCTGGCAAATCTATAAAAAGTCCTATCCTGAACTTGCCCATGAGTGGGAGAATATGCATAAAGACCCTGATCCTTCTCAGTGGGAAAATTCTTTACCTCTTTTTAAACCAGAAGATGGGGCCATAGCAACCAGGTCTGCCTCTGGCAAAGTGCTGCAAGCAGTTGCGCCTCACCTTCCTGGCCTTATCGGTGGCTCAGCAGATTTGGCACCCTCAAACAATACCTTTCTGAAAGACTTCGGGGAGTTCAAAAACACAGGTGGCCGCAACATTCATTTCGGTATTCGTGAGCATGCCATGGGGGCGATTTTGAATGGCATGGCCCTCAGCGGAGCCCTCATCCCTTATTGCGGCACTTTTCTGATCTTTTCCGATTACATGCGACCCGCTATTCGTTTAGCAGCAATGATGGGATTGCCTGTGATTTATGTTTTCACTCACGATTCCATCGGGCTGGGAGAGGATGGTCCCACACATCAACCTATCGAGCAGCTTTCCATCTTGAGAGCCATGCCAAACCTGATGGTTATCCGCCCTGCGGATGCCCAGGAGACAGTAGAGGCATGGAAAATAGCCCTGAGCCGTCGAGATGGCCCAATCGCACTGATTCTGACACGACAGAAATTACCTATCATTGATAGGGATCGCTATACTAAAGCAAGTGGACTTAGACGCGGTGCCTATGTTTTGGCCGATGCCCCTGAATCAAAACCTGAACTGATCTTGATAGGCACAGGGTCAGAGGTGCCTATTCTGCTGTCGGCATATGAGCAATTGATAGGTCAGGGCATTCAAGTTCGAGTGGTCAATGTTCCATGCTGGGAACTTTTTGAAATGCAGTCTAAAGACTATCACGAGGAAGTGTTGCCATCTCATGTAAATGCGCGCCTTGCAGTTGAAGCAGGCTGCCCATATGGATGGGAGCGATACACTGGGGCACAGGGAAAAATCATCGGTATAGATCGCTTTGGGGCCTCAGCTCCAGGAGAAGAGCTCTTTCAACAATTCGGTTTCACGGTAGAACATGTTATAAAGGATGCCAAGGAACTTTTAAGCAGTGTATAGGTACAGCGATATTTTCCGCATCAGAGGTGGTGAATGCAGATAAAACATTCGCCAATAAAGGATTAAATGAAAACATATCTTGACTGTATTCCTTGTTTTTTCAATCAAGCACTTCGTGCAGGTCGAATAGCAACAGATGATGAAAGAAAGATAAAAAGAATTTTGGATGAGATAGGAATGGTGCTCAAGGACATTCCTCTTGAAAGCACTCCACCAGAAACTGGAAGGCTAATATATGAAAAAGTAAGAGAAATCACAGGGAACTATGATCCTTATAAAGAAATAAAGATTGAAAGCACTCACAAATCCCTCTCTTTATACCATTCTTTAAAACAGAAGGTCGAACAATCAAATGATAGTCTTCTTTCAGCGATAAGAATTGCGATTGCTGGTAATATAATCGACTTTGGTGTGAATAGAAATTTTGATATTGAGAGAGAAATACATGAAGTGCTCGAAAAAGATTTTGCAATATATGATTACACTAAATTCAAGGAGTGTTTTGACAAAACTGATGAAATTCTTTATATTGGCGATAATGCCGGGGAATCTGTTTTTGATAGAATTTTGATAGAAGAATTAAAAAAGCCAGTGATATATATTGTGAGAGATGAACCCGTTATCAATGATGTAACATATGATGATGCAATACTGGCAGGAATAGATAAAGTTGCGACTATAGTATCATCCGGGACAAATGCTCCTGGTACCATACTTACAACATGTAGCAATAAATTTAGAAAGATATATAACGACGCAAAATTTGTGATAAGTAAGGGACAAGGAAACTATGAGGGGCTTTCTGATGAAAAAAAGCCTATATTTTTTCTGTTAAAGGCAAAATGCTATGTCATAGCTAAGGATATTGGCGTTACCGAAGGGGATATTGTGTTGAAAGGAATAAATGTGTAATAAATTGGGTAAAATCTTGACCTTACATGCCTCTGCCTCCCCCTCTTCCTCCTCCCCTACCACCTCCTCTACCCATTTTTTTTCCGCTTCCCATGCCTCTACCTCTGCCTTTTCCTCTCATATCACCACTTTTTTGCCACTGGTCCGATTTTCCCTGGTCTATTTCGGTTTTAGCCTCTGTTACTATGCGACGAACTGCTGAAGAAAGATAGGAAAACAAGCTTAAAACAATACCTGTGCCAGCTTCAACAAAGGTCTCTGTTTTATTCTTTGCTCCAGGCTCTGCTTGGGACATACGGTACCCTGCACTACTGCTTGCTTTTGCACTGAACTCTGCGTCTGAGTAAACTTTTGCTTGTGGGGAAGTTTTCTCCGGCTCCAGCGGCCTTTTTGAGGATAAAAAGAATTTCACCGTCTCATAGGCCTCATTAACTTCCTTTAATCTATCCTCAGCCTTTTGTTTTAGCCGAGGATTGTTGGAAAAACGATCCGGATGCCAGATATTGACCATATCTTTATAGGCCTGTTTTGCCTCATTTAGGGTAGCATCATGTTTAAGCTCAAGAATGTCTAAACATCGTCGAATATCCATTGTATCTTTCTTTGCCTCCTAAAAAAATAACTCTCCATTCTACCACCTGATCTCTCAGGCAATGTCTCCACCATTGTCCTGGGTAATGAAACTAACCCTTGTTTTTCTCACCAACCCACGTACTACAGGGCCTTCAACCATATATCGATCTCCTCTCAAAATCTTTTGATTATGATGGCTGGCCTTAAAGTACAAATCGTGGAAAAAAGTTAATCAATAGAGAATAGATCCGAGAAAGAAGAATATGCTATGGCATAGGAAGAAAATGCTTGCCGCTAATGGTCAGAAGAAGAGGGTCTCTTTTTGCCCTTCTTTCATTATCAAAAACCATTGGTCCGGTTACACTATCAAAATATCTATTTCCTGCTAATGCAGAGCGAAAATTCTCTCTTGTCTTTATGTCTTTACCTTTTTCCTTTAAGATTTCTTTGACTACTCGAATAGTATCGTAGCCCATGGCAGCAAGAAGTCGTGGCTCCTGGCCAAAACTTGTTCTGTACTGCTCAACAAAACTATCTACACCTATATAACCGCTACCAGAAAAGAATCCAGATGGAAATATTGCTCCATGAACATATCTTCCGGCGATGTCTATTAATTTGGGAGAGTTCCAAAGATTTGTTCCTAAAAGGGTTACCCCCAAAACATCATGATAGGCTAATTGAGATGCTATAAGGCCTGCCCTTTCATAACTGTCCGGGATAAAGACAGCATCAAAATCAACGATAGGTTTCAGTTCCTCTTCTAAATCTTGTTCTTCCATTTTCTGTTCTAATTGTTCCTTATCCCTTTCTTTATCTTCCTCTTCTTCCTCAATGTCTGGTTTTGGCCTGGGATAGAAAAGACCAACCATCTTTTTTATCTCTACTGCAAAATCTGTACTCTTCGGATCATATGACTCTACTGCATTTATCACCCCTCCATTAGATTCAACCTTATCCTGAAAATTGCAGGTTTCCAAATACCTCAAAAGGTTTTTCTAACCAAATCTCAGCCATTACTAAAAAACTCATAGCCCCATTGGTAATAAGCCTTTGGGATAAGTAACCACAAACTCTATGTTAATCTCCTGTTTTTGCTCAGGGTCTAGCTTATACTCCCACAACATAACCCCTTCTTTATCAAGATAGTTCTTTTTCGCAGGTTCAGGGTTTATTTTAAGGTCCTTCAGCTCTATCTTGTCCGTTTTTGACACGGGAATGCTGTCCACTATCTTTAGCAATATGGATTTGTCTTTTAAATTCTCAACCATAATCTTATAGGCCAGGTCCCGTACAATGGTACCTCTTTGGATCTTTCCAAAATACGTTTCTTTGATCTTGTCCTTAAGCTTTTTCCGCTTGACCATCACCTCTCTGTCTGCACCAAGGCTCAGATGAAATTCTTCTCCCGCTTTTTTTTCACTAAGATAGGTCTTACCGATATACCGTCCTCCGAAATACACATTCAATGGCCCACTTAACAGCTCTTTATCTGCCTTTGTCTTACACACTAGAAAAGTCAAAGGACTACGCTTTGGAACAGCATAATAGTAAGAGTCTCCGTGCATCTTTTTAGTGAAAAGAGGCAGAATTGTCTCTTTATCCCTCGATTCAATATCTATCGGTTGGGGAATTCTGTATTCAAAGGAAAGGGGTAACTCTCTCTTTACGGCTGTGGTAAATGCTGCTTCTTGTTTAGGTATCTCAGAGTAGTTTTTTTCTTTCACCACATCCGTGACCGTTGCCTCCCCCTCGGAAGCAAGATGTCCTGCCTTTCCCATCCACTTTGCCCGTGGTCTTGGTATATCAAGGAGCCAGCTTGAAAGGTACGGAAGACGAACGCCACTCAAGGGGATAACATTTGAGATTGAAAGTGCCACGTGGTTCCAGTCTTCCCCTGTCTTCTGCAGGATCTTTGAAAACATGGTCAAATCGATTTCGGATAGCGCCATAGGAACGGAAACCTTGTACAGGGGTCCCCAGTTGGCATTTTTGGTAAGATAGTCGACTATAATGCGTATTTTCTGCGCCTTTTCTGCGTTGAATAAAATTTCAATAACCTTTCTGACCTTCTTAGCAGGCCTTCGAAGAGCGTTCAGTTCCTCTTTTAGAACTTTTATTTCTTTTTCTATCTCTTCAATTGACGCGTCAAGAGACTGTTTTTCATCATTAATTTTTTGAAAGTTGGAGCTCAAAAATACCAGGGTCTTAGTTAAATCTTCCATGTCCGGAAAAGTGGTTTTGATCTCCTGAGGGATTTGGGTCTGAGAAAAATCGATGAGTGAAACGAGAAATAACTCTTCTTTATTGAGGACTTCCTTCTTATCAGCTAAAACTCTTTTTGACTTTTTCAGCTCGTTGATCTTTTGCTCTAGGGCCTTTATATTCTCCCGGGGTGATTCCTTTATAGGGATTTTCTTGAATTGAACACTAAAAATCTCCCCAGCCCCAAAAATCTTTGCTGTTATCGAATCCTTATCGACGCGGAAGGCCTCGATCTCAAGGAAAAGTTCATTAAGCCCCCTTTGGACTGTTGTAAAAGCCTCCCTTTTGACCATGGCCTGTCCTGAGAAAAGTGTAACTTCCTTGATTTGAGATGGAACTGTCTTCTCCGCAAAAGCAAAAGGCACGATGAAAAATGAAAAAAGCACTATGAAGATATATGACTTTCTCATGGCTCCTCCACATATTATTATGTTCGCTCTTTCTTCTTTTTTATGTACCACCATTGCCGGCTCACTCTTCTCCATTCATTTAAAACCACACAAGTCATCAGAAGGAGATACAATGCGGTATTTTATGGGTAACAGAATATTCGAAAGCCACTTCTGTGTCAATAAAGAATCTAGGACATGCCGGAGATATCACATCATCTGGGAGGGGGGAATTTATCAGGAGTGGGTCTTGTAATTTTAACGTTTTCGACAGGCTCTGAGAAAGCAAAAAAGGACACTGGTGATTGATCAAGCAGTGCCCTTTCGCATCGAAATGGCTCCCCGGGACGGACTTGAACCGCCGACCAAGTGGTTAACAGCCACCCGCTCTACCACTGAGCTACCGGGGAGTATCATTTTTTTCCTTTAGCAGACCAAATGGTTAATTCCGACTATGTCGTAACTCTACCAATTGAGTCTTAGCGAAATCCCGATAAAATCGGGACTGAGCTACCGGGGAATACACAAATAAAATTTAACAGATAGTTGATTGAACGTCAATCAAAATATCCGCATAAATTTCCTACCAAAAACAGTTTCTTGACATGGGAGAAAGTTACCTTTAATTTAAGATCAGGGTAAGGAAAAAAGAGAGTACATAATGAAGCAGATTATTCTTGGTACAGCAGGCCACGTAGACCATGGTAAAACCGCACTTATCAAGGCCCTGACAGGCATAGACACAGACAGGCTCAAGGAAGAGAAAGAGAGAGGAATAACCATTGAATTAGGCTTCGCCCATCTCACGTTGCCAGGCGGGCTCACTATTGGCATTGTGGATGTACCTGGTCATGAAAAGTTTGTTAAAAATATGGCTGCAGGCGCAACGGGCATTGATTTGGTTGCCCTTATCATTGCAGCAGATGAAAGTGCTATGCCTCAGACAAGAGAACACCTTGAAATTTGCTCTCTCCTTGATATCAAGCATGGCCTGGTAATAATAACTAAAATAGATCTGGTGGATAAAGAATGGCTCAACCTTGTAAGAAATGATATTTCCACATTTCTTGCCGGCAGCTTTTTGCAAGACTCCCCTATAGTAGAAGTCTCCTCAAAAACTGGGGAAGGGATTAAAGACCTAATAAAAATACTCGGTGAATATACTGAAAAAGTGCCTGAAAGGGACTCTGGAAATTTCTTCAGACTTCCTATAGACAGGGTTTTTACCATGAGGGGTTTTGGGACGGTTGTCACCGGTACAACAATATCAGGACATATCAAGACAGGCAGCGAAGTAACCATTTATCCAAAAAAAATAAAAAGCAAGGTAAGAGGAATCCAGGTACATCATCAGGATGTGCCATCAGTCAGGGCAGGGCTAAGAACTGCGATAAACCTTCAGGGGGTTGAAAAAGAGGCCTTTGTGAGGGGAGATGTAGTTGCTGAAAAGGATTCTCTTAAGCCAACATATATGGTAGACGCTGTTTTGAAATACCTGGAAAGTAACCCTAAAAAGCTACAAAACAGGACGAAGGTGAGGTTTCACTGGGGTACCTCTGAGATAATTACCACGGTCATTCTCCTAAATAGAAAGGAGCTATCTCCCGGGGATCAGTGTTTTGCACAATTTCGTCTGGAAAGGCCTATAGTGGTTCTTAAAAGGGATCGATTTGTTATCCGAAGCTACTCACCAATAAGAACTATTGGTGGGGGTTATGTTTTGAATCCTCTTCCGTCAAAGAAAAAGAGATTTTCAAAGAATACTTTACAGGAGCTCACTATTTTAAATGAGGGTTCTGATGAGGAAATTGTTGAGCAATTTATAAAAAACAGTCAACTTCAGGGCATAGGCAAAACCGAACTTGCTTTCCTTAGTAATCTTACTAAAAAAGACCTTGATAAGATAATTACACTATTGCTTTTAAATAGGGTTATTTTTCAGGCTGATATAGAAAATGATATATTTATCCATGCTGAATTTTACAACAAGGCTAAAGAAGATACAGTAGCCATTCTTAGTGATTACCATAGGCGTTTTCCCTTAAAAGAGGGATTGGTCAAAGAGGAATTGAGATCCAAGATAAAGGGTAATGTAAAGGAGAAACCCTTCAATCAGCTCCTTACTACCCTGATTCAAGATGGTGCCGTTGTAAGGAACAAGGATCTCATCAGGCTCAAAGATCATACGGTTACGCTCCTTCAGGATCAAGAAACGGTGCGCAATCAGATCGAGCAAATCTATCTCAAGGAGGGACTTGAGCCACCATACTTTAACAATCTGGATCAAAATATAATACAACAAGGGGGGAAAGATTTGCTGGAAATCATGGTCAAGGATGGAACCCTTATCAAGGTAAAGGAAGATCTTTATTTCCATAAAAAGTCGATAGAAGAACTAAAGAGAAGACTTATTGATTTTATAAAAGAGAAAGGTGAAATAACGACACCAGAATTAAAGAAAGTGACAGGCGTTTCAAGGAAATATACCATCCCTCTTATAGAATACTTTGATAAAACCCAGCTAACGGTAAGGGTAGGAGATAAAAGAGTACTCAGAAAGAGACAGTAACTACTGCCTGAACGAAAAGCCAGTTCAGGCACGATTTTGGATTTTGCCCGCCTGCCGTCCGTCGAGCAGGGATTGTGGATTTTGGATTAAGAAAACAAAACAATTTCAAAGCTTTGAAGATTTAAGGCCAAAACTTGACAACTATATTTCGAGGTTTTCGTTCAGACACTAACTATATTATCAATAGGCAACGTCATTAGTCATTTGTTTGGATAATAATAAATTCTTTGCCTTTCGATGCCATTTACAAGTGGCAAATGACTATTCATAAGGGACATTAATTTTAGATCTAACAATGGGGGAATAGCGAACAATGGATTTTTCATCCTTTACAGAAGGCCCATTATTGTGGATTGTTTTTTTGGTATTTATTGTTGGGATTATTACCAGGCTCGTTTTCTTTTTCTTTGAGATTATTAAAAGCAGCAGAGATAAAGATTACAGATGGAGGTATATCTTAATTACAATTGGGCGCTCCTTCCTGCCTTTTCATAGTGCAGTGGGCAACAAACCACTATATGCAATCCTGCGCTATATATTCCACATATGCCTTATTGTCGTTCCCATCTGGTTTTCAGGACATATCGCCTTATGGGAAGAATCCAGGTTTGAGTGGACATGGAGGTCTCTCCCAGATGCATGGACAGATTGGATGACACTTCTTTTGTTAGGCCTTGCCACCTATTTTCTAATCAGGCGTATCGCATCAAAAGACATTCGCCTTAACTCTTCCATATCAGACTACGTTATAATCCTTCTAACCGCCTTACCTTTTGTAACTGGATACTTTTTAACCCATGGTAGTCTGGATTCTATAGCCTTTTTAGGAAATAACATGTGGACCATTCATATTTTAAGTGGCGAGGCAATGATAATTATGGCGGTTTTTCTCTTTTGTAGAACCCGTCTTAATACTCAGAAATGCACAGGCTGTGCCGCCTGTGAATTAAATTGCCCAACAGGAGCGCTTGAATCTACCGATGAAGGGAACCTAAGAATATTTACCTACTCACATTATCAATGTATCTGTTGCGGGACATGTGTAAATACCTGCCCTGAGAATGCTGCAGAATTAAGGCATGAAATAAGCCTGAGAAAATTTTTCCAGATAGCTCCCAAACAAGAGATACGCTCGGTAGAACTTAGGGTGTGTGAAAGATGCGGAGCCTGGTTTGCGCCTGTCCCCCAGTTGGATAAAATCGGGCAGACCTTTACTCACGAATATCTGCGTTTCTGTCCCCGTTGCAGAATGGTCAACATTGGAGACCTGTTACATCAGCTGTCTCCCTGGCACAGAAAAGAGCTCGAAAGAAATAATTGAGTAACCTAATTCCTATTGAAAACAAGAGATTTTACGGTAACGGGAAATACTTGACCAGCAACTAATGGTTCACCGATATCAATCCAATCTCCCTCTTCCAGAATTAATTCATCTAATGAAAGTAAATTATTTTTCAAGGTAGTTTCTCGTCGAATTACGTTCCCCACACTACAGGCGATATCCTTTTCAAAGATTAAAATAATTGGCATGTTGGTTTTTATTGAATTGGTAAAAGCTGCTTCAATAGCCTTTGCAAATAACTCTAATTTAGGGTAAGAAGCCCTAACCGGATCCTTGAAGTATAATGCTGCAATTTCTTCACCTTCGTTTAAATCAAACCTTTGAAATGAGACATGTATCTGTGATACAACGTGTTCAACGCTTAATTTTGACCTTTCGACATCCACCCTAATTACGGGAACATTTTTTATCGGAAATGAAAGCTTGTCATCCATAAATCCTGAAGAGCCAGAAATTGATAGCGAATATGCACCTGCACCAATGACAGTTGCTCTAATTTTATTTTCTGGCTCTATAATCGGAGAAGCTAATTTAAATGTCAGGGAATTAATTTTTTCGGCCAAGATTTGCCCTATATCAGGGTAATTTCCATTACCACCATATATCAATTCTGCGACACCGCCCGAAAATGAATATTCATCAATGCTTTCTGGAAAATCTAAATCATCAGTCAGCATTAGCTGTTTGGCTAAAGAGGAACTTGCAGGACCAGTAATTACCTCAATTAATACTTCGGCGAACTTTGTTGCTATTCTTTCTATATCCTCCTTTGGGATTTGATCCCCAATTCCATAATTCAATCCAATATGGTCCATAACTTTCATTGCAGGTTTGTCAAGCCTCCAGATTTTTCCTTCAGAATTTACGCCAAGTAAAATAGCCCCTACAGATATACAACTTGTTGATATTATCTTTCCATTTTTTGATATGGCAGCGTTAGACGTTCCTCCACCAATGTCACAAGATAATATTGTTTTATTATACTCTTTTGATCTCGCAGTTGACCCTGAGCCCATTGCAGCGATTAAACTTTCGAAATTTGGCCCTGCTGTTGCTGCAACAAATTTCCCTGCATCATTGGAAAGGGCTTCTGCTATTTGCCTTGCATTATCTTTCTTAGCTGTTTCTCCGGTTACAATAATTGCGCCTGTTTGAATATCTGCAGGATCAATTTTTGCTCGCTTATATTCTTCTTTCAAAAAACCAGTTAATTTATCGATATCAATTGTATCATTATCCAAAAAGGGTGTATTTATTATTCTTCCCTCATGAATTATATTCCTTTCCTGAATCTGAAAACGACGAGACTCAGACCGCTCATCTCTTCTTAGTACAAGATTTGAAAAAACCAAATGGCTTGTTGAGCTTCCTACATCTATGCCAACTGAAAGTATTTTAATTTCGTTTATTTCCATTGTTATTTCTCTAACCCAATTTTGAACATATCGCACCTTTGGTGCGGACCTGTAGGGGTTCGATTTATCGAATCCCGCTTTGCGGGACGTCATAAATGTCGCCCCTACAAGGACTTAAAAAGGAAATTCCTATACTATCAAGTTAATTTGCGGGTTGTTCTTGAATCCTGCGGCTGATGTCTTCTGCCGCTTTTTTGGTTAACGTGATAAGGGCCTTCATCTTTTTCTCGTCCAGGCTTGCCTTAAACCCAACGACCCAGATTGCCGACATAAATTGACCCAATCCCACTATTGGCGATGCTACGGCCCTGACACCCAAGATATATTCCTCATCATCAATGGCATAGCCCATTTTCCTAACGCGCCTTAATTCCTGATGATACAACTCCGGATCAACAATGGTATTTTTCGTAAACCGAATCAGTCCCTTTGGTCGGATTATTTTTTCGGTTTGCTCCTCTTCCATTGATGCCAAAAAGACCTTTCCCACCGCCCCGGCAAATAGAGGGATCGTTGTTCCTATCGGGGCCGTAATCTTAAGATCCTGTCTTGATTCAACAATATCCAATACGGTTACGTGGTCCCAGCTTGAGATGCCCAAGAAGACCGATGCCTGTGTCTTTTCCATCAGTTCCTCCATAATGGGTCTTGCCAGGGTCTTTAGGTCAATCTGTGAGTAGGCCAAACTGCCAAGTTCGAAAAGCGTGAGGCCCAGTCTGTACCTTTTCGTCTGCGGGTCTCTCATGACAGCCCCCAACTCCTTCAAGGTAGAGGTCATGCCATGAACGGTACTCTTGGCCATGTTGAGGCCCCTTGCTATTTCGCTCACCCCCAGACCTTCTTTGGATGTAGAAAGAACCCCAAGAATTTCAAAAGCCTTTTTTACTGAGGGTGCGCCGTATCTTTTCATATTATTGTTCACCATAATGAACTCATTTATACTTTATAATCTTGTGGCATTGTTTGTCAACTCACATTTTAAGTTATATTTAAAA
>Ga0233415_10000861_pt1 | contig 13655 bp, 4 predicted proteins | sample Na_anoxic_12_MG_FD_188631 | JGI IMG/M metagenome (GOLD analysis project Ga0233415, IMG submission 188631) | Seawater microbial communities from Saanich Inlet, British Columbia, Canada - Na_anoxic_12_MG | ecosystem: Environmental > Aquatic > Marine > Inlet | place: Canada: British Columbia... | reverse complement strand
AAGCTAGAGGTACTTTTAACTTTTCAAGTGATTTAGCAGGTAAGTTAATAATATTAGAATATATATCAGACGGACTTGCTTATGATTTAGATACTAAAGTACCTAAAATGGCAGAAGAAGCAATGTACCAACATTTACTATATAGTATATTATCAACAAGAAGAGACACTGTTCAAATAGCTCCACAATATAAGCAACAAAGATACGCTGCTTTACGTAATGCTAAAATAAGATTATCAAATATAAAATTAGACGAAATTGTTCAAGTAATGAGAGGTAAGTCTAAATGGATTAAACACTAGTACATGGCAGAAATTAAAAATACTTTTCTCAAGCAGAAAATGAATCAAGATATTGACTCTCGATTATTGCCTAACGGTGAATATAGAGAAGCCATAAACTTAATGATTAGTAGATCTGAAGGATCAACAGTTGGTGAGTTTGAAAACGCTCTTGGTAATACTTCTATACGTAGTTTAAACGAAGATAACGCTGTTATAATTGGTCACTACGTAAATGAGACCACTAATAAAGTTTATTTATTTGCTACCGCTTACAACGACGTTAACGGAGTTAGATCTGTTGGCGCTGATCATTTTATATATGAATTAACTTTACAAGGTTCTTATAATTTAGTCACTTTAGTTACTGGTAATTTTTTAAACTTTAATCAGTCTTTTCCAGTTATAGGTATTAATCTTGTGGAAGATTTATTGTTTTTTACGGATAATTTAAATCAACCTAGAAAAATAAACATAACTTTAGCTAACCCTTCACAGTTAGCTGTACCTACTCATTATACTAACGAAGATCAAATATCAGTAGCTAAATACGCTCCTTGCGAACCAGTTGTCGTTATGGATAGAGTAAACATAACATTAACAGTAGCGGCTGTAGGTTTAACAACTAGTATTACTGTTGACACTGTTACGGGTTTAAAAATAGGTGATTTTATTTCTCCATTTGAAACAATTAATCCTGCGGATTTTCCAATCCCCTTATCACAATGGAATAAAGCAAATAAAATTATAGCTATAACGGGTAATGTTTTAACCTTATCAGAAGGTATGACTGCTCCTAATAGTTTTAAATTAATAGCCCAAAGATCTACAATGACTAATAAAACGTCTGTGTTTGACTCTAACGGCGCTGAGGTTACAGCTACAGTTGCTGGTAATAATCCAGTTGCTTTAACTGCAACTTATACTTTTAATGTTTTAGGTACTAATTTTTCTCCAGATATAATACCAAAGCCTGGAGATATAGTTACTGGTACTGGTATAAACTCAAACACAACTATTCTTACTGCCACAGCTACTCAGTCAGTTACAGACTCTGAAGGACAAAACTTTGTAACCTGGGTAGTAACATTGTCTAAAACAACTACAATAGCTAATGGCTCTGGAAATGTTATACGAATAGCTGTTAATCCAGACTATGATGCTAATTGGCAAGGTGATGCTGCTTTTTTAGAAGATAAATTTGTAAGATTTAGTTATAGATTCAAGTTTGAAGATAATGAATATTCTTTAATGGCTCCATTTAGTCAACCTATGTTTATACCTAAACAATATAGTGAGTTTGGCGCTGGACAAAATCCAGATTTTGTTGATATGGATAATGCTTATAAGTCAACAATAGTCACCTGGTTTGAAAACAATATAGATAACATAGTGTTAAAAGCGCCTATGCCTTATAACAATCCGCAAGGTATGTTAACAAATCTTTTAGCTACAGAAATAGATCTATTGTATAAAGAATCTGACTCGTTAGCTGTTAAAGTTTTAGATACTGTTAAGTTTATTGATTTAGCAAGTAATTCTTTTTCAGCAATAACATACGTTGATCCAATACATGGTGATAATGCTGTTCAATATTTTTATAACTACAATTACTCGTCTAATAAACCATACAAAACTTTACCTGAAAATCAAACAACAAGAGTTTATGATAAAGTTCCTATAAAAGCTTTAGCTCAAGAAATGATAGGCAATAGAGTTGTATATGGTAATTACGTAGACAAACATAGTAGCCCTGATTCAATACCATTTAGTGCATTAATCAGCGATAAAAGACCTTATAATGATAATTTTATACAATATCCTTATCATAACTTAAAACAAAATAGAACTTATCAAGTTGGTTTTATATTATCAGATAGATATGGTAGACAGTCGGATGTTATATTATCATCTTATGATAACGTTGACGGTGTTAACGGTTCAACTGTTTTTGCCCCGTACAATACTATTACAGAACAAATAAATAATCCTATAATAGATTGGTTAGGAACTTCATTAAATATAAGAATAGACTCAGCAATAGGTCAAGCCACTACTGGTGGTCAACCTGGAATATGGAATGCTACAACAAATCCACTTGGTTGGTATTCTTATAAAGTAGTTGTAAAACAACAAGAACAAGAGTATTACAATGTTTATCTACCTGGTTTTGTAAATGGTTTGCCTATAACAGGAACTGATGAAGAAAACAAATCTTCTTTTTCTGTATTGCTTAGTGATAATATTAACAAAGTACCTAGAAATTTAAACGAAGTAGGACCTACTGACACAGAATATAGCAGCAGTGAAATGTTATATGTTAGAGTAAACAATCCAAACATAAATAAAAAATTAAATAGACCATACGGTTATCCATTAAAAACTTCTGCTTGGAATCAACAATATTATCCAGGTCTTTTAAACCAAGAAGTGTTATCAATAGCTACTGTTAAAGATATGGAAATATCTGGTATACCTTTTAAAGCTAATGCACCTGAGGGTGATTATGGTCAAACTGGTACTTTTGTAGATACAACAGTTACACCTAACATAACAGCTCCAGTTTCAATAGGCTCTATTCCATGGGGAACGTCTCCTGCTTTACAACCTTTTTATAATTCTGATTTAAATCCTTTTGCAATTAAAATAGACACAACAGCTAACGGCAAAGTAGCTTTAGCAACAACGGTTCCTATTGTTCCAGGTGGTGTTGGTGCTGATACTAATGCAGAAGACGGAACAGGGTCTAGTGATATCATTACAATGCAGCCTTTTTTAAGTGTAGCAGAAACTAAACCAGTGTATTCTTTATTAGAAATATTCTGGGAAACTTCTTTACAAGGAAAAATAAACACATTAAATAGTTTAATAAATTCTCAGTACGCTGGTATAACAACAATTAGTAGTAGCGCTGCTACATTTTTAGAAAGCGCAGCTATTGAAACTCAAATTGGTAATTCGCTTACTTTTACAACAGGTGGCGGTACACCAGTAACAAACGCTAGTCATTTAACTGTTACGCTGTTATCAGCATTTAGACAAAGTGATGTTACTGAAAGTACTGATGTGAAAGCTAATTTTGATTTAGCTTTAAAAAGCGGACAGGCTCTTGCTGTTTATGATTTAGACACTGCGACAACTTTTTTCTACAGCAATACATCTCAAGATAATCCTTCTACTGACGTTTATAATATAACAATTCAAACTGTTTACGACAATGGTAGTGGTGATGCTGGTTTTCCTTATACAGATACACACAGTTACGTAGCTACACTTGGTAATGTTGCTCCTTCGTTTACTACAAGCCCTATGGATCCTTCCGGAATAACAATAGCTAGCACTACAATAAAACAATACGCTGCTGTAAACGGAACAGCTAAAGCATCTAATAATACAGATGAACTAGTGTTTACATTAGGAGCAGGTAATCCTTCGTCAGTAACTAATCAATTTACAATGAGTTCTTCTGGACTATTATCTACTAATAGTGCTTTAACCGAAGGAGATACTTGGGTAATTATAATTACGGTTACAGATGTAAATGGTAGTGGTCTTTCTACAAACGCAACTATAACTTTTACAGTAGGTGTTCAACACGTGCCTCAAGCTATATGTAATAACAACACTCTTTCTAGCGTTGCTTCTTGTACACAAAGCTATGAAGCATTTTTTGGAGCAAGTTCTTCAACGACATCAACAGGTTCTTATGGGACAATAGGTGGTATATTTTATCCAGGAAATGCTATACAGTTTTATAATGTAAGATTACGCTCAGGTGCTAGCAACGCTACAACAGGAGCTTTAACACAAGGTGTTATGGCTTTAACTCCACTTTTAACATCTACTAACGGGGCAAGCGGAGGTAGTTTATCAGTTTACTATACAGTTCAATATAGAGCAAATCCTTCATCAAGCTGGTCACAAGCTGTTGACACTAGTGGTAATAGTATATCATCAAGACAAATAACAGCTACAAACGGAAACCCAGGAACAGAGACTTTAAATTTTTCTATACCAGGAGAATACAGAGCTTTTTCAACTAACGTAACAGGCGAAGGTTGTTCTGGAAATACCGGAGGATTTAAGTTTAATTTTACAGACGCAACCTATACCGGTCAATGTGGTTTAGGTCCACTGTAATAATCAATAAAAACAAGTAATTAATATAATATGCCACTAACACTAGAAGTTTCTTATTTCAACTCATATTACATGAAGAGACTAGCGGATGTCCCGTATATTCCAACTGCTGGGGCAGACAGAACAGCTGTAACAACCGGTGTTGTTAGCGCAGGAAGCAACGCTACATTTGGTAGTAGCGGTTTAGGTACTCCTGCTATAGGTATGGTTGTGTCAGGCGCTGGTGTTTCTGCTAATACAAAAATAACTTCAGTAAATCAAACTCAAACTGTAATGACGTTTGATAAAGACGTTACACTAACAGCAACCGCTTATAATTTTACTTACGCATGGGTTGGACCTCAAGTGTCTAATCCAGATGAAGATTGGTATATAGAAGAATCACGCATTAGAGGAGGTTATAACAACACGTCTACTGATTATGGTGTAAAAGCATATATAGTTGAAGAACAAGATGCCCAGGTGCGCAGAGGATCATCTCTTATATACTCAGGTATATTCAACTCAAGAACAGGTATAAATCAAACTAATCAATTTAGTGTAGCAGAAGAAATAACTAGAAGTGTAGATCCTATAAGTGGTTCGATACAAAAGTTATTTGCTGAAGACACTAACTTACTTATATTTCAAGAGCGTAAAGTTAATAACGCTTTAATAGATAAAGACGCTATATTTACAGCAGAAGGTTCTGCTATAACAACGTCAGGTAAATTAGTCATAGGACAAATAACTCCTATTGCAGGTAACTGGGGAATAAGTAAAGATCCTTTATCATTTGCAGTGTATGGTTATCAAAAATATTTTGTTGACAGAAACAGAAATGCTGTGTTAAGATTAGCTGGAGGTAATATAACAGAAATATCAAATTACGGTATGATTGATTTTTTTAGAGATACACTTTCAGCTGTTACAAGTACAGGTGTTATATTAGGTGCTTATGATAACTATAATCAAAATTATGTTTTATCTATACAACCTAATAATAGATATGAGCCAGATGGCAATGCTTATAAAACTTTAACTTTTGACGAAAGATCTAAAGGCTGGACTAGCTTTTTTACATACAAGCCAGATGCAATGTTTAGTTCACAAGGTAGTTTTTACTCAGCAAAAGATGAGTCAGACAATAGTAGAATATTTAAACACTACACTAACCAAACTAGAAATAGTTTTTATGGTTCAACAAGTAGTTCGTCTATTCAGTTTGTATTTAATCCATCACCTAACAACGTAAAAACTTTTCAAACTATAAACTATGAAGGCACTAATGGTTGGGAAGTAACAGCGTTTTTATCTGATGAAACAGGTTTTGATGCTGTTAATGGTAATTGGATTAATCATGTAGACACAATAGTACAAGGAACAGGAAACAACCAATACAAGAAAATATATAGCTACGACGAAGGAGCTTATACAGAAGATAATATCCAGTATAGAGCTGGATTTGATAGAAAACAAAACAAATACATGGCAGTTATACCTAATAATACTCAAACACCTATGCCAGGCGAAGTAGTGTTTGGTAACCAGACAACAGGTATAAAAGCTTATTACGCAACAGTAACTATGAAGACAGATGCAACTACAGATCCTAATGGATTAAAAGAATTGTTTGCAGTAAGTAGTACATTTGCATTAAGATAATAAATAAACAATATGGATCCAGTTACATTAGGAATAGCAGCGAGCGCAATCTCAGGTATTATAGGAGGTAGTGCTGCAAAGAAAGCTAAAAGAGCCGCTAAAAGAAAAGCTAAAATGTTATCTAAAAAATTAGACTTTTTAGAAAACAACAGACAGGCAATTATAAATCCTTATGAAGGTATTACCGACTTATCTAGTATGGCTACTGATAGATCTGGACAAATGAGTAATGCCTTTAATAACTTATCTGTAGCTACAAAAGCTGCCGAAATGCAAATTGAAGAAGCTGATATTGCTTTAGCAAATACATTAGATACCTTAATGGCTAGTGGAGCAGGAGCTGGTGGAGCAACCGCTTTAGCTCAAGCAGCTTTAAGGTCTAAGAAAAACGTAGCGGCAAGTATAGAAACTCAAGAAAAATCTAATGAAGATAGAAGAGCACAAGGCGAAGCTGATTTGGAAAGAAGACAGTTAGCTGAAAAACAGAGAATAGAAGGTATAGCAATGAGTCAAGCTGAAAAAGTCCAACAAGCAGAAGCTTCTGGAAAACAATTTGTTTTCAATACAACCGAGCAAAGAGAAGATGCTAAAATAGATAGAGTTGCTACACAACTAGACAATGCTCAGGCTCAAATGGCTCAAGCTAATAGAGATGGAACATCTGCTATAACCGGAGCTATTGGAGGTATAACAAGTGCTTTTGCGGCAGGACAATAACAAATAAAAATATAATGTCATATAGAAATCCAAAATACATAGATACTTCAGTTCAAGGCTCGTTTGATAAACTTCAAAATACTATCAACGCGAACGTAGCTACTATGGCTAAAAACCAGAAAGAACAAAAAGAGAAAGATGAGGCTGAGCAAAACAGACAAATACTAGCTGGTACAAACCAAAGTCAAGCAACTATAACTAAAAACGCTAATTATAACACTGTAGGTAACCAAGTTACTACTGGTAAGGTTGGTAATTATTTTAGTAGTTACCCTGCAAGAGCAGCTGAACTAGCTACAGAACTTTCTAAAATACCTCGACCAGATAACTACGCAGAACTTCAAGCTGAATTAAATAGTTTAAACAAAGCTCCAGAAACAATGAAAGCTATGTTAGAAAACGCTAGTAGTTTTTTAAACATAAAAGACATGTCTGATTTTGATCCTAATCAGAATCAAGGCGCTATACTAGCCACTCAAGTACTTAATAATAAAGCTGGCTATACAGAAGAAAATGGTTTTTCATATGACTTTAGGCAAGGTGAAGGTGGTTCTATTGAGATGGTGTTTTCAGGTAAAGGATATATACCACCAACAAAAAACGGTAAAAAAAATACAGATCCTAATGATTTAGTTTCATTTAAAGAACCATACGTGCTTAATAGTGCTGGTATGCAACAAATGCAAGACAATGATCAAGATTTATTAGTTAGTACGCCTAAAATGAGTAGTAAAGTTAGTAGCGCTATAAAAGAAACTAGCGTTATAGATGGTGCTGAGTTTGATGATAATGGTGGTTTCTTAGGCGGCGGTTTAATTAATGAAAATATTTTAAGCAACGAAACTACAGAGGAAAACTTTGGAACAAAAGATAAACCCACTATATTAAACGTAAGAAGTGTTGATAGAACAAAAGTAGAAACAGGTTTAGATTTAGCAATACAAGAACAAATACAATCTTTTATAAATCCTGATTACGGTAACGATGGTCAAGCAAGATCTGTGTGGAACATGAGAATAGCTAAAGTTGCCGATGCTACCGTTTTTAATGAAGAAACTGCTGCGCTTGCTTTTCCTGAATTAGCGGAAGATAAAGAAGCTTTAAAAGCTGCTTGGAAAAAAGGATCTGGAACTTGGAATTATTCAGACGATTTATCAGAAGAACAAATAAAAGTTTTTAAAGTTATGTATAAAAAAACTGTTGTTGACGATATAATGAAAAAATTAAATAGTCCGCAATATTTACGACAAAGAGTGTCACAATCTCAAAGTGTTGGCAAAGAAAATTTAAACCCAAAAGGATAATATGGCTACATATTTCGATGACAACGGAAATGAAATAACTTACGAGCAATGGAAAGCTAATAAAGAAAAAAAAGAAGCTGCTAAAAAAGAAGAGACTAGTACAGTTAAGGAGACTAGTACCGTTAAAGAAACTGATTTTAAAGGTGATAGAAATTTAGCTAAAAGAACGTGGGAATATTTAAAAGATAGAGGAAATGTAACTGTAGATCTAGAGTCTTGGATTAAAGGTATAGATGAAGACAGTTCTTTACAAGCTAGAACTCACGGTTATTTGATGGATAAAGGTGTTGTAACTGTAGACTTTAATGAATGGAAAAAAGGTTTAATAGGTGAAACAGGACCTTTGTTTAAAGTGGACGGCAAAACATTGGATATAAATGGAGTAGAGGTTAATGTAGCAAACCCTTTAATAAAAGAAAAAGCAGAAGACTATAAAGGTAGTTTAGCTGATATAAACTATGAAATAGATAAACTAAAAAACAAACCATTACTAAACAGTGAAGGCAAGGTTGATATAGCTGCTACCAACAAAGCTATAAAAGATATACAAGCTAACGCGCCTAGTATATTACAAGTAAATGATAAGTTTGATGGAGATAATTTAACAGAAGCTGAAGCAAAAGAGTTAGAAGAATTAGCTCCTTTAAAACTTGTAAAGATTGATGAATTTACAGGTAAACAAAGTTTTGATAAAGATAGCAGTAATGACGATAGAGATTTTGAAGACAAAAGAAAAGAAGCTATGGCTAAAATCATAGCTGCTAGACAAGAAAAACTAGATTTATACAACAAAGGGGAACTTGAGTTATCAACTGAAGATTTAATAAAAATTACAAAAATAAATCCAGAAGTTGAAGCATATTTAAAAGAAAAAATGCCTGAATTTAATGATCTTGAAACAAGACAAGATTTAGAAGAAGCATATGCTAATACTGTAAATACAGCCGTTGCTGATGACCCTAGGTTTTCATCTATAACTACTGATATAAAAAACAATATTAACGATCTGAGTAACGATAAATGGACTGAGATTGGTGATAAATATGATACTCTTAGTGAAGATGGTTTTAAATTAGCTCAACAAGAATACACTGACTGGTGGAATAAAGAGTTTCAAACTAGATTAGGAGAAAACAAAGAAGCAGTTAAGCTATTTACAGAATATGGTATAAGTGGAGAAAAAACTTTTGCTGAAGTTAGTAGAGATTTTGATAGACAATTAGTAGATTCAGAACAAGAAGATAGCCTAAGGCCTGATTGGATACCTGAAAAATCTTTAATAGGAAAAGGTTTAGACTTGTGGGATAATTTATTTAGTACAAAAACAGCGGATAAATTATATGATATGGCTGGTTTTGATATAGACAATCAAGAAGAAAGTTCTAAAGACTTTAATTTATTACAAGAATTATATACTGGAGCAGGTTTTATACTTGAAGCAGGAGATAAATTACCAGAATCTGTTAGCTCTAACATTAACAAAGTGCAAGTTGCTTTAGGTAAAGAAGAACTTGAAAGAAGAGCTGATGTTGTTAGTAATTTAGAAAAACAAATCAAAGACGGCAAGCTTAATAAACAAATGACATTAGGCGAAGCTAGAGAACTAGACGAAAGCTTAAATGAAAGATTAGCATGGCATGATTGGACATGGACAGATAAAGATAACTTAGGTGAATATTTAACAAGAAAAGAAAAAAGAGAAAACATATCCGAAAAAAGTATATCTTTTGACTTAGAAGAAATGGCTGAGGCAAATGCTAAAATGACAAAATTTATTACACCAGACACAGGCGCTTCTATAGTTAATCCTTTTGGTAATAATAATTTATTAGGTTTAATGGAAGCAATGTCTATGGGTCTAGATCAAGCTCCTCATTTGGTTCCTTCTATACTTGGTACAACAATGTTAGCCGCGTCAGGAGTTAGTTTGGTTGGATCTGGTGGGCTTTCAGCTGGAGGTTCTGTTCCTTTAGCAGCTGCTGGTGTTTCTCTTATTGCTTTAGGTTCAGGTTATCAAGGGGCTATTTCTTATGGTAATATTTACATGGATGCTGTTGAAAGACAAATGGAAGAAAAATATGGGAAAGGAAATTTTACAACAGCTGAATATTTAGAATCATTAAAAAGCAAAGCTATTGGAGATCAATACGCTGCCGCCGCTGGTGGGGCTAGTATTTTTGCTTCAGAGTTTGTTTCTGATATAGTAGCTTCTCAAATTGGTGGAGTAGCGTCAAAAGCTTTTGGTCCTGTTACTCAAAAAATGTTAGGCAACACTGTTGGTAACTATTTACTAACAGGTAAAATTCCTCAAGTGTTTTTTAACATGAAAATGCAAGCAGGTAAAGAATTTTTAACAGAAGGTTTTCAGTCATATTTAGAACAAGGTTTTACTAATTTAGCAGCTTCTCGTAATAACCAAGACAAAGGAATAGTAAGTGCTTTTACAGAAAATATTGATTTTGATCAAATAATGATGGAAGCAGAGGCTGGTTGGAAAATGGGCCATTTGTTTGGTTTTTCTGGATCTAATAATAATTTAGGTGTTAAATTTGACAAAGGTAATAGTGCTCAGTCTTATACAGATTTTGCTAGTAAAATGGTAAACAATATGAACTTTGATCCAAAGTCTAAAGAATTTAAACTACAAGACAAAGTATTACAAGAAGTTATTAATGGTGCTAGAAATAACAAAAATCTTAATCAAGAACAAATTAGACAAGTTGAGATAGACATTTCTAACATGAGAGATAATGCTATAAAAGTTCCCAACTCTGCAACTATAGAACAAAGAACTGAGCTAAATTCTTTATTAGATGAAAAAAGAAAATTAATTCAAAAAATTAAAAAAATAAATGATAAAGATTTATCAGTTATAGATATTGAAAGAAGAGATGCTGTTAGTGAACAAATTAAAAATATAACAAAAACAATTAACGAAAGCGAAACTCGTCCTTTATTAAAATATTTTGATTACTCGCCCGATTATGTGGTAGCTCCAGAAAACATGCAAGACGTGGCTAAAGCTGAAGCAGCGTTAAATAAAATTGATAATGATTCTTACAGTAAAACAAATAAACTATTAGCAGACGAAGATTTTGATATTGAAAACTCATTAGATCAAAGAAGAGCTGTGCAAGAAGCTGGTGGTATTATAGAGGCTACGACTAAAAGATTATGGAGACAAGGAAGTTTACTAACAAGAGAAGAATTTAAAAAAGCTTTAGAAAACGAATACTTGCAATCTTTAATAGAGTATGATGCTGATAGAGATTTAGGTAACAATGCTGGTAAATCTATTTCTAATAAATTCAATTTAAGGGCAGGTAAAATTGCTAGAGAAAATTTAGGAAAAGGAGAAGCCGCTAGTTTAGATTCTGAACAAGCTAGACAAGTAGCAGACACAATAGAACAAAAAGACTTTGATGAAGTACAAGCTCAAGAAAGCAAACAAAGAGAAAAAGTTTACGCCTCTCAAACAGCTCAAATTGCTAACTTAGATACAGCAGAGACTAAAGCTATAATAAAAGATGAAGTATCTAAAGATATATTATTAGGCACAAGTAAAGGAATAAATGCAGCGGATTCATCTAAAAATATTACTAACCAGTCTAAAAAAGAATATTTTAAAAGACTTAGAAAAGATATTGGAACTTTTTCTAGTCAAAAATATAAAGACTTTGTAAACTCTTTAGATGCAGAATTTATTAAATCATTACCAGTTGCTACTATAAAAAGAAGATTCGGTAAGTTGTTTGGTATAAAACAAACAGGCACAACAAAAACTAAACAAATTAGTAAAACAGGAAAACCTAGTTATTTTAACAAACCGGTTTTTAGTGTACCTAAAGTAACAGCAGAATCATTACAAGCTTTTAAAGATTATTTTTTAGGCGGAGAAAAAAGGCAACAATCATTATACAACATATTGGCCACTGACTTTGCTTTAGAGTCTATGCAAGAGTTAATAGCAGATAAAGATTTCATGGGTAAACTGCAAACAGCATTAGGTAATGACGGTATCACTGCTTTAGAGTTTATGCAAAACATAGAAAACAAACTTGACGCTAGAGTAAAAGAAGATAGCTCGTTAGATGTTGTAGACAAAAAAACTAGAAAAAAATCAAACCTTCAAGATTTAACTAAACCTAAAGAAATATTGCCACCTGGTCAAGAAATTGTAGATGGAACTTTAAGATTAGTTAATAAACCTAAAAAACAATTAAGTAAAAAAACTATAGAAAATGCTTTTAATGAAAAAGGAGCTGAAGGTATTAATACATTAATCGACGCGTTCGATCCTAATTTTAGAAAATTAAGTATAAAAGAAAAAATAGCTGCACAAAAAGTAATGCTAGAAAACTTAATTAAAAACGGTATGCCAATAAAAACTTTATTAAAAGGCGCAAACCTAAGTCCAGGTTATTCGTTCCCTTCTTTAATAAAAAGAGGTTTACAATGGATTAGCGACAAAGCTGCTTTAGACAAAAGAAAAGGTGTTGACTTTGACAAAACAAGAGAAGCTTTTATTAGAGGTGAGATAGGTGATATTAAAGCATTTAAATTAGAAATGCAAAAAAAATATGGAGAAACAACCGATAGCGATATTACAGCTGCATTACAAGGTAGAGCCATAGGAACAAAAGGAATTGTAAATAGAGCAGAAGCTGACGTTGCTAAATCTGCTGCTATATTAAGAGGAAGAGAAAAAATATTAAATATAGTTAGAAAACTAGGACCATCTGATAAAGCAGCTTTTATAGATTTTTTATATTCTAACTCTAATTTAAATCAAAACATAGGTAGAGTTTTGAGTCCAATATTTGGATTTCAAAAAATTTATGTTCCGATTAAGTCTGGGATTAATAAAAGGGGTAAAAGATATGATATTAATCCTATTATAAATGAGCACGTTCTTCAGTTTAATAACCAAGTTAAAATGATTGCTTCGTTATTAGACGCGTCTTCAAAAACATACAAAGATGGTGTTAAATATTTAGATAAAAATCAGTTTCAAATTCCTATACAAGGTGTTGCTCAAGAACAAACATACACAACTCTTGATGGTGGAAAATGGAAAGCTAAAGATGGTTTACATCCACGTTTAAAAAATGCTTGGGAATCATTTTTACGCGGCGAAATAGAATGGACACAAATACCAGATGGAATAATTAGATATTTTAATGAATACTTTTATTTAAATCCAAACAATGTTTCTTTTAGAAATCCTATAAATAATAAAATTGAAACTGCTGCAAAAATATATAACGCAGAAATAAAAGGTAGTGTTAAAGTTGATGGTAAAACGTTTACTGCTAAACAGTTAATGTCTATGAATCCTGAAGGGAAAGCAATGTTTCCTAATGTTGAAAAACTACAAGCAAGAGCTGTAGATTTAGCAGCCTCTAAAATATTAAACCCAACAGAAGTACAGCAGTTTATAAATGCTAATTTAAAAGCTGCGGTTGCGATGAATGAGGCTAATTTTGTTATACAAGAAAACATACCTGGTTTGTTTGAAAAAATATGTAACTCTCCGTGTAGAGTTCCTAAAACTTCTGATCAAATAAAG
>Ga0233415_10000860_pt1 | contig 13656 bp, 13 predicted proteins | sample Na_anoxic_12_MG_FD_188631 | JGI IMG/M metagenome (GOLD analysis project Ga0233415, IMG submission 188631) | Seawater microbial communities from Saanich Inlet, British Columbia, Canada - Na_anoxic_12_MG | ecosystem: Environmental > Aquatic > Marine > Inlet | place: Canada: British Columbia... | reverse complement strand
ATGTCGATCGATCTTTGTCCCCACAGTCTCTAAGCAAAACTCACACAAATATTCATACTTATCACCTTCAGGAAGAACAAGCAGAAGTCGCTTTCGAACCGGAACCGGACGTTTGCATTTAGGACAATAGAGCTCTGTAGCATCAAATTCTTTATACATTCCGACTTGTTTGGTATTAGCAGTATTTGCTACCGATGGTCTAATAAACCTTGGCAAATTATTTGGAGCCATGTCTTGCCTTATCAAATATTCTTTTATATACAGTATGTTGTAAATTATAAAGAATTGATAATATTTTCTATCTTTAATTTTGTCAACACCTTCCGGTCACAAATTCCGATAAAATATTTATTGACACATATATCGCCTTTTGTTAGATTTTTTTATTTGGGGCTGTAGCTCAGCTGGGAGAGCGCATGACTGGCAGTCATGAGGTCGACGGTTCGATCCCGTTCAGCTCCACCAAACATTTTAAAAAGGGTTGGTTTATCGGACCAGCCTTTTTTTATTTGTATATCACGGCTCCTCTTCTGCTCTTGACATCGCAAGTGTATTGGCTTAAAAAATCATCTCATTATTTAAATCAGGTATTAAATCATGATTGCAAAACGCCATGTATTATACGCTGTTTTCGTTGTTATTACTCTTAGCGCTGTCTGCATGGCCCTATTGAATATTACCTTAAAAGCGTCGGCTGAGGATCAATTTAAGCAAAACGTCCAAATAACGGACACAGAATATTCAGACAAATTGGTTGCCCATCTCTATTTTTCTGATAAGAGCAATTCGTTTCTGACGGCAGAAGAAAGGATTCTTGTTTATTCTGACAATCCCGCCGAATTTGCTAAAATTATTATCGAGGCCTTGATAGACGGTCCAATGAAAGGGTTTATGAGGACAATTCCCGCAGGTACAACTATCAGGGCACTCTATGTTACCCGGGACCGAACAGCTTATGTCGATATATCAAATGCAATAAAAAACTCTCACCCCGGTGGAATAAAATCAGAACTTTTTACGATATACTCAATCGTTAATTCATTAATATTGAATATCCCCGAAATCGATGCCGTAAAAATATTGATCGGTGGACGCGAATCTATGACCCTGGCCGGTCATATTGATCTTAGTTTTCCCTTTAAAGCAAACATGCTTTTGATACGATGAAAAAAAAGACTTACATCAAAAATATGCGGAATATCGGAATTATAGCCCATATTGACGCCGGCAAGACAACGGTAACTGAGCGTATACTTTACTATACGGGCCGTTCCCACAAAATCGGTGAGGTTCATGACGGTGAAGCGATAATGGACTGGATGCCTGATGAACAGGAACGCGGTATTACAATTACCTCTGCTGTTACCACCTGCCACTGGAAGGGAAATGACATCCAGATAATAGATACGCCGGGGCATGTCGATTTTACAATCGAAGTGGAACGTTCATTGAGGGTGCTTGACGGCGCTATCGGAGTCTTTTGTGCGGTTGGCGGTGTGGAACCCCAGTCGGAAACGGTATGGCGACAGGCAGACAAATATCTTGTTCCAAAGATTGCCTTTATCAATAAACTGGACAGAGTCGGTGCAAGTTTTTTAAAAACCGTTGAAATGATGAAAGACAGACTGCATGCCAACCCTCTTATTTTACAACTGCCGGTGGGATCGGAAGATGACTTTGCCGGCATAATCGATCTGATCAATATGAAACAGATTCTCTGGGAAGATGACGCCCTGGGAGAAACATACATAACCGAAGAAATTCCCCTTGATTTTATTGAAACCGCTGAAAAATATCGTGACAAACTTATTGAAACAATCGCTGAAGTTGATGATGATATTATGGAGGATTATTTATCAGAAACCCCGATCGCAACGGAAAGCCTGCTTATCGCCGTACGAAGAGCAACCATAGATCTGAAACTGGTACCGGTGCTATGCGGCAGCGCACTGAAAAATAAAGGTATACAGCCTCTCCTTAACGCTATTGTGGATTTCCTTCCCAGTCCTGTCGATATTCCACCCATTAAAGGGGTGCATCCTGAAACCGATGAAATTATTGAATGCAAAGCCAAAGATACAGACCCCCTTGCGGCACTCATATTTAAAGTAGCTATGATAGACGGGCGAAAGCTTTCCTATGTCAGAATCTATACCGGAAAAATGCATACCAAAGAAAATACCTATAACCCTTCCCGCAAAACAAATGAAAAACTTTCCCGTATCTTACGGATGCATGCCAACAAGAGAGAACGCATCGACTCCGCCGGCGCCGGAAGTATTGTGGGGGTTGTCGGATTGAAAGAATCCTCTACCGGCGAAACACTATGCTCCATTGACCACCCGGTTTTACTGGAAAAAATGGAGTTTTACGAGCCGGTCATTTCCATTGCAATAGAGCCTAAAACACATGCCGATCAGGAAAAACTGGATCAGGTCTTCGAAAAATTTATGGCTGAAGACCCGACTCTGAAACTTAAAAAGGATGAAGACACCGGTCAAACAATTTTGTCCGGAATGGGTGAGCTTCACCTTGAAGTCATCATCAGTCGCATGCAGCGTGAATTCAAAACCAACGTAAATGTGGGAAAACCCCAGGTTGTTTACCGGGAAAGCATTGAAAAAGAGGGTAAGGGATCGGCCGTATTTGACAAGGAAATTGCAGGACAGCGTCACTTTGCCAAAGTTACGCTAAAACTGATACCTCTGGAACGTGGCAGCCAAAACAGGTTCAGCTCTGAAATTGGCGAGGAAACAATCCCGGATATTTTTATTCCCGCCATCGAAAAAGGTGTCATGGAATCTTTGGAAAGCGGGGCCTTAATGGGCTATCCGGTGGTCGATGTTGAAGCGATCCTCACAGGAGGGGCATTTAAGGAATCCCTGGGCACGGAATTGGCTTATACGGTCAGTGCATCCATGGCATGCAAAACGGCCCTTGCCCACGGTGAACCGTTTCTTTTAGATCCGATTATGAATGTTGAGATTTTTGTTCTTGAAGCTTGCATGGGAGACGTTATCGGAGATCTTAATTCCCGCAACGGGAAAATTGAATCCATAGAGCACAAAATGGAAGCAGGAGTTATAAAGGCGATTGTTCCTCTGTCACGTATGTTCGGTTACTCAACGTCATTACGATCAGCTACCCAGGGCCGAGGGACTTTTACCATGCAATTTTCCCATTTTGATCGTAGCTGAAAACACCGTAACAGATGCGAAAGTCCTCTATGATGATCTCTTTTCTCCGTGGATCTCTTTTAGCATCTTCTCGATTTTTTCCCTTTTGTCCGGATCACTCACATTCTCCAGAGCCCTTTTCAAGTGGAACAACGCATTTTTAAGATCATTTTTTTTCTTGTAATAAATGCCCAGGCAATAATGAGCCTCATCCAGCCTGCCCAGCTTGCCATAGGTTTCACCAAGGGAATAAAACGCCAGGGGATAATCATATTTTTTTGCGATGAGTTCTTCAAATGTAATTGCCGCATCGTGTAAACGTCCAAGCTCCATCTGTGTACGCCCAAGATAAAAAAATACTTCAGGATCGTTAGAGGAAACGTTTGCGGCGCTTTCCAGCATGTTTAATGCTTCCTGATACCGACCGTCGAGAAAATAAACCCGGCCGAGATCTTTCAACATATATGGATCGAAAGCATTTTTCTCCAGTGCTATTTTAAGGTGACCCATGGCATCTTTCCGATGGCCTGTCCTCGCCAGAATCAGCCCGTATCCGTATTGTGCCAAAGGATCTTCAGGGTGGTTTTTAACCTCTGCCTTAAACTTTCTTAATGCAACACTCTTGTCCCCGTAAACAGCAACAAGCCTGGTATGAACCCTTGCAAAATTATAAGTGGCAATGTTTGCTTTTGTCTTTTTGTTTTGTTCAAGCCAGGTATCAATATTGACCATTCGTTCCTCTGTGCCAGGATGTGTGCTAAGATAAGTGGGGATCTGATCCGGACCGAACCATCGCTTGCTCCTAAGTTTTTGCAGCATTGAAAGCAATCCTTCTCCATTATATCCTGCTTTGGTCAGACATATGAGCCCAATCTGGTCCGCCTGGAACTCATCATCACGGCTGTAGGCAAGCGCTACAGATTGACCGGCAGCCACAGACCCGACGGTTACCGCATTGGCTGCCGCCACTGATCCTCCGACCCCGAGTAATATACCGGCAGCAATTCCGGCAAGCGTTGCGATTCCTATCTTTTCTGCTCTTTCTATTTTCTGGGAAATATGACGGCATACAACATGCGCTATTTCATGTGAAAGTATCCCGGCCAGCTCTGCTTCATTCTCCATAGCTTCCAACAAACCGCTGTTAATAAAAATATGGCCCGCCGGGCTCGCAAAAGCATTATAAGAATCTTCTTTTATTACATAAAAGTGATAAATAAAAGGCTGGGGTGGAAGAGCGGAGACGGCTTTTTGACCTATTTCATTAATATAGTTAACAATAAGAGGATCTTTTATAAACTCATAATGTTTTAAAACGACCTTCATGAATTCACGTGAAAGTTCTTCCTCCTGTTGTATGGTAATACTCAAAGCCCCTTTAGGAGCAAAAATGCCGACAACAATAATCAAAGCCGAACAGAGTAAAAGTGATTTCCTGACAAATTTCATGCACACCTTATAAATGAGAGTGGTTTGTATTCGGTGTTCAGTGTTTGGCGATTTCATAGCTGGTGCCCATCCATAAATACATTTGAGCACTAAGTAGTTTCCAATTTATAAATGAGGGATTTTTTCGATGAGCAAGGCCGCACAAGGGTTTTCGCCCGAGGCGTACTTGAAGTACGTCGAGGGCGGAAACCCGCTGAGAACGCCGCTCATCGACAAAATAGCCATTTATGGATGGAAACTAGCTGGTTCATTTGTATATGTTTTAAATATATTGATTTTTATTCAATCGTCAATAGTCAATACATATATTCTTTCATACTTTTCAAACTTAATGTTTTATGTTAAAGTTATTAAATATGACACATATTATATGTATAGCCAACCAGAAAGGTGGCGTGGGCAAAACGACTACAGCGGTAAATCTATCCGCAGCGCTGGCGGTTTCGGAAAAAAGAACGCTCCTTGTGGATTGCGATCCCCAGGGCAATGCCACCACCGGTCTTGGCATCGACAAAAACAGTATTGATCATACTTTATACCACGGTATGATTGGTCAAGTTGCCGCCAGGAATCTGGTTTTGAACAGCGACATAGATACCTTGAAAATTATCCCCTCAAGGGTGGAGCTTGTCGGTTTTGAAGTTGAAATGATGTCGAAACCGAAACGTGCAATGGTTTTAAAGAAACTTTTGGCCCAACTTGCGGATTCATTTGAATACATTATAATTGACTGCCCACCCTCATTGAGTCTTTTGACGATCAACGCTTTGACTGCAGCCGATTTTATGCTGATTCCCCTTCAGTGCGAATTTTATGCGCTGGAAGGCCTGGGGCAGCTTTTACAAACAATGAAACGGATCAAGCATAACCTGAATCCGAAACTTAAAATTGCCGGCATTCTTCTTACCATGTTTGATAAAAGAACGAACCTGTCCCACCAGGTTGCTGAAGATGCTGAAAGATATTTCAAACACCTGGTATTCAAGACCATGGTTCCCAGAAATGTGAGGTTGGGTGAAGCCCCGAGTTTTGGAAAGCCGGTTTTGCTGTATGATGCCACTTCCCCAGGGGCACAAAGCTACTTTAATCTGGCAAAAGAGATAATGGGCAACGAATTCCGCCACTCAATTTGATAGAATAAAGATTATTTGTCATAGTTTTCATTTTCAATTATAACCAGCTGCATTCACTCACTAAATCAATATGAAAAAAGTAAAGAAGAAAACAAAAAAAATTGCCTTGGGAAGAGGTCTTAATGCCCTGTTGCCTGATATCGAACATGTTGAAAGTATATCAAAGGAATATTTTCCGTGTGATATCGAGCTGATCCGCCCGAATCGTTACCAGCCCCGCCTGCGGTTTCCAGAAGATGAACTTGAAGGAATGGCCCGCTCTATTAAAGAACAGGGAATCATACAGCCCCTTTTGGTTAGAAAAGACGAAAACGGTTATGAACTCGTCACAGGTGAAAGACGCCTGCGTGCCGCAAAAAAGGCTGGACTCGACCAGGTGCCAGTCATTGTCAAGGCCATTACGGTTACAAATCTTCTGGAAATGTCCATTGTTGAAAATATACAACGAGAAGATTTGAATCCCATGGAAGAGGCTGAGGCTTACTACCAACTTATTACCAAATTCGACCTTACCCAGGATCAGGCCGCGGCGCGCGTAGGAAAAAGCAGGTCTGCCGTGGCCAATTTTTTAAGGCTCCGGCAGTTACCCGAACAAATCAAAGCCAGCATAATGGATGGCACTCTGAGTATGGGGCATGCACGGGCGTTGCTTGGCGCTTCGAATTCAGCCCAGCAAAATGCGGCATGGCGGGCCGTCGTTTCCAAAGGACTATCGGTCAGGGAAACGGAAAGTCTGATTAAACGTTTAAAAGTAAAAACGAAAAAACCGAAAAAGTCTTCCACCGGTTCGGAGCAAAGATACCTTTTAAGTCTGGCGGATGATCTTTCCCGTCGCTTTGGAACCAAGGTTCAGATCAAAAGGCGCGGGCAAAAGGGGAAGGTCGAAATCGCATTTTACAACAATGACGATCTTGACCGGCTTTTGAGCCTCTTGAAGCAGATTTAACAAGTTATACAATCGCTTCCTGTCTGCGTTCAACGCACAGGCAGGCGCGATTCTATATAACTTGGCTTCGCCGCTCTAAAAAAAGAGGTTTCTATACTATCAAGCTCATGTCTATTCATATCATAATTGATGGCTACAATCTGATCCGCCGTTCAAGTTCGCTAAGCACACTTGATCAACAGGATATTCAACTCGGCAGGGAAGCCCTTCTCAACACTCTTGAAACATACAAAAGAATAAAACGTCACAAAATCACGGTGGTTTTTGACGGGACCAACTCATCTCCCTTTGCACTGCAAAAAAACCAGATAAAAGGGATCAAGGTTAAATTTTCCCGTAGTGGAGAAACTGCCGATACCGTGATTAAAAGGATGGCGGCAAGTGAAAGGGAAAAAGCCTTGGTTGTTAGTTCGGACCTGGATCTTGTAAATTTTGCGGCTTCCACGGGAGCGGCCACCATAAGCTCTTCTGCGTTTGAAGAAAAGATCGCAATGGCTGTTTATATGGATACAAAGGGAATTGAAGACGAAGTCCAAGGCGGATGGATTCCCACGACAAAAAAGAAGGGTCCCAGCAGACGACTTTCAAAAAGAAAACGACGGAACCGGGTTAAAATTAAAAAACTCTAGCGTCAGAATAGACGGCCTGCAGGGTAAACGCATTTGATTTCGGTGCAGCGTAGCGACGGCGTGTCGTTTTCATTGACCTTGATTCCATTATCTGGTAGTCACACAATGATCCTGAATATTTTTTAACTATAGTTCAGATATTTGCAGCATGAACAAAACAAACAACAAATCAGACCTGCCGCGGATATGCGTAATGGATGGACAGGGCGGTGGTATCGGAAGTGCGGTAATTAAAAAATTAAAAGATCTGTTTGGAGAAACCGTCGAAATTATCGCCTTAGGTACTAATGCCATTGCAACGTCTCAAATGCTTAAGGCCAAAGCCAATCGTGGGGCCACCGGAGAAAATGCAATAGTTCAAACCGCCTGGAAGGTAGATATTATCATTGGTACGGTAGCTATTATAATGGCGCACTCCATGATGGGAGAAGTGACACCGAAAATGGCGGAGGCAGTGACAAGCAGCCGGGCAAAAAAACTGCTTATACCGCTTACTCAGGAAAATGTTGAAATTGTAGGAATATCTCCAATTCCGCTTCCCCATCTTATCGAAGCTCTTATTCAGGAAAATTTAAAAGATTTTTTGGAGCTGCCCTAATCCGGATAAACCGGAAAAGCGACTAAAGTTTGAAGTGAACTAAAGTTGATGTGCGCCTTCGGTGTGGTTAATTTGTAAAGCTGTTTGGCTTCAACGAAAGAATATTGGTTAAAATAGCAAAGGAAGAGATACTATGTGTGAAGCAAATGCATATCTGATTCAAGAAGATGAGAAAAAGCTAATTATGGAGGCTGTTGATACGGTCGAACCTGAAGGTGACGGCATTAGGCTCGTAAGTATATTTGGAGATCAGAAATTTCTAAAGGCCCAAATCCATTCACTGTCTCTTGTGGACCACAATATATTTCTTAAAGAATAGAACTAACCGTTCACGGGTTCAAAGTTCAACAGCCAGGGAATTTTGTACAAATACCATGGTATAGATGAAAATATTTTTAGCTAAGACCGCCGGTTTCTGCATGGGAGTACGCAGAGCTGTTGAAATGGTCTTGGATGCACCGAGCAAACACGAAAATCCTATCTGCACTTATGGACCTCTTATACACAATCCCCAGGTTCTGAACCTTTTGGAAGAAAAAGGGATATCTGTCTTAAATAATATCCCTGATCACGGATCCGGTACAGTCCTGATCAGGGCCCATGGCGTTCCTCCCGAAACCAAGAAAAATCTTAAAAAGACAGGTTTTAAGATTATCGATTCCACATGCCCGAGGGTTATCAAAGTCCAGACCATCATCCGGAAACACGCAAAACAAGATTATGCATCCATCATTATCGGCGACAAGGGTCATCCGGAGGTCATTGGCCTGCTCGGTTACGCAGGGGCAAAAGGGTATGCTGTCGACAATCTAAACGACCTTGATTCCCTCCCACCCTTTGACCAGGCTATCATTGTTGCACAGACCACACAGAACACGCTTTTTTTTGAAAAAGTAAAAAACTGGGCTATCCAAAAATTCCCCCACTATAAGATCTTTGATACTATCTGTGATTCAACAGCCAGACGTCAGGCTGAGGTCCATCGCCTGGCCAATTCAGTAGATGCTGTCATTGTTGTGGGAGGCCATAACAGCGGGAACACCCAGCGGCTTGCCGAAATTGCACGGCAAACCGGAAAACCGACGTATCATATTGAAACAGAATCCGAGCTCGATTTAGACGCACTTTCTTCAATCCGGCACATAGGAATAACAGCCGGCGCGTCCACACCGAACTGGATAATAAAAAGGATCTATAGAACGCTGGAAGCCATTCCTTTTAAAAAGGAAAAAAGCTGGCGCAGTATCATTTTTGCCATCCAGCGCACACTCCTTCTCACAAACATCTATGTGGCTATCGGAGCCGGATGCCTGTGCTATGCATGCACAAAACTCCAGGAGATTACCAACTATTTGCCCAATGTCCTTATGGCCATGCTTTATGTCCAGTCCATGCATATTTTCAATAATCTTATCGGCACAAAGGCAGATCGATACAATGATCCTGACAGATCCTCTTTTTATAACAGAAAGAAGGTCCTGCTTGTGCTTATTGCTTTCTTCGCAGGCGGTGCCGGATTGATGACCGCCTATTTAATGGGACCCGTCCCCTTTTTGATTCTTCTTATTATGAGCATAATGGGCCTGTCTTACAATTTGAGACTTCTGCCGGAACATTTTTTTCACGGCAAGTACCGGAGAATAAGGGACATCCCGGGATCAAAGACCATTCTGATTGCAATGGCATGGGGAATCGTTACTGCGGTATTGCCCTCTTTGTCTGTATCGGAACATATTGGCCTGAGTACCGTATTGGTATTTTTTTGGTCCGTAAGCCTTGTCTTTGTGAGAACTGCTTTTTTTGATATTCTTGACATGCAGGGAGACCGTATTGTGGGGAAAGAGACAATCCCCATACTGATGGGGGAAAAGCGGGCCCTGCGCCTTTTAAAAACCATACTCATAATAAATATCGGCATCTTGCTTGTATCCAGTACATTCCATTTTATTTCAATCCCTGGATTTGCACTTGCAATCTGTCCTATTTTTATTTTTATTGTCCTTTCAGCCCATGAACTGGGCTATATGCTTCCCGGCACAAGGCTGGAGTTTCTGGTTGAAACTAACTTTGTTACGGCAGGTGTTGTTACGCTTCTTTGGTCTCTGTTTTGCTAAAAGTGCATTTGATGTTACAAAAAATCAACTTGTCAATCTGTAACATCTCAATAAATTATGGGGCCTATTGGTGATAAAATATAACCTGTCTGGCTATTTCCAAATCACAGGTTCTATACCATTAAGAAGTCTTTTGATATTATCTGTATGGCGAAAATAGATTAACATCGCTGTTACAACAGCGCATCCTGTCAAGACACCAGATCCGGTTGCCTTCCAAACAGCAACGGGAAGAACGGCGGCGGCGGCAAGTGATGCAACCGCGACACGGTTGAGCCAGCAAACAAACATGATAAAAACCAGAATCGCAACCATAAATGCCACTGGTGAAATTACAGCAAAGCACCCTGCCGCAGTTGCAACCCCTTTGCCTCCTTTTTTAAATCTCATGTAAACAGGATAAAGGTGACCTGAAAAAGCAGCAAGCACCACAAGGGAAATGTAAATTTCACCCCACAAGCTGTTCGGAGTTGCCAGTACTACCGCAATCCATACCGGAATAGCACCTTTCAATAAATCACCAACAAGAGTGAGAATTCCAAGAGTTGGCCCTGCGATACGTGCTACATTAGTCGCACCGATGTTACCGCTTCCCTCATGCCGGATATCTACGGAAGTAAAAAGACGGGTCAAAACAAGACCCCAGGGAATGGAGCCAAGCAAATAGGCGAAAAGAGGTAGCACGAAAAATTTAATCATTTAAACAACTCCATATTGTTATTTTGATGAAAAGATACCGGATACATGATACAAGATACTGGGTTCAGGGTTCAATATTTATTTATCATAAAAAATATATACTATAGCAGCATATACAGTAATATCAAGATTGATGGCTTCGTAAAACTAGAAAGGAAAGCCTTTTTACGTGCAACCAGTAAAAATGCCGATAGAAGATATTTTAGATCTTCATACCTTTAAACCCAAAGATATACCTGATCTTCTTGTCGATTACTTTGAAGCTTGCATTAATGAAGGTATCTACTCTGTGAGAATTGTTCATGGAAAGGGCCGGGGAATTTTGAAAAAGCGAGTTCAAGGGCTTTTAAAAAAGAATCTAATGGTAAAATCTTTCCAAGATGCGCCCCCGGAAGCCGGGGGCTGGGGCGCTACCCTGGTGGAACTCAAGAGTAAATAGGACGCCCCAGTACCATCTCCCGGAGCTACGGGGCAGGCAGATTTTCTAAGACCCGCCTGCCATTTGAAGCATAAGCGGGCAGGTATACACAGATCATATTATTATTTCTGAATTTAAGAACCTTGATAATCTGTGTCCAAAAAAAAGTTCCGAATAGGTCTTAAGGAACAAATATGTTGTCAGACGTGCAAAAAGAGGAAATACGCCGGTTTGCCCACCGGATCACACCAAAAAGCTGGAATGTGGTTTTGCGTTTAGAGGATGAAATCAAGAAGCCTTGCGTTTTAAATATCCTCTTAAGTATTCAGGGGCCAAAAAGTGAGGTTTTTACAGATTATTTCGGGAATAAATGCTACCCATGTGAAAGCAAGGATGGTATCAAATATTTTAAAAACAGATATGGTGACGTTTTTTTAAAAAGCCAGGTCAAGCCTGCCCTGGGCATGGTGTCGGGTCGTATGGTTTTTAAAGACCCGACACCATCAGGGACAGAATGCAAGGGAAAAGTGGGTAAAATTACAATTAAATTATGGCCTTATCTTGGGGACTGGAAGGGAACGCTGATTCACGAACTGGCACATGTTGCGGTTTACAGATATAACGCTTTTAAAACCAGGGAGTACAGGCAGAAAGCCCTTTTCAAAGATCCATGGAACATTGATTCTAAAACCCTTTTAATTAAAAAAACATTATTGCGCGAAGGCCACCATGGACCGGCATTTCAGAGAGCGTTTTCTACTCTTGCCAAAAGAGCCATCCGGGAATTCGGTGCCGAAATACCCGCCGATGATATATTTTGGATAACCGTTCGATACGAATTGAAACAATATGAGAGAAGAAGAAAATATTAAAACAAAATGTTAAATTATGGACGCAGATTTCAGGCATTTTTCCGGTTTATCCAAGTGTTACTTGAATTACCCAATATGTAAAACTTGTAATAAAAATTATAGCGTTTATTTCACAATATTGGGTTAAGATTTTTTCCATTTAAGCTAACTAATTGAAATTTAAAGGGGTAAAAAAATTGCCTGGTTCTGCATGGTATTTGCATATACTAAATCAAAATAGACCAAGGCAACACATAGAAAATAAGCAAAACCATAAAACAGGCAAAGGAGGGGGGCTGGTGTGAAAAGGGTTTTATTATTATGCACGTTATCTCTTATTTTAGGAATGGCAGGTGTTGCCAATGCCACAAACAGCCCTTCACTCGTCCCCGAACCAGCAACCATGATTCTTGTGGGATCTGGACTCATAGGCCTTGCAGTATTAGGACGAAAAAAATTCTTTAAATAGTGCCCGAACGAAAACTAGGATTTTTCGTTAAGATCAAGGAAGACGAAAATTTTAACCACCCCAGTACGATCTGCCGGACCTACGGGGCAGGCAGGAATACTGGTAGTATTTCGAGGATTAACCCACCAAAGTTCGGTGGCGGGTTAAAATTTGAGTCTGACGCAGATATTGGCGGAAAAGACAGTTTTCGTTCGGGCATTTAATAGCAGACTTCTTTTTCATGACCAGCATACTACACGATAATGGAGGCCGGCGGTCAGGAACTGACAGGCGGGAATTTTCTTACACTTCGCATATACCGGAGCGCAGATCCGGAAAGGAACGAAGAAGTGGGCTCGATAGAAGGTTAAAACCAAGAATATCAAAATAACGAGGATATTTAAGAAGGCAGAGCCCAAATCGCTCTGCCTTCTTTATCTGAAAAACACAGGAGCGATCAGGAATTAAGTTGATTCCCCAAACAAAAAAGGATTTAGCTAAAATTGACTAAACCCTTGAAATTATTGGTGCCGAGGGACAGAATCGAACTGCCGACACGGGGATTTTCAGTCCCCTGCTCTACCGACTGAGCTACCTCGGCTCATTAAAAACAGCCTAACACTGCTATTAAAAGCACCGTTCTTTGTCAAGATTTTTTTGACTCATATCACCAAAAACATATTGCAACAAAACTGATGCTGCAATAGTCGCGGTTTCGGCTCTCAAGATACGGGGTCCAAGTGCGGCGGTAACAAATCCCCGGTTTATGGCGCTTTCAATCTCCCGGGAGGTCAATCCCCCCTCCGGACCCAGCATGGCAAAAATTGTATTAATTTGCCGGCTGGGTTTCGGCAATTGGGTATTGACTAATCTAAATTCATTTTCCCAGAAAACGACTTTTAAGTCGCAAGACTCTCCAAGATTCAGCACCTCCTCAAAGGATACTGTTGCACCGATTTCCATAATACGGCCGCGTTTGCACTGCTTGAGAGCTTCTTTTGCAATTTTTTTCCACCTTTGGGTGCGCGCTGAGATTTGTTTTTTTTCGGGCCTGGAAACAGATCGTTCGGCAAAAAAAGGTATCCATTTTGTTACTCCGAGTTCGGTAAGCTGCCGGACAAGACCGTCCATTTTCTTTTCTTTTAAAAACGCCTGGGCAACAACAATTTGGATAGGTGACTCGGCTGTTGAAGGG
>Ga0233415_10000859_pt1 | contig 13666 bp, 10 predicted proteins | sample Na_anoxic_12_MG_FD_188631 | JGI IMG/M metagenome (GOLD analysis project Ga0233415, IMG submission 188631) | Seawater microbial communities from Saanich Inlet, British Columbia, Canada - Na_anoxic_12_MG | ecosystem: Environmental > Aquatic > Marine > Inlet | place: Canada: British Columbia... | reverse complement strand
ACGGTTCACATTATCCTCAATGCACCAGTAGAGGCACAACTGCCGTACAGAACCTGGCAGACATGGGATTAGCAGCAAATGATATGGGTGATGTTTATTTGGTAATTAGGCCATATCCAATTAGAGTGGGAAATGTTATAGAAAATGACCAAATGGTTGGATATTCAGGAGATGCCTATCCTGGGCAGAATGAATTAAAATGGGCTGATGTGGCTTCTATGGCTGGAGCGCCTCCCGAAGTTATGGCTGGAGAACTAACCACAGTTACCAAGAGGCTTCGGAGAGTTTTCGAATTTTCAGAGCAGCAATTATTAGAAGCCGTCATAAGCAACGGAGCCACAAGAATAGCGCTTAATTTTGCTAATTATATTGATTGGTCCTGTTATGGCACTAACAATTGGGACGAACTACCTGCTAAAGTAATTGATTTTATATATAAAATAGAGGATATTGCTCAGGTACCTGTTACAACAGTAGGAACAGGCCCACAAAATAACCACGTATGTTTCCGATAGGCGGTTAATAATGAGCAAAGAACAGTGGAATATACCTTTAGCATCTTATTTAGATGAAGCGGGCGAAGACCCTCTATCAAGTTGTAAAAACCTTAAGAAATTTGGTATACATTATGTCTTTTTAAGACATGTGTGGGCTGGTAATATTTTAAAAGTATCTGATGCCAATCATGCTAAACTGAAGAGTATTCTGAAAGATAATGATATAAGCGTTATTGGAATAGCTTCTGAATTAGGCAAGGTTAACGCATCTAAGTTATCACTTATAACTGATGAAGAAATAGAACAAACAGCTAACATCTGTAGATATTACAACGCATCTATGGTTAGAGTTTTTGTTGGGGAGCATGATAACCACTTTACATCTGACAATATACAAGAATGGTTAGAAAGAGTCAGTAAGATTTTTACGTCGCATGGTATAAAACCGCTGATGGAAATATCTCCAGATTCATGCTTTACTAACAGCATAACTATAGCAGACTACTTAAGTAAAAATAAAAAGTGGAGGTTATTGTATGACCCCGTTAATTTTATACTTAAGAAAAATATAGATCCATTTATCAGACATTGGACTTTATTGAAACAATTTGTAGAAGCAATAGATGTGCGCGATTTAAAAATAGGTAGTGGGTTTAAACCACCAGGTATGGGTGACTCTAAAATCGAACTGACTATATCGGACTCCATTAAAAATAATCATAAGCATTGGTTTGTTATGGAGCCTTCTTTGGGCAGAAGACATGGGCAGGGTAGATCTAAAGAAGACACTTTTGGGTTTGCAATTGAAGGTCTTAAAATGATCTTAGATGAAAAACCCATTGGCGAAGTATAACATAGTTTAAATCATTGTTGGAGTTAAATAATGGCAATAAATGTTAATGAAGCAACCCGCAAAATTAAAGAGGTGGGTTCAGCTAATGTTAGAGCTGTACCAATGGCTGGCCAGGATGTTCAAATCGGATCATACCAAATCGAGATCAGAAAGAATGACATTTGGGAAATCGTTGCTGAGTGCCCAAACAAAAAGATCGCAGAAGATATAATTAGCCAGGCAGTCAATAACGTAATATTAGGCTAATAAAGTATACTATGGAACATAAGAGAATATCTTCAGTATTAGAATTGTCACGTTATAATGTGGGTGAAACCGCTTATTGGGTGACTCTTAGGTACAAACAACCATTGCCTGAATTAAAAGAAGACGATGAGTGGATGTGCCAAATCCACCCAAAAACTCTTTATGAACACGGTCCTTTTAAAAAATACTGGCCGTATAGGAATAAATTACCCAAGTTGCATCATTTAGATTTTTCTGGGTTAGTTGGCATATTAACCTCAGAGTTTGTCGTAGAAGCATTTGAAATCGCCGACGTTATACGAAGTAATCAAACGGGTGAGTTTTATTATGTGAACTACGATGAGGAGTGGATGCCTGAGGGTTATCTTTTTGATACTGCCCCCGCCGCTAGACGCGAACTAACGCGATTAGTAAAAATGGTGCGTAAGTGGGCAGAGGATCACGCCGTAAGTAGTTAAAAAAAGGAGAACTATTTATGGTAAAGAAAAAAGACAAGAACCCTACTCTATTCGTATTCGATGGCGGCATAAAGCACTACGAATCTGGCTCCATGTTAGAGTTATATAGCCAGCTTTCAACCGAAGAGTGGGAATTAGTAACTGCTGAAACAATAAAGTACAAAGTATTTCTTGATAAACTCAAAACTGTCGCCTGCCCCATCTTAGAAGAAATTTGGGATGAAGAAGACGAATGGTTTAGAGTTCAGATGGAAGTAGCAGTATCTCGCATAAGGAACATTGACCCCCTTCTGGCAGCTAAGCACAATGTTAAAAGTATCGGCGAAGATTACGAAAAATATATGAGCACTAATGCTAAAGAAGTGCTAAAATATGTCGAGCAGGTCAAGGAAGAAAATAAAGAGTTATTAAGAACTAAATATAATATTCCCGGAGATGATGATATAACTAACATCTCCAGTCTGTAGTTCAAATCTAAAATAGAATAACTGCAGAAGGGAAAACATATGTCTACAGATCCGTTTAATGGTGTTGAATTACCTACCACCGGTAGTTCCAATGAAATAGGGCAGCCAACATTCGTCGAGCTAATATGGGCCGATGAATGTATTACCTCTCCCGCAATTAGCGGCAAGACACCTAGCACATTTAATGCCATAAATCAGCTTGCTTTTGGTAAAGACTGTATTGATAAGCTTGCAACTATAGTCCCAGGAGATCCATCTTTAGATGTAGTTGATAATCAATTATTACCAAAAGATGTAAACAGACCAACATCTGACCAAAATCCTCCTGACGCATCTTTACCAGCCGGTGATAACGGCGATCAATCAGGCGAGCCAGAAAGTGGAATTGTATCGCAAGTTATGAAATATAGCTTGTCATCTGATGGGAATAATAATAATTTCAAATCCTTAAATGCTTCATCCGAATTTGAATCTTTATTATATAATCCAGTTGCTGCTTTAAGTGCACAGCAGTGTGGTTTACCACAATACGATTTAGATTGTGGAACAGAAGAATGTATGGTGGACGCTGTATTTGCTATCGACACAAGCGGTAGTATGGGTTCATCGATCGCCGCTGTTAAAAACGCAGCTTCACGAATGGCTGCTTTAATTAAACAGGTCTCCGGACAAAGCTACAGGCTATCATTATACTCGCTTGGTCACTCAAACCCAAAATTTTACGCAATTGATCGTCTAAATAAAATACAAGATAGTATTGCCACCAATCCTGATAGTGAACGATTTAGACCACAGCCTGTTAAATTAGTGTCTGCGTCGACATATAGTGTCACAGCTCCATTTGCATACGGTACACTATACCCGTTAATAAGTTTATCTCCCGGCAAATGTGCTTTAAAGTCCAATCCACTATCTGTTGGAGATATTATACCGGCAAGCGATGTATACGATTTGCCAGTCGCATATTGTGATAATGTCGATCAATTCAATAGATGGATTGATATACCAACAAGTGGTAGTTATGAGCCAATGCATCAAATATGCGAGGCCATAAATTCAGACGGTTCAAACATTACAAACCTCAGAGTGTCTTCAAGCCTACGGACACTCAAATCTCAAGTAAGTTTTACTGGGTCTTTTAGATCCAGACTACAAACAAACGGTAAAGTCTTATTTATAATAACAGATGAAAACGTAGACATAGATTTTGCTAGTATGAAGCAATCATGTGCTGGGATGGCCAAATGTGGATGGTCAATGATGTACATTCACACTGGAAGATTACCTGTAAGCCCCACTGTGCTAAATGCTATCAATGACGTTTTTACAGTGATACCTGGAACATATGTGTTTGCCCCAAAAGGGCAAAATATGTATGAGTTAGCATCAAGTTTTATTTTAAGTGCGTGCTCTAGCGTACCAGTTGCCTTTGAATGCCCAGTAGGTATTAATTATGTTAAAAATGGAAAATTTGACACTAGCATTGCTAATTGGAATGATGTAAGCGGTTCAAGAGGTATTCCGGAGCGCAATATCAGCTGGAACAGTGAATATGCAGCTTTAGAGGTAAATGGAGCAGCGGAACAACAAGTCGACCAAAATTTGACTGCTAATGAAAAAGTGATTTTAAACTTTAATGCTAGCACTAAGCCTGATACTTCAGGTGCCCTATCAGCTCAGAGTATTCGGTGGAACCTGCAAACAGAGACCTTTAGTCCTCCTGTTTCGGTGATGCTCCAAATAATCAACCCCGATGAAAATCCAGAAAGAGACTTTTCGGGCGTAGGAATAGTAGGCAGCACAACAGCAGATACTGCTTATGCTTCAATAGAAACCACCAATTTAGATACTACAGAGGTATATCCATCAGGAGGATATGCGCCAGAGCTGACCGTAGATTTCCAGTTTGACAAACAAAATGGTGACTTATATGTTATCAATTCCAACAATTCTTCGCCGTTGTTATTGTTTTATGAAAACATGGGCGCGTCATCATTGGGAGCTTCTGATTGTGATATCAGAGATATAGATCTCAGTTCACCAACAAATACAATTGATTTAAGCTCCGATCTTACAGCTATTTATGGCTTTTTTGTCGTAGTAAAGAATGTGGAAGTGTCACCTGGTGTTAATAACATATTAGCGACTGACATTTATATAAATGCGGTATCAACATCCGCTCCTGGTAACAGAATAATAAAATATACGCTAGCTACGCCAGGAGATATTTCTACATTAACGCTTGATTCAGATTTAAACACTGACGGTGCTCACAATTTATCAGGACAGCCAGGTGGTGTATGCGTTGTTGGCAATGGAACAACTTCATCTTCAATGCTAATATGCCATGGTAATAAAGTAAGCCAGTTTAATACTTTAAATCTTACACTGCTATCAACGTTATCACCAAATAGCACAAGAACATTCAATCCGGGAAAAGAACTTGGACTTGCCACTGCCAATATTACAAAAATATGCATAGCGCAAATTAAGGAATCTGATGATCCTGATTTATCGAATTCCGTATTAAGGCAAGCGTACTTATTAGCTAAAGATGATACGGCCATCACTAGACTTTTAAGAGGATCTGTTTCGTCAGATTCAGACGCAACTATGGGTGCCGGAGCCACTTGGCAAATATCAGACTTAGGGATCGAAGAAGGCCGAGAATTTGGGAATGACATTAAAAGCTTTGATATAGATGGCATAGCTGACGTAGCGTCAGGAAGCTATTCGTTCAATTCAGCCGTTAAACACTGGACTCTAAAACGCAATAGCTCTTCGGTAGAGATAAATCAAAGAATCAGCCAAAAAGTTGGATATTTCTGCTCTTGCTCAGCCATACATGATAATTTGGTGCTTTCTGCAGCTCATTGCATTGCATCATCGTCATCAACTGCCCCGCCTCCTCCAATTAGTGCTAACACTGCTAGGGTCACATTTAAGTCTAAGACATATAGATGTGACGACATAAGAATCCATCCAGATTATCAGACAAGATCCAACGACTATGATGGCGACGCTGCTATCTTAAGAATTGTTGGTAGTTTAGACACAAACATAGATCAATATGGTCTATCGGCGTTGACTAATCTATATCCTTCTTTTATATCCACAGCAGATGATAGTGTGGTATCTGTCGTGGGCAATGATGTGGAAATAGTTGGCTATGGTAGAACCGGTATCCAAGACAGCTCGGAGCAATCATTACCATCATATACCTTTGGCCAGAAAAGATCTGGAACGCAAACCATCGATGAAGTTACCAATGTCTATTTGAGATATGTTATGGATTCGGGTGAATCAGCCGCTTTTAGAGGAGATTCTGGTGGTCCGATGTTTGACCAAATTGGTGGTGAATACTTTATAGCAGGAATTGTATCGTATGGAGAACCACCAGAAGGTGGTGTATTAGGTAGTATAGGCACAACCGTTAGCTATACTAGATTAGCATATATCGAATCATGGTTAATAAATAGTATAGAAGATATGGCTGGTAGACAGCTAATATTCAAAGAAACGTGGGAAAGCCTCGAATGTCCCGTAGGAGAGTTCAGATTATATAAAGATCCAGGTGGTTTTCTATCTGAAGAGCCTTTTGAAATCCAAAATAATGTGCCAAGCGTTGGCCCTGCTTTTGAAGGGCAGAAATTAGGTGAACTAGATGGCTTGAACAAGATTTGGGTCTTTTTAACAACCAACGTTAATAACACATACGAGGTTGATTTTTATTATTCGCCCAGACCTGGCCTATCGCTAAACGAAAACAAAATAGACGTATTTTGGGATGGGCAATTTATAGTAACCATCGCCGATGATGGCACTAACAACACATCAACAGTATGGAGACAGGTTAAGATATCGTTACCTAAACCAACCACCACTAATACAAGGCTAATGTTTGCGTCTAAAGATGACCCAGGATTTGGCGCTGGTGGATTGCTTGACTTAATATGTGCCTATGAGTCATTCATAACAGATGGTGGCGATCCTCCGCCCCCTCCTACCACATCTGGTAAGCTCACTTACAAGATTCTTAGTAAAAATGGTTCCGAACTAGCAACAGATTTTATCGATGCTGACAACTTAGGAGAAGGTCCTAGCAACAGCACTAACTTAAGCTTAGAGACTACATTAGTCACATCAGAAAATGTCAAAGTACTATTCACGACCGAAGATGGGACAGAAGATAACTTTATTATTGATGATGTGACAGTTTGTGCGTTATCTGATGCAGATTGTGAAGGAGGCTCAAATAATTTAGTAGTAAATGGAAAATTTGAGAATGGTGTTCAAAACTGGACTGATGAGAATGGAGTGGCGCTTAACCCCGGCACCTCATGGGACCCGATCTCTAAAGCGATTATTTTCAGCTTAACGACCAACGATGAAATTAGACAATCAATTGTTGAGCCGTCATCAGCAGGCCAGACATTATTTTTATATTTTGAGGTTTCATCCTTAGAACCTGAAGTAATAGCGGAACTATCATTCGATTATGGAATATTGGACAGAAATGGCACTGTTGTCAAAAAATCCACATTTATCAAACAAAATGCTACCATACCAACAACTATCGAATTAGAATTCAAACCACCCAGCGACGGAGAGTTTCAAGTATTTTTCAACACAGGCACAGGAATATCAGGTACCGCCAAAATCAGAAACGTGTTAATTTGTGGTCCAATATCCTGTGAAGATGGTTATAGTCTGATTGCAAGAGACACGTTTGAGAATAGTACCGGAGGTTGGACTGGAGGCGTTTGGAATCAGCAGGAAAAATACTTAGAATTAGAAAAGAACGCAGATAGTTTTAAAAGTGCTGCGGTTCAGCCCTTTTCCGATTTAACTCCTCTAACTACGTTCAGAGCTACATGTACAATATTAGAAGTATTCCCCGTTAGCCAAGTTAGATTAGAACTAACTTCAGGTAATGATGAACAGCAATTATTTATAAGTAGTGCCGGAACATATAGCATAGAAATACCAGTAGCATTTGACGGTAGTGTAACAGCTAAAATTTTTAATGATAACGTAACCACAAGCGTAGCTGTTGACCTCATTGTTTGTTGTGAATCAAATGTACTAGCTTGTGATGGTAGTATTGATACTATCAACGGCATATTAGAGTGGCAGGGAACTCCAAGAGTACCAATAAATATATTTAATGCCTTTATTAAATTTAAAGTAAGAAACCCTTTAGATCCTTTTGATATAGCTGAAGAGATTTTTGCTGTTAATGCGGAAGGCAGGCTGAGTGTTGTTACTTGTGATTTATGGAAGTCAGAAAAAGGATCAGCCGACATATTGTCTAAGGGTGACACAAGCGACATCAGTGATGGTGATCTAGTAAATGTAGAAACCAAAAAAGATTGGTTGTGGTCGATACCTCAAAGCGGCGCATCTACAGCGGCGGGGCAAGACAACTTAATCATGTTCTATGATGGCCCAGGCGATGGTAAATTAATAGAAAATGTTGAATTGTTTGTCTTAGCCAATAGGATCAATCCAACACCAGGCACCAACATACCGAAGCCATATGGCTGCGATAGCGGTGATGACCCAGCTACAGCATTAAATATAATAGTACAGTACGTGAATAGCGAAAATCTGAACAAAGAATTTAGTCAGACAATTACTATAAGTGAGCTATATCCAAATGATTATGACTTTACTGGGTTTAATTGGGATGATGAAACAGCTACAGGCAATGGATATGCGGGCGAGGTAGCAAGGTGGGAGTCATATCAATTTAACCTCGATCTACCCAACGGAAAAGGTTTAGACCAGTGTACTCCACCGATTGTAAGCGATGATAATGGCGCAGGTTCCCTAATACTGCCCAAATTGATTATGACTGGAAAAGGATCATTTTTTGATCCCTGCGATGCTGAAGTTTTAATAGAAGACACATCTGGTCAATCGGGATTCGGAAATGAAATACAATCGATAACACTGCCTAATCCAACAGGAGGCACTTGGGACATAACTTTTAATAGATCATCTGATGAAAGCGGTGTTCCACAATCGGCCACATTACAATGGAACGTCACTAGAAAAGAATTAAGAGAAGCTTTAGAAGGCTTTAACAACATAGGGCCAGGAAATGTGTCTGTGTCAGGCAAAGGCACTGGTTCAGATCCTTTTTTGGTCGAATTCACTAGAGCACTAGCTTCTACAAATTTACCGCTATTACAGACCAATCAGGTAAAGCTAGTAGGATCTTCTAACGCTTTTGTTTCAACAATAGTAAACGGAACAGTCGATGAGAGACAAAAAATAAGCAACCCAGCAGATAATAGAGTTAGTTTGATTGTGACATTCGATGGAGTAACATCTGTCGATATACCATATGCGGCGTCGTTAAATGAAACACAAAGTGCTTTAGAAGGAATAACAACAATTGGAGCGGGTAATATTTCTGTTACTGGAAGTCAGACCAATAGAGATGCGAGATACGTTGGAGATTACATTGTTGACTTTATAGGGTCTTTAGCTGGCCAAAATGTCCCAATGCTATCTGTGAATCCTGCTTATGTTTCAGAGGTTATATGGAACGGTGGTTTAGGCGCTAATGAAGAACAACGGCTCACAATCAATGATGCTGTGGGTGGAATATTCAATTTAACCGTCTTTAACCAAGATGGGTCAGATTTTGGAATAACAACTGATTTAGGATTTAATGAAACACCTGGCAATATAAAATCTGCAATCGTGAATGCCTGCGACTTTTTATCTAATTCCGACATTGATGTAACAAATATTCCTTCTGCTGAAAACAAATATAGAAGGTTGATAGTCTTTAAGGGCGTCTTTTCTGGTTTAAACATGCCACAAATTTCAGTGGATGGGTCTACTTTAATAGGCGGAGTAATTTTAATAAACAGAGTCCAGTCTGGCACTGGATCTAATGAATCTCAAATAGTAACACTACTCAGAGCTACGGGTGGATCTTTCAAGTTAACGGTGGCTATTGATGGTAATGACTACAAAACAACAGCTATTCCTTGGAACACAACAGCAGAAGGATTAGAACAGCAGCTAGAGGCGCTACCACCATTTATTGCAAGTAAAGGGATAACCGTTGTCGCTTTAGAAAAAACCAATTCAGAACAAAATGCTAGATTTGAAGTATTTTTTGATAAGTCTTACGGCAACATACCAATCATGGTTGCAGACTTTCAACAATCCCTATTATGTAACCCCATCGTGCTAACACCTGTTGATCCGGGACCATATGATTACGAGTTGGAAGACTGCGACGAAACAAATGATTTCAGCTGTCAAAGCGGACCTCTTTTATGTAAGCCCGGAGAAGGTGGTCCACCAATCGAAGATGAAATTTGTTGCAATAGCGGCAATATCCCAGATGAAGCTAATATATCAAGAAGAATAAAAATAAACCGCGATCTGTTCACTCCTAACAAGCCATCCACCATTCGAGATCTTGCAGTCATAAAAGGCTTAAGCCCATCCGAGTACACGCCATACGTTAGAAACCAAGACAATTCACTAACTGAAACTTCATTTAGTATTAAAGTCAGTACAAAAATGAGTATAGTATTGATTAAAGATGTTATTAATACTAGTTCAAACCAAAGACGCTTAAAAGAATATTTATCTAATAAAGAAATGATCTTGCCAGCGAGGTTTACGTGGCCCGATTGCGACACAACAACAACAAATGCGGCTGATGATTGTTGGCCAACCAGATAAAATATAATGACATATAAATGGAATAGAAAATATTACATAGAAGATGAATATCTAAAACCAAAGGATTTTAGTTGGTGTGTAAATTATTTTAAAAATAATACTACTTTTGCTGATAAGAATCAAAAGAAGATTCTTATATCAAAAAATAAAATTTACACGAATGGAAAAATAGAATGCGATAAAGAGCATATGAAATCCATTTATGATAATATCAATCATAAGGCGATACGCTATTTAAAACAATTAGCACCAGACAGAATAGATAAAGTAAATTACACTGAAATGAACTTTGTCAGGCTAAACAGCAAAAACGATTTTCATATACATCCAGATATACACCAGAAACTGTGCAGTATCGTAATCTACATAGCTCCCCGCCAAAGTACCGGTACTTTTTTATATAAAAATCAGAAAGGTGATTCACCATATGAAGTCACATGGAAGCAAAACCGAGCTTTAATTTTTTGTAGACATGACGATACCTGGCACTCGTATAAGAACCCACACAATGAACCGAGAGACTGCTTGGTATATAATTTGATAAGTTAAGCATAATGATATCTTGCTAATAAATAAAAAGCTATGGCAAATAACCAAAACGGTAAGGGTAGCAAAAAACGCCCTTGTAATAATCCTAAACAAGCCCGTAAAAACTATGAGAATATAAAGTGGTCGAAGGACAAAAAACAAAAGAGATCGAGCAAATAATAGGCAGCAAACAGCCTTTTATATTATACTGCAATTGCAGCGTAAAATATGAAGGAAGAGCGTATTCTACACTTGAATCTGGAAACTACTTAATCATATATAAAGAAGATTCTTCAATACAGATCCACGGGTCTAATAAGATTCAACCGAGAAACTATCAAGGCAGCAAAACAGAAGTAAAATATCAAGACGGCAATATAATTTGCATAAACAAAAAAGAAAAAATATCTATAACCATTAATAATATAATATCTATAGACTTAATAAAAAATTGGTCATCACATGAGATTGAAATAAGCAGAACTGAAAGTGAACTAGTAGAAAAAATATCAAACAATATCGGCAGCTATATTGATATCTCATATGCGCTCGGCTCACGCGGGTGTGTAATCGAACGTGAGTACAAAACCGAGAATGGGCCAATAGATCTATTTGCATATACGTTAGATCATGGGCACTTAATAGAAGTGAAGAGACGCAAAGCCAACGTAACTGATGGCTGCCAACTTAATAAGTATCATGAAGCTGTGCTGAAGCAAGATATATCAGTACCTAAATTGTCTTGTTATTTAGCAGCACCAGCCATAGGTAAAAATGCACAACGATACTTGGATGATAAAGGCTATAAGTTTATAGAAATCAATTGGGATGACTAATGAACGTCAATTAGTTCATAACGATTTTCAATGGCCCATTGAGCAACACTTTTAATATACCCAAGTTTTCTAGTAATATCTTGCTTATCTTGGCCACCATAATGATGTGTAGAGCCGCCTTTATATGTTGTTTGACGTTCATCGCGCGCATGAATATCTAATTTGTCCGGGTTAAGATTATCAATAGCATTAATTAAATCAAAAGGAGACATAGAAAACGAGTAGTTATCCATCTCGAAACCTAAAACACCTTGGAAAATAGCGATAGCGTTATCATTAGATAAATTGACTTCAGGTGGAGGATCATTTTTGGCCGCAGGTAAATGCAATATCGGGATTCTAACCACCATAGAATCCAACAGTCCGCTTTGTTCTTTTTTAAATGGGCCATATTTGACGCCCAATCTATCCATTGTTGCTTTTGCTTGTTCAATAACCTGCGTTTGTATATTAGCAGGCCAGCCAGCAGTATAATAATTAATGGTTCCATCTTGACCAGAATAATCTGATTCACCATCTATATGGAAAGAACCGCCTGGCATGCCTTTAGTCATTATTTCTTGCTGCATATCTTCAGGTAGACGGCTCCAAAATGGATTTAACAACCTTTGAAGACTGTTAATCAGCCTACCCATGTCTCTAATGCTTATGTCTCTATAGCCACTTACAACTACATTCATTGACTCTGAAATAAGTCCCAAAGCCTGATCTAATCTATTATCAAATGTTTCCGTTGATACTTGTTTCGAGGGATTTTTTCTCTTACGATCTGAGGCTGATTTTTTGTCCTTTTTAGACATAGTTTTAGCTTTACTGCTGGGCACGCATTTTGGATAGCCACCTTTAGAACTATCACTTCGTCCACATGATGGGTGTTTACCGTTCTTTTTGCGGCTTATATCAACCCACTTATCATCAAACCATTTACTAAGATTACCTTCGACCAGTTGTTTTAATTTCATTTTTTTATTTCCTTTGCACACCTGTGTAGCATAACCAGCGGCGTACGCCGACCACTTTCCTTTGTATTTCTTCTTTGCTGAGGCAAGACCCTTATCTATTGTCTTTTACTTTTTGCTTTCTTGATTGCTGTTATTAGTGTTTGCAATTCTGATGATGTGAGTGCGTCTTTGCCGTGTTTTTTGTAGACTGAGACGATTCTTTTTAATTTTCCGGCAGCGTCTAGGTTACCATTATGCTTAGTTCGATTTGCGGTGTCTAGGGCACCTGTTTCGCGGGCACCTGTTTCGCGGGATTGCTTTTTTTGTGCTTGTTGTTGTCTGAATTTTTTTAGGAATGCTTGTGTTTTTGCTTTTGTTGCATCTGATATTTTGCCCGTCCCAGTTTTTTTGGTGCCTGTTTTATGGGTAATTTCGTTTTCATTTGGTTCCATATATGCTGCGTCTTCGTCGTCACTAGATTGCAATGTAGGCTTGTCTTTTAATTTTGGATTGTTGGCTAGTGTTGCCATTGTTTCTTTATTATGTTGTTGGTTGAATTTTTGTGCTTTTTCTAGTTTAGACTTATATTCTGGGTCATCAGAATAATGTCCGACAAAATTTTCAGCACATATTTTCCCGCCTCCTTTAGGCCAAGAGTGAGCTTTCCCCGTGGCTTCCAGCAATATATCAATTTCGCCAGCTAAAATAGCACTCTCGTTGCGGCTTTTCCGAAGCCACTGAAGTTTATTAGCGTTAGGCAAACGATCAAAAGATCTCTGCTGCTTCTTTTCTGCTTTCTTCTTCTTTTTCTTAATCACTTTTTCAACTTGGCTTTGATATTTCAAAGCCGCCTTCAATGTATCACCTGTTTGGTGCCGATGACCACGAGTGTTAGTAGGTCTTGTCGGCATAGAACCACCAAATAACCCTTCATTGATGGTATCGCACAGTTCATCTATTTTCTTGTCGTGCATATTAATATCCGTTATTAAAAGTCATTAAAATAGTTTTGAGCATCGTCTATTTGTTGTTGTTTGTTAGCTTGCGGTGCTGGTGTTGCTTCTGGTGCTGCTTCTGGTGTTGCTTCTGGTGTTGCTTCTGGTGTTGCTTCTGGTGTTGCTTCT
>Ga0233415_10000858_pt1 | contig 13674 bp, 8 predicted proteins | sample Na_anoxic_12_MG_FD_188631 | JGI IMG/M metagenome (GOLD analysis project Ga0233415, IMG submission 188631) | Seawater microbial communities from Saanich Inlet, British Columbia, Canada - Na_anoxic_12_MG | ecosystem: Environmental > Aquatic > Marine > Inlet | place: Canada: British Columbia... | reverse complement strand
TCTTTTCGGTCAACATGACCCATACTTATAATTTCACGATCACTTTCGCTTTCAACGCCGAGTTTTTTAGCAATAGATTTTACAAAGTTTTCGAACTGTGTAATAGGGTCAATATCTCGATCATACTTGATACCATATTTCTTTGCTTTTTCATCAAGCTCTACAGCCTGGTCTTCAGACATTTGGAAATTAATTGTAGCATCTTCACTTTTGATTTTTCCTCCAACGATTCCAGCACCGCCCATTCCAGCTCCACCGATAGCACCTGCGACAGCTGAGTTAGCAATTTGATGTACAGCATCACGAAATCTAATCTTCTCTCCGTGGCTTAACTGAGAGACAATACCTACGGCCTCTTGAGCTCCCTCGGTTAAACCTTCCAATGCACTGTCAACAATCAAGTCAATTGCTTCTCGTCCGCCTTCTTTAATTCCATTAACTGTGATAAGTTTCTTAGCAGTGTCGATTGCAGCATCAGAAACAGCATTTCCAGCCAACTTTTGCTCAATACCGATAAATGACTCAAGTAAACCTGAAACAACTCCACCTGCCGTTAAACCCACTAGGTTTGGATCATGGCCTTTATCTTTTAGGTCTGTCCATTCGCCACCGATATACTGACCGGCACTTGCAGAGAAAGAACCAATATGAGAACCAATTTGCTCGGCAACCATCTTTTTAGTAATCTGACTCCGAATTTTCCTTTCTTCAGATGCAAGGAAAGCTTTACCAAGACCTTTTTTGCTTAAAGATTTTAATTGATTTTTAACAAGTTTGTTTGCTGAATATTCAGCGATCTTCTTAAATACAGAACCAGTTGATAAAGCTCCAGCAATAACTCCAGCAGGAACTGTTACAGCGTCAAAGGGATCGGGTGAAGGGATAATTAGTGCACCTGCAATTCCACCGGCTACAGAGCCAAGCATAGTTGTAGCCATAGAAGGGGCAAGCCCACCAAGAATACCAGCTGCTCCATCGAAAAAGTTATCCACAGATCCAAATAGTCCATGATCTTCATCTGTTGATAGATAGTCAGTAATTCGAGAAGGATTCTCCTCTGCTTGTTGCAATTGTTCTTTAGCCAGCGTGAAGTTTTCATCTGAATATCGCTCTTGTCCGAGAGCATCCCAAGCGAAACCTTTCAGCCCGTAATACATCCCTTGCATTTCATCTATACCACGATCAAGTCCTGCTAAAAAGTCATTATCTGCAGCGAGACTCTCTTCTCCTAAGCGTTTTACTTCTTTTTCACGAGCCTCTTCAGCATCGCGTTGTGCCCATTCTTCAGGGTATAGCTCTCTTTGAAGCTCCTCAGAGAGTTCTCCTGTATATGGTGCATCTTCGACATCATTTGTGACATCGGTATGATCAGAATAGATCATATCATATTCTTCTGAGGATAAATTAAAACCAGCCATACCCTACCTCCATTGTTTGTTAGAGATAAAGTATGGCTTTAATTTATTTTATCAAGCTTAATTGGTTAAGTAATCAAGTCCCTCAGAAGCTAAAAGACCTAAAGAATCTAGACTCTCACCAAGAAAACCACCAAGAATACCTGCTTCTTCAGAGACTCTCCTCTTAGCAGCACTTAAATCTTTAGATAAAGCACGAGGTTCTTTTTCTTCTTCAGGCTTTTCACTAGCTTTAGCTTCAGCTTTAGCTTCAGCTTCAGCTTTCAATGTGGCAAGTTTAGCATTGTGATCCTTAAGTAGCTGTATAACTTGACTCCTAGTAGCTCCCTTTCTAATTCCTTCCTTAACAATCTTATCTCTCTCAGGGTTAAGTTTAAATTTAAAGGTTTTAATCATATCTTGGTACGTTTTATTATCCTTTTTAACTTTAGCTGCTTTTTTATCCGAGGCAACGTAAGCAGGTTCTCGAGCTAACGCTTTAGTTTTTTCAATTTTTTTGTTTTTAATTTTACTCTCAATCTTCTCTACAAGTTTCGAATTGTCTTTATTCTCGGCTTGACGAAGCTGTGTTTCTAAGTTCTTAATCTCAGTATTATATCGCTTAGCATCTTCAATCTTGGTGTTAGTAAGAGATATGTCAGCACGCTTTCTTTTCATTACTTTTATTAACTTATCATAGTTACTGCTCTTATGAAATTTACCTTCATACTTTTTTAGTTGATCATCTATCTTATCAAGATCACCTAAGGTTTTAGCTTTGCCTAGTTGATCTCGAAAAGCACGTTCTCCTTCACCACCTTTTACAGTTCTATTAAAAGCCTCAGCTTTTCTATTATACTCATCTAATTGGCCTTTATATCGAGCATCTTTTGTTTCAACTCTGCCACTAGGATGAGTAGCCGTAATAGTGCCATCGTTATTCTCTTTGTACGTTATAGGAATTGCAAATCCACGCTTACGGTCAAGATCTCTTTTGCTAGGATTAAGATCTCTTTTTAATCTATTCTTAGCAATCTCTCTATCGGCTAAAGCGTTCGCATCATCACCATGTCTCATTTTTCTTAAAACCTCATCTGATTTTGCTTTAACTCTAGCTCTTTTATCAGCATCAGTAAAGCCAAGTTCATCATCTTCAAATTCAGGTTCTTTAATAGGAAAACCAAGATTATCATAAATTCCAGGATCATCTTCAAATTCAGGTTCTTTAATAGGAAAACCAAGATTATCATCGAATTCAGGTTCATTATAAACATCCTGAGGTGATGTAATTTTAGCTATTGGCTTTTTCTCTTGTATTAATCCTTCGTTGTTTTTCATTCGATTGAATTTAGCAATTTTTTGTTCTTGAGTAAGAGTATCTATAGGAATGAGACCATTATCTATAACTTGAATATCATCCATATCTTCAATAAAAGTGTTTTCAAAATAATCATCATTATCTTTATAACCAGACCTCAAAAGACCTTCATCTTTAAAGAAATAATTATCCCTGTCTATATCACTTTCGAACTCTGCACTTCCATCCTCCCAAGCAGAGACACCTCCGCCTAGCCCAAAAAGACCATCGATTTTAGTCTTCATTAAATACCTCCAACTTGTGGTCTTTTATTTTTATCTCTTTCAGCAATTGCTTTAGCTAATCGTCCAGAAGGAGATTTAGATAAGTCAGTTTCACTAGCTCCACCAGTAACACTACCTGCGGTCGCCATTTTATTGCCTCCACCGCTAGATGGTTGAGAAGACGTCGACTCGCCGCCATAAATAGTTCCATCACCACCTCTGCTATAACTGTTCTGAGCATCCAATTCAGCCTGTAATTTCTCTCTAGCTGTTAAATCAAGAGCATTTTGTCTAAATAAACCTCCAGCTAAAGATTCATTTGCACCGGCTAAAGCAGATGTAGATTGAAGTAAGCCCTGATTTCGGCTTGCAACCGCTGAGTCATACCCAGCCTGACTTCCTGCTGAGATCAGCCCTGCACCTTGAATCCGAGCACGCAAAGCATTTGAGTTAGAAACATTTGGGTCGGCAGTCTCCATCATATTGTAAACTCCTGCAGATGTAGCGTTCCGAGCCTTCAAAGCCTCGTCTCCAGGGCTTCTACCTAAATTATACTGAAGCATCCCTGATGCTGCATCAACATTTTGTCTTAATGGAGCCAAAGCATCAGCTCCCTGATTTTGATTAAACAAAAGATTTTGTCTCGGCCTATTTGAGGGAATCGTCCCGCCATGTTGAATATATCTTGCTGCACCCATATCACATCTCCTTTTTTAAGAATTTACAATATTGAGAATTTCCTCAACATTGTGGGTTTGTTCTTCGTTTGGTTTATAGTTGACTTGATGCCTATGGTATTTTTCCCTAAGCACTTTTCCATCTCTATTATACATCCTTATCTCTGTATTTAAAATCATTGGTTCACAAATTCTCTTAAAGCAGAGCATAGCTTCTTGACTTTCCATAAGTCCCGCAGGTTGTTTGACTTCATTTAGCGAAGGAGATCCAACTTCAGTAGTCATAACCGATCCATTTACTTTTGTGTCACTATATGTTAAATTAAGAACTCTGCGATCCTCAAATCCTTCCATATCATTCGTGGATTGACGACCAAGTTTAACATCATCTAAATCATTACGATCACCCTCTGAATCGAATTCAAATGGAGTAGTTATGTATCTCTGAAAATTAAGCCTGTCATTATTTAATGCTCCAATGATTTTTCTGAAGTACTCTGATTCGACAAGCATACTGGCTCTAGATCGTGTTTCGAATTCAGGTTTATGTACTACTGTAGCTTTCCAATAATCACCTGAACCAAGGCGGAATGCTTTATCATCAGATTCTTCTTCTTCTTCTAAGGGTGGCGGGGGTGTTACGATTATAGGAGGTGGAATAGGTATTTTTCGACGGCGCAAGAAAATATCACCACCAGTATAAACAATTTTACCATCGTTCCTGTAGATCAAATCATCTTTAATTAGGTCTCCATTTGAATCAAAAAGATGAGGATAGCGGGAGACGGCGATATCAGATTCTTGAGTGAAAATCTTAATAGGCATAAATAGATAATCGCTACTGAAAGGTGTATCAATATCTAAATTCCATCTCGACTCTACTGTTATATATTCATGATCACTAACTCCAGATTCAGAAGGATCTTCACGAGTGATAGGGACATCAATATTAGAATTATCTCCAGCATATAAAGGACGTATGTCATATGTTTCCTCAATAGAAAGATCAATATCATGACCATAAAATACAGGAGAGATCACACTCATATAGCAATAATCAAAAGAGTATTGATACCCATCATGATGATTAATCCAATCAGTATTAGCATTAACGGATTGCCTAAATTTTAAAGCAACTGTACTATTAGGCATAGATTTATACCAAGTCGTCTCATGTATCTCAAGAGAAGGGTCATGAAGTTCTTCTCTATCATGATGGATTTCCCATTCGTTATTTTCACGATGATCAGAGAAAAAATGTGCCCTTGCTGTATCATATCGATAAGGATCGGCGTAAACAGATATCATATTATTATAGTAATCTTCAAGAGTGACATCAGGGTATTCAGTGTATGGAGAGTTCGAATTCTCTTGTTGATCCCATATATATACTAAGGGGGCTTTTCTTTGCCCCTCTCCATCACCTCCTGTAACATCTGAATACGAATATTGTGCAGTATAATTATCTTCACTACCATCAATATAATCAAAATAAGTAGATTCATAACTATTCTTAACTAAATAATTATAATAACTACCTATCTCAGATTCTCGTTTATCATATGTGGTTAATAAATAAATCTCACCAAAGATATCAGAACTCTGAGTTCCTGACCAAGTTGTAGTTCTTTTTTCAGCTTTATCCCAAGATCGATCATACGAAACTCTTCTCTCTGCAATGAGGCATGATGCATAAACCATGCCATTCCACCCAAAACTACCACTACCCACGAAGTTCACCCATAGAAGTTGCTATTTCAACTGAAACAACAGTATCACTTCCAGTTACCTTGTAGTAAATCTCACGGGCTTGCGGAATCCTTGGAAGTCTGCGAGAGTTTGCATTTATAGGCGTGATAGTTGTAGCAAGAACTCCATTTACATATACCTCAACTTGAGTGTCTACATAACTCTCAGCATTCACTCTGATAGCAGTAAACTGTAAAGGGTTGGGAAATCTATAGAAACGACTCTGAACAGTTTTATTGAGCTTGGTAGATATGTGACCGAATAGTTTTCTAGCTCCATCACCTTGATCAATATAGATTGCATCTTCAGATATATCAGAGTAAGCAGCATTCGCTGATACACTAATATTAGATAATTCTCCAGTTCCCAAGTCAAACACAAAAGTATTGCCAGTACTGTTGAATCCATAATACTTTCCATCAAGACTAACCCCAATCATAGATGCCGGATCGTATTCCATCCATTGTTTAGCTGAAAGGACCTTACTTGTAATTATATCACCTCTAGCTCCGACTACAGAAACCAAGCCATCCGTACCTGCATAGAGTATGGCATTTTTCACTTGAGTTATTGAGTCTCGTGAAAGACAAGCCTGGTTGGTCATTATGATATCCTGAGACATGACAGCAGGGTGTGACCCAGTTATTAACTCGGGATTTCCTTCTGTACATACAATGAGTTCTGAACCGGTAGAGGCCATTCCTACAATGTTTTCAACAGTAGTTCGGCTGTATGTCATTACGTTTGGCTTATTCGGATCAGATAACCATACAGTTTTTTTATGATCTGTCCCGGCCATTACCCCACCAGCAACTAAACATAAGTTAGTTAAACCCTCAGGTGGATTTCCAAAATTACCTAAAGGTTCTCCTTGAACAAGCCTTTCGTATTCTCCTTCATTGTAAATATCTTCAAATTCAAGCACCCCAATAGAAACTTTACCAGCAAGATAGTATTGACCATCAGGTCCTGATCTATAAATTCGAGTATAGATTGCATTATCATCCTTAACATCAGAGAAGGTTAACTTAGCAATACGAATGGAACCTCTTTCAATTGCATTAAATTCAACAGGCACAGATGGTTCTCCAACTTGACCAAGATCATCTTCATAGGCCACAACATATTGAGTTGATCTTTCTTGAGTTGATGATGTGAATAATTGATATTCAAAAAGGGCTACATAATTAGTATCAGTATCAGTATAATCAAGACCTCCTAAAACTTCTTTAGAAACAGAGACTAGATTTATAGTTCCGACCCTAACTGCATCTTTCTCTAAATACAATTTACTTTTTGGATAGACTTGACCTATATCAATATTAGAAAAGTTAGTTCCATAAATACCGGCAGCAGCAGTACCACTAGCATCAGAAGAGACAGTAAAATGTCCCTTAATATAATTTCCTTCAATTTCGAGCTTATTAAGAGTAGCGGTATCACTTCCAATAATAAGAGAAGCTTGCACAGTAGAATTATCAATAGGTAGACTATCAATAGTGGGTTCATCAGGTGAAGCTATAAAGACATCACGAGCTTCAGTAGTATGTAAAGTGCCGTTATACATCGCAAAACGATTCAATCTACCATCACCAGAAATAGCTTTAAGTCGCCAGTAACGATGAGGCCCACTGTCAGGAAGATCTCGTATCTGATCTTTTGATGTACTTATTAATGTAATTCTCTTAGCTTCAGTCCATGTAGAGTTATTGTCAGAATATTCGACCGAAACAATAGTATTTACAAATTGTGCAGATGTGAAAGATACCATAACGCTATTAATACTCATTGCGAGATTAAAGTCATAAGAAACTACGTACCCCTCGTTAAATAAAATGAAAGTAGAATCATTCTCATCGTATAGATTATCCGAAGCTCCATTAGTTATAAATGGATTAGAGGCATCAACATAAGTTGCAAAGTTTATTGGCTTCGAAACAAGAACCTGTACTTTGTCTGACTTCTCATGGGTAGAATAATAATGCCGAGAAAATTGATCGTCATTAATAGGGCCTTTTATAATAGTATAATTAGGTGTAAGAGATATTTGTTCAACAATAGTTCTATTGTCAAGAATATCGGATGGAGCAGAATGAGAAACCATAGATCCAGAACGGATTTCTACGTTTTCACATATAGTAGTAACCTCTTCAGGTAACTTAAATTTATCTTGTATAGGGAGTAGACCCTTTGGTGAACTTGTTTGCAAAATAGGCATAATACCTCCTCTTTGAAGAAGGTATCATTCTACCTTCTTTAGTTTTTCTTTAATGTAAAGATACTCTTTATTCCGTCAATTACAATATCATCCCATTTACATGGTGATAGCTTAACGACTTTTTCAAGAATAGTGAACGTAATGATTCCAATAGTGATAGGTTCCATTATCTTTCCTCCATTAGTAAATTAACTTTTGTTCTAACTTCGACAAGAGTTGTTTTCATTGATCGCAACTCACCAATAATGTCTTTATCTTTCTGAGCTTCGAGATGATAAAGAGTGTTGTTACTTTTCTCGACTTTTGAAATATTACTAGCATTTACTTTGACATCAGCTTTGACATCTCCGGCATAACTAATAACAACAGCAATAGATATAATACAACTAAGAAAAAACCCACCAATAGTCGTCCATGTAGCAATTACTGTTTGAGTTGGCTCTGTGTTCGGCATAAAAAAAATCCCATGTTATAATTAGTGTTTAATTAACTATAACATGGGAAATTATTTATTCAATTATAATTCAGAAGGAACAAACGGTGGTTCTCCCATTATTTCAGGATTTGGTATAACATCTTCACCTTCGTGTATCTTTTGTTTTTGAATGTAGTAGTTCCCCCACAATCCAATATTTCCTTCATCATCTATATGGTCAACCCATTCTAGAATCTTCTTAGCTTTCACCGCACGTTCTGCTTTTTCAACATTTGTCGGATCTGACAATGAATCGACAATATAAGCTGTCATTGCACGTTGCCAACCTGCATCAACCTTGTCGTTCTCATAATCTTTATACGCTTGTTTTAAGACAGCTTTTTGCTGGTCATATGTTGGCGTTGGTTCAACATAAAACTCAATCTCGTTTCCTTCGACTTCTGACCATTGCTGAACAATATCCTGCATTGAACCTGTCGAATTAACAGGAACGGACATGTTAATCCCCTCCCCTGTTACCTGCCAAGTTTCACCGCGGTCAATTACTTTTTCAATTTTGTTTATGTTCATTTTTACCCTCCTATAGGTATGATGATTTTTCAACGTCACAGCGTGATACATGTGATCCTGATCCTGCTGTTGTGATTTGAACCTCAACTGAGTTCGCTGTTGCTTGATTTATTGTGTTAGTTCCGTTGATATCAGTGACAACGGTTGATGGCGTAGCTCGCATTTCATCAAAATTAAACACAGTTCTCCATGTCTCAACACCTCCCGCGTTAATCGTAAATCCATGCCTATCTTTTCTCCAATACCTAGCACAATCTACCGCTAATTGTGCCACACTCGGAGCAGGAACCTTGATATACTTATCGCCTTCAATCATTTGAATGTTAGAGATTTTCATCCATGCGCCTGCGATTTGTGACCAGTTTGTTGATGTTGTTGATGTTGTGTAACTTCCTAACTGCCAAGCGTCTAATGTTGAGGTTTCAAAAGTACCGTTATTGTCAACTGCAATTTTTATCAAAAGACCAATTGTGTTATCAAGTTGGTCAAATGCGATTGACTCAAAAGCAAGTGTTTTTGTGATAGTGACCTTTGTGCTCGCTGTTGTGCTGAACTCAGTCACGTAACTTCCATCTGATGACCCGTATGCTCTCAACGCCAAAGGCAATGTCATATCGTGAGATGTTTCAATATCGAATGAGATTGTTACGTCCTTACCGTTTAACTCGTATACGTTTTGTTTTTCGAATCGGTGGTCAAAAAATACCCATTGATTTGTACCTGTTAAATCAGTTGTTACCGTATCGACAGTGGTTCTGTATTCAACATCGTTGTTGTTTGTTGTTCTTAGTACTGTGAATTGACCTTGTGCAGCATTTCGAGCTTGATGCATGTTAAACACTTTATAACCTTGGTCACCCGCAGTATAAGCAAATGAAGTCCCGTGGTCGTTTCGTTGGAGGGAGCCGTTTATGACGTAGTTCTTTTTTTGCTGATTACTCAGAACTCCGTCGGTGTATGCTTTCGTTGCAACATGATAATCTGCGGTTGGTGTAAATGGAGTTGTATTTGTCGTTCCCGCTAGTACGCTTGAGAAGTTTGAAACCTGTGAAGTGTTAACCGTTATATTGCTTTCATTGATATTCAAATCAATATTATCATCAACTTCGTCGACTGTAATTTCTAAAACATCTGACAGTGAATTTAGGCCGTAGAAAGGCAAGTCAATACCATCTTTGGCTCTTACTAGGCTTTGTCCTGTTCCTGCGTTTGATGCTGTGTTTGCTTCACCTAATCCACCAACCGTCCAAACTGTTGACAATCCATCGCCAGTTACTTGAAGATATGCGTTTGGAGTTTTTGAACTTGGAGTATCTGTTAGTCCATCCAACGATGTAACCCCCGCACTACTTGAGCTACCGCCTCCAACTATACCAGCTCTCAGGTCAGTAATTGCAATGGTTTCAAAATTGCCGCCGCTTGTCCATTTCATTGTTAATCGTGCAATTGGAAACGCTGTTCCTTCCCATCCTGCTGGAAAGTCATAAATTGCAGTTGCAGAGCTATCAGCGATACCCTCAGTCTGGTCTGAATAATAACCATTTGGCTTGTTAACAAATACTTTTGCATAACTTCCGTCATTGTCTTGAGTTCCAAAAACAAAGAGGTTCCAAATACGGTTATTACTCGTTAGTGAATCACCGTTAACATCTGTTGTTATCTCATGTAATCCGTTTAAATTATCAAAGGCTGTCGTCTCATCATTTGCAACATAGAAGCCATCAGCTAAAGAACTATAAACTGGCCAAGAGTGTGGATGTAATTGTCGAACAATTCCAGATGTAGTATTAAAGTAAGATGTTGTAGCAGAACCACCACCTACAGCAGGAACCGTTGTAGGTGTTACACCGCTTTTAACTTTTGCGTTTTCTCTGAGTATATCGTTAATATGTCTTATATGCGACTGCTTGCCGTTGTTGAATGAATCAACAACTTGATGCCATGAATAAGGACCGACCGCATCCATCATTGTTGCTGAACCTGCCGATATCTCTATTATATTTGCAAACAACCCAACTATTTCGAATTCTGGCTTTGTTACCGATTTTACTACTTGAGGTTGACCGCTATTCTCCTCGATATAAAGATAATTCATCTGGGGATTAACATCTGTACCGTGCGTTAAATCAATGCTCTGAGGTGATGAAAGCTCGTATCCAGTACCGTCAAGCTGAAACTCTATGCTGTCTTCTTCAAGTGCTGTTATAATTACAGTCGAGATCGTTCCTGTTGTCGATAGCGTAACTGATACCCTATTCTGGATTAAACCATCTCCAAGGGAAACAATGTTATCAAAAACAGGTGCAACAACTTGGTGATCTGTGAAAAACGCGCTTGACGTGTCATTTAATGCAGTAGTATCTTGACGAACAACAATCGTCCCAATGTATTGCAATGTTCTTTCTTGCTGAGTCGTGTCGATATGCTTTTGATCCTCAAATGTACCTGCAAGCGCTCCAGCTCTTGAACTATAAAGGCGCTGTCCGTAAAAAACATGAACCCCCTCGTCATGTGGAGTTACATAAACAGTGAAGTTTTGAAATTGATTAATGCCAACGTCTGCGAGCGTACCCGTTCCGTCATCCCACTTGAGCGGATTGATAAAAGGGCTTTGGTCAGTGTTGTAACCGCCCGACCCGTTCTGCCAGTATCTCGTTAATGTAGGTGCTGTTTTAGCCGATATTGTCTTGATATTTGGATTCTCTTTATCTCTGAAATTAATCCCGCTAAACATAGCGTTGTATTGCTTGGTATTGATCGAGAGATTTGCACCGTTCGCGCTTACTACGTCGGAATCTTTTGTTAACACACCTAATGTTCTGCTTAAATCTGATACGCTCAAAGCTGGGCTGTATGGGGTGGTTGCTACAGCATCAGCTACCGCGTCAACGTCAACCCCGTTAAGAGTTTGTGCACCTGAAAAATAAACTCCACGTCTCGCTTGTGTTGGTGAGATGTTTGTGTTTTGTTGTAATAGGTTCGAGTCCTTATCAAGATAGAAAAGAGTCAGCGGATTTTCTGGATTAGTTATTGCAACCTCTGCGCCTCCTGTGTAAGATACAAGGTATTTTTCACCTAACAGATTGTCGATAACTTCACCCGTGATGGATGGAAGAACAACGGTGCCCGTGGTCGCACCCGCTGAGATGTTACCAGTGATTGATAGAAGTGCTGTGCTTTGATTGGTCGTGTCGACTCCGAAGTCATCGAGATTGAACCCGCTGTCCACTGCTTGTCCTGTTGAATCAAATTCGCAAAGATTTCCAGTTGTAGCCAATGGTTGAAGATCCATTTTACCCGCGAGGAGCGAATCAACCTCAATACTTGTATAATAAGGAAAATCGGTTGGTGGTGGCAATGCGGAATCGTCATCAAGAGAATTGTTACAAACGAATGACATTTTAAAATCAAACTCTTTGTCACCTTGGTCGTCTCTGACTTGGTGCTCCATCAAACATCCTGAAATGCTTTTAGAACCCTCGATTTGCTGTAGATATGGGAAGCTGTTTGCATCAAGATTTATGATAAATAACCCTGTGTCTTTGTCGTCTTGATTAACATCAACCGTCTTGATTAAAGGAGGGTCATTTGTATTTGCTTGAGCGTTGATTGAATACGAATAATCAGGAGTAAAGTCAACTGTGAAGAGGTAATTTAAACCAGATATTACAACCTGAGTATATGAAACGACCTCACTTTGACCGCTCGCATTTATGAGCTGAATTGTACCTGTAGGCTGTGGATTGTTTGCCAGCGATGTTGTTAAAATCTCAATCTCAGTCGCAGGTGTTAGCGCTGTTATAGATGTGGCTAATTTACCTTTGTCAATGTGGTTGAAGTCATTATCAATAACGGCAGATGATGTAATGGTTTTACCTGCGAAGCCTGTGTACTTGTCAACGTCGTCAATCTTTCGATATGCTGTGATGTATTGAACTTCTAGCGCCAACTTCTCTTTGGATGAGATATAAGGTAATCCGTTTGAGTTTATTTGTGCGCCCGTTATTCCATTCCGAATTACACCCGTTTCGACATTTGCGAGTAATTTACTTATTCTAGCCATATCTTTTTATATCCTTATTTAATTATTGATTCTCTTAATATAGCATAGTTTTTGTATTGATAAAATTAATGTTATTCTGGGGGTGCGATAGTCTTGATGGTGAACTGTGAATTATCAAGACCAATGAATGTTCTGAATTCGTCCATGGAGATAGTAACAGCTCCCGTTACCTCAGTATTCGTGTCTGCTTCGGGTAGATTATCAATTTGCCCCTCTGATGTTTCCGAGCCTTCAATTTGTCCAATAACGTCTGTATATTTAACAGGGTCATCAATGATATGTGTCACTTCACCTTCCCAATTCTCAACGGTTCCGACTGTCTTTCTTGTGTAATATCCAATCGCATAATCAGGCACTGCGTTTTGATATGTTCCGTAGTTGTATAACAGGTCTTCTTTCTTGTAATAATTTAAGCCTGCATTTCTGATAAGTTCCCCACTAAGTACAGTGACCTCATCCTCTACAATAATCTCACCCTCTGAGTCGTATTCAACTGTGTCAAAAGTCTGGTCGGCGTCCTCTAGTGATTGTCTAAAGTAGGTTGCATTTTTAGTCTGCTTTACAAATTCATTGTTATTGGCTATGTCAGCAGTTATTACGTGCACCTCTGGAAGCGTCATTCCGAAAATTACATCCATTCCATTTGATGATGTTGTTTCGGTACGATGCGTAGCTGTGTAGTAAATGGGCCATCCTGTTTCTGGATCATAATCACCTGTAAAATAACTGTACTCAACTTCTTTTGAAAAGACATTCCTAGACCAAACTGTAGTCGGCGTACCAATTCCGCTCACTTTGGTTTGATTGTTCCCCTCTATATGAGAGCGGACAATAGTTCCTGAGTAGTCTGGCATTAAATTTGGATCATCCCAATCAGCGTCTTCGGGATAATAGGCATAGCTTTCTAGTTCATTTTCTATCAAGCTTTCAAGAACATCGTCACACTTTCTGCTTCCTGTTGTATTTTGAAGATTCATACTGTCTAT
>Ga0233415_10000857_pt1 | contig 13674 bp, 11 predicted proteins | sample Na_anoxic_12_MG_FD_188631 | JGI IMG/M metagenome (GOLD analysis project Ga0233415, IMG submission 188631) | Seawater microbial communities from Saanich Inlet, British Columbia, Canada - Na_anoxic_12_MG | ecosystem: Environmental > Aquatic > Marine > Inlet | place: Canada: British Columbia... | reverse complement strand
TCAATACTTTAATTGAGTCAGCCCATCCTTCGATTGAGTCCCCAATTAAGAACCTTCTTTTTCTTTTACTATATGGTTTATTTATTGGTTGTAGTTTCTCTACATGATGTTTTTGTACTGAGTACCCTACTCCTGTTCCACCTAAAAGTAAAAACATTGTCTCACTAAACGACTCTACTGAATCGATAGGTAAAAACGCACAGTTATAAACTCTGTTAGGTGATATCTCAATGGACTTACCAGCGAATTGCATTGATCTCATCGATGGTAAAACTTTTTTATCATATACAAATTTATACTTTTCTTCTATTTCATCTTTTAATTCAGGATATTTCTTAATGTGCATATTCTTATTTCTAGTCACCAATTCTTCCCATGTCTCTCTCCTATTCAATTCGGGTAGGTATTTAGCGTATTTCATGTACACTGTGATATCTGATAATATTTTATTTGTTATGTCCATATTCTTTATTTTTTTTGTGTTTTTATTTAGATCTTAAGGTGAGTATTTCCTTAACGATTGATTTAAAATCGTTTGTTACATTTAAATAACTTAATTAAGTTATCCTCCTCCTGAAGTCGCTCTGTTTTTATTTATAACATCCGTTATAAAGTTCGCATCTTTCTTCTTTGTACCTTTTTCAAAGTCTAAGAAAGATACGTCACTAGAATCATTAGTATCAATTACAAGTGTACCATTATCAAATAAAATATCTTCAAATATAACACCATCCTTACCGAATCTAGATTTAAGAATAGCCATAGTCGCTCTACCCTCTTCTTTTTGTTCTAAAGTTTTAGCTACTGAAACAATAAAATGCCCAATTTGTCCCTTTTTAATCGAACCACCAATCATATCCGCTTGTACAACATTCGCCCCAATAGAACTTCTGTTTCCTTGTATCGCAGTCCAACCAACAATATCCAATTCTGATATCATAGTTTCAAATTGTCTCATAACATTACCTTCACCTGACCATTCATCTTTAAATTGTTTGGTAGGTGCAATACAATCAATGTAATCCACAAAGACAACATCAGGTTTCATACCATTAGAAGTCAATTTCCTTAGATATTGTTTAATCTGAGGTATTGTTGTTCCATCACTAGCCATTTTCTTTAAGATAAGGTTACCTTCTTTACTCTTAAGGGTGGGTAACATCTTTTTAACTTCTTCTTTGTTTTCTGTTAAATCACTTAAAGGTATTTCAGTCCAACATGTTAAATGTTTTCTCTGTATAACTTTTGGGTTATCTTCAAAAAAGATTTGAACTACATTATACCCTAAGTTATAAGCAGTATTAGCCATTCTAGTAACCAAAGTAGTCTTACCGACACCGAACGGGGCCAATATAACCCCTAACTCACCTTTAGCTAACCCACCATCCATAAGGTTATCTAAACCTACGATACCAGTTTGTATTGGTGATCTAAAGTCATCGCTAAGAACATCTTCTATGGCGTGAAACACATCAATTCCATCATCGGTTACATCACCAATAGTTAAAGCTTGTTTTAATATTTCTTCACACTCTTCATATCTATCAAAATCTCCTGTATCTAAAATCTTTTGGATTTTCTGATTAGCCTTCTTAAGTTCTTGTTGTTTGCAGAACTTAATGGCAACTTCTTGTGTATGTAAACAATCTTTACTATCAGAGTTTAGTACTTCTTTAACCATTTCTAAAGCCGACTCTCTGGCAATGTCTCTTCTAACTTCAGACTTAATAATTTGGTTTATAGTCTCATATGTAGGTATAGTCTCATAACTATCTTTATAATCTTTTACACTAGCGATGATTAATCTAATATACTCATTATCAAAATAATTCGGTGAAATAATGTCTAAGATACTTTCTGAAAACTTAGTATCTTCAACAATTTGTTTAACTAACTTAATCTGAAAACTATACCCTAAATAACCTAAATTCTTAACTTCTTTTTTATCCATAACTCTATTAGTTTATTTATTAATAAATATGCAGTCTAAGTCATAATCACAATATTTTTTTGTATAATCTTTCTGACTTAACCCCTGTTGAATTTGATCAATGATTTTAGGTAAAATTTTTCTTATATCGACATCATATCTTACTTTTGGTGGGAAGTCATTTCCAGTAAAAATCTTTTCCCCTACAATTCTTTTCTTATGTAATATCTGAAAAGTGAAAAAGTCTTCTTCTTCGTAAATACCCTTTGTCTCAAACTCTGTAGTTACAACTTCTTCAGCGGTAGTATAAAAATATGGGTTATAGTATTTATACATATAATCATATGTTTTATTTTTAAAATGTGTTTTAATAATATCTACACAATCATCTACTAACTCTTTTATCTCTATTGAAGATAATGAATTCTTATTGAAATTATAAACTGGGAAATTTCTTCCTACAATTGGGTTTCCGTTTATTTGAAATAAAAATTCATACGGAAATGTTTTATACACTTTTTTCATCTTTCTCTGTTTTTGTTTTTAAATAATAATTTTTCTCTTTTTTTATAATTCTTAGGAATGGTTGTAAAAAGTTTATATATCCATCTCTCCCTCCTGGTATCGCCATCATTAAACCATCTTCAATCATCATATTAATCACATTTTTTACTTCTCTACCCTCTGGATCAATAGTGGTTTCAAATAAATAATCTAATTCTTCTTTTGAAGACTCTGTTAGTAATGGATTCTTAAGATTGATTAACTTTTCATTAATATCGTAAATATCTTTACCTTGTACACCAACAGTAACTCTATTTATTATATTATCTAATGTTTTCAATCTATTTTTTCTTTCGTTTTGTATAGTATCAATCTTACTAATAATATTTTCCAATGTCAAAGTTTTTTCAACAATTTCTGGAAAATATTTTTTAATAGTTTTTTCACTAATACCTTGTATCCCTTTTATGTTATCACTAACGTCACCAGAAATCATCTTTATTAGTTTAAGATTGGTGGGGTGATGGTCAAAATAATTCAAATAATTATCTTTAGTGACAATAGTTCTTAAGTTTAAAACATACATCCCCACTCTATCATCAATCAACTGACATAAATCTCTATCGTTGGATAGAATGACAACTTTTTCATTATCCTTTATCTTAGATACATAATACGCTATGGAATCATCAGCTTCAACTATCTCATCTTTATATTGTCTGATGAATAGTTCCTCACAATAAGACATTACCCTTTCTTTCTGAATATATAAATCTGGATCACTTTGTGGTGTTTCATTATAGAAATCTTTGTCTCTATTGGACTTATATTCCTTATATATGTCATACCTTAGTCTACCACTAAATCTTCCATCCCAGAAGACATATACCCTATCAAAACGATATTCTTTAATTATCTTCCTTAACATAGTTAAGAACTGAAAAATACCGCCTATGTGGACATCCTTATTATAAAGATTTTTAGCTCCAAAATAGGCGGTTTTTAATAACGAGTCACCGTCAACTAATAAAGTGTGTGAGTAAGTTTTTTTCTTGTTAGGTAGTTTCACCGATCATATCTTATGTGGTTAAACAATCAATCATCAGAATAATCTACGGGTGCTTCAATATATTCGTTATCAGAGACAATATCAAAATCTAACACATCGTTACCAACATTTTCAAATATTTCAGACCAATAAGTTTTCTGTTCGTCTTTATATTGATCAATATATTTTTTATCGTCTTCAATAAAACCATGTGTTGTTGCCAATATTCTACAATCAGCAAACCCTAAACCATTCATATGGTTCTTATGTATACCAACCTTAGTTCTAATAGCGAAATTAACTTTTCTACCTTTATTAGTGGCAGATAGTTTAGATACTCCAGCATTTTTTTGATTTCCAAATAAGAATACTAACGCACAAGATAAGTATATTGATTGACCGCCCTTTGGTTGTATTTTAGGTTGTCCAAATGAATTATCTGGTAACTCTACCCAAGGCTGGTTTACGAATATCATAGTGTTAGTGTATGGAGATGATTCTTTTCTCGAAGATGTAATCCTCTGAGCCATTCCCATACCCCATTTTTCAGATATAGTTCTAGCGGTATGTTGATTACCACCTTTCCCATCAAAACTCATTTTACAAGGTATAGTACCTATAGAGTCCCAACAAAATAGTATATCGTGAGGTAATTCCCCATTCTTTTGTCCATCTAAAACTTCCGTTACATATTCAAAAGCTTGTTCAATATAGTCAAATCCTAACTTGTATAATAGGAATCCATCCCAAAAACCAGTAACCTCACCTGTTGCTTCATCTATTTCCTCAACGTATTCAGTTTTTAACCCCATTTGTCTGGCGTGTTCAAAACTAAATTTTTGTTCAGTAATAATGAATATCGGTAAGATACCCTTTTTCTGAGCATCTACCGCAGCTTGTATAAGTGCGGTAGTTTTTCCTGTGTCAGAATGACCTAACATCATATTAATTTGCCCCATAGCGGGTCCAGGTATACCTGTAGCCTTCTGGAAGGCTTCCCCCAAATCAAAGTACTTTTGTTCTTTGTACCTCTCAGAGGAGGAAAACTTTTTTCTTATAGAAGAAAAATCAGATGTTTTCTTTTTTAAAGGTTTCTTAGCCATATATTATTTTATATTAAAATGGTAGTTCGTCTTCATCAGAATCTTTAGAATTTAAATCTGTAACGAATACATCTTCTTTTTCCGAACTTTCTGAGGTGTCTGACATAAATGAAATCTCTTTTTCTAATGAAGCGGATTCAGCCTCTTCTTTGTCTTCTTCAGCAACATAAATCTTTTGTTCCGAATCCCAAATAGGCGTTTTATTCGTAGCAATAATTTCTAAATACTCAAGTGACTTTTTAGCGTAAACATCTTTATATGTCTCTTCGTTACCCATCCAGTCATTCGCCTTTGCGGTATCACTAGTTAAGATTGCAACATCATCACACATAATAGAATTAACGACAGAATGGTTTTTGTCATTTCTTCCAGCGACAATTACGATATCTCTACCTTCTCTTGGGTCAGTGATATCACCTTTTAATTTAAATAAAGGGATTAATTTATCCATAACACCGTCTCCAGTCCACTTATGTTTAAATCTCCAAAACTTAACACCATCATCTTCGTTATCTCTATCGATACCTTTTACAACGTACCATTTACGAGGATTTAACCCTTTAGCCAATTCTTTAGCCTTTTCTGACCCATCTTCCAATAATGCACTTCTAGCCTCACACAATGGGCAATCTCCACCATCGTTAAGTTTAGGACAATATGTTTTAGGGTACGTACCATTTAACTCTTTCTCGTGGAAATAAGCTTCAGTAAATGGAGATTCCTCACCTTTTCCAGGTAAGATTCTAAAGGTTCTGGTTGCAGATTTTACACCTTTCTGTAATTTTTCTGTGAAGTACTTTTTAAGCCTATCTTCGTTAGAAATTTTTGATTTTCCTTTCGATTCAGTATTTTTTTCATACTGTGAAAGAATTGCGTCTAATTTTTTACTCATTTTTATTTTTTTTAATGTTTATTTAACAATAATAGTAATAAAACATTAAAAAGTCAATAAGTATCTTAAATTAGTTTACGTATATTGGTTATTCTTGGTCTTCTTCGTTATTAGAAGTAAAGGAATCTCTTATTTCCTTTTTATCGTAATTATCAACATCGCTCTGAGTTAACGTATATTCAGTTTCTTCTTCGGTTGCTTCATACCCTTCTTTATCTGACCAAAAATCAGTTAAGGATACACTATATGGAAATGAATCCATTGACCTCATTTCTAACCTTTCTACTGGTGTGGGGTTTCTTTTTTCGATTTCTTTTTCTAAATCATCTATTTTACCTATTACCTGATCCATTCCACCTACTTGAGATTCTAAATCTGATAGTTTACCCAATAGTTCATCCATTTTAGTGTTTATACCATCTACAGATGTTTTTGTTTCTTCAGATTTAGCAACTATATCCGTAACATCTACCTCAACAGTTTCTTCTCCACCCATATCGTCTGAAGCAAATTCATCTTCAACTTCAGCACCTTCTCCAGCATCGGCAAATGGGTCAGTTTCTTCAGCACCAGTCGTATCAGCCGCAAATGGGTCTACTACTGTGGTATCAGTTTCTTCACCTTCTGGTGTGTCAGTATCGGCACCAGCCGCATCAGCCGCAAATGGGTCCTCTACTGTGGTATCAGTTTCTTCATCTCCAACAGGATCTTGTTCATTTAAAAAATCGTCAAATAATAAATTTTCTTCTTTATCAGTTTCTTCAGGAACATAAAAACTATATTCCAATAATTGTTGGTGTCTTTTTAATTCTTCAGATAATAATTCTTTCTTATTCATTTCTATTACATTAATAATTGTCTACCATCATTTGTCTTGTAAACTTTATTTACTCTTTCAACGATTTCTTTACCATCATTGATTAAACATTCGTCACCTATACACTCTTTTTCTTCAGTATCGTTGTCACCCAAGAAATTATCTAGTTTTTTCTTAAGAACGTCTTTTTCGTTTGTGTCGTCTATATTATCCATAATACTTCTTTAACTATAAATATAAAATTATTCAGAAAAATCCCGTTCTATCTCCATTATTTTTAATTCACCTCTTTTAACAATGATTATTTTATTCTGGTAGTTATCCCAATCTATTTTAAAATCTTTATAATTTATATTACCAGATTCAGAATCACTAAGACTTTCAATTAATAAATTTAATGCGTTTATGGTGTAAAAACACACACCTTTTTTATGTACAATGATGGTTGTGGGGAAAAACGATGTTATATCAACGTTTTGATGTTCCTTGAGATATATTCTATATGTAAGAATTTTTTTATTATCTTCATCACAATTATACTGAAATATTTTATCGTCATCGATACCAAACCTTTTTAAAAGGTATTTTTTAAAACTATCAACCTTATCTAAATAAACAAAAGATGCTAGAGTTATACTTTTATCCGAATTCTCCATTTTTATAAATGTAAGGTATCAATTTATTTTTATATTTTATCTTATATAATAAACCCTTACATTTATTAAATATCTCATCAGAAACAAAAACATTATTATTTAAATTTTTAATCCGATTTAATATTTTTTCTTTTTTTATTGAACTATATTCTATTATGTTTAAATCTATACCAAATATTATGTTTTCACCATAAACGTACACCATATTTTTATCACTTATATAAATAACTGAGTCACTTAACGATAAAATCTTTTTTATTATTTTTTTATTTACCCTACTTTTTCCATGTAAAATATCTAAGTAGACATATGGGATGTTATCACCAAAAGTATTAAAACACACCTCTTTAAATTTTTCTAAATCAACTTCAAAATCAACCTTTCTTTCCTTTTTACTAAATGTCCAGTATAATTTTTGGTTTACCTTTTTATGGATAATAGAAATGTTAGCCCCAATAAACTCTTTTGCGTTATCCCAACCGATTATTAATGTAGATAAATCATTATCTATAGAGTCTAAATCACTACATATATTGAAGTTTTCTTCTTCTAATTTTAAACTTGTTACTATATTTCCAACGTACATAATTACAAATATAGTGATTTTATTTTAAAAAGTTAATATATTATGGGTTATTATCATCTTTTAAACTGGATTAAATTCATCTTTTAAGTTAAAAGCCAATAAAACTGACTCAAAAGCGTCAAATGATTCACCTATTGCTGTGTCAGGTTCACACGATATTTCATTAGTTAGTGTGAAATCAGAAGAGGAACCAGTCCGTTTCTTATCCGTACCATCTCCCCCAGCTGCCTCATACGAATTTTTATATGGACCTTTTAACGTCTCTTTACTATTTGGTTTTTTAGTTTTCCAAACATGCATTGCAGCTTTAAAGGATTCTAAAAAACTACTAACTATTTTATCTGGAGACTTAAGATAATCATCACCATATTCAAAATATTCTCTTCTTCCCGTAACATGTAAATAACCTCTAGGTTTAAATCTCCACCCATCACCGGGATATATATTATAATATGTTAACCCACTTAGTTGTCCCTGAAAGATTTTCTCCGCAGCCACCTTTTCTGCCGGTGTCTGACTAGATTCATACGCTTCAGCCCTATTTGCTTGGAATGTTTGATGTTCTTCATATTCTGAACTTGTTTTCGATACCCACGCAATGTCGTCTGCGGTTTCAGCAGTAAATGTTGGGGTACTATTTAATATTCCTGATGGGTTATTAACCAGTGTGTCTAATAATTCATCATTAAATGGGTAATTAGCTGGTTTTTGTGTTGTAGTGTCTCCGTAAATCCTTGTCGCACCTGAATATATAGTGACATTGTCGCCAGTATCCGGAAACTCTGCCCTTTTTAAATCACCCTTAGACAAAGTTGACTCCTCATTCGCTAAATAGTTTGATTGTACCATCACATTTGCAACAAACATACACACTTGGGAATTAGTTACAATTTCATAAGCATCCATTTCTTCTTTAACTAGATCTAAAATGGTTTGTATTTCATCATCAGTTTTTGTCTTTAGACCCTTTACATTATTAAAGTCCACACCCATTTCTTTAAATTTACTGACCTTCCATTTTGTATTAAACTCAAAGCCGTCTTGGGGGGATTTAACCCCTATTTTCCATATTGGGTTAGTGGTTAGTCTATTAGTAAATTCAAGTTTAGGTATTTCGTTTGTTTCATTTAAATTTAAATTTAAATCCGCAACCACTTTACTATTAAATTTAGTAATGTATTTAGATTGTCTAACACCTGTAAAATTTGTGGTCATATGGTTAGGGGATATACTATGATTCACACTAGTTATTAGATATGCCCCATTAAAAAACGGAACATTTTCTAGATTAAAATACATTAATGGTTGTATATTCATACAACCTAATGCATCTACTTTACATGTATATGACCTAGTTTTAAATAATTTAAGTAAATCCGTACCTTGATATACTTTTTGGGTTCCACCCCTTTTGTCCACTAATTCAGATAACGCCTTAAAGTATTCACCAGTTTCTTTATGTTCTTGTTGGTTTAAGGACACATTTTTAAATATCGTTTGGTTTTCAGCCCCGAATCCAACCCTGAACGCAACCAATGAATTGCCACCATCGTTAACCATATCAGGAGTTGGGAAATCTAAACTAAATCCGTCATTAGCGTGTGCATAAGTAGCATCTTCTCCTATATCCAAAGCTTTGGATGCCCCACCAATATAAATTCCACAATATATTGGTCCAGAACCTGAACTATTTTTTATTGTTGTGACAGGTTTAAATATTTTAGATACTTCTGATGGTGTTTTAAAGTCTATATATGTGGGTAATATTTGGAGGAGAAAATTACTGTCTCTGAGTAATTTTGACATAAAGAAATATACACTAGTTTGTAAATTACTACCTAAAGTTAAAAAACTACTTAAATTTATTGTTGCTTCTGAACCAATATCATTCCAACCTCTATCAATAAACTTAAAATAATCATATAAAGATTTATCACCTCCGGGTGCGCTACACGCATTAAAACATTTTTCTGTGTCAGAAACCCACTTATCATTTATACTTTTGAAGTAATTATAAATCTGTAATTTTATTTTAACCGTTGATGCGTTTTTTTCTTCTTCCGATATTTCATCTGAAGTTTCATTTGTACCATCTTCTAAATCCACATATGTTTGCAAGAACCCTGTTATGTAACTATTAATATCTGACTTACTAGCTGTAAGGTTTTCTGGTAATTTGTTAGTAGTATCAAAGATACCCGGAGCCAAAACTATCATATTAGATAGTGATGATAGCTGTTGTTTGATATCTGCCGTTGAGGATGTTACTAATGTGGGTGCTATAGGTGTGGGGGACTGGTAGGTTGCCATATCAGTTTCAAAGGATTTAAATAAACCATTATCTACCCACAGCTTAAACTTTTTTATAAATGACTCAATTGTTTGTGCCGGCATTTGTGTTAATTGTGTCTCAAGTTTTGTACCACCACTAACTTTAGGTTCTACTTGTGACATATAACCTATTTTTGTTAAGTATTCTCCAGATGGTGTTTCAAATATGTTATATGGACAATTTGTATTTCCACTAAAATTAATATTCCATTTGATTCCATTATTTTTATTGTTCCAAAGGTACCCACCAATTAAATATATGTAATATTTTGGGAGGTGAAGTATTTTAGCATTACTATATGATTGTGGAAACGCAACATCTAACACCGCCTCCTTAAAAGTTTTAAATGGTAAAGTAGATAATAATAAAAGTCCTTTAGCATAATCAGTTTGCCCCTCATAAAAATCACTTTGTATTAAAAATTCTGGATATGCACAGTCAGTATCGTAAACAAAATTTGTTTTATTTAAAAATTTTCCTTCTGACGTACCACCTGTCAAATCGATACTAGATAAACTATTTATTTTAAAGTTACTATATCCGCTATCTTCACCCTTCAATTCGTCCGAGACACTTTGATCCCAAACATTATAACCTAAATATGTATTTATATTACCATTTCTAAAATCTTCGGAGTAATATTTCGCACTCTTGGAGGTGCCTTCATCTAATTTAATGGTGGTGTATCTACTATTAGTTTTAATCTCTGTAGTTAATTTTTTAGTATTAAAAAGTATCTTTTTTGTATCTATACCGGATGTATCATCAAATAAAATATAGTCAACATCATTAAATCGAGTACCCCCTATTTTTACCCCACTTATGGATGTGGGCTCTTTATTAATATAAGTGAATACACCAGCTGACTCTTCTAGTGAATCCTTCCCAAAACCTGTAGACATCAAATTATCACGTAATTTTTCCAATCTATCTTTATATATATTTCTAGTGTCCTGAGTTATAAAAGCTTTGTTTGCTGCGATACCATCTAAACCAGCAAAACGAGATAAAGTTCTGGGTTCAGACCATCTAGAATATTCTTTTAAAACCGCAACCCTATTAAATAAACTTTTTGCAATAAAACTATCCATTTCCTTTTCATCATTTATACCTGTGAATATAATCCATGGATTTATTTTATAGTCAATAGGGTTTATAGGTAACCAATTGTCAGTATCTAACCCATTTTTAAGTACGGATGCTCTACTAGTTTGTTCTAATGATTTAGTTTTTTGAACTAATACCTTAAACACTTTTTCCACAAATTCTATTTCAGGAAAACTAGATTTGCTTTCCGGAAAATACTCTTCATCACCAAGATAAACTTCTTCCAAACCATCTTTATCGTTATTTACATAAACTGATGGCCAAGCCACAGATGCGGTAATTTCTTTAGGTACATCTGTTTGTTTTCCCTCTAACACATCCTTTCTCTCATCTTTTAAACCATCTTCTTGTGCTTTTTTTGAAATCTCATATATCGTAGTTGTCATTGCTTCGGTATTATTAGCAATAATTCTAAAACAGTTACTTATTGTAGGTTTAAACCCTAACTCCTCTTGGAAATTTAATAATATTTTTTTGTTTAGTATTTCCTCTACCTTATCACTTTCTATTTTAGATATTTTTCTTAATTCATCTATCGTACCCGCCACTCTATCCCTAATTTCTCTAAAATCTACAACATATACGTTAGAATCTTTAGTTAACCCCCCCTTTGTATAGAAACTGCTACCTTTTTTATTTGTAAAGTTTACCATATTAAACTTTACGTTTGTTTTTGTTGGACTATTTTCATACGTTTCTGATAGACTCAAATCATCATTTATATCTGACATATTATCTAACACATCTTTCAACTTTTCCGGTTTTGGGTTTGAGTCATCGTCTAGTTTAACTACAAATTTCTTCCAATAATTTTCTGAGTCAGGTTGTTCCAGATTGGTAAATTTAAAACTTTCCAACATTGCTGTGTCATCGATTATTTCTTCGCCCTCTCCCTTTTCACTTTTAAACTCCCGAACATATTTATCATATTGTTTAATTATATCATTTAACGTTTCCATATAGGCTTTAAACGAAGCTTCTTGTGTTGAATTAATTAATAAATAGTCCCTAATGGAGAGGTAATTTTTACCCCTACTCAGTGTGTTGTCTTTTATTTCTGATGTTATAATCTTTTGTTTCTGATTATATAATTCATAATATGTTTTCGTGGGTTTTATAAAGTCACCATTTTTATCAGTAAACCCTTTTCGTTCTTTTATTTCATCTTCTGTAATTTCCCCGTCATTGTTAACATCACTAGTTTTTGATATTGCGGACCCTATGAAACTCCTTATACTTTTTAATAAAGATAATTGACCGTTTATCTGTTTTAACTTGTCCAATTCATCTGTTTGGGCTTTTAATACTTCTGTATCTATCTGTAATTTAGCTATCTTAGTGAAAAAATCATCTATTTTTCTAACTGAATTGTCTTTTTCACCATCAATAATAGACTTAAAGTCCTCCGCACCAAGTGTTAATTTTAATTTCTCACTATCTGCTTCTTGTTTATCAAAAATATTGTTTAGGTTCTTGAATCCTAATTCAGTATTCACTGTACCAATAATATTACCAATATTCATATCATTCAAAAAGGCTTGTTGGAAACCTAAAAAATTGGCGGATATATCAAAATTACCTGTCGTACCATCAAAATTAGATGACCAATTAACCATATGTAAACAATAATCAATTGACTGACCAAAATACCCTTTTACTGATAAATTAAATATAGGGTAAGGCATCTTAAAAAATACACTATATGGTGATTTCCTTGATTTGTCTTTAATAGTATCAAATAATCCTGCACCCCTAATATCAGTAAACGTTATATCTACAACAGGAACTAAACTAGCGTTATATTTAATATCAATACTTTTTATTCCGAAACCTTCTAAAACACCTCTACTATCTGTTGGTTGTAGTCCACCTATGTTTGTCCAACTAGTTGTTGCGTATGTTTTTTGTGGTTTTGGGGTTAACTCCCCCTCTGGGTTATACTTTATTTTAGTTGATATGAAATCTACAGCGTCCTCAACACCGTTTTCAATACCACCGCTGTTACCACCATATATAAATCTACTTCTTGGTGTTGCGCTGAATTTTACATAGATAAACATGTCTTCAGGTGGTATCATATCCCTACCTGGTGGGTTGGGGTCGACAATAAATAAACTACCATTTTGTTTTACATCTTCTGTACCATCATCCATATTCAACCTATTTATTAAATACCTGTAAGTGTTTTATATCTCTCCACTGCAGTAATATATTGTTGAATGCTGTCTGTTAAGGGAAAAGGAATTCTAATTATTTCTTTATTTGGTATGTTTTCTTCTACACCACCATAAATTGGGTTGGACAATAAAATTAACCACCCATAGTATGGGTTATCATAATATGATTGACTTAATTTATCTAACCTAGTTGTTTCAGCGTCATAAACAACTGTTTTATCAGAATTTTTAGGTAATATTTTTATAAATGGTAGTGGTTTATAACCACCATCTACTTTAAAGTCTTGATATCTATCGAAATATTGATTTCCCATTTTTATTAGTTTAATGCACTACCGTTATAAGTAAACTCTACAGTCTTCTTACTTCCATCTTTATTTTTTGTGAAAAACGCCACCACTTTAACCTTATTAGTGGCTTTTTCTGCGGCTTTTAATTTTTTCTCGTTCTCTTTAATCTCTTTTTCTAACTCCTTTATTTTTACCACTGTTGCACCCACACTTCCAGCGGTGCCACCACTTA
>Ga0233415_10000856_pt1 | contig 13677 bp, 11 predicted proteins | sample Na_anoxic_12_MG_FD_188631 | JGI IMG/M metagenome (GOLD analysis project Ga0233415, IMG submission 188631) | Seawater microbial communities from Saanich Inlet, British Columbia, Canada - Na_anoxic_12_MG | ecosystem: Environmental > Aquatic > Marine > Inlet | place: Canada: British Columbia... | reverse complement strand
TTCACATAAGTAATCCACTTCTTTTAGTTGAAATAACCCTATTTAGTTATCCACCCCCTAAAGTCTCTCTTTTTTTCTTTATAACTTCCGCTATAAAATTAGAATCCTTTTTTTTGACTCCTTTATCGAAATCTAAAAATGAAACGTCACTAGAATCATTAGTATCTATAACTAATGTACCATTATCGAATAAAATATCTTCAAAAATCACCCCATCTTTACCAAACCTAGATTTAAGTATCGCCATAGTTGCTCTACCCTCTTCTTTTTGTTCTAATGTTTTAGCAACAGAAACGATAAAATGTCCGATTTGTCCTTTTTTAATCGAACCACCAATCATATCCGCTTGTACGACATTTGCTCCAATAGAACTTCGATTTCCTTGTATCGCAGTCCAACCAACAATGTCCAATTCAGATATCATAGTTTCGAATTGTCTCATAACGTTACCTTCACCAGACCATTCATCCTTAAATTGTTTTGTAGGTGCTATACAATCAATATAATCTACAAAAACAATATCTGGTTTCATACCATTAGATGTTAATTTTCTAAGGTATTGTTTAATTTGAGGGATAGTGGTTCCATCACTAGCCATTTTCTTCAATATTAGATTCCCTTCTTTGTTTTTAAGAGTAGGTATGATTCTACTTACCTCTTCTTTATTCTCAGTTAAGTCACTTAAAGGTATTTCAGTCCAACAAGTCAAATGTTTTCTCTGTATAACTTTGGGATTGTCTTCAAAGAATATCTGAACCACATTATAACCTAAGTTATATGCAGTATTAGCCATTCTAGTAACCAATGTTGTTTTACCAACACCAAAAGGTGCTAAAATTACACCTAACTCACCCTTAGCTAACCCACCATCCATTAGATTATCTAAACCTACTATACCAGTTTGTATAGGTGATCTAAAATCATCACTTAATACATCTTCTATAGCGTGAAATACATCGATACCATTATCAGAAACATCACCAATAGTTAAAGCTTGTTTTAAAATCTCTTCACACTCTTCATATCTATCAAAATCACCAGTATCTAATATTTTCTGAATCTTTTGATTAGCCTTCTTAAGTTCTTGTTGTTTGCAGAACTTAATAGCGACTTCTTGTGTATGTAAACAGTCTTTACTATCGGAATTAATAACTTCTTTTACCATTTCTAAAGCTGACTCTCTAGCAATTTCCCTTCGAACTTCAGCTTTAATTATCTGGTTTATGGTTTCATATGTAGGAATAGTTTCATAGTTATCCTTATAATCCTTAACACTAGCAATAATCAATCTTATATACTCGTTGTCAAAATAATTCGGTGAAATGATGTCTATAATACTTTCTGAAAAAGTAGTATCCTCTATCATTTGTTTAACTAATTTAATCTGAAAACTATAACCTAAATAACCTAAGTCTTTAACTTCTTTTTTATCCATAACTCTTTTTAGTTTACTTATTAATAAATATGCTCTCTAAGTTATAATCACAATATTTTTTCGTATAATTTTTATGACTTAACCCCTGTTGTACTTGATTGGTGATTACTGGTAAAATTTTTCTTATATCAACATCATATCTGACTTTTGGAGGGTAGTCATTACCAGAAAAAATCTTCTCAGCTACTACTCTTTTTTTGTGTAAAATCTGAAAAGTAAAAAAGTCTTCTTTATCATATATATTCTTCATCTCAAACTCATCAGAAGCGTTTTCTTCAGCCGTTGTATAAAAATATGGGTTATAGTATTTACACATATAATCATATGTTTTATTCTTAAAATGATTTTTAAGGGTGTCAACACAGTCATCAATTAATTCTTTCATCTCCAATGATCCTATAGAACTTTTATTGAAGTTATAGACTGGGAAATTTCTCCCTACAATTGGGTTTCCGTTAATTAAGAATAAAAATTCATACGGAAATGTTTTATACACTTTTTTCATCGTTTTTTGTTTTTGTTTTTAAATAATAATTTTTCTCTTTTTTAATAATTCTTAAAAATGGTTGTAAGAAATTAATATAACCATCCGAACCACCCGGTATAGCCATCATTAAACCATCTTCTATCATCATATTAATTACATTTTTAACCTCTCTACCTTCTGGATCAATAGTAGTTTCAAATAAGTAATCTAATTCTTCCTTAGAAGACTCTGTTAATAATGGTTTTTTAAGGTTTATTATCTTTTCATTGATATCGTAGATGTCTTTTCCTTGTACACCTACTGTAACTCTATTGATAATATTGTCTAACGTTTTCAACCTTTTTTCTCTTTCGTTCTGTATTGTTTCAATCTTAGTGATTATATTTTCCAATGTCAAAGTTTTTTCCACTATTTCGGGAAAATATTTTTTTATTGTTTTTTCACTAATACCTTTAATACCTTTTATGTTATCACTAGTGTCACCAGAAATCATCTTAATTAACTTAAGATTGGTGTAGTGATGATCGAAATGTTTTAAATAATTATCTTTAGTGACAATAGTCTTTAGGTTAATAACGTACATACCAACTCTATCATCAATCAACTGACATAAATCTCTATCGTTAGATATGATTACTACCTTCTCATCTTTTTTAAGTTTGGAAATATAATAAGCTATAGAATCATCAGCTTCTACAATATCGTCTTTAAACTGTCTTATAAACAATTCTTCACAATATGACATTACCCTTTCTTTTTGAACGTATAGTTCAGGGTCAGATGGAGGTGTTTCTGTATAGAAATTCTTATCTCTGTTGGATTTATAATCTTTGTAAATGTCGTACCTTAACCTACCACTAAATCTCCCATCCCAGAACACATAAACCCTATCAAAACGATATTCTTTTATAATCTTCCTTAACATAGTTAAGAACTGAAAAATACCGCCTATATGGATATCCTTGTTGTAAAGATTTTTGGCTCCAAAATAGGCGGTTTTTAATAAAGAATCACCATCAACTAATAAAGTGTGGGAATATTTTTTCTTTTTACTTGGGATTTTCACTAATCATATATTATTGGTTTATAAAATCAATCATCAGAGTAATCAACAGGTGCCTCAATAAAGTTTTCATCGTCTTCTACAACAAAATCCATTACTTCATCACCTACGTTTTCAAATACTTCTGCCCAATAATCTTTATGTTCAGCCTTATAACCATCAATAGCGTTTTTATCGTCTTCGATAAATCCATGTGTGGTTGCAAGTATCCTACAATCAGCATAACCTAAACCATTCATATGGTTTTTGTGTATACCCACTTTAGTTCTAATAGCGAAATTAACTTTTCTACCTTTATTAGTGGCAGATAGTTTAGATATTCCAGCATTCTTTTGGTTACCAAATAAGAATACTAACGCACAAGATAAGTATATGGACTGACCACCTTTTGGTTGTATCTTTGGTTGACCGAAAGGGTTATCTGGTAACTCAACCCAAGGTTGGTTTACGAAAATCATAGAGTTAGTATACGGTGCAGTTTCTTTTCTAGAAGAAGTAATTCTTTGCGCCATACCCATTCCCCATTTTTCTGAGATAGTCCTAGCAGTGTGTTGGTTACCACCTTTACCATCAAAACTCATTTTACAAGGTATAGTACCTATAGAGTCCCAACAGAATAATATATCGTGTGGTATCTCACCGTTCTTTTGACCGTCTAAAACTTCAGTTACGTATTCAAATGCTTGTTCAATATAGTCAAAACCTAACTTATATAGTAAAAATCCATCCCAATAACCAGTTACCTCACCAGTCTCTTCGTCAATCTCTTCTACATAATCAGTTTTTAACCCCATCTGTTTAGCATGTTCAAAACTAAATTTTTGTTCAGTAATTATGAATATTGGTAGTATACCCTTTTTCTGTGCATCTACCGCTGCTTGTATTAAAGCAGTTGTCTTTCCTGTGTCTGAATGTCCTAATAACATATTAATTTGTCCCATAGCAGGACCAGGTAACCCTGTCGCCTTTTGGAAGGATTCCCCCAAATCAAAGTATTTTTGTTCTTTATACTTTTCTTTAGAGGAAAACTTTTTCCTTATAGACGAAAAATCAGACGTTTTCTTTTTTAAAGGTTTCTTTGCCATAACTTATTTAAAATGGTAATTCGTCTTCATCAGAACCATTAGAATCTAAATCTGTAACTAATACATCTTCTTTTCCCGTACTTTCTGACGAACTAGACATAAATGAAATCTCTTTTTCTAATGAAGCAGATTCAACCTCTTCTTTATCTTCTTCAGAAACATATATCTTTTGTTCTGAATCCCATATAGGGGTTTTGTTTGTGGCAATAATTTCTAAATACTCTAATGTCTTCTTAGCGTAAACATCTTTATATGTCTCTTCGTTACCCATCCAATCTTTAGCCTTTGTAGTGTCGTCAGTTAGTAAATTAACGTCATCACACATAATAGAATTAACAACAGAGTGATTTTTATCATTTCTACCGGCTACAATTACGATATCTCTACCTTCTCTTGGGTCAGTAATATCACCCTTTAATTTAAATAAAGGTATTAATTTATCCATTACTCCGTCACCAGTCCACTTGTGTTTAAATCTCCAATGTTTAACACCGTCTTCTTCGTTATCTCTATCGATACCTTTAACAACATACCATTTACGAGGGTTTAACCCTTTAGCTAATTCTTTAGCCTTTTCAGAACCATCATCCAATAAAGCTTGTCTAGCTTCACACATAGGACAACTTTCTCCATCGTTCATTTTAGGACAATATATCTTAGGATATGTACCATTTACTTCTTTTTCATGGAAATAAGCCTCAGTAAATGGAGATTCATCACCTTTTCCTGGTAAGATTCTAAAAGTTTTGGTTGAGGATTTTACACCCTTCTGTAATTTTTCTGTGAAGTACTTTTTAAGTCTATCTTCGTTAGAAATTTTTGATTTACCTTTCGATTCAGTATTTTTCTCATACTGTGAAAGGATTGCGTCTAATTTTTTACTCATTTTTATATTTTTTAAATGTTTATTAGACAATAGTACTAATAAAACCTTAAAAAGTCAATAAGTTTTTCAAATTAGTTTATATAATTATGAAATTTCTTCTTCGTTATCAGAGTTAAAAGATTTTCTAATCTCCTTTTCATCGTAGTTATCTACATCACTCTGATTTAAAGTGTACTCAGTTTCTGGTTCAGAAGCATCGTACCCTTCTTTATCTGCCCAAAAATCTGTTAACTTAACACTATATGGGAATGAATCCATTGATCTCATTTCTAACCTTTCGACTGGAGTTGGATTTCTTTTTTCAATTTCTTTTTCCAATTCATCTATCTTACCAATTACCTGATCCATACCACCAACTTGTGATTCTAATTCTGATAATTTACCTAATAGATCATCCATTTTAGTACTTAATCCATCAACAGATGATTTTGTCGCTTCTGTTTTATCAACTATATCAGTAACATCAACCTCAACAGTCTCTTCACCACCCATACTTTCATCAGCAAATTCATCTTCTACTTCTACAGTTTCATCACCTACTGCAAATGGGTCAGTTTCTAAGTCACCAGCTTCATCACCTACTGTAAGTGGGTCTTCTACTGTTACATCAGTTTCTTCACCTTCTGGTGTTTCATCAGTATCAACCGCAAATGGATCTTCTACTTCTTCATCTCCAACAGGATCTTGTTCATTTAATATACCGTCAAATAGTAAATCGGCATCGTCTTTTTCTTTAGTCTCTTCAGGCACATAGAAACTATACTCCAACAACTGTTGGTGTCTTTTCAATTCTTCTGATAATAGTTTTTTCTTATCCATTTCTTTTTACATTAATAATTGTCTACCATCGTTTGTTTTGTAAACTTTATCTACTCTTTCAACGATTTCTTTACCATCGTTAATAAGACATTCATCACCAACACACTCTTTTTCTTCAGTTTCGTTAGTGTTTAAAAAATTATCCAATTTATCCTTAAGAACGTCTTTATCATTTGTACCTTCTACATTTTCCATAATACTTCTTTAATAATAAATATAAAATTATTCAGAAAAATCACGTTGTATTCCCATTATTTTTAAATTACCCCTATTAGACAATATCATTTTATTTTGATAATTGTCCCAATCTATTTTATAATCTTTATAATTAATGTTACCACTGGCAATATCACTAAGACTCTCTATTAATAAGTTCAAAGCGTTTATAGTGTAAAAACACTCACCTTTTTTATGTACGATTATTGTTGTTGGGAAAAAAGATTTTAAATCAATCTTTTCGTGTTCTTTAAGATATACCCTGTATGTAAGGATTGTTTTATTCTCATCGTCACAGTTATAATGAAATATTTTTTCAATCTCTATACCGAAACGTTTGAGAATATATTTTTTAAAACTTTCTACCTTATCTAAATATACAAAAGATGCTAATGTAATACTTTTATCCGAATTTTCCATTTTTATAGATGTAAGGTATCAATTTATTCTTATATTTTATTTTATATAATAAACCCTTACTTCTATTAAATATCTCATCAGTTACCAAAACATTATTATTTAATTTTTTTATTTTATTTAACACTTTTTCATGTTTATCTGAAATGTAACCTATAACATTCATATCAATACCAAATATTATGTTTTCACCATAAATATAAACCATATTTTTGTTACTTATATAGATAACAGATTCATTTAATGATAGAATCTTTTTTATGATTTTTCTATTTATTCTCTTTTTACCATGTAATAAATCTAAATACACATATGGTATATTATCACCAAAATTATTAAAACATAACTCTTTAAATTTTTCTACATCAACTTCGAAATCAACTTTTCTTTCTTTTTTACTAAATGTCCAAAATAATTTTTGATTAATCTTTTTATGTAATATTGAAATGTCTTTACTGATGAATTCTTTAGCGTTATCCCAACCGATTATTAGTGTTGGTAAATCATTATCTATAGATTCTAATTCACTACAGATATTGAAGTTGTCTTCTTCAAATTTTAAACTCGATACTATATTTCCAACGTACATAATTACAAATATAGTGATTTTATTTTAAAAAGTTAATAAAATTATGGATTATTATCATCTTTTAGGTTAAAAGCCAATAAAACAGCTTCGAAAGCGTTGAAAGTTGATTCTATGTTTACACCTGAACAGGATATCTCATTAGTTAGTGCGAAATCGGAAGAGGTTCCCTTTCTATCTTTATCAGTTCCGTCTCCACCAGCCGCTTCATATGAATTTTTATATTGTTTTTCAGTTTCCTTCTTTTTTGGTTTTTTATTTTTCCAAACATAAATAGATGCTATGAAAGATTCGAGGAAATCAAAAGTAATTATATATGGATATGATAGAGGATCTAGTAGTATTGGGGATTCCCCTAAACTACCGGACATATTTGACTGGCTATATTCAAAATATTCTCTTCTTCCCGTAATATATAAATACCCTCTAGGTTTAAATCTCCAACCATCACCAGGAAAAATATTATAATATGTTAACCCACTTATAGTTGCTCGAGCAGCTTTCTTTTCATCATCCGTACTGTCGTTTGATGATTCTATCTTTTTATTGGAATTGTAAACATTATATTCTTCATTACCACCTTCACCGATAGGTAAATATGCAACATCTGTTAAACCAGTGAACGTTGGTGTGCTGGCTAATATACCTTTAGGGGTGTTATCTGAGGTGTTTAATATGTCTTTAAATGGTCCTGATGGTGGTGGGTTTACACCATAGTACCTTATTTTTTTATGATAAATCGTACTATCATCAAACTTTGCCTTTTCTTTTTCTCCACCCCAATTGGATTCATTATTTTCTAAATAGTTTGACTGAGCCATTACATTAGCTAAAAACATACAAACTTGTGAGTTAGTTATTATTTTTTCTTTTTTAAGGAATGATTTAACTTCATTTAACTGCGTTTGAGTTTCTGCTGAAGAGGAGAGTTCTAACCCTTTTACATTATTAAAATTAACACCAATTTCTTTAAATTTACGTACAGTCCATTTATCAAAATCAAAACCTTCCTGTGGATCTAATACACCAATATTCCATATAGGGTTATTGATTTGTTTATTAATAAATTCAATTTTAGGGATTTCATTAGTTTCATTTAAATCTAAATCTATATCAGCGAATATTTCTTCTGTAGGTTTAGTTATGAATTTAGATTGCCTAACACCTTGAAAATTTGTAGTCATATGGTTTGGTGATATACTATGATTTACACTAGTTATTAAATAAGCTCCATTAAAAAATGGTACATTTTCTAAATTAAAATACATTAATGGTTGTATGTTCATACACCCTAACGCATCTACTTTACACGTGTAAGATCTAGTTTTAAATAACTTAAGTAAATCTGTACCCTGATAAACCTTTTGAGTACCTCCTCTTTTATCCACTAATTCTGATAACGCTTTAAAGTATTCACCAGTTTCTTTATGTTCTTGTTGGTTTAAGGACACATTCTTAAATATAGTTTGATTCTCAGCACCGAACGCTACCCTAAACGCAACTAATGAATTATTACCATCTGCAGTTAAATCTGGGGTTGGGTCATCTAAAGTGAACCCATCATTTGCAAACTGATATGTACTTTCTTCCCCTATATCTAAAGCCTGTGACGCACCGCCAACATAAATACAACAATATATTGGACCCGAAGATGTATTATTACTAAGAGTGGTGACAGGTTTAAAAATTTTAGCCACTTCATCTGCAGATTTATAATCTAAATACGTTGGTAATATCTGAAATAAGAAGTTACTATCTCTTAATAATTTTGACATAAAGAAGTAAACGCTAGTTTGTAAGTTACTACCTAAAGTTAAAAAACTACTAAGGTTTATAGTTGCCGTACCACCTATGTCGTTCCACCCCTTATCTATGAACTTAAAATAATCGTATAAAGACTTGTCACCTCCTCCGCCACCACAGACATTAAAACTTTTCTCTGTATCAGAAACCCATTTATCGTTTACATTTTTAAAATAATTATAAATCTGTAATTTAATTTTATTAGTTGTTTTAGAAGACCTTGCCTTTGACATAGCATCAAAAGGATCACCAAATTCCTCACCATTACCATCTAAGTTATCATATGTAGATAAAAACCCAGTAATATAATTTTTAATGTCTGATTCACTAACTTTAAGATTTTCTGGTAATCTATTAGGAGAATCAACGTCAAAAACTGATGGCGCCAAAACTATCATATTAGACATTTCTTTTAAATTATTAACTATATCTATAGTTGAGTTTTTTATTCGATCTGAGGGTATGATGGTATTAGAACGATATGTCCTCATATCCGTTTCAAAACTTGAAAATAATCCACCATTAACCCAACTAGTAAAAATATCAATAAACATTCCTTTTGTCTGTGAAGGCATATTTAACAATTCTGGTTCTATTGGAATATCTTTATTTTTTTTATCCGTTGTAGTAAAATACCCTAATTTAGTTAAATAACAATTTTTTGGAGATGAAAATTGATCGTGAGTTGAACAGTTACCGGTTAGTGGTATTGACCAATCGACTCCGCCACCATTATTGTTTTTCCACAACAAAGAACCGATAAAATATAAATAATATTTTGGTAGTTTAATTACTTTAGCATTATTATATTTTCCATTCGGAAACGCAACATTTAATACTGACTCTCTGAAGGTTTTAAATGGTAGGGTTGATAATAATAAAACTGCTTTAGAATAATTATCGTTTTGTTTTTGGTAGAAATCACTTTGTATTAAAAATTCTGAATAATCACATTCATCATCAGAATTAAAATTTGTTCTATTTAAAAATAACCCCAATTTATCGTCTGATGTTGTACCGGTTAAATCAATACTGGATAAACTATTTATTGTAAAGGTTCTGTACTTACTGTTATCCACACCCTTTAATTCCTTAGAAACTTTTGAATCCCAAACATTATACCCCAAATATGTAACTATGTTACCATTTTTTAAGTTTTGACTCCAATATTCACCATTAGTATTTGTAACTTTATCATCTGTAATTACACTATATCTTTTATCCGACTTAATCTCATTAGATAGTCTTTTAGCGTTATTAATTATTCCGTCATATTTTTTCCCAATTAAAATATAATCGACTTCTTTTTGGTTCGTTCCTCCAATATTAATACCACTTATAGATGTAGGTTCTTCTGATTTATAAACTAAGTTTCCGTTTTCGTATTTTAAAGATTTACCAAATTCAGTACCTAAAATAGACGAAGGGAACCCATCCCGTATTTCTTTTAACCTATTTTTATATCTATTTTTAATTTCTGGTGTTATAAATGTTTTATTTGCTGCCACACCATCTAAAGCCGCAAATCGATCATCTGTTCTTTGTGTTTGATCCCACTTTGAATAATTTTTTAAAATAGACACCCTATTAAATAAGTTTTTAGAAATAAAATTATCCATAGATTTGATATCGTTTAAAGGTCCAAAAGCAATCCATGGGTTTATTTTATAATCGATGGGGTTTATAGGGAACCAATCATCAGTATCTAACCCATTTTTAAGAACAGAAGCTTTAGTAGTCTGTTCCAATGACTTAGTTTTGGCAACTAAAACATCATAAACTTCATTTACAAATTTTACTTCAGGAAAATCCGAAGCATCCAAACCCTGTGACTCATCACCAATATAAATCTCTTCTAAACCATCTTTATCATTCTCAACATAAACCGATGGCCAAGCAATAGGTGTTTTGATTTTATCTGGTACGTCTGTCTGAAACCCCCCTAAAACATCCGTTCTATATGATTTGTTAGATTCAGATGGGTTTGCAGCTTCTTTAGAAATATCATATATTGTAGATGTCATTGCTTCAGTATTATTTGTGATAATTCTAAAACAATTATCAATTGTAGGTTTAAACCCCAATGTTGTTTTAAACTTTTCGGTGATATCATTATTTATATTTTCCTGAACTTTATCTATTTCTATTTTTCTTTCTTGTTTTAACTCTTCTATAGTACCATTGACTCTATCCCTAATTTCTCTAAAATCTACAACTAATACAAATGTGGAGTCAGTTATCCCAACACTTTTTTTTGGGAGAATTGACTTATCACTTATTTTATTACGAAACGATGTCATATTGAAATTAACATTAGTTGGTGTTGCACTATCCTCATAGGTTTTTGTTAAATCTAGCGTTGTCCCAGTTGTAGACATCATATCTAAAACTAATGATAATTTTTCAGGTGTAACCTTAAGATTTTCGTCTTTACTTACTACAAATTTTTCCCAATAGTTTTCTAAGGTTGGTATGTCATCTACAGAAAACCCAAAACTTTTTAACATAGATTCATCGTCAACTAATGGAGTGTTTCCTGGTTTTGAGTTAAACGCAATAACATATCCATAATATTCGTTTATTATATTATACAATGTATTCATATAAGTTTTAAACGATGATTGTTGTGTGGAATTAATTAATAAATAATCCCTAATAGATAGGTAATTAATATCCTTTTTTAATATATTGTCATTAATAGAAGATTGGGAGATATTAGTTTTAGTATTCAGTAGTTCGTAATAGGTTTTAGTTGGGTAAATGACATTACCCTCTTTATCTACATACCCATACCTTGCTTTTGTTTCCTCTTTTGAAATAGTTCCATCTTGTTTACCAGAATCGGAAGTTTTTCTTATTGGAGAACCAATAAAGGTTTTTATAGATTTTAATAGACTTAATTGCCCATTTATTTGTTTTAATCTATCTAATTTATCTGTTTCTGATTTTAAAACCTCCGTATCTATTTGTAATTTAGCTATCTTAGTAAAAAAATCATCTATTTTTCTAATATTTAATCCCTGACCACTTTGGATTTGTTCAAGGGTTGCTGAATTAGACGCTGACCCATCACCTATTTTTACTCCCCTATCTTTAGCATCTTGTTCATCAAATATTTTATTTAGATTTTGAAAACCTCTTTTAGTATTGACAGCCCCTATTATGTTACCAATGTTCATATCGTTAAGAAAAGCTTGTTGAAAACCTAAAAAATTGGCTGAGATGTCAAAGTTACCAGTAGTACCATCAAAATTAGATGTCCAATTAACCATATGTAAACAGTAGTCTATTGACTGTCCAAAATATCCTTTTACTGATAGGTTAAAAACTGGATAAGGCATCTTAAAAAATACACTATACGGTGATAACCTTTTTTTATCTTTAATAGTATCAAATAATCCAGCTCCTCTAATATCAGTAAACGTTATATCAACAACAGGAACTAAACTAGCGTTGTATTTAATATCAATACTTTTAATACCGAAACCTTCTAAAACCCCCCTACTTTCCGTTGGTCCCAACCCACCTATATTTGTCCAACTAGTTGTTGAGTATGTTTTTTGGTTTTGTGGGTCTAATTTACCACTACCATCATACTTTATTTTAGTGGATATAAAATCTACAGAATCTTCTACACCGTTCTCAATTGGGGTAGTTTCCCCGTCAGCATTTGATCCACCATAAACAAATCTACTTCTTGGTGTTGCTGAGAACTTAACATAGATGAACATATCTTCAGGTGGTATCATGTCCCTACCCGGTGGGTTAGGGTCAACGATAAATAAACTACCTTTTTGCTCTACTATTTCTTTACCCATGTACTATTTTTTAATCAATACCGTTAAGTAACTTATACTTTTCTACCGCTTTAATATATTGTTGTATACTATCTGTTAATGGAAAAGGTATTCTAATTATTTCTTTATCGGGTATGTTTTCTTCAACACCACCGTAAATAGGGTTAGCTAATAAAATTAACCACCCATGAAATGGGTTATCATAATATTTTTGACTTAATTTATCTAACCTTGTTCTCTGAGCGTTGTAAACTACTGTTTTATCAGAATTTTTAGGTTCTATTTTTATAAATGGTAATGGTTTATAACCACCATCCACTTTAAAGTCTTGATATCTATCGAAATATTGATTTCCCATTTTTATAATTTTAATTCTTTTCCACCATAAGTAAACTCTTTTATGTGGGACTAACCTTTTATTAAATTAATTTAGACCCGTTATAAGTAAACTCTACCGTCTGCTTACTTCCTTTTTTATTTTTTGTAAAAAATGCCGTAACCTTTACTGTTGGTTGTTGTTTTCTAGCTTTTATTAAGTCTTTTTTTAATTTTTCAAGTTCTTTTTCTAATTCTTTCATTTTTTTAATATTAACAGTAACTGAAACACCATTACCAATTTGGAGTTGTAATGCTGATAGTTTGATTTCTGCTGAACCAATGGACTTGAGGATATCTTGCTCGGGTTCTGATGCTTCGGATATACCATCAATGCCGGACGACCATTCGGATATGGGGATTGAAACCTCTGTATCATTTGTATCAATATTCCTTCCTGAGTCTGGTATAGTTCCTTTACCATTTACCCTTACTGTATATGATAATAAATTATCTTTATCTACTTTACCATCTATTTCTACTTCTGAAGGTTTTATCTCTTCTCCTTCTGAATTTAACACTCTTATAATAATATTATCATCAGATGGTTTGATTTCAATGTTATTTTGTGATTTTGTCGAGTCATCGTCACCAGTTTCTGAATCTTTTAATTGATCAACTATACCTTCGTTTTTCAAAAAATCTGTTAGTGCGTTTGTATCAACACCTACTTCCACCTTTTTTGTTCCCAATTTAATACCAGGTACA
>Ga0233415_10000855_pt1 | contig 13692 bp, 12 predicted proteins | sample Na_anoxic_12_MG_FD_188631 | JGI IMG/M metagenome (GOLD analysis project Ga0233415, IMG submission 188631) | Seawater microbial communities from Saanich Inlet, British Columbia, Canada - Na_anoxic_12_MG | ecosystem: Environmental > Aquatic > Marine > Inlet | place: Canada: British Columbia... | reverse complement strand
AGACCAGAACCTAGCCTTACGACACCAGTGTAATCTCCAAGATCCAGATCAATGTCGGTGCGAAATCTAGGGAGAGAATTTGAAACTATTAAAAACTTCACAGGCCCCACCAACTCTTTAAATTTCTTGCAAACCTTACTGAGCTCTCTCAGCTCCTTTGTATCAAAATATTTTAAGCGCTTATGACCTAAGAATAGGACTTTTTTTAAAAAAATCTCATGCTTAAGAATCTCATCAGGAAGCTCCAACAAACGAACATTGCCCGGCACCTCCAACTGGTTAACCTGTTGCCCCTGCTGCATCCCAAACAAACCTGAGAAAGCAACCACCCCACACAACACAAATAAGGTGCAAGACCTTGTTAACGAAAAACATTTTTTTATCATGATTTGTCCCTCAAAGCATAGTATGCCCATAGCTACGAGCTCCGTAGGTTTAAAATCGCTCTAGCTATGGGCTAAATATCTGGACGTCCCATACGGGTGGGTTGACCACCCTAGGGACTTTAAGGAATATAATTAATTGAAAAATAATTTAGTTCAATCAACACAGAGTATTCAAATTAAAAAATAAAATTTTATGTGTTAATAAGTGAATTAGTAAAAAAATCCTTAAAGTCCCTAGGGTGGTCAACCCACCCGTATGGGACGTCCAGATATTTAGCCCATAGCTAGAGCGATTTTAAACCTACGGAGCTCGTAGCTATGGGCCCGTAAAACATATATTTCAAATTTAGGCTGAAATTAAAAGCCACCGTATACTTAGCACGACAAATTCTATACGTCAATCAATATAACAAAAAAACCGCAAAAAAAGAGCAAAACTTGTTTTCAAATCGTAACCATAGTATCCTATATAAATGCGCTTATTAGTAGTTAAAAACAACCCTTAAGGGGGAGCAGTCATGCAAGATAACGTGAATCCTATCTCGATAGAAAAAGAGCTTAAAACCGCCTTTCTCGACTACGCTATGTCAGTCATAGTAAGTCGGGCCCTACCAGACGTGCGAGACGGCCTCAAGCCTGTCCACAGGCGGATCCTATATGCGATGCACAAGCTTGGCTATTACCATGATAAATCATACAGAAAATCGGCCACAGTAGTCGGAGAAGTCATTGGACATTACCACCCTCATGGTGATGGTCCAATCTATCAATCTATGGTCGGGTTGGTACAAGATTTCTCAAAGCGCTACCCACTGCTCGATGGCCAAGGAAACTGGGGATCGATAGACGGTGACAACGCAGCTGCGATGCGTTACACAGAGTGCCGCATGGCAAGGATCTGCCAAGAAATACTAGCCGATATAGAAAAGAAAACGGTAACTTTTGTCCCTAATTTTGATGAGTCTAGAACTGAACCGATCCTGCTACCGGCAAGAGTGCCTAACCTTCTTGTTAACGGGTCTACAGGTATCGCCGTTGGTATGGCAACCTCCATACCGCCACACAACCTGGGCGAAATCGTAGGCACATGCATAAAACTTATCCAAAATCCTGAGATGTCAGAAGAAGAGCTGTTTAGCCTCATACCAGCCCCTGATTTCCCAACTGGCGGCATAATCTGCGGCAGGTCAGGGATTGTTAAAGCTTATAGAACAGGGCACGGCTCTGTGACCGTCCGTGCTGTCGTAGATATAGTAGAAAATAAAAAGCACAATCAAATCGTAATCACAGAGATCCCATATCAAGTTAATAAAGCAGATCTTATACAAAAAATAGCAAACTTAGTAAAAAATAAAGTTATTGACGGAATATCTAATATTCGTGACGAATCAAACAAGAAGGGCATGAGAGTCGTAATCGAGCTTAAGCGAGGTGAGATTCCTAACGTCGTTTTAAATCAACTATACAAGCATACGACATTACAAACAAATATCTCTATTCTTATGCTCGCGCTTTACAACAATCGCCCAATGATCTTTACCCTCAGAGAGGTGCTCGATCACTTTATATTGCACAGGCAAGAAATCGTCACAAAGAGAACAGAGTTTGATCTCGCCAAGCACGAAGCTCGAGCACATATCTGCGAGGGACTTATAATTGCGCTTGAGAACATCGATAAAGTCGTCGAGCTCGTTAAAAAATCTGAATCAGCGCAAGCCGCTATGGAGCAGCTACAAGAACAGTTCAAGTTATCACAACCTCAAAGCAAAGCAATCCTAGAAATGAGGCTGCAAAGACTCACGGCGCTTGAACAAACTAAATTACGTGATGAGCTTAAGATGCACCAAGAGGTTATAACGAGATTAAGACTTATACTAAGTGACCCTACAGAACTTAATAAAGTAATAATTAAAGAGTTTGAGAGTATCTTAAAGACGTACGGAGACTCAAGAAAATCTCGTATAGAAGGAGCTCTTGAAGGCTTTGAAGAAAAAGATCTTATCCCTGACGAAGATGTTGTCGTTACGCTCACGCGCAAGGGTTATATCAAGAGAGTTCTTCTTGACACTTACACCGTTCAGCACAGAGGCGGACGAGGGAAGAAGGGCATGGCCGACCTTACAGAGTCAGAAGATATCATGCAAGATGTCTTTGTCGCAAGAAATCACGACGAGTTACTCTTCTTTACAAGTCTAGGACGAGTCTACAACCTCAGTGTGTACAAAGTTCCTGAAGGATCCCGTACTGCCAAAGGGCGTGCAATCGTAAATCTTCTACCATTGACAGAAGGCGAAAAAGTTGTAAAACTTCTGTGCTTAAGAGAGATGGAAGATAAGTTCTTGGTCATGGTAACTAAAAACGGTGTAATCAAAAAAACTGATATGTCGTCATTTGCAAAGATAAGAAGCACCGGAATTCGGGCCCTAGGGCTTAAAGAAGACGATGAGCTCGCGTTCTGCGATGTTAGTACCGGCAAGGATTCTATTGTGATAGCAACCAGCTTTGGACAAGGAATACACTTCAAGGAAGAAGAAGTTAGGGCCATGGGAAGGCAAGCTGCCGGTGTCAGAGGCATAAGATTACGAGATGACGACTTCGTCGTTGGAATGGAGATTATTTCGAAAGATACTAAGAAGGGCCTACTGTTTGCAACATCAAGGGGATACGGAAAACGTGTCCGAATAGAAGACTTTAGACTTGCACACAGAGGCGGCCTAGGGGTACGTACAATTCCGGTCGATAAGCGCAATGGTGAAGTTATTGGTCTTGTTCTAGTATCAGAAGATTCGAATATACTTCTTATCGACACTAACGGCAAAATTATTCGCTTATCACCACAAGAAATTAGAACCATGAGACGACACGCCAAGGGCGTTAGATTAATCAAGCTTGATAAAGGACAAGTTCTTGCAACTATTGTCGCCTTTGAAGAAGAAGAGCCAGAGGCAGAAGAAGCCGGAGAAAAGCCAGCAGAATAACCTCCTGCACCTGTCGCTTATCAAAGGCGTGGGGCCAGCGGCTATTATAAAGTTTGTAAACAAGCGCAAGCTCTCACCACAAACAGAAAGTCTTATCGAAAGTGGTCTTAAAAACAAAAAACTTCTCGAACAAGAATTAGAATTAATAGAAAAGTACAAAATAACTCTCTTAACTTTTTTAGACAAAGACTATCCTGAGTTATTAAAACAAATCTACTTGCCACCGATTGTTATCTACTGCAGTGGAGCCCCTCTTAAGCCTACTGCTAAACGTATAGCTATAGTCGGCGCTCGCAAAGCAGATTCATACGCTAATAACTGCATTAGTGAAATTGTTCCTAACCTAGTTAAAAGCAACTGGGAAATAGTTAGCGGCGGCGCCGCAGGCGTAGATGGCATGGCACATCATCAAACCTTGCAAAACAAGGGCACAACGATCGCAGTATTTGGCTCAGGCCTCACGTGCCCGTACCCTAGCGTAAACAAAGAGATGTTTCGAACTATCGCCAGAAATAATGGCACGCTAATCTCACCATTCCCCCTTAGAACAGAACCGTGTAAAGGTAACTTTCCCGCACGTAACAGAATTATTGCCGGCCTTAGTCAGGGGTGCTTAGTTGTGCAGGCAGCTAAAAAAAGCGGCTCGTTAATTACATCACAGTTTGCCCTCGATCAGGGCCGACAGGTCTTTGCATGCCCTGGGCAAATAACTAATGAGCTTAGCCTGGGCTGTCACAAACTTATACAGCAGGGGGCAAAGCTTGTTACGTGCTCTAACGACATACTTGAAGAGTTTGGAGAGTCGCAAGAAAATGGCTTGAAAGTAACTGAAAAAAAATTAGATCCAATTTTAAAGCACTTACAAGAACCAACGTCGATCGACGAACTAACCAACAAAACCGGTCTAGAACTAGCTGAGCTACAAAGTAAACTGTTTTCTCTTCAACTTGAAGGCAAAGTATCACAAAGTATTACAGGCCTGTGGCAATCAAAAATATTTTGACACACTGATACCGTTTTCATATTATAGAAATGTTGACGCACAAACCAAGAACCTGCACCTTAATACAATATGAAATCTAAATGGTGTTAAATGTCGGTTATGAAAAAAATTTTTCTCTTACTAACAGTTACGGCAGTTACAGTACAAGTTAATGGTATGAATAGAAAACGAGGAAACAGTCTTTTTGTACAAAGAATTAGTGAAGAAGATTATGATAAAAGACGCACGCAAAGTGTAAATATCGGCGATCCAGATCTGTTTTCAGAGAATTCATTCGAAAACTTTGACGAAGAAGTATGCTCCCTTGATCCTGAGGATTATAAAGATGATCACGAAAAAATTATACCTAAGTTCTCAATCAACATCACGACAGAAACTACTCGACCTCGCAGGAATACCATATCAGGTTATCCAAAATACAAGCGATGAGTACGGCGTAGACATATCAAAGCCTTTTGCAGAATACGTTCTTGCAATTGCACAACACAAGATGGAGCATATCGTTCTGACAGGCTTGCCCAAGCAGGAACCTATCTTTGTCTTAACAGCAGATACACTCTCAAGAATGCCAAGCACAGGAACAATACTTGGCAAGCCAAAAGATATAAACGAAGCTAAGCACATGCTCGCGTTGCAGTGCAAAGAACCTATCGAGTTGGCAACAGGCTGCTGTCTTGACAAGAAAGAGTACAAAAACAACAAGTGGGTTACGGTGGAAAAAGAGCACTGGGTAACTAAAGCCATGTTTGAGTTTTGTGTTACAGAAAAAGACGTAGGCTTGTACCTAAAAAAAGTGCCGCAGGCACTTTATGCATGCGGCGCTGGTATAGTCGAAAACTTTGGCGTCAACTTTTTAAGACGAGTCGAAGGTTCTTATACTGCCATAACTGGGTTGCCATTATACGAACTTCGACAGGCACTCAAAAAGCTCAGTTTTCTTTAAGCTGCTTTTTTGTCGCCTTCTGTTTCTTTTAAATTTTTTGCAAACTTCTTAAATTCTTCGTAATTAAACTTTTCTTTTTCTTCTTCGTCATCTTCCCCTTCTTCATCCCCTTCAGGAGTCGTCTCATTTTTTGCTTCTAAAATAACTTTCTTCTCAGGTTGGTTATCTTCTTCAGTTTTTACGTCAACTGAATCTTCTTGCTCTACTTGCGCATCTTCACAACAACCTTCACCACTGGTCCCTTTACCAGCAAAGCAATACACGCCTCCATTTGAAAAAAGAAAAGTAACAAAAACCAAAAGAAACAATTTTGCTGCCTTCATAAATTATCCTCGATAAACAACTAATTGACAAACAGACATACAACACATACTGCTCAAGACTACCCCAATTTATAGACTTATTATACCAATCAACTTTTTAATGTCAATTTTGCGAATTTTAAACGAAGTTTTGGACTTGTTCTCTCGCCTTTTCAAGCTCAACCTTAACATCGACAGCAAGAGAGCTTATGTCAAAGTTGGAACACTTAGCCGCGATCGTGTTTATTTCTCTAGATAGCTCCTGCAGCGTAAACTCTAGTCGCTTACCCTTCTCCACTTCTTTCCCCAATAAAACCTTCTTGGCTCCCTTTAGATGGCTCGTAAAGCGAATAATCTCTTCATGAATATCAATCTTATTAAGTAACTCATAGCAGTCTTCCAGCTTTTGCTCTGCCTCAAGATCGCCATTCTCCGTCAAATCTATTAATTTCTTTATCTCTTCTTTCTTCTTTTTCATGAAGGATGTGAAAAACTTTTTTATCTTTGCTATATAACTATTACATAAATCAAAACGCTTTTTCAAATCATCCTGCAACCTACCCCCCTCAGATTTTCTCGAGGCGATAAGCTTATCTGTCACTTTAGAAATAATCTTCAAAATTTCTTTCTCAAAGCTTTTTCCGACTTCTTCTCTCTCGAAAGAGAATACGTTATCCAGCATAACAATATCAGAAATAGTAACATCGCCCTTGATATTAAGCTTTTTCTTTAAAAGCTTTGTTGCTGCAAGATAATCTTCGACAATTTTTACGACTGGCACAACTTTTTCAAAAGCGTCAACGCCCCCACCAATCTTAATCGAAAGAAATGCCCTGCCCCTAATTAACTTTTTCTTTACATGATTAGATATGGGAATCTCTAAGAAACTTAGGCTGCTCGGCAACTTGCAATTGAACTCAAAAAAACGCGAATTTAAAGATTTTATTTCGACATAAACCGACGCTTTTTCTGCGCCTTTTATCGATAAAACGGCCGTATGAGACCCGAAACCGGTCATACTCAGTGACATGCATATCTCCTAAGATAGGTTTGCGTATACATTCTGAACATCGTCTATCTCTTCTAGTGCCTCTAAAAATTTATATACTTTTGTTTCTTGATCTTCATCGTGAAGTGAAATTTTGTTCTTGGCAACCAACTCTACATCGGCCGCCTCGGCCTTAAGCCCCTCTTTTTCTACGCCCTTTTTAACACCCTCCAGATCCTCCATCGCACAAATAACACTCGCCAAGCCATCCATAACAATCACGTCTTCTACATCGTAATCCAGAAGTTTTTCTAAAAGATCGTCTTCACTTAGGCCACCAGAAGAAAGTTTTACAACCCCTTTACGCTCAAACATCCATGATACAGAGCCGGTTTCGCCTAGATTTCCGCCCATTTTCGAAAAAATGTGTCTTACAGCCGCCACCGTGCGCTTTTTATTATCAGAGAGAGTCTCCACTATTACTGCAATACCATGAGGACCATATCCCTCATACATCGACTCTTCGTATTGAACACCCTCGATCTCGCCCGTACCCTTCTTGATAGCACGTGTTATGTTATCTTGCGGCATATTAGCCGCTTTTGCCTTATCTATTATCATACGCAAACGGGCATTACTGGTGGGATCACCGCCCCCCTCACGGGCAACAACGGTTAACTCTCTTATCAATTTAGTGAATACTTTGCCTCTTTTTGCGTCTAATTTCGCTTTTTTATGCTTGATCGTAGACCATTTTGAATGTCCGGACATTAAAAACTCCCTTAGCAAGTTAGATTACCTACTTATAACCTAACTGTTTTCTTGCAAATTGTCCAATTGCGATTGGCCAATAAAAGCCCCAAAAACGTACCCAACAAACGAAACAGCAACAGGCACCACAACAAGCATAAGTTCCGACGCAGCGTAAACACCATAAAGCGAAAGAAGTTTAATTAAGAAAAAAGAGGCTGCGCCTGCGAATAAAGAAGCAAAAGCAGCCTCTTTCTTAAGTTTCTTAGAGATAAGACAAAACAAAACCGGAACAAACAAAGCGCTTATCAAAACACCATAACTTTGGCACATAACAGATAATATATCTTTAGAAAAGTAGGCGATCAGCACCCCTATAACACCAGAAATAAGGGTCGTAATCTTAGATACTAAAAGCGTTCGCTTAGCGCCCTCAACCTCGCACCCTAAGGGCAACAAGCAACCAAAATCCTGAACAACATTAGAGCTTATACCACACAAAAGAGAGTCGGCTGTCGACGTTATCGCAGCTATCAAAGCACAGCCAACTAACGCCAATATAAAATCGTTTGTTAACGCTCCAATAACGGAGTAAAAGACACTTGTGTTAGCAGGAATCGTCAAATTCATAATCTTTGCAGCCATACCAAAGTAAACGGGGACAAACGCAAATCCAATTATAACTACACCAGCCAATATGGCCCCTAGGGCAGCAATTTTCTTTGTTCTAGCGGCAAAAAATCGCTGAGTTAGGTCTTGTCCAAATAACGGATAAATCGCAGCTGTAAGCAAAACTGGGAGCTGTTTTGTAAAAGCAGAGCCAAAACTGGCAAATCCAGCTTGATTTGCTGTAGCAGAACCAAGGCTCGATATAGAAATCCCACCGTTAAACAAACTGTAAACAAACACCCCTGAAACTATCGAAACAAGAAAGATAACCTGAAAGATATCTGTTATCACAACGGCCTTTAGGCCGCCCATAACAGTATAAATTATCACAAAAACCCAAAATAAGATCAAAAAGCTTTCGTTTCCTATGCCAAGAACATTAAAAAGCAGCCGTGACGCCACAACCTGAGCAGCAAAGATCCCCATCATAGAGACTGCTGATATTACTGAAGCAACTTTACGCAAAAACGTCGATCCATACTTCAACTCGAACAGCTGCGCTGTCGTAACAATCTCAAACTGACGTAACTTAGAAGCCAGGCCAAAGCCTAATAACAAGAACCCTACGCTCATTCCAACGCTATAAAAAATACCGAAATACCCGTCACGATAGGCAGCATCGGCGCTCCCAAGTAGCATCCCCCCGCCAATCTGAGTGGCAACTAACGTAAACGTCAGCGGCCCTAGGCCCAGATCCCGGCCTGCTAAGAAATAGTCTTTTATTGTGCTTATTTTCTTCGAAACTGAGACCCCTATGATCAAATAGAAGAGGCCTAAAGCTACAAACATCGATACAAACATCAAAATACTCATGCCCTTGCCCTTTTTAAAATTTTAAACTAACCCTATCCGTTCGTCCCGCCGTGCCGGCCGTAGCCTTTTGGCGGAGGCTGGAGTAGTGCCCCGAAGCTTCAGCGAAGGGGTACGTATCGAGGGATATAAAAATAGATTATTTACAGAAAACTAATAGAACCGACATCAATGTCGATGAGTATGGTGATGAAAGAATAAGTTTTTAGATTTTAGCTTTTTATCCATGTTTTAATGGTACCTATATCAGTGCAACCTGTCAAGACAAGTCACAAACATAGACCAACAGAAACATCCTCATCGTCTCTTTCAACTTTAATCTTATAACCTAACGCCTTCAGAATCTTTAACACACTATTAAAAGTGACGTTTTCCCTCGTTCCAGATCGAATTCCCTGAACAATAGTAGGAGAAACCCCAGCTTCCTTTGCTAATGCTCTCACAGAAACGCCATCTTTTTCCATAACAGAAATAAGCATTTCTGAAATCAAAAATTCTTTATACCCCTTTTCGAATTCTTTTTTTTCTTTTGGAGTCATAGACTCAACAAACCTATCGTATGTTGATTTTTGTTTTTTACTCATAATATCTTCCCTCTTTGCACCAATCGATATAATTTTTTCGTGCGTTCAAAGACTTTTCTTTTTCTTTGGGGGGCATCTTTGCAGTTTTTTTTTGATAAGCATTAGTTATAATCACCTTATTCCCATCAAAAAAGAAGCATAAAAATCTATCCTGCGACACTTTCAATGCATATATCTTATCACCTTCGTATCGAAATTTTTTCTGGTTAAGAATCTTTCCAGAGTTTCCCAACCATCTGAACAAATAAAAAATCTTATTTTGTCTAGCCTTTGGAAGCTTCTCAAAATAATCAAGACCCTGACTTTTATCCCTATTATCAAAATACCACTCAATTATAAGCTTTTCACCAGCATAGGCTATAAATTCTTTCTTCACACCACCTCCTTTTTGCATGAGAGAGAAATTTAGTCCTCCAGACAAACTCAACAATATTGTGACATAATTATGACACGACGTCAATAACATAGAAAAACATCGTCAAAACAAACCCCCTTGCTCCTCTACCTTATCCCCTAGCAACCGCCTCCGCAAGTAAAGCATCTTCTTCGGCGATATCTGTCGCCCCCTAGGGGTCTTCAAGACAAGCCCTTGTCTTATCAAAAACGGCTCACAGAAATCCTCTAGCGTCTCCCTATCCTCCCCCGTAATAGCAGCCAACGTCTCTATGCCGACAGGGCCACCATCAAAATCTTTAATTATATGCGTTAAAAACTGCCTATCAAGCTTAGTAAGCCCATCTTCATCGATATTTAGAAACTTCATGGCATGATCACAGACTTCTGTATTGATAACAGGATACTTATAGACCTGAGCAAAATCCCTGACCCGTCTTAAAAGCCTCTTTACAATCCTAGGGGTTCCCCGCGCCCGGCGCCCTATAGATAAAGCTGCTTCAGGCAGTATGGGGATCTTCAAAAACTCTGAGTTCTGCTTAACAATCTCAGCCAACTCCTCAGGAGAATAAAAATCTAACCGCTCGACAATTCCAAATCGTGTCTGCAAAGGGCCTGACAGCAAAGCTGTCTTAGTCGTAGCTCCTATAAGCGTAAACGGACTAATAGGTAAACGAATAGACTTAGCTCCTGCCCCCTGCCCAACAATCATGTCTACACAAAAATTCTCCATCGCACTGTACAAGATCTCTTCTACAGGTTTAGGCAAACGGTGTATCTCGTCTATGAACAGAATCTCACGGTTAGAAAGCCCCGACAAAATCGCGACCAGATCGCCGCTTCTCTCAAGCACAGGAGCACTAGTGATTTTTATGGTAACTTCAAGCTCCTTTGCCATGACTTTTGCCAACGTCGTCTTGCCCAAGCCTGGCGGACCGAACAATAACAGGTGGTCTAGCGGTTCGGCACGCTCTTTGCATGCCTGAACATAAACCTTTAGTTTAGTTTTTATCTCACTTTGCCCGAGAAATTCGTCAAAGCACGTAGGCTGAAACGTAAAAGACTTATCTTCTGCTGTCTCTTGTAAGCTCAAAAGTTCTAAAGGAGCAGGTCCTTTAGACATCTCTTCACTCATAAAATTCCTCATTGACTGCCCAATTATTTCTACGATTATATCGCAATATTGCGATATCGGCTATAGTTTGCCAACAATACTTGCCAAAAACCATCAAACAATTTAAAATCTTAATAGTAATAGTGAAACAGTGTGCATGGGTTGCTAGCTCAATTGGTAGAGCAACAGACTCTTAATCTGCAGGTTCGGGGTTCGAGTCCCCGGCGACCTACCACGTTATTTTCTAGAATGCAAGAGTGGCGGAACTGGTAGACGCGCTGGCCTTAGGAGCCAGTCTTCGAAAGAAGGTGGGGGTTCGACTCCCCCCTCTTGCACCATAGTCTTAATCAGGAGGTCAGATGAGTAGTAGTGAGCCAAAAACGTTTGGTGGGTTTACTGTTTCTAATAAGCCTGTTTCCTCTCATTTACTAGAAACAACTGTCAAAGTATCCCCAAAGATCATAAAGGTTATCTATAGTCAGGCAGTTTCGATTTATGCTAAACATGGGCAACCCAGTGGGTTAAAAAACATCACTCTTCCACGAGAATTTGTCGAACAGGAGCATACTAATGAGATTAGGCTTAACGTAAAAAAGTTTGTCTTAAAGCATATTGTCATAGACCATCTATTACATCAAATATCAGCCAAAAAGATCCCGATAGCAAACCATCCCAGATTAACTGGCATGAGGCTTACGGACAAGGGAGAGGCTGAGTATCTATTTGATGTCTCGGTAGCAACACCAATAAATCTAAGAGAATGGAAGCTGTTCACGTTCAAGTCTCCAAGAAGAAAAAAGTATAAAGATCTTGATAAGCAAGTCACATTATTTATCAAAAGAGAACAGGATGGCAGCAAGAAGCAAGATAAAAATGCTGTTGAAAATAGCGACTGGGTAAACTTCGAAGCAAGTATCGTGGATAACAGAGAAAAGCCCCTCCTACCCCATCATAAATCAAGCTTTTGGATGAAAATAAACACAACCCACATCGAAAAGCCATTTCAGAAGAATTTTATCGGCAAAAAAATAAATGACGCTTTCTTGAGCAATAAAGTCCCCGCAAACGAAAACCTCCCAGACTCGCTAACAGATAAATGCAACTTTCTCATTTCTATAAAATCAATTATAAAGGGGTCTCATCTATCAATCGAGGCTATAAAGACAATCTTTAAGTTAAAAAACAAAGCCGAACTGCATAACAAGCTAATAGAAGTCTTCTCATACAGAAACGATATCTCTCAACGAAGATCGATTATTGAAGAAATCTTTCACCTATTTTTCTCTAAACATCGATTTGAAATACCAAAGCATTTGACGATAAGAAAGCAAGAATCCCTTCTCGAAATGCTAAGAAAGCAACCTGATTATCAGGTATATAAGTCTCAAAAAGACTTCCAAAACAACATCGAAACCCTGGCCGAGAAACTTTTGAAGGAAGAGATCTTAATCGATCAGATCGCCTATAAAGAAAATGTTAAAGCCCTACGCAAAGATATAGGGCACTACCTGACGCTATTTAATAACAACAGGCTTCGTGAATTTGTCTATTTCAAGCCGGCATTCGAGCCTATAGAAGACAGCGATCGCCCTATTCCTGAAAGCTTCCTAAAGCAGGCTGTACAACGAGAAAAAACCCTAAATCACGTAATTTACACGTTAACTAACTAGAAATAGCTCCCAAATTTGCGTTTTTTTGGGTTTTCGATTAAGATGTTATGGTGAAGTAATTGCGCCCCTCGATACACGATGCTACGCATCGTACTCGGGGTGATCGGCGCGGTAATATAATTAGAAAATTAATCCGTTCGTCCCGAGTAGTGCCCCGAAGCTTCAGCGAAGGGGTATGTATCGAGGGACTACTTAAAGGACCAACAATGTCAACAACGTTCAAACCTAGTCGATTAAAACGTAAGAGAAAGCACGGTTTTCGCAAAAGAATGAAGTCAAAAGACGGACGAAAAATTATTAATAGACGACGAGCTAAAGGACGTAAGCGCTTAGCCGTATAAAGCCAGTTTCGCCGCTTTATGGTTATAAAATTCAAAAATCTTTTTTCTTTCAAAAAATCAGAAATTAAAGAAGCCTTCGAAGGTGCACAGTTCAAAGCAAAAGGGCCTGGGCTTAAGCTTTTACAATCTAAAAGCTCTCTTGAACACGGCAAAATCTTGATAATTATACCAAAACGAGCTGGCAAAGCCAGTAAGAGAAATAAGTTTAGACGACAGGTAAAGTCTATTTTTTTCCATGAAAAGCTCTACGAAAAGCCTATCATATCGATACTACTTGTCTATGAAGATGCAATGGAGCTTACTTTCGAGCAAACAAAAACGTTTTTAAAAGATAACTTATAAAATTTGTGAAGATAAAAAAAATTTTTCTATCCCTTATATCAGCGATAATCGACACCATTAGGCCCATTTTGGGCCCTAGGGGGGTGTGTATATACCATGTTAAGTGTAGAACATATGCTAAAACGATGCTGCGACAAAAGCCACTCTATATCGCTCTGCCACTGATCTGCTTAAGGCTACTATCATGCAACCCTATCACCGCCCTTTATTTTAGGCTCAGGAACTCATGGAAATCCTAATAATCCGAATCTCTGCTATCGGTGATGTTATCCACACACTACCATCAATTTTTTACATAAAACACTGCCTGCCAAAAGCAAAAATAAGCTGGGTCGTACAAGAAAAGGCAAAAGCTATTCTGCAAGATCAGCCGTTTATCGAGAATCTTTATGTCCTGCCAGATAAGTTTCTAAAATACA
>Ga0233415_10000852_pt1 | contig 13697 bp, 15 predicted proteins | sample Na_anoxic_12_MG_FD_188631 | JGI IMG/M metagenome (GOLD analysis project Ga0233415, IMG submission 188631) | Seawater microbial communities from Saanich Inlet, British Columbia, Canada - Na_anoxic_12_MG | ecosystem: Environmental > Aquatic > Marine > Inlet | place: Canada: British Columbia... | reverse complement strand
TTCCACTCTAGCAAGCCTATTAGTACACTCAGCTATATCACAAACATTTCCCTCTACTTCTTTGCACATTTCTTCAAAAGTAGTGTCGATGCACTCTATTTCTAGATCTTCGACTGTATGCTTCCTTCTAGGCGACCATCCACCGCTCTCAACTTTACCAGTTTTCTTGACATAAAATTTTCCTACCGTATCTTCAATTGCTTGAAATGTATAAACTTTTACGATTGTCTTTCTCATATTACCTCCTTATCATTATAACACCTTATGTCTTGATGTAACATTGCAAAAGTTACAATATAAATACTAATGCTACAATAAAATACACGTTTTCTATAAAATGCTGGTTTTACTTAGTTGTTACTTCTAAATCAGATTTCAATATTTTGCATCTAAATTTCATATTCTTATAATCTCTCCAAGTCGCTACGTGTGTTATTTTACAATCATGCTTCAATAGGTTCATTGACATATCAAAACCATCGGTAGCACCATCAATAATAATTATATCGTAGTTTTTAACAACCACACACAAGATTGAATCATATAAGTCTACTTGACAATCAGGGATAAATTTTTTATAATTATCTTTAAATTTTGCACTATTAAAATCTTGGTTTATGATACATACCTTTCTATTGCTCTTAATCCCGTCTCTTGCTATTTTTAAGGACTTTGTAGTTTTGCCAGATCCTCTAAAACCTTGTATTAAAAAGATATTAGTAAGCTTGTGTTCTTCTATTATTTTTATTTCATTAAAGTAATGGGGTTTTACACTAACCCCCTCGACACAGTAAAGTCCTTCATATTTGCCAGATATATCTTCGGCTTCCCTTACTTGACCGAATAATTCTGTTCGAAATGAATGGTTTCCATACTTACACCATAACCACTCAAATTTTCCTCCATCCATGTCATATTTCTTGTAATAATAACCCCCGTATAAATCCGTAAAAACCTTTTCCATTTCTTCTTTAGTTTTAAATCTTACTATCATCTTTCTCCTCCTTAATTTTACTGCCCCGATTTTATGGATCGAGGCAAAACCATTTTAATTAATTATCTTTCATAAGTTTTCCATGAACCTTTTTTGTATGCTTCATCTCTTGATACTCATCGCATATTTTTGAAACTTCTAGCAGTAATTTAAACCTATGTGTTTCGCTAAGACTAGACACCTTTATGTCATTCTTTAAATTTGATAAAAATCTTATCGGATCAAAATTATCTCTTGTTTTTTCATTTTCTACGGAAATTATATCAAAACCAAATGAGTTAACAACATCTAAATCACTAGTAGTAGTTATAGTCTTTCCAGAAGATAAGCTTTTTATCATGAGGATGTTATTGCCACTGTCTAAATCTCTTAAGTAAGGGTTGATTAATATCATGAATAATTCATTTTTATAACCATCTAATTCTACGAAGTCACTGATAGTTTTTGTCGAAAGATTAAAAATATTAGTTTTAGTTAATCCAGCTTTATAGGTTGTTGGTATCTCATATCTTTCTTTTAGCATATTCCAACTCTTGGTATCGTAAATCAAACCATGAAGGCTTATTACATAAGGTAATACTTTATCACTAACTTTTGATCTCAATTGCGTGAATGGGGCTTTAAAAAAATCAGCTTCATTCTCTATAAAAAAACTATAAATTGAGTTTAAGCTAGCTATCTTCTCTATGCATTCAATTGCATTATCCATTCTTACTCCATGCGAAGTCAATAATGAAAATATAATCAAGGTGTCGCTCATTTCTGATTTTAGTATATTTTTAATCGTCTCTAAAAAGATTCTTATTCTATCAAAATCTAATGGTGAGTCTATAGTTAATTGATGAATGTCCAAATCTAAGAATGGGAAATCTTCATGTAGTTTTAACTGTTCCTCTGCCTCTTTTTTAGATTGAACTGTATTTGCGTCTTGAATATATTGAGGTTTATTAACCATAAAGATTCTATCTCTATTGTCGGCTATTATGATTTCTTCTACGGATACACGTTCTTTTATTTTGTTCAAATAAACCATGTGTCCCCTCATTGCACAAGCACATTCATTATCTCCAGCGGTCAGTTCGCATTCTGATATCTTATAGTCCCCCACCTCAAGTCCTTCTTTTGCTTTTTTAATAGTCATATCACTATAATCTAACTCATAAATCTCTGCTATCTTTTTACCTTTGTAAATTTCTTTCATTTCAAACCATCTCCTACATAATATAAAGGCTGATATTCACTACAATTTTTCCATCTAATATAGTATACCACGTTTTGATTAATTTGTCAATAGTTTTCTGAAATTATTTCAAGCTCTTTTAAAAATCTCTCAATACTCTTAGTATTAGTCTTGTGTTTAATTAAAACTCTTGTATTTTTATCAACATTGTGAATGTTTCTAATTTTTATATAATGATCATCTAGGTGGGACATTATAATTATTGGGATATCTCTATTAATTTTTCTTATCGTAGAGTAAAAATACATCCCGACCTCTATATTCAAGTCTATATTCAAATCATTATATAGACTAGTGTCTAACATTATTAGATCAGCGGATTTTATAGTTTCAATATTGTCATAAAAATCTTTGGCTAGAAAAAAAGACTTTATATCAGCCGAGTATAAATGCTTAAATATACCAGACACGTATCTATGGTGCTGTTTGTAGTCTTCAATTATTATTACTTTCATTTCACACCTCCATTTTAAGAAAGCCTTAATTTTATTAAATTATTTTCTACGTATTCTTTTAAACTTCTCATATTATAACACTCAAACATTATCTCATTGTCACATAACCTAACTATTTTATACTTAAAGCCAACATTGCTATTTCTTACTTTTAATATCTGTGTGTCAATTGTGTATTCTTCATTATCTTTGATTAAAATTATCATCTGAAACTCCTTTGCATGGAAAATATTTTCCATTGTGGAATTGTGGAAAACTTGTTGAAAAGTGTTATTTGGCGTTGATTTCACTGCCTTTGCTGATGTGGAAAAAAAAATCACTAGGTGGAAAATATTTTCCACCATTTTTTTGCATTATTTCTATATTTTTCAACGATAAATGACATTTTGGTGTTTTTGATCTTATTATATTCTTAATTAACTATAACCTCTTTCAGAAAGATAGTTATGTATTTTCTTCAGATCACTCTTAGGTATGTGTTTGTCAAATTCGTCATTATTGAAGAGAGCATATAGAAATAAATTAAGTTTATCTCCGTTCATAGAATATATCGGATTCATCACGTATCCCCAAAACTCACTATTTTTATCTAACCTAGCTATGTAATTTTTTTGAATAGCCTCTTTTATGAAATCACGCATAGTTCTGATATTTGTTTTAGTCATAATAGATAATTCAGTATCAGATATGGGTATATTAGGACTCCCATTTTCGGTATGTTTTACTATTCTATTAGTTCCTTGTTCTAAATTCCTCTCCATGTAATAAAAGTACTTATAGTAAGTTGACTTAGTAAAATCAACTATGTCTAAATGAAACCCTTTGCTATATCTACTATATCTTCCAAGCCCACTTCCGCTCTTAAATTTGAATTTGGGTTCAAATACTTTAAAATTTGACTCACTTAATATTTCACCCGTTAGTGCATTTTTAGTTATTTTATCTGTTTCAATACATAACTTCTTATCATTTATTATTCTTTCAGCAAGATTGCTCATTATAACCCCTCCTTCATTTTGTAATTCCGTTAAATTACCTATGCCCAAATCAAAACACTATACTTAAAACCAAATAAAACTCTCCGTATACTCGTTATACCATAATGATGGTGCTAATGGGAATATACAATAATTCACAGGTATAATCTTATATTTTTTATTTCTCTTAGCCTTTTTAGTTCCAACTATATCTCTTTTCCTTCTTCTCATTTTAATCAACCTCCGCAAATTTAATTATTTCATCTAAGTTTTTTTCTTCTAAAACCATATTTTGTAGTTGAGCTACTGTCAATTTGTCTTTTAACTTTATATCATTAAATTTGACATCACTTTTAGGAAAGAAATTATATATAAACTGTTTAAATATTTCAATATTAACATATCCGACTTCAATTTTTAAATCTATCCTTCCCGGTCTGATTAATGCTGAGTCTAATTTTTCGGGATGATTTGTTGTTGCGACTAATATTCTACCGTGTGATGAAAATAGTCCGTCCAGAGCATTCAATATAGATGATAAGCTTATTATACTAAGACTATCTAATAGGTTTGTTTTTTCTGAACAAGCATCACCTTCGGATGGTTTTGACTCTTTTCTGCTATGCGTAACGGTATTACTATCTATATCCTCTATAACTAGTATGGCTTTGTCTGGCAATCTAGACACTGCATCCTCAAGCCCTGATAATGAAGCTGTGTCTATATAATGTATAGAATAATTAAGATAAGACGCTATTGCTTTTATCAAACTAGATTTTCCAGTTCCCGGAGCACCATGTAATAATATTCCTAACTGATAAGGTATCCCATTTTTAATATACCAATCTTCTTTTTTAATAAAATTATCTAATCTTGTTATTAATTTATCTTTTTTTATTTCTTCTAGGAATACACTGCTCATATTTCTTTTGAGTTGCTCTCTGGTATATCTCCAGTATTTATCGTCGAACTTATATATGTCATTTTTATTTCTATCCTTGGTAGATTCCTTAAAACTAGGTATCAATTCATTAAATAATTTGTGCCTCCTGCCGAGCTTGGTTATTATTAAAGTATCTTTATCTCTTTCAGTATCATTCGCCTCCTCTCTTATTAGTTCGATAAATAATAACTTTCTATCTCTCCACATCCAGTGGTGTCCATATCCTATCGACTTTATAGCACCGTCATCACCCCATCTTCCGTTTGATAATTTTATAGTTCTAAAGTTTTTATTCTTAAATTCTTCCTCAAACCATTTCATTGTATTATGAAAAATATCATGCTGAGATGTTATTGTTAAGCTAGTCGTCAAATGTCTTTTACTGAAATAATATATTTTATTAGGAACTCCCCTTAAGAGAAATGTCATTATCCCCGCTCCGTATAATCCTAATCCAGCCGCTAAAATTTGATTATTATTCACTAATTCTAACACCTTATCTAAATACTCCATCTTTAACCTCCCTAAACATGCTTAAAAATTTATCTATTTCTTTTTTAACTTGATCTAGTTTTACAATTTCATAGGTTTTATGTCTAAAATCCTCATAAGAAATATAAAATGTAAACCAAGTATTTAATTCTATGTCATACTCATTCACTATATTATCCTTGGGGTCAAGCTTAAATTCTTTTAATATATTCTTTTCTTCTTTTGATTTTAAATAATACCATACTGTATCCTCTAGATCTGCATAACAAAAATCATCAGTGAAATCTTTCTTAATTATATTCCCGAATTTTAAAAATCTATCTCTGTAATTCTCATGTTGCATTGCACTATCTTTACTATCGAATTGTTTTCCATCTAAAGTTTCCCAGATTTCAATTTCTTCCTCGCCCGTCTTGATAGCCCGTATAATATCTCTTTTTATTGTTTTTCTTTCCATATCCATCCCCTTCTATTATTATATTTCAATCCTAAACCATCGCTACACCTTATTGTAGCCATTTCATCATTGAAAACGTATGTTGACTACCCTTCGTTATTAAAATGCTCACAATCGAACGTATAGATATTATCTCTAACTCCGAACTGTGCCTCAAGTTCTTTTAATCTACTTCTCACATCTGAGAAAAATAATGCTATGTCATCATAATCCTCTGCGAACATTTTTAATTCCTCTTCATTATTAACTTTAAGTTCTATCTTCATAAATCCTCCTTATATCTTTTAGTTTAAATCTGATAGCTTCTTTATGTGCTCTGATTAATTCTTTGCTAAGTTTATGTGCTAAATTTAAGTTCATATTATCTGTGATTTCTATTAAATGTAATATATCTAATTTATACAAATGGGGGTTGTGCTTATTATTCAAGAACCCTCTCTCCATGTAAAGCTTTTTAGTATCTATGTTATTGTGGAATACAAATCCCCATGCTCTAGCTGTTTTACAAGTATATGTTTTGCACTTAGTTTTTTTATACTGTCTTCTTTCTTTTCTTATATCTTGTATCGACTTTATTATAGTATGTGCTCTACCTATACAAGTTGAATTTTCTTTCTCTATTAGTAAGTCTATCATATATTCAGTCATATTGTCCATAGACGATACTTTGGATTGGTTGTCTTTAATAGGTACGTTCAATTTAGGTATATTACAATTTTTCATCTTTTTTATACCACTAATTGCTGTAAATTGAATCCCGTGATTATTCGATATCTCTTTTCTTAACTTCTCATATTCAGATCTCCTCTTGTTTGGAATATTTCCTTTGTTAACTTTTATTGTGTGAGCTATTTCTTGTTGCATTTTTATTAAACTCTCTACTTTATTCATTATAGTTCATCCTTCCAGTTTTTTAGTTCTGATTTTAGTTTATTTTTTATTGTTTTCATTTTATTGCTTATGGTTTGTTTTGTAGTATTTGTATTTCTAGCAATATCTGTAAAGTTGTCATTCCCTATCACATTCCGATAAAATATATAGAATTCCTCTTTAGTTAGTACCTTCTTTATTTCCCCTATTAATATCTCAAAATCATACCTATCGACAGAGTTGTGATCAACGAGATAATCATCAAGACCTATACTATCTTCGTATATACTAATAAAAGATCTTTTCTTTACTTCATTAAGAATAGTTTCCTTGCTTTCTTGAATATGGATACGATCCTTCATCTTTTCTTGTACTTGATATTTCTCATAAACCCCCTTTGGCATCTTAATTAAGGATGTATTCCTTTTAAATTTAGCATAGACATTTTTACTTGCATAATTATAGTATGCAATATTTAACTTTCTTTTAAAATCAGATACCAATTCATCTGAATCAATCAAACCAATAAATTCTTCTTTAAGAGATAGTCTTTCAGCCATCCTATTTAATTCTATATAGCATTCTGAAACCACTTCACTATACTCTGTATTAGCAAAAGTACTCATTATGTCTCTAACTATTTTGTTTGTAGTTTTGGTAAAATAGTCAAAACCAATTTTGTTCATAATATTCATATTCCCTCCTTGTCATTATTAGTTTTTTGGTGTACATTATTATAAGTACGATTGTTAATTATCGTACAAAACTCGCTTACTAATAATATTATACCATATGGAATTCAATTTGTCAATAGCTTATTGAATTTTTTGTATTTACTTTATAAAACGGGGATTTTATTGAAATTTGTAAATTAGACAATATTTAAATTTAAGGCTGTCTTTGGTCTATAGATAAAGTCCGTGAGGATTATAAAGTTGTATGTGGCGACATATAGCCGAATTCGTGAGAGTCCGTAAGAAGAAGATTGTTACTATGTTATTAATCTCAAGTGCCTAACGGTGGAGAGAATGATAGTATATGCTTATTAACTTAGGTGTATTGAGTGGGAAACTACAATAAGAAAGCAAAGAGTATTAGCAGTAGGTCTTCAAAACTGAATGTTGATATTCAATAGATAATGATGTCTAGGGTGACTGATGGCAAAATTTGATATAGCGATGTGAGAGTCGTAGATTGGTGAGTGGTATTTATTTCTCAAAAGGAAGTAAGCCACATAGTGTGCTCATTAATCAAGCAAAAATTATATTATAAAATAATAAAATTGTAAAAGTCATACTACGTTGCAATTGAAAAACACCTAAATCTCCAACGCAAGTAATGGAGAATTGATTAACTCACAAGGTTGATTAATTTGATTATGAAGATATAAGTGCCTCGCAAGGGCTTAGTTAGATCGGCAGATCTGAATTGTATTAGTAGTAGTCGAGTAGATTGTAAACGATAAGAGTGATTGACTATATCAATCGGTGTTGGGCTAATACAAATTGAAAGATTTGTGGAAAAGTTGATAAAAAATAAGTCAATTAAAGTTAGCTTGTAAAAATAGGTATTCTCACTATTATAACCCTTTGTGGGTCAGTATATCTAATTGGTTTAAGCAGTAAATATATAATTATTTATATACTTACTGCTTATGTACCAAAGGGGTACAAAAAGATCAAGATTAGCTACGGCTAGTCTTTTAGTAATGTTATAGAAGCTATATAACTATAAGGGGACGCAGATGATTAGCTCTCTTATCGGACTTGGCTGACGGTAAAATCCAAGTGGCTCTCATAAGGACTATGAGAATAAATCAATATCCCATAATCATATTTAAGCCTTATTCGTTAAGGACATAACAACAGGAAGTCATGAGCCTGTTGAGTGGTGGGTTTATCTCCATGGACTCACCACTAATAATTACATGGAGAAATAAAACATGGAGTTGATAATATGAGTAAACTGGATAATATAGGTTATATAAATCTCAAAAATGGAGAAATGCTTACAAAAGAAATAGTGGATTCTATAAAAAATGAAGAAAATAAAAACAAATGTAAAGAATTATTCTGTAAACTAGAAAATAATCCTTACGAGCTAACTTCTAAAGAGATAGAAGAGATAGTTAAAATAAAGAATAAAAAACTTTCCATAATCAAAGAATATGATTTTTTCGAAGAATACTATACTGGGAATAAAAAGAAATTAACAGAAGCCGCTGAAAATTTGTCAGATTCAGCCTATAAGTGTTTTAATTTATTGATATTAAAATGGACTAGTTGTGAGAACACAATTCAGTATAAAAACAATAGGAATATTGTCAAAGATAAAGATATAGCGGATGTCTTAAACATAAGTCCTAGGAAATGGTCTAATATTAAAAAAGAATTACTAGGATTTAATGCTATTAGAAAGGTTACTTTTGAAAACAAACAACTGTATAAAATAAATCCTCTTTTAATAGGACATAGTATGAAAATAACTAAATGTACTTATTATGCCTTTAGAGATTATCTTTCTAGTGAGTTTGACCCATTAAAAACTTTGTATTGGGATAAAAAACTTACAGAAGAATTTGGTGATGATATAATTTCAAAGACACATTAGTATTACTATTAGGTCTAAAATATAAAAAAACAATATACAGCTTAACATTATCAATGCTTTGGTTAAAAAAATAGACTAGCACAATCTTGCGTGTTTTCACTTGATAGTATGCACAATCTTGCTAGTTCTAAAATAAATAAAGGGTTATCGTAAAATAAACGGTGATCAAATTTTTACAAGAATATTAATCACGAGAGGGTTAATAAAGATATCAACCGCCTTAGTTCGCGGTTAAAATAACGAGACAAGACAATGGTCATCCTTCGAGGCGAAATAAAGTGTGAATATACCTCGTAAAATGTAGTCAGCCATATACAATTTTTTCACATGGGTTGTGTAATAGTGTTGATGTCCAACAGGCTAAAGAGGTGCTCGGTTGGAAAAATATTTTGAGGATAGAATAAGGCAGCTATCACGCTAGGATACCATATGATAAAATAGAATGTTTCTGTTAATCTTGTATGTTAATACTAGTCTTTAAAGAGATGTGGGAGTGCCGACCCACCAAAATATGTTGTGGCGGAGTACCGTAGTGGACGGTCGTTTGTTTCTAGAGCAATGCTGAGTGGTTCGAACCCACGCTCCTTCAGTAAAAAATCAAAGCTTCCATAGCTCACTAATAATTCCAGTGATCAAACTCTCATTTGACCGGATTGTGGGCTGTGGCATTAATATAGGCAAGTATGTGCCTTAAATCATACTCTAGTTGCACTAGTAGCCTCTGAGGCACTAACAAAGTGCAATGGCTGGCTCGACAGTCGATGGAGATTATTCCTGCTCTCGGAATTAAAACAAGATGGCTTAAATATGTCTCCGCTTAATCGAGATTGTGAGAACAGCCTGAGAGCAAAATTGGAAGAGTGGACAGTATGGTGTGTTAAGCGGTCTTGAAAACCGTCGCTTGTTAAAGGGTTGTGAGTTCGATTCTCACCTCTTCCGCTGTTATTATTTATAGAATTATTGAAGGTTGGTATAATTATTTGTATCAATCAGTGATAAAGTGTCTTTTAAGAGGAGTCTAAGACACTACTTTTTTATTCTAATTTTCGGAAACAATCCTCCTTTCGGCTCACGGATTACTCCTCTGATTCGTGGGCTACCTTAAAAATACGAAAGAAGATGATAAGAATGGCAAGAGGAAGAAAAACAAAGATAAGAATAAGCATGGAAGAATTTTACGAGTTATTACGTGACAAACTTGTGGATTCTAATGGACTAAAATTAAGCGTAACAGAACTGTTAAATGATGAGGAATTTCAGACTAAAGTCGGAGGAATTTCTAGTCGAGGAACTATATCATATTATACTAAGAAATTTAATCTTCACGAGGAGGAACTTTGGGCTTATCACAAGTTCATAAGTAAGAAGATAGGAATTAATATGAGTTTAAGTAAATTTAGCAGATTAAAAAACAGAGGATACAAAAAAGGTGATCAGATGGAGGTAATAAATTTAGAGGAGATACCAAAAGACAAACTAGCTTGGGTATTGCGAAGTATAAGCAAGCAACTTAATCTTGAAAAAGATGTAAGTGCAGGACTTGACGCGAATTCCCCGATCGAAGATTTAAAAGAGTATTATAAGTTCTTGTCTTATTTTTATAATGATGAAGATGAGTATGATGCGGTCTTTAAAGAGCGATCAAGAGCTTTCAGACGGTATAAGAGGTGATGTAAATGGCTATGAGTTGGGAAGATAAATATAGACAACTTGACCGAGCTACAACAAAAGAAAGAGACGAACATGTTAGAGAGATGTCTTTGATAAGTAAAAAATATGATGAATGTTTGGCAAAATTGACTAAATCAGAGCAAGAATTAAAAATCTACAAGACTAACGAGAACATTCTAAAGCTACACAAGACGAGTGATGTAGTAATAAAAAAAATATTATCCTTTTATGCTAAAGGTTTTACTTATAAAAACATCTATGACAAAATGGTTTTTAACAAGTTTGATGGAGATATAGGATTCATCAAAGAAATTTGTCAAAATGTAGAGGACTTAGATTCTGAATATGTTTTATATTATAAGAAAGAAGTTCAAGCCTTTGAAGAGCAGTTAAAGATAAATCCTGATTTAATTAAAAATCAATTAGCTAGAGTTTTAGAAAATAACATAAATGATGCCTCTTTGGATTTAGATAAATTAAAAGACATTTCTGAAAAAGCAAAACTAAGAACAGAAATAACAAATCATGCAAAAGAGCTTAATAAATTGTTAAGTAATATAGTGTCTGAAAGTGAAGGATTTAATCAAAATGAAACACTTAGCAAAATAGCCAAAAGCTTATCACAAACATTGTCAGATGATGACGATGAATATGAAGAACTTAAAGTTAGAGAGCTTGAGGTGATGTAGATGTCAAATAAGATATTCGTCAAAAAATACGGATTGCTTTTTAAAAAAGATGATAGTGGTTTTTTTGTACCTTATAGGTATAATGCTACGGTTGATCCTGATACTGGAATAATAAAGGGTAAAAAAATATCATTTGATTCAAAAAGTGCTCTTGGAAAATGCTTATTTGACTTCATAGTATTTGCTAAGTCAAGTGGAGTTGAGGTTGACACAGAAACGGGCGAAACCTCAGAAGGTTATTTAGATATATACCAATATATAATAGCTTATGTTGTCATCAGGCATTTATTAGTACTTGATTCTAGTGATATAATAACAGCAATCGCCAGACAGGCAGGAAAATCGCATTTATCAAGAATGCTAATCGCTTTCTCAATAACATTCATTCCCTTATATGTAAAAATAAAAACTATGAGATGGTATTCAACTTTGTGCTCATTTAAAAATGACACAGCTGAAGATCAATTAGGTAAGGCACAACCTCACATTTTAGACGCATTAAAGGTATTTAATGATATATACAAAAATAAGCCCCTTCAATTCGATTGTCATATTGAAGAAAAAGGTAGAAATAGAAAACTATCATGGAATAAAAAACTTATAGAAATAAATAGATCTGTGAATGGCAAGTCTATCCCCTACTCATCTTTAGATACTCTGGGATTAGAAAAAAATACTAAAAACCCCGGGTACACATCAACATTTTTATTTGTTGATGAGTCTCAAGATGTAAATGCTGATTCATTTAATTTTAATGCCAAACCATATACTCAAAGTACAGGAGGAATTTGCTTTTGTATTGGAACAGCTAATAATGAGCCAGACTCAGTTCTTAGAGATATGTATTTAGATAAGGGCATTTCTGATGACTGTAGAATTTTCATAGATGTAGAAAAGGTTATAAAATATAAAGAAAAAGTTAATGAAGAACATATAGAGAAGTATGTAAATAGATTCCACAAGGAATTAAAAAAATATGGGAAACATAGCGACTACATACAGACACAGTATTATGTTAATTTCGACATAATCGGAGACAATTTCACATCGCTTGAGAGATTAAGAAATAACAATATATTTATTGGAGATTTGGATCGTGACTTTTTACCATCTAAAAAAGATGAGTATAACATAGGCGCTGTCGATCCTGCTTTAGACAAAGATATGGCTGGAATGGTTTGTGGGGTGTCTAGATTTGGACAGGGATCAGTTGTGAGCGAAGTAAGAGATGTTATTATACTCCATGATAAAAACACTGATAAGATATCTCCCAAGACTTTAATAAATAAAATAGTCGATGTTTGTGTTGCACACAAATTAGATTATTTAATACTAGATACAACAGCAAATCAGGGAGACAGAGCATATTATATATATGAAGCCTTTAAAAAAATAGGATGCAATACTATGATAATACCGTATAATTATGCAGGCAAAAATAAAAAGACAATGCTAGGTTATTTAGAAGATAGTATCTTTAACCAAAGCTTAATACTCCCAAAAGAAGAGTATAGAATAAATGATTATGCTTATGATGAGCTTATGAAGCAATTACTATACTTAAAGAAAAAGAAAACACCTACAGGAAATATACAATACAAAGCACCAGAGGGTAGAAATTTTTATGATGATTTACCTATGACATTAGGACAATTTGCGTATTGTTTAGAATATGTGAGAAGAGAACAAAGTAATAGAACGGTAATTAATTTAGGAGACAACGTTAAATACTTTATAAGATATAATAAATTTACAAAAAAAGTAGAAAAAAAAGTAAAGCATTCATCAACATGGATGAAAGTTAGATAAAAGAAAGGTAGGTGAGAAAAATTTCTGAATATTTAAGACAACAAGGAGCACTAAAAACTCCTCAAAAATACATATCTACCGATGTAAATGACTACCGAAGACAGCAGATATATATAATATGGGATATGATAAATGGATATGAAGCGATCCATGCTAAAAACAGATGGAAGACATCTGCCAGTCAACTTAGTGATGAAGACTGGTATAAGATGTATGTGTCATTTGAATATATGCCAAAAGTTATTAATGAACTTAAGTTATTAGCTCCTTATATGGATGACTTCAACACAACTAATCCCAAACAGATTAAAATATTAAAAAAGACACTAGAGGAAGAGCATCTAAATTGGCATCAGTTGCTGTATGAAATATACGACACACTGGAAACAAAAGGTGATTTCTTTGGATATTGGTCTACTAGCGACGATAGCAAAAAAGATGGTATTCCAACTTTTAAGGTACTGCAATCTGAGAATATGGATGATATATT
>Ga0233415_10000851_pt1 | contig 13699 bp, 9 predicted proteins | sample Na_anoxic_12_MG_FD_188631 | JGI IMG/M metagenome (GOLD analysis project Ga0233415, IMG submission 188631) | Seawater microbial communities from Saanich Inlet, British Columbia, Canada - Na_anoxic_12_MG | ecosystem: Environmental > Aquatic > Marine > Inlet | place: Canada: British Columbia... | reverse complement strand
GGAAGAATTGACCTGATTCGTATTTCCTGCAAATTCTCTTGGATAAAACCAGAGTTTCTTTTTCGGAAGATTCAACAAAATTCAAGATGGCGTGTGTATGAAAAGGTATGGTAGCAACTCGAATCAAAATTGAATCATTAGGAACCTCCTTGATATTGTAAATTCCCCGAAAACTGTTTCGAAATGTTTTATAAGTTTCCTGAACAGAATTAGAAAAGGTCCACTGATTTACACGGTAAAATTTCCCTTTCGTATCTAGATATATTAGATAGCCCGGTAGAATCACAATAATTCCGATAGTAATTAACATAGCAGGAAGATTCCAGAGAAAAGGTGTTGGTAATCGATATTCAAGTAATATGTAGAAAGTTCCAACCGCATTTGATTCAGGTGTAACAACTAAATAATAGGTCCCTTCATCTAAGGTTTCCGAAATGTTGATCTGCCCATCCCTATCTTCATACTCTTCATGCTTTGCTGGTATTGCATACTGAAGACCTTCATCATATAGTTCAACCACCGCAAAATTTAGAATGCTAGATGCTGAAAAATTGGCCTCATACACGCTAATTTTCACATCTGATCTACTAACATTTACCTTGAAGTTAAAATAATAACGTTTTCTTGGAATGAATCCTTGAGTAACCTTCATTGTAAGAGTTTGATTCTCTTTTATTTCTTGTGCGGTCTCAAAGTTATAAGCAGATGTTTCTGCAGAAAAGGAGATGTTATACTCTCCTAATGGATATCCTTCGTCAGATTGATGTCTAACTACCACGAAGTATGTATCGCTGGCAGGTGCGTTCCATGAATGATTGAAATTTGCCTGAGTAATTGTTGTTAATCCAAGTATTGGATTCAGAGGATTTTCTTCTCGATAAATGCTAACCGTTGAACCAAGTAAGACGAGAGGAGCATTTTCTCGAAGATTAATAATTCCATTCTGGTTTTCATGTAGTAAGACCTTCCAATAATGACTTTCATGATCAATGGTAAAATTTGCCAAGTAAGGTGAGTCAGTAACTTCTACAGCTGTTTCAACATTAAAACCCGAGGAAGGAATCATTGCTAATAGGGAGTAATTTACATTTGTAGATCGAATTTCACGTGTATCATTAATTTGGAGAATCCAATCACCATAATCAGGACTAACCCATGAGGCTAGATATTTTGAGGACGTGAGTGAAGCTCTTTGAATAATATTGGGGTATATCAGACCTGATGGTCGAAATAAGAATAATTCTAAATCTAATATCTCTTCAGGAGTTATAGATACATAAACAACTTGTCCTTGATCAATATTTTCAAACTTCCAGTTATCACTATCTGACTCATTTGTAAATGTACCTGTAATCAATACACCAGGTTGAATAGAAGTAATATTTACAAATTCATCGCTATGTGAAGATATTTTGGCGTAAGTAACTGGTATACTGTAATCTACGTCAAGAAAATCACATGAGCTAAATAATAATCCAACAAATAAAGCCCAAAATATTAATTGGAATGTTTTTGCCAAGCGACTCACACAGCTTTCTATTTAGAAAGGAGGTTAATTAAGTACTGATAAAATTTGAAAGTTTTCATTATTAAAGAATTCCTTTGCCTATTTCATTGCGAGAATTCATCCATTTTTTCGAAGATGTACTTCCCATTTGATTATCCTTTAAAGGCATAATCAATAATTATTTAATGGAGACAATACACAAAGTGATTGTGTATCATATATTTAGTTTATTTGGTTAATCAAATAGGAAAGGATTGGAATTGAGCCAAAATATCCGCGTCTTCAAGAAAAGATTGCAAATTTCCCAAAAAAAATGGGCTACGATTCAAGGCCATTCCTTACGCACAGTAAACATGATTTTATCAATAATTTCAAAGTTTAATTTGACCCAGAGGTCAGATGTTTTTTCACAGGATCTTCTTACGCGTTTTGATTCCATACAATCCCGATTAGAGTTTCATTTAGCTGAATCAATAAACAAGCACATAACAGAATTAAACAATTCCTTAATTCAGTTTTCAGAAGTTGTGAAAGAAATGTGGAAAATAGAAAAACAATTTCGCAGAGATTTCTTAACTTTTGCTAAGAAACGTGCCTTAGAGGATGATCAACAACGACCCCATGATTTAGAAATTATTGATCAAGCAGAAACAACTATTCAAGAAATAATCAGCATGTATGAGACAGAATTAGCACTTCGTAATCAGATTATAATAGAAATCCAAGAGTCCTTTACTCCTCAACCCCATATGATTACAGCCTACTTAGTATTATGGAGTTCTGAAATTTACATTGAAATAACCAGGATTCATGAGCTCATCGAAGAGTTTAGCTTTGTTGAGAAAATTTACGATCGTTTCCAGCAGCCAGAATCAATTAACTCTGTCCAAAACAATCGGTGATTCATTTTCTGTTTTTAGTAAAAATTAGCTGGCTTGATATTTCACTGTCGAGAAAATATTCCCTAATTCTCCATTCTGATAACTTGCCACAAGAATATTCTGTAATTTGTCATTGATGACATATTCTGGATCTCCCTGACCTATAAAACTTTGAACGAGATCCATCGAGATTTTAAGATCGTTACGAGCTTTATCTTCTAAGCCTTCTGTGCAAATTGCGACTCCCCGCAGTTGCATTCTATCAGGCCCGTTTTGTGTTATAAACATACATCGCTTATCTCCCGCGATAAGATGATCAGGAGAATGGCCTATTAAATCTGAGCTCATTGATTGAATTGCAGAAAATAAACCGGTGTATAAACAGACCTCCTGTCCAGCAGGACGATGACTGGCAAATAAGGGTAGTCCTCCATCGTCAAAAATGTAAACTTCAGTTTCGGAGAATATCTTTCCAAGTATATTGAACCTCATATCCTCTTCTTCATCGTCATCAAAATTGTCTTGACGATGAGTGGACAAGTTTAACTCCTTAGAAGAATCTGAAGAGCCATTAAAAATGCTATTAGGTATTGGAGATATAAGAGGAACAACTTCTTGAACAGAATGAATATCAGTGAGAATAGCGAAAGCTTCGTAGTCTTCTAACTCTTTTTCATGAGAATTAGAGAAGTGAATTTCTATTTCCTGACCAAAAGTATTTGTAAACTTACTGGTAATTTTATTCATTGACTGTAGATTAAGTGAATTATTTGAAATTACTGAAATAAAAATGACATCTAGTTGCTCTAGTGTTTCAGGAAGAGCATTTACTAGACTTTCACCAATTTGGTCAACTAAACTATCCAGAACTTCATCCAAATTATTTGAAAAAGAGATTCCATAAAATAAACAAGCGGATTTTCCAAATATCTGTAATAAATTTGAAAAAGATACACCTACACCCGAATTTGAGGCAAGAGCTGTTATCATTCCTTCTAAGAATATCTGAAATTGTTTATTACTTCGATCATTGGATAGATCAAAATGAAAATAGCATTCTCCGAGAACCTTCTTTTTATCCTGCGATAGTCCTATTCCTGTGTCAATAAAAATTGGTATAGAACCGCGATATTCAATTGAAGCCAGAATAGTGCCTAGAATTCTAAGAATTCCATGCTCAGAAGAGTTGAAAATAAAAAATAAAAAATGTGAATTGAGTAAATTGTGAACCAATGGAAGAGTTATTTCTGAATCAAAAATTACATTTTGATCTACAAACTCATTCATTTGATTTGTTGAACTTAGTAATAAAACTGGTAATCTCTTGGCTTCATCAACTTCTAAAATCTTATTAATCAGTTCTAATTCAGGATTCAAGTTATCTCCAATACAAATGATTTTCCCTTTTGGCCGAAAGTAGTCCATCATAGATGTACTACTAATAGATGAGCTCACGATTCGATTCACACTGATTAAATTAATTAAACATAGAAAAGGCTGAAGATTCAACCTTAATTATTTCTACATCCTGTACTCTTTCAGTGAAGATGTTATATGCATATTACGGATTTCTTACTCTGAAATATTTTATCGAAAAAAAAATAGTCATTACTTAAACTTCCCTTATTAGAGATTTTAGCTTGATTCTTCAACTAAAAATACCCAGCCCCACTATTCGGGTGATTTACGGAGTATAAACTGATGGCATTTGAAATTAAGACAATGGAAGGACTTGGGAGGTTAGGGATGATATCCATGGCAAATTCTTTCGAGACTCCTTCGTTCTTAAATATCTACTTACGAGATACTTCACTTCTTTCAACCGAACTAAAGGAAAATATTCTTCCAAAGCAATCCAATGAATTGCAATACTCATTGAGGGAAGCAAATCTCTTGGACTGCAATAAAGATAATTCCCAACGTTCATCGGAGAATTCTTATCCAACCTGCTTCTTGTACCCCTCTTTACAAATGCAGGGAAAATCTCTAGACGAAATGACTCATATTCATGATTTCTTTCCTAAAGAATATCGTAAATCACTGGCTAAACTAGATGCTTATCATTTAATACCTTGGGATTTACCAAATATCTTCTTAGATCATATTAATGAATATCTCCAGGTTATTCAAAATTTAACAGAACGAAATATAATAAATAGAAATTTAATTGTGAATCTTCCTTTTTCGCGAAATCTTGAAGAAATACTTCAAGAATTTACTTCTCCATCAGTTGGAATAGTCAGCTTGGGAGATATCTCCTCGTTATTGAATCATCCTACATTTTTAATGAAATATATTATGGTAACGAAGAGGAAATTCTCTCCTGAAGTAATGATTTATGCTCCAGGAGTACCCTCTTTCTATATTCCACTCTTATCTTATTTGGGAATCGATTTGTTTGATTTTACATTTCTAACCACTTTTCCAAAAAAAGAAGGAAATAATGCCCAGGTTATTCTTGAACATGGCAATATATCAGTAGATTATGTTAATACGATCAATCGCGTTAGAAAAGCCCTGAAAATTAGCAAATTGCGGGACCTAACTCGTGTTTATGCGAATTCTTACCCACCTCAAAAAACAATACTGAAAATTGTTGATGAAAACCTTTCATTGGAACAACAAGCTTCCCTTTATGGAGCAGAGACATTATATTGCACTGATGACTCGGATTTTTCGCGACCAGAAGTATCTCTTTTCAGAGATCGAGTTAAAAATCGATATTCCGTTCCTTCATATACCGAGGGAATTATCTTTCTTCCCTGTTCAGCGAGAAAACCCTATTCTCAATCGAAATCACATACTTCGTTTCGGAATGTGATCAAACGAAGTTTGAAAAGCGCACGTCATTCTGTAAAGGAGTTCATACTAACAAGCCCGTTGGGAGTGGTTCCCAGAAATCTTGAATATACATTTCCTGCAGCTCACTATGATATTCCAGTTACTGGTGCTTGGAGTGTTACCGAAAGGAATCTTCTTGCTCATGATATCGAACAATTGTTAGCTAAATGCTCTGATTCAACAGTGCTTGTAGGTTATGTAAAAGGCGTAGAAAGAGAGGTACTAAAAAATGTTTGTCGTGAACAGAACCGCAAAATTCATCTGATTGATGAGAATATTACTTCCCTAACATCCAAAGAAGGACTTTTTCAATTTCAAATGCTTCTGAAGGAAAAATTTGAATCACTACCACGTTTAAGAATCAACAACCAGTTAGAATTCTTACGTACAATTTGTGATTATCAATTTGGTAAGGGAACTGGAAATAAATTAATATCAGACATAGTACAAATCAGAGGGAGAAAAGAGATAGGTTTACGTGTTACACTAAATGGAAAACATCTATTAACTTTTCGTAAATCAACGGGGTTATTGACACTCTCTATTGAAGCAGCTAAACGTTTACATGGTCATTCCGCGAATGTTGTAAAATTTGATGGTGATTCCATCAGAGGATCAACAATCTTTGCAAATGCAATAAAAGAAGCTCATCCAGAGATCCGTATTAATGACGAGGTCATTATAGTCAACAATCAGAACGAAATTATTGCTACAGGAGTAGCATATCTACCAGGAAAGTTACTTGTACGTATGGAACGTGGATTTGGTGTAAAAATTCGACAGAAGGTGAAATGATATGAACTACCCAAGTAATAAGCTCTTGACATCAAAAATTCAAGAGATAAGACATGAGCATCTTGCTCAGATTTCAGCTATTCATAATCCTAAGATTTGGAGTAGTGTTTCAGAGAACTTAGAGCATGTGACAGTAACAATTGTTATACCTTCGAGGGGCTGTAGTTGGGCTCTATCGGAATCCGGTGGGTGTTCTGTTTGTGGATATGTTAATGATTCATCTCGAGAAAGAGATGTTCCCGTTGATACAATAATTAGACGATTTTCAGACCTTTTAAAAGGAACGAATTATTCTAAGAAGATCGAAGTTCAAATTTTTAATTCAGGTAGTTTTTTTGATGAAAAAGATGTTTCTACTGAGCTAAGATCGAAAATAATTGGGTTTATTACTAGTATTCCTGAAATATTCAAACTAGCTGTTGAATGTAGGACAGAATACATACTCGAAGAGAAAAATATTATTGAGGAAACTATTAAGCAGCTTAAAGGAGTAATTCTAGAGATAGGAATAGGATTGGAAAGCTCAAATGATACTATTCTGAAGGATTGCTGGAACAAAGGAACCACTCTAGAGAATTATAAAAAATCTGTTAAGATACTGCAAACACTGGGTGTGAAAATTAAAAGTTATATTTTCATCAAACCGCCTTTTCTCACAGAGAGAGATGCGATAAGAGACACAGTTCTAACCATATCTGAGGTTGCTCAGATCGGAACTGATGTTATTTCAATTAATCCCTGTAATGTTCAGAATGGAACCCTTGTGAACGATCTCTTTCGCCAAAATAGATATCGACCTCCATGGTTATGGTCTGTTCTACATATTATTCGAGCAGCAGCAAAAATTGCTCCAAGGACTTCTATTATCTGTGATCCCACCGCAGGAGGAAAGCATCGAGGGGCGCATAACTGCGGAAAATGCGATAAAAAAGTTTTACCATTATTAACGAAAGCAATAAACAAAGAAGAATTGCCTTCTGATCTTTCCAAAATCTGCTCATGTTATAATAAGTGGGAAATCATCATCACGACTCCTTGGGAAATCTTGAGGACCCGAAATATTTCAAAGCTTCAACGATTATCTCCTTTACGAGAATAACCTTGATTAACGCCTTTTTCCCTAGCTGGAAATCTAATCTATTTCTTTGAATGAAAATGCTTCTCTAATGCTGAATAATCTTTGAAAACATATTTACTATCGAGCTCGGATTGCATTTCTTCGAGCTGAGACTTCATTTCTTTATTTAGTTTTGAAGGAATCTTTACCATTATCCCTATATGCATGTTTCCACGTCTGGAGCTATTTGGGTTAGGTGCGCCTTTGTTTTTCAACGTAATTATCTCTCCTGACTCAGTACCAGGTTTGATTGTAATTTTCTCTTCCCCATTTATTGTAGGGATTTTCATTTTTTTCCCTAGTAACGCATCAAAAAAACTGATTGGAAGTTCTAAAATGATTTCAGACCCATTCCTTTGGAAGAATGGATGAGAATGAACACCAATAGCAACCATTAGATCACCTGAAGGTCCACCCATCTCACCTGGCCTTCCTTCTCCCCTGATAATAACCCGCATTCCATTGTCGACACCTGCAGGGATTTGTGCATCTACAGTACGAGTTTGTTTAACTTTACCTTTTCCATTGCAAGTTTGACATTCAGTACCCTTAGTAAGCATTTCTCCTTCGCCACGACATTTTGGGCATGATGTAATATTGATCATTTGACCAAAAACTGTCCTTTGAACTTGACGAACTTCTCCTACTCCATTGCATGTAGTACACTTTTTCAGTGATTCCCCTTCTCTTACTCGTTTACCATGACAAGCAGGACACTGGGCCCAATTGGGTACTTTTATCTTCTTTGTTAAACCTTGCATAGCTTCTTCGAAGGTTAATTCTAAGTTGAGACGAACATCTTGCCCTCGCCTCATTCGAGATTGAGAAGATCCACCTCTTGATCTACCTCCTCCGAAAGCACTGAAAAGGTCATCAAAGATACCAAATCCGCTGAACAAATCATCCAGACCTGTTCCTGAAAAATCACGGAAAGGACTCCCCGATAAACCTTCATGACCATAATCATCATACCTTCTCCTTTTTTCTGAATCGGAAAGGATCTCAAATGCTTCTGCAGCTTCTTTGAACTTATTTTCCGCATCTGGATCCTCTGGATTCATATCAGGATGATATTTCCGAGCAAGCTTGCGAAATTCTTTCTTAATCTCCTTTAAATCGGCGTTTTTTTGGACACCGAGGATTTCATAGTAATCACGTTTCTTTTTACTCAATGATATCACCTAAGTGGGGACTAGAAGGATTTATTCATCATCATCAACAATTTCATAATCTACATCGACGACTTCAGAATCATCTTGTCCACCTGCAGATTGTTCGCCTGGAGCTCCTTGGAAACCTGCACCTGGGGCCCCTTGAAAACCTGGTCCTTGTCCAGCAGTTGGTCCCTGTTGTGCATAGAGTTTTTGAGCTAGTTCTTGAGCAACTTTTTCTAATTCCTCATTCTTCTGGGTAATTTCTGATACATTTCCAGATTGAAGCGCAGATTTGAGTTCTTCAATTTGTTTTTCTAAATTTTCTTTTTCAGAGGATTCGAGTTTATCACCAAGATCTTTGATTAATTTTTCAACCTGATAAACTAAAGAATCTCCTTTATTGCGAGCTTCAGCTTCTTTAAGCCTTTGATCATCTTCTTCTTCATACTTTGCTGCTTCATCAGTCATTCTCTGAAAATCATTATCAGAAAGTCCACTGTCACTTTTAATAGTTATTTGTTGCTCGTTACCAGTTCCCATATCCTTTGCTTTTACATTCACTATTCCATTCGCATCAATGTCAAAACTTACTTCTATCTGAGGGATTCCACGAGGAGCAGGGGGAATACCAACAAGTTGAAAACGTCCAAGTGTAATATTATTACTAACCATTTTCCGTTCACCTTGTAATACATGAATTTCAACTGATGGTTGATTATCAGCCGCGGTTGAAAATATTTGATCCTTGTGAGTTGGTATCGTTGTATTTCTCTCAATCAGTCTAGTAAAGACACCACCTAATGTTTCAATTCCTAATGATAAAGGTGTTACATCTAATAAAAGAACATCCTTCACATCTCCTGTCAGAATAGCTGCTTGAATTGCTGCACCCAAGGCAACACACTCATCAGGATTGAGTTCCTTAGAAGGTTCTTTATTGAAATAGCTTTTAATTGCGGAATTTACTGCAGGAACACGGGTTGAACCTCCAACAAGTAATATTTTGTGAATATCGGAGGGTTGAAGCTTAGCATCGGCTAAAGCCCTTCTTGTAGGACCCATTGCTGCTTCAATTAGGTCTGCAATCATAATTTCAAATTTAGACCTACTTAAGGTAAGGTTTAGATGTTTTGGTCCTGTATTATCTGCATAAATATATGGTAAATTAATTTCTGCAGAAGTTTTCTGAGAAAGTTCAATCTTGGCCATTTCTGCAGCATCTTTTAGCCTTTGAATTGCCATTGAATCCTTTGAAATGTCAAGTCCACTCTCTTTCTGGAATTCCTCGACCATCCAATCTATTATCCGTTGATCAAAATCGTCACCACCAAGTCGATTATTACCTGATGTAGCCTTAACTTCGAATACGCCTTCAGATAATTCTAAAATTGAAACATCAAATGTTCCTCCACCTAAGTCAAAGACAAGAATTGTAGATTCTTCTTCCTTATCCATACCATAGGCCAGAGATGCACTTGTAGGTTCATTTATAATTCTTAATACTTCCAACCCTGCAATTTTACCTGCATCTTTGGTAGCTTGTCTCTGAGAATCAGAAAAATAAGCAGGAACAGTAATAACTGCCTGTTTAATCGATTCTCCCAGATATGCTTCTGCATCGCGCTTTAATTTTTGAAGAATCATCGCACTCAATTCTGCTGGCTTGTAAACTTTACCATCGATTGTTTTTGAGTAGGATGTTCCCATTTCTCTCTTAATAGACCGAACAGTTCGATCTGGATTGGAAATGGCCTGTCTTTTTGCTAGTGTTCCAACTACTCGTTCACCTTCCTTCGTGATGGTGATAACTGATGGAGTGGTTCGTTGACCCTCCGCGTTGGGTATGATTTTCGCTTTTCCACCTTCCATTGTAGCAATGGCAGAAAAAGTTGTTCCTAAGTCTATACCAATTGGTCTCGGCATCTATATTTCACCTTATATTTATTTTTTTGCAATTATAACTTTACTAGGACGTAGTAAAACTGAATTCAGTTGATAACCTGCCTGAATTTCTTCTAAAATAGTGTCTTCCTCTACACTTGAATCAGATCTAACAAGTACAACCTCATGCATAGTCGGATCGAATTTTTCACCAATGCAGGAAATTCGTTCAATACTTTCGTTTTTTAAGATTGTAAAAAATTGCGATTCAATCGCTTTAAAACCCTCTTTTACAACATCAATAGTTACAGAGTTTTCTGAAAAACTATTAGCGCCTTTTTCAATGCTATCAGCAAGTTCTAGAAATTTTGTGATAAGATCTGCGTTCGCTGATTTAAGTAATTTAAGGCGCTCTGCTTTAGTTCTTTTATTTAAGTTCTCATAATCAGCCAAAGCACGTAAATGATGGTTCTTTAACTTCTTATTCTCTGTAGTTTTCTCTTGGAGTTCTTTTCGAAGACGAATGATTTCTTCTTCGACCTCAGCTTTCTTTGAGTTCTGATTAGAAACAGTTTCTGTTGTTTCAATTTCTCTTTGCATTATTTGTTCCTCGATATCGATGATAGTATTTTCGTCATTGTCCACATCACGAGGAGTTTTCTCTTCCATCAATGTTTTTTCACTCTGTTTGGCTATTCACTGTTACTTCTAGTTTACGCATTAAATCCAAGCCTCGTTCTGGTAAAAGATTTTTTTCATTTAACCTTTTAAGAGATGCTAGAAGCTCATCACGCTGGGTTTTGACCTCTTTTTGAAGTATATCAATTTTGATAGGAGCAGAACTAGAAAATATGGAATATGCTAGTTCACGGTCTTTTCTATGGTCGTCACCTTCTAATTTCATCGAAATTGATTCGTTTAATTCTCCCGTTATTGTGAGCTTCCTGCTAAGTATGAAGCTTTCAATAGACCCTAACTTATCTAGAATTACGTTTAGCGAACGGATTTGTTCGGCATACTCTTGATGATCTTTTTCCACAGCACGAGAAAGTAATAACGACATATCCTTACTTATTTCTTCTAAATGAGACTGTAAATTATCCTTAGGATCACTAAGATCTCCGAGCTGAATGTCTATTACATCAATATCAAATGAGTGCTGACTAAGGGTGATTCTTACCGACAAATTCTTTGCTATTCGGTATAATTTCCGACTTGGACCATGTGGACCTTCAACTAATTCTTGGTTCAGCCACCCTTTTTCTAATAAGCATTGAAGATGTCGTAAGAGGTATTGTTGAGATCTATCCAACTCTCCTGCTAGTTGAAAAAGATATTTTGGCTCTTGAGCTATAGATCGCAGTATTTCTCTGCGTATATCGCTTCCCACTAGCTCGAAAAACTCTTTTTCATCCAAAAGGAATCACATCTCCTAGTAATAACTGGTTTATTCTATTTGATAGAAGACTGAAGACCTAATAAAAGATTTGTTTAGTACTTCTCGAAAGCTTCATTAGCTTAAAATAGCTAATTAGGTAATCTCAGAACAGTATTCCAATATCTTTTACTTATTCTTCTTCCTCAGAAAGTTACTCTTCTTCCTCACTCAAGAAATCAGGATTTTGAGTCATCATGATCCTCATCTCTTCAAAAGTCAAAACTTTCTTTTTCTTTGTGCTGAGCTTTTCTTCAATAATTATTTTTTGCTCTTCAAGGAGCTCTGCACTAGCTTTCTCACGCTCTATTTGAACACGCTCTTTTTGTACACGATTTTGTTCCCGGAAAATACTTGATTTATCTCTTAACTCTTTGTTTAGTTCACGGAATTCTTCGCGAAGCTTTCTGATAGCATTTGCGCAGTCCAAAAATACTTTATGACACTTATCAGCGTCATCTTTAGCTTTCTTTCCTGTTTCGTAGAGGTCTGTGAGTTGTTGATGCGATTTCTGTGAATTTTCAACAAGATCTTGAAAATCCTTCCAACTATGATCTAAAAAGCCTCGTAGATGGTTGATTTCCCTGTTAATCTCCTTTCGTGACTTAAGCTTCTCTGTGGAGACGGAAATTTCCCCTAATTGAGACATTAAAACATTAACTTGTTCTGTTAACTGTCTTTCTTCAGCTATTCCCATTGTTGGAGTAGTTTGAATTTTCCAATCAAGCGTATCAATACGTTTTCTCAAACGATGTGATTTCTGGATGTCGTTTTCCGTAATCTCTAAAGAAGTTATTTCTTCTTGGAGTAATTTTGCTTTTTCAATCAAACCCTTCATTTCTTCAAGTACACTTCTTCGTACTGATTTCAGTTCCTGAATTGAGCGATTATTCTTATCTCGGTGCTCTTTTAAATCACGAACTTTAGCAAAATTCTCAGAGGCCACTTTATTTAGCTTATCACGATCTTCACGATTTTGATTCCGTTCTTTCTCCAATTTTCGGAGGTTTACTAGCAAATCAGCTTTCGCATCTCGAAGCTGTATTATTTCTTCACGAAGACTTCGTAGATCATGAATTTCAAAAGCTTTCGACATCTATACCACACATTCAAAATTAATCGTAAAACGCTTTAGAACAGCGTTAGATTGGCACGAGAAAAACCCATCTGTCCGTATTTTATCAAAAATCTTTGAAATTTAAATTTGCTTTGTTGAGAATTTTCTCCGACTTCTTTACATTTTTCTCGGTAAATAACTAATTCAACCTCATTTTTGAAAAAATCGCTTTATTCTTAAAATTTTATGATTATAAAGGATTAAAAGTAGTGAATTTCGTAAATATGTCAAGAAATTGACTAGTTCAAAGACGAATTCCTTATTTAATCAATCTAACTCCTAAAAATATTAGTAAAATGACCAATCGCATCACAAAAACGGTATTGTTTGATCTAGATGGAACCTTACTAGACTCTATGCGGATTTTTAATGATATCGTCCTTTTTAATCTTGATAGAAGCGGAGTTGATAAAACAAAAGGATCAATGGATAAAATCGGGATCCAACTTCTAGAAACAAATCAAGCCTCTCAAACGAATACAGGAGTAATCCTTATTTTCCAGATATTCTGGCGAATTGGCAGATCTTTTAGACTATCAAGGATAAAAAGCTTCCTATTTGCAATTAGATGTCTTAGCAAAGTTAAAGAAGTATATAAAAACGCTTTACTGTTTCCTAATACGAAAAAAAGCTTGGAGAAACTAGTTGAAAGCGGTTATTGTCTAGGCATTTGTACATCTGCAAGTCGTGATCAAATGACCTTGACATTGAAAAAACATGATATAATACAGCTGTTTCATCCTGGAGCGTTGATATCACGCGATGATGTAACTAATTTAAAGCCAGCTCCAGAGGGTATTTTTCTTGCTATAAACGCATGCTCTGCTCAAGCAAAGGATGGCTTCTTTTTAGGAGATATGCCTGTTGACATGATCGCAGGTGATCGTGCAGGACTAACTACGATTGGCTTAACTACTGGACTTGTAAATCGTGAATTATTACTTCGATATAGTTCCCCTTCTATTGTTCTA
>Ga0233415_10000849_pt1 | contig 13713 bp, 20 predicted proteins | sample Na_anoxic_12_MG_FD_188631 | JGI IMG/M metagenome (GOLD analysis project Ga0233415, IMG submission 188631) | Seawater microbial communities from Saanich Inlet, British Columbia, Canada - Na_anoxic_12_MG | ecosystem: Environmental > Aquatic > Marine > Inlet | place: Canada: British Columbia... | reverse complement strand
ATACAGAAAGATATAGGTACTTATTATTGGACTGAAGATGACAATGGAAATCGTAAAGGTATGCTCTCAGGAGTTAACAATGGTATATTTCATCAGAAGATTAACCACTCGACTGTAGCAACAGGTAGACAATCAGGGGATCAACAGCAAATACCTAAAAAGAAGAAATCTACTGTAAAGAAGATATATACTAGTAGGTTCGGTGGTTTAGGTGAAATGGGAGAGATTGATTATACTCAATTAGAAGTTGTATGTCAAGGTGTATTCAGTGGTGACTTAGCTCTTATATATGATCTCAATAAAGGTGTAGACTTTCACTGTAAGAGACTTAGTATTAAACTAGGTGTACCTTATGAGGAGGTATGGCATAAACATCATGTCTTAAAGGATGAAGAGATAGGGAATCTCAGATCTGATATAAAGCAATTCTCTTTCCAGAGAGCTTATGGAGCGGGGGCTATAGCAATATCAGCTACTACAGGTATTCCTTTAGATCAAGTTAAAGAGATGATTGAGATTGAAGAGAAGATGTACGAAGGTGTTGTAGAGTTCAATGAAAACGTCATTAAAGAGGTTAAGAACTCAAGACAATCTAGTAAGAATAAGATCTTTATAGATCGTCATAAAGACAAGTGGGGCAAAGAGTCAGGTGGGTACTGGCAAACGCAAGGAAGAGGTCTTTACGTTAGTCCTACAGGTACTCGATATTCCTTTAGAGAGTACGGATTTATGGGTAAAGCAGGATTCACACCTACACAGACTAAAAACTTTCCTATACAGGGGTTTGGTGGGGAAGTAATGCAAGTGATACAAGGGAAGTTATACAGACATTTCAGGAATAATGATAACTACGGAGGTAAAGCTTTGCTAGTTAATACAGTACATGATTGTATTGTAGTGGATTATATGAAAGAAGTTAGAACAGAAGTGTTAAGAGACATTAAGAGAATTATGGAAAGTGTACCTGATGTTTTTAATAGGATGTACCCTGAGATTAACATACGTGTACCTTTTCCTTGCTCAGTTGAAATAGGAGATAACTTATGGGATATGGAGATATGGGATGAATAGAAAGAGAATTGAGATTAAGGAGCTACTATGAATAACTTATTTAAACGATATAACTTGCTTATCTCGAACTTAGTCTATACATTACTCTTCATAGGTATTATAGTTATTAGTACTTATGAAGTAGTACTATATGAGACTAGGAGTAGAGTACAGATAGAGATAGAGCTGTATAAAGCAGAGATGTCATTACAGTTCAAGAAAGAAATAGGTATAGCCTTTGAGATGGGAACTATCAAGGGTTGGGAAAAGCACAAGAAGATGATAGAAGATGAACGTAAAGAGATATAAATAATAAACAATAATGGAGAATGAAATGGATGCACCAATGATTAAAATAGGTAACGACTTAACTAATGATAATGTAACAAACACTAAAGATGCACTAGTAGATTTGTACAAGTCTGCATTTGAGTATAGAATATCGGATAAGGTATTACTAGCTTCTATTGAGTGTTTAACAGACAGTGCTTCAATAGATAACGTTACTATATCAGACTGTAATTTATCAAATAAATAAATAATAAACCAAGGAGACAATATGTCTATAGATACATCGAAGTATAACAAAGCAGTAGGTGACGACTTAAGTAAGCCACAAGAAGGTGGAACTAAATTCGTTAGAAAGCCACTAGAAGCAGGATCAGCTCTAATACGATTGATTCAAGTAGTTGATTATGGAGTACAACCTCAAGATTCGTTTGAGGGAGAAGAGAAACCTGATGTAGCTACTCGGCAACTAACCTTTGAGGTAGTATCTAAGAAACATCTCGAAGAATATGAAGTAGATGGTGAGAAGAAGATAGGTGCTAGGTTTCTGAATATCTCTTACAATGGTATGAAGATCAGTAATCATCCTAAGAGTACTCATAGTAAGACATTCATGGCTATGAATTACAAAGGATTAGCTACTAAATTCTATGAATTATTAGGTGAAGTGTATAAGTGTGAGTTAGTTCCTTCTAAGAGTGGTAACATGGTGTATATCAAAGAGATTAAAGCACCTATGTATGAGGAAGTTATTGAAGGAGAAGGTACTGGTAAGTTCTTACCCATGAAAGCTCATCCACAGATCAATGACTCTAAGGTATTCCTTTGGGATCAGCCATTCATAGAAGATTGGGATGCACTTTATATCGAAGGTAATAACTTCATACAAGAGAAGATCATAGCAGCTAAGAACTACATAGGTAGTCCTTTACAGGCATTACTTAGTGGGATTGACTTAGGTGAAGAGACTGAGACTATTGATGCAGAGAATCAATTAGATGAGATTGTATAATGCAAAAAGTAGATATTAGTAAATATTCTACTGAAATTGATACATCAGAGATGCAGGAGCTAGTTTTAGCTCCTCTACCTGATATTGTAGCAGGTAGAGTACTTCAATTCGATGCAGATATAGCTTGTTATGAGTGTACTTACAACGAGAATGACTCCTTAGATGAATGCAAGGAGAACCTCCTGACTCTCATAGAGAAGTACAGAGTTTATGCAGGAGCAGAGAGAGTTGTATGTCATTTAACTGGTAAGCTCAAGGGTAATAGATATAATATAGCTACTGTAAAACCTTATCAAGGTAACAGAACAGGTAAAGCTAAACCTAAGAATTTACAGGCTGTTAGGGATTGGCTACAAGAATATGTAATAGATGCACATATAAGTGTTTACTTCAATCACCTAGAAGAAGCTGATGATAGTATGTCTCAATTTCATTACGAGAATCCTGACTCTGTAATATGCTCTAGAGATAAAGATCTCAGGATGAATGCAGGATTACATCTTAATTGGGATACTCTTGAGTTACATACAGTAGATCCTTTCGGTTATCTAGAGATCAATGAATACACTACTAAATCAGGTACTAAGAAGCGTAAGGTATACGGAGAAGGTACTCTTTGGTTTTGGTTTCAGATGCTCGCAGGAGATACAGCAGATAATATAGTAGGTTTGCCTATGATACAAGGTAAGACTAAGATGGTTAAATGCGGAGATATACGAGCTTATGAGGCTATAATTGAGTATATGGATAACATACGTCCTATATTAGGTGGATATGAGATTAATGACTCTGATATATTCGACTTTGTATTTACTTTATATGTAGATTACTATAATAAAGATTTAATGAATACAGATTGTATAGACTATAGGATGTTTAACGAACAAGCTAAGTTACTTTGGATGAGGCGACATGTAGGTGAAGATGATGTTTTGAATTGGTTTAAGGAGATAGGATGTTAGATGATGGTATTATATAGTAACAAGGAAGAAAATTTTTGGGATTATTTAGATTTTAATAGTAACGGAACTATTGATATAGCATGTAATGGTGATGGTTATACTTTGACTAAAGAAGAAACCAAAGAGTTATATATAGCTATGAAGGATTACTATGAAGAGTAAAAGAATATTAAAGGTAAATATACCTATGCACTTCCCTATGTCTTTAGGGAACGCAGATGGTACGCAGAATACTATTTCAGTTAAGATTACATTGCGTCAAGGATCTTCTAAGAGAAATGCTGTTAAAGAACTCAAGAAGTTCTGTTGGAAGTACAGTATTGATTTCAAAGAATTCTGTATTAAACAGAACCTAGGGTTTGTATTACAGTGGGGAAGAGGTAATTATGAGTACTTATAAGTTCACAGATGAACAAGGAGATAAGCTCGTAGTAACTTCAAGGAAAGAATACAGTGATACTACTTATACTTCTATACAGGTTATGTTAGATGAAGATGATAGAGATGAATATTACGTAATATTAGATCCTGAAGATGTTAAATCTCTTATCCTTTATTTACGAAGTACATTGGAGGAATAATGCAGATAAAAAGACTAACTAGACATGAAGTAGAGGCTACTAGGAAGTTAATATCAGGTAAGCAGAGATATATCTGCCCTATATGTAAAGGTCAACTTAGTAAATTAAAAGGTGACAAGAAAAAATCAGGTGCTTTAGATCATTGTCATACTACAGGATTCGTTAGAGGTATACTTTGTATTAATTGTAATGGATTAGAAGGTAAGATAAAAGGATTAGCTCAAAGAGGTCAACATACCTTAGAAGGTGGATATTTAGAGTGGTTGAACAACCTAGTAGAATATCTAAATAAGAATAAGAAACCTCAATACAACTTCTTACATCCTACGCATAAAACACCTGAAGAGACGCGTATAGAGAAGAACCTCAAGGCTAAGAAGAAGAGAATTGCAGATAAGAAGAAATTAAACAAGGGATTGAAATGAAACTAAAAGATAAAGAATTACGTTTATTAGCTGCATTTGTAGCTGATTTACATAAGGAAGCAGGAACAGAATACTTAGAATTAGGTGCTTTAGATATGGTATACGATAGTTATACAACAAGTAGGATTACAGATGTTTACTCTAACCTTAATCAACTAGATATGTTCGATGAGAATGTACATGTAAGGGGTGTTGAGTGATTTGCGATTGTATATCAAATACTGATGTAGAAGGAAGTGTACATACTATAGGTTGTGCTTTAGGTCGATATACCCCTACTGAATCTAAGAATAAATATTCTAGAGAGATTAAACCTAATGTATTCGTAGATGTGTACGACATTCTCACAGCTTATAGACCTGAATGTCCTGCTGTAGAACACGCTTTTAAGAAACTCTTGTGTACTGGTAAACGAGGGCATAAGTCTTATAAAGAAGATCTAGAGGATGTTAAGGCTAGTATAAACAGAGCATTGGAGTTATATGAGCAATATAAATCATAGTACACATAGCCTAGAGGATTACAGAGTATTAATTAATGGAGAATCTATGGAACTAAAGGCTGAGTCTATAACGCATGCTTGGGAACAAATTAAGGATACAAAGAATATAACAGCAGTTTATATTCATAAACAAGAGAGGTGGATTAATGTCTACACAAAATGAGTATAACGAAATGGCTGAAGCTGAGATATGGCAGATGTTTATAGAGTCTGGTTATAACATAAGTAACGTAGCTAAACAAACAGGACTTAGTTGGTATCATATAAAGAAGATTATAGATAAAGGTATGGAGAACGCTACTGACTCTAACACTAACATCTTAGTAATATCTGATATGCATATCCCTTATCATCATCCTGATAGTTTCGCCTTTCTAGAAGCTGTTAGAGATAAGTACAAGATCAATAAGGTACTGAATGTAGGAGATGTATTAGATAAACATCAAACGTCTTATCATGCTAAGGAACATGAAGCATTAGGTGCTAATGAAGAATTCAGAACATCTAAATATTATATTAATAAATTGGCTGAGTTATTTCCTACTATGGATATAGCTACAGGTAATCACGATGCTTTAAGTATGCGTAAAGCTAAAGATGTAGGTATTCCGAAGTATATGCTTAAATCTGACAAAGAGGCATACGGTTTACCTGATACATGGAGGTTTAATAAACATTTCTTTTATAAAGAAGAAGATTTATTTATGTCTCATACTATAGGTGTTAACACTAGACTTAACGCAACTAAATTATCTTTTAATAGTGTTCAGGGACATCATCATACTGAGTTTTGTATTAGTCATTATGAAGATATTGTTAAGAAGAATTGGAGTATGTCTGTAGGTTGTTTAATAGATGATACACATCCTGTATTTAATTACAATAAGGATACTGTATCAAGACCTATATTAGGATGTGGTGTAATACTTAATACTAAACCTAAATTGATACGTATGGTATTGAATGCAGACGGTAAGTGGGATGGAGAGTTATAATGGATTTTATTATAATTAGTGTTATATTATTAATAGGTGCTGTTATTATAGACGATAACTAGGAATTTAAATGCAAGAAGATTTACTGAAGGAACAACTAGAGCTAGAACAAGAGATGCAGGACTTAGGATACAAGAGATATTTCTCTCAGTTAGATAAGCTAAAGGAAGCAGGACAGACCTCACAGGCTGAATCCTCTAAATACGTAATGCAGAATTACGTAGAAATTATTACAGAAGCCTTAGATGTACAGCGAGTAAAGAAGTACGGACATAGAGCTAAGTACCTAGGCTTAATCAAAGGTCTAGATTCTAGTGTATGTTCCTTCATAGCTCTTAAGTGTGTAATGGATTCTGTATTATCTAAAGAGGTGTATATAGTTAAGTTAGCTCGACAGATCGGTACTAAGATAGAAGATCAGATTCGCTTCACGCATTTCAACGAACACGATCCTGAATTCTACCGATCTATTCTTGCTGATTTCAAGAGAAAGAACACTGTGCAGTACAGTCATAAGCACAGAGTGTTAATACATGAATTCAATGAGTTCTATGATTGGAATCACTGGCTACCTGATGAACAACTCAATGTAGGTATAAAGCTCTTAGATGTTATAATGAAATCAACAGGGCTTATAAAGAGAGTTACTATAGGTAAAGGTAAGAGGATGCGTACCTTATTAGAAGCTGAGGAGGAGTTAACGCATTTCATTAGTAAAGTTAATGAAGGTAAAGCTCTGTTATCCCCTGATTTATTACCTAACTTAATACCTCCTGATGATTGGGTAGATATTTATAATGGTGGTTATTTAACTCCTGAATTAAGGCGTATGAATCCTTTTATAAAAGGTTATAATAAGGCACATAAAAAAGAATTGTATGAGTATAATAAAGTAGGTGGTTATGATAGAACTTTAGATGCTGCTAATAAAATACAGAGAACAGCATGGTCAGTAAACCCCGAAATACTCGATGTAATGCAAAAAGTATGGGAAAATGACCTTAGGGTAGGGATGCCTCCTTCAAAGCCCTTAGAGATACCTCCTTGCCCTTTTAATAGGGATTTAAGGAAAGAGGATATGTCTGAAGATGAATTACTTAGATTCCAAGAATGGAAATATAATGCTTCTAGGATATATACAGAAGAGAGGCAAAGAGTAGGTAAATCTGCTTCTATTATAAGAACATTAAACGTAGCTCATAGAATGAGTAAATACAAGGAATTTTATTATGTATACAAAGCAGATTTCAGAGGACGCTTATACCCAACTGCTCCAACCTTTAACCCTCAAGGGGCAGATCCTGCTAAAGGACTCCTTAGATTCTCTGAGTCTAAATATCTTGGAATTAGAGGTAGTTATTGGCTCGCAGTTCACGGAGCAAATACTTACGGAGTGGATAAAGTATCTTTCGATGAAAGAATAAAATGGATAAAGGAACATGAAAATGAAATACTTCAAACAGCAGGTAATCCTCTTAGCGAAACATTTTGGAGAGATGCGGACAAACCATGGCAATTCTTGGCATTCTGCTTTGAGTGGAGAGATTACTGCATTCAAGGAGATTCTTTTAGGTCTAAGATACCTATTGCTATGGATGGCAGTTGCAATGGCATTCAGCATTTTAGTGCTATGCTTAGGGATACCGAAGGTGCTGAAGCAGTTAATCTCATTCCTAGTGAAAAACCTGAAGACATATACCAAAAGGTTGCGAATAAAGTTATTCAGATCCTAGAGGATTCAGATGAAGGTATAGCTAAAGAGTGGCTTGAATTAGGGATTACTAGGAAACTCTGTAAGAAATCAGTTATGACACTTCCTTATGGAAGTACACAGAGTACATGTAGAGACAGTGTAGGAGATTACGTTAAAGATATGAACTTCTCCTTCACTGACAACAAGAAAGCACTTAATCTCTTAGTACCTATCCTATGGAGATCTATAGGTAATACAGTTACAGCAGCTAGAGGTGCAATGGATTGGCTCAAGGGTTCAGTTAAGTTCACTAACGCTATACAGAAGCCGTATTATTGGACTACTCCATTAGGATTTAAGGTGTACGGTGGTTATACTGCTTATGAATCTAAGAGAGTAATGACTGAATTATGTGGTACATTATTCCTCTCTTTAGCTACACCTAATCAAGATATTAATACTAAGAAACAATCTAGTGGTATTGCACCTAATTTCGTACATAGTATGGATGCTTGCCATCTCATGTCTACAGTACTTAAAGCTAAAGAAATTACATCTTGGGCTATGGTACATGATAGTTATGGAACTCATGCTTGTGACATAGATGAATTACATACTTGTATTAGAGAGAGTTTCTATGAGATGTACAGCAAGAACAACGTCCTAGAGGATTATAAACTAGCACTAGAGACCGAGTATGAAATAAACCTACCTGACTTACCTGAAACAGGTGACTTAGATATAACAGAGGTATTAGATGCAAAATATTTCTTCGCTTAGATATGAACCATATTACACAAAGGAATTATATATGACTGATAAAGAAGTACAGAGTATTGAACATCTTGAATACGAAGATGGAAGTAAGATTAAAGGTACTGACATACAAAGAGTATTTAACTATCAACTTATGTTTCAACAGAAATTCAATGTAAATATTACAGTAGCAACAGCATGGAAGACAATACTATATAATGATGCTAAAGCTAGAGAGCTTAAGGTATGCTCTGTAGATAATAAAGATGATTGTGAAGCATGTGGAAGTTAATATAAGTACAGAGATTATACAGAACAAGGCTACTCTTCGGGGTAGCCTTTTGTCGTTTATATTAAGCTGTTTCACTCGATTATAAAAATAAATTTTATACTAGCACTATAGACTAGAGGAGAAGAATATGAAAAAATTATACAAAAAGAGTATAGTATATATAAAAGATATATACACTAAATATATAACTAATATAAGAGTAACTATTAAGAAGTACTTATGTAGAGTATTTAAGATTAATGTAAATATCATACCACTAAGAGAAGAAGATGTATTTAAGTTAGAGAAGCAAGCAGGTATACATAAGTTCATATATAAAGCAGGAGAGACTTCTCTAGAAGAGATAGCTTTTAATGAAGGTATGAAGAAATTCTCTTATATCTTAAGATCAGAATATGTGAAGTAATATGATACATATAAGAAAAGCTGAAATATTAGATGTATATATTATCTTAGAGTTAATGCAGGATTGTAACGATAAGTACAACCTAGGTATAGAGTATTCAACTAAATTACAGAATACTCTTCAGAGCTTTATAAAGGCGTCTAGAATCAATTTGTTAGTAAAAGATGATCTAGTAGTAGGGTATGTTATATTAACTGATTACGTAACTCTCTTTAATGTATATGAATTAGGTATAATTTCTATGTATATAACAGAGAAATATAGGTATCTAATAAGAATACTCTTAAGGTTCATTAAAGAACAAGCTGAGATTCTTAGAGTACAGAATATAAGAATATCTACAGATCTTGGATTTATAGATAATAGATTAATGAAGTTATTAACCCTTAGCGGGTATAAAACAATAGGCTTTACTAGCTTATATACCCTTTAGGGAGGATATAATGGGAATAGAAACAGCGATATTAGGTGCAATAATAGCTCCTACTGTAGTAGACTTATTCACAGGTGAAGAAGAATTACCTGAAGCACCTGCTGTAAAACCTCTTGATTTAGAAACAGAGGGTGTTGATGTACAGATAGGTGTGAATGAATTCGAGGGGCTATCTACAGAACAAGTAAGAGCTAAACGAAGTTTAAGAACAGATATACTTCAATTCAATAATACAATACAAACAGAGAATGACTTCTTAACAATAGGAGATGAAGATGTATAATAATATAAACGAAACTCCTAGAAGTAGATTCTCTTATTTAGATAGTTTACCTGATAGAACTAATAAGATTAGTAGAGCAAGACAATACGCTCAGTGGACTAATCCTAGTTTATTCACAGATCAAGAAGTTGGTGAAGGAACTGTTGGAGAACTCAGTCAGAATTCTCAGTCAATAGGATCAGGATTTATTAATAGTTTAAGTAATAAACTCAGTACTTCACTACTTAGTCTAACAAGACCTTTCTTTAGACTTAAAGTAGATCCTAAAGTAGTTGAAGATTTAATACATAGTCAAGTAATTAAAGATAAGACTACATTAGATGTAGAGTTAGCACAGATAGAAAAGAAGACAGTATCCCAATTAGATGTAATGAACTTAAGACCTAATTTAACACATGCCTTACAGCTCAGTATGGTCACAGGTGATGTATTAATTAAGATTCCTGATAAAGGAAAAGACGGTAAGGTTAAGACATTTGAGTTAAGGAATTACGTAGTAGAACGTAGTCTAGATGGTACTTTACTACAAATTATTATAAAAGAAAAAGTTAGATTCAAAGCTCTTAGTGAAGCTAATCAGAAGATAGTACAAACTGATGGTATGCGACCTGAAGATAATGAAAATGAATTAGATATGTACACTAGGTTATACCTAGATAAGAAACGTTGGAGATTAGAGCAATCAGTAGATGATGCTATTTTAGATACTAAAGGATCTTGGAATCAAGACACTTTCCCTTACTTAGTACTACCTTGGTCATTACGACAAGGAGAGATGCATGGTAGAGGTATTATAGAAGATCATGCAGGTGATTTCGCTGAACTCGAAAGAGTATCAGATGCACTCAGTAAGGTAACTGCTATTATATCTAGAATTATATTAGTAGTTAATCCTAATGCTATGGCTAGTCCTCAAGATCTTAATGCAGCTAACGATGGTGATGCAGTAGCAGGTGTAGAATCTGACTTCATGTTACTCACTTTTGCAGAGAAATTAAGAGAAGTTAGTTTCTTATCAGATAGACAAAAAGAAATAGAACAACGACTTAGTAAAGTATTCCTTGTATTCACAGCTAGAGATAGTGAAAGAACTACAGCAGAAGAAGTAAGACGTACAGCTAATGAACTAGAGAGTAATCTAGGTGGTGTATTCAGTTCTTTCGCAGAAGGTTTTCAGAAGCCTCTTGCTAAGATACTCTTAGATCGTATTGACTTCACATTAAGTAAAGATATTGAACCAGTTATTGTAACAGGATTAGATAGTCTTTCACGTAACTCTGAACTAGAGTCTGTTACTAGAGTTATACAAGCTGTAGCACAATTAGGTGGATTACCTCCTGAAATCTTAGAAACACTTAAGTTAGATTCTATTATTAATACAATAGCTTCTGCTGAAGGTATAGAACCTAAGACCTTTGTGCATACACAAGAAGAAATACAGGCTACTAGACAAGCTCGTCAACAGCAAGAACAGCAAGCTATGCAAGCTGAACAAGCAGCTAAGACAGCAGGTAATGTAGTACAAGAACAAGCAAGGCAACAGTAATAATAAAGATTTAATATATTGGAGGATATATGTCAGCAACTTCAAGTAATCCTAACTCTAATTTATCTGATGAAGAAAAAGAGAAGTTAGTACAAGAAGATAAAGACACGGTAGAAGTACCTGTAGAAGAAGTAAAGCAAGAAGAAAAGACTGAAAAAGTAAAAATAGAAGATAAAGAAGTCATTGAACCTAAAGACCTTTTATTCATTGAAGATGCACCTGAGTTAGCTAAACCTGAACCATCAGGAGATGCTAAATTAGATTTAGTGCAGAATATGTTACATGAAAAAGGAATAGATCATAAAGCAATTCTTAAAGAGATCAATGAAACTAAGACACTGACAGAAGAATCCATAACTAACCTAAAGAGTAAATTAGGTGAAGCAGGGTTTGATATGCTAGTAGCTCAAGTTAAAGAGATTGGTACAGCTAAGTTAAATTCTAATAACGCTAAGGTAACTACTCTTATGAATGTAGTTGCTAAAGAAGCGTACGGTGAAGATGCTACTGTAGAACAAGGTACTACTCTTTTTAAAGAGATGCAACCTTGGTTAGCAGAGAATCTAAAACCTGAAGCTAAGGTAGAAGTTAATAAAGCCCTTAAAGAAGGTGGCTATATAGCAGAAGTTATGCTAGAACGATTAGTAAAGGAATTCAAGATGTCTTCATTATTCAAAGATACAATCAACACACAAGAAGCTAGTTCAACAGGTACTCCTGAGTACAAAGGAATTAGTATTAAGAACTCTTTAGATTTAGCTAACCAATTAAAAGATGCTAAGATTAAAGGTGATACACAACAAAGACAACGTATTGAAGAACATTTCAATAAATTCAGATATACAAAGTAAATATATAAATAAACACACTATACTTAAATAAATAAGAATAATAAGGAGACATTTATATGTCCGCACAACACATTTTTACTAGTCCTGCTCAAAAAGAGGGGACAGGGTCAGTATCCGAAATGTTAATCGAACAGTTTAATGGTGAAGTACAGGGTACATTAGAACGTAAATCGATTATCCGTTCATTAGTAGATACACCTATTATGATAGGTACTAATACATTTACACTTAAACGTGTAGGTGGTACAGTACTTGCAGGTATTAATCCATCTAGTGAACCACAAGCAACTAAAGTACAATTCTCTAATAAAAGTGTATCAGTAGATACAATTGTATTAGCACGTAATGATGTTTATATGCTTGAAGATATTCAGAATGATTTCGACGCATTCCTACCAATTGCAGATGAACAGGGTAAGAAATTCGCTAAGGAATTCGACCAGTCGTTCTTTATTAAGCTACGTAAAGGTGCAGATGCACCTGCTCCAAACTTATTAGATTGGAAATCAGGGTCTAAGATTACAATGACAGCAGCTAATGATGAAGATGATCCTGATAAAGTAGTAGATAAACTACTTGAATTAGTAGCTCAAATGGAGACTAAAGATATTGATATGGACGATATGATCTTATTCATTACTCCTACACTTAAATCAGTATTAGTTAAAGCTACACATCTATCACGTCTTAATAATGGTGGTGATTCTTCTGTTCAAGAATATGAACTAAAGGATATTGCAGGATTACGTGTAATTAGTACTAATAATTTACCTATTACAGTACGTTCTCAAGCAGCAGGTACAGGTCATTCACTTAATGATATTAATGGAAATACTGACTTTGATGTATCAGCAGCAGAAGCTAAGACTTTAGCTCTTATTGGTACTACTAAATCATGGCTAAGTGCTTCTTCTATTAGTTTAACTACTGATATATTTGAAGATAAGAAATCTAAATCTAAATTTATTGATACATACATGGCATGGGGTGTTGAATTCAACCGTCCTGATAATTGTGCAGTATTAGATAGTTTCTAATTAGATCAATAAGGTTTATAGGATAACCTCCTATCCTCCGCTACTAGGGGTAGACTAAACATCTACTCCTTTTAGTTAATAACAAGGAGATATAATGGCAACTTCAACAAATCCTAAACTTAATTCAGTTAATAGGATCTTAAGGGCATTAGGTTATTCTGTGGTATCATCTACAGAAACTAGTGATCCTGCTGTAGTATCTGCTCTCGATGCTCTTAATGATGCTTCTAGAGAAGTACAAGTTAAACCTCTGTGGTTCAATCAGACTAAGATAACTCTTATTCCTAATACGAACTCAGAAATAGAATTACCTCAGAATACAACGAGTGTACAAGCATTACGTAGAGCTAATCAGCCTTGGGCTTCAGGCAGGTTCATACAAAGAGGTGCAAGACTCTATGATACAGATAATAACACATATACTATAACCGAAAATGTAGACGTAGTTCTTATATTGGAACTAGAATTCAATGATCTTCCGTATACAGCTCAGAACTATATAACAGCTAGGGCTATAACTGAGGTTACTTATGATACAGACAAATCTACACAGGATTTCAGTGTATATTCTGATAGAGAACAAAAGGCATTACGAGAATTA
>Ga0233415_10000848_pt1 | contig 13714 bp, 34 predicted proteins | sample Na_anoxic_12_MG_FD_188631 | JGI IMG/M metagenome (GOLD analysis project Ga0233415, IMG submission 188631) | Seawater microbial communities from Saanich Inlet, British Columbia, Canada - Na_anoxic_12_MG | ecosystem: Environmental > Aquatic > Marine > Inlet | place: Canada: British Columbia... | reverse complement strand
TATTTCACCTTTTCTAAAATCTTTAATATTCATATTTTTAAATTTAATAATAGATAAAGCACATAACATTTTATTAAAAATAATTGCTTACTATGTGCTTGTAAGCAACGTTTTATATTTAATTTACTTTTGTTTCTTTATTCTACTTTGGTGCGTTAAATCGCAACTATTTTAATAAATTATCGTTATAGCTAATAAAAACTACAACGTTAATTCATAATTTGTAATTGACACCAATAAATTTTGTAATTCATGAACATACTTAATAGTTTTTTTGAAGCAATCTCTGTTTTCGTAAAATTCAAAAATCCACTCAGGATTATTCCCGACATTTTTAAGTTTCAGATAAATAACTCTGTTTGTTTCTTTATCAATATAAATTTTATATACTTCTGAGAATCTATTATATACTTTTATTCCAAATCTATTAAGCCATGTTTTTGTCAATCTTACAGGTCGCAATCCTTTTATTTTTACATTGCCAAAATCTGTTTTATTTTCGATATAAGCTGAATAGAAATAATCTTCTTCTTTACTACTTCCTGTTTTTGAATTTCGATGGATTGCAATTATTTTAAAATTTTCATTTACGAAATTTCCTATTCTTAAATCTGTTATTTTCATGATTATATTTTGATAAAATGATTAAAAAGTAAAGCTATAACATGGGATTTAATGCAATTTCATTTTTTTAAAAAGAAAAAAATAAAACAGCATAAATACTTAATCGTTATAAACAACTATTTTCAACATCTGTAATGCTTCTAATTGTCTAACCGAAATACATCCGTAAAAACTATATTGTGTTTCTGTATCGTTAAAAGAAAATATAACGTCATTCAAATTTCCGTCTGAATTTATTTTTTTTACTTCATAATTTTGGGAATGAAACGTTTGTTCTGATTTTAAAACTACAAATAAATCTTTTTTATCTGTAATTATATCACGGGCTAAAAAAGTTGGTTTAAGTTGTATATTTGTTTCGACTAATTTTAAAAATGATTTTTGTTTATTTGATAATTCCATTATTTTAAAAGTTTATAACATTTTATTGAATTTTATTTGCTTTTACGGTGCAAATATTAACCTTTGAATTTAATTTATAACTATTTACTATTAATTGACTTTGTGCGAAAAGCAAACAAAATCAATAAGTTGCCGTTATACTTAACTTGAAACTATCCATTCTAATTTCATTCTACGGCATTCAGAAGAGAATAATTTTGCCTTCTTTTAATAATTCCAATAGCTTTTTAAAATCTTGCGAAGTTTTATAAAATCCTTTATTTTCAAACATTTGTATATTTTTTTAATGATTAATTTAATTTTTTCAACTGTTAATAAATATTGCAAATATCTCTTCTTAATTCTAATGCCATTTGCTCACTTAAATTAAAATAAGATGTCTCATTTTCTTTCATATATAAAAACTTCTTTGACTTATCCATTTTATCAAATTTTTGAACAAATGAGTTTGCAATAAAATCTATCAAATTTGGAAATGAATTTATTAACTTTATATAATTATCATTTTGTGTATCTTTTTTTATAAAATTCAATATTCGCTCTTTTAATATTCTTATTTGATATTGAGTTTCACTCGCTAATATAGCAAGTTGATAACATTGAAATTTAGTTAATTTTTTTTCATTTTCTATCATGTAATTTTGGAAGAGATATTGAAACGTTCCAATTTCTTTGTCGTTAAAGACCAACCATTCTGTAATTCTATTCATGATTTTTAAATTTAATAATTTCTACAAAGATATAAATAAATTTCATTAAAACAAGCAAACCTTGAAAAACTTTTTAAATTAATTGTTTTTTACACTACTTAAATTATTGATTATTACATAAATTAAAACAGTTTATTTTTATTCTAATTAAAAAACTTTTAAAAAAACATTGCAAATAAGTTGTTTTTATCAAAAATAGCTTTATCTTTGTAGAAATTATTAAACAAATATAAATTATGTTGAAAATAATAAAAAACACATATCCCAAGAATAGGATTGGAAAACATAAAGTTGGAACGTTATGTGTATGGACAAAAACGGCAAATGGACATCTAAATTTAAGGAAATGTGATAAAAATGGCAAATTGTTACCGCAAAAATTTATAAGACACATAGATGGGTATTCGCTTGACGAGAATCTCATATTTGGCCATGGTCAAATTTACTCACAAAAAGGTAATTTATTGAGTGGGAAGAAAGAGCCTATACTAATAGGTTTGGTAGCCAAATTTAAAAAAGAAGGTTGGTTTCTTGAAGTTTCAAATAATTAATCATATAAAAACAAAAAAATATGTGCTTATTTCACAAATTTATTATAATAGATACTCAAACAGAAGTAAGAGCTGGATCAAATAAAGCTCAAACAATCCACACGTACAAGTGTATCAAATGCGGGAAAATAAAAACAAAAGTAAAAAAACATAAAATATGATAGATTACAGATACAGTAATATTTTCGCTTTATATCTGCATGCCAAATTTATATTTGAAATTGAAAATCCAGATATAAACTTTTATAGTATTTTTAAATCAAAATATTATCTAAAAGAGATAGAGTCAGGTAAGAGAGAGGCAACCAATATTCTTTTAAATAAAATAAAGAACTGGGAAAAATAACGCTACATATTTATAACAAAATTTTTTTTATTTTTAAAAAATTTATGACATCAAAAACGATGTTATGAGTTTTGTAATATAATTAATATCATGGATATAGACAAAAAAAAACAGTATTTTGAAAATGAAGAAGGTCAAAATCAATTTGAAAAATTTAATAGAGAGCAAGAAATAAAAGAATATCAATTAAATAAATTTCATTTGAAGTTTGGAAATAAAATTAAATTTACTACTTTTTTAAAAAAAGTAATTAAAAAATACAATTCAGATTTGTATAAAAATAGGTGGTACAAGAGAAATATACAACCGCCAGAAGATTTGTTTTGGTTTCTATTTTATTATGCTGAAAAATACGGAGCTGAATGTAATGAAAAAGAATATAAAAAATATGGAAATATGTTTACGTCTTCTTTATTTCGGATTTATAATTACATTTTCAACAGGATGGATGGACAAGGAAGTGTAATTCAGATATTGGAATACAAAGCGAAAAGAACACTATTGAGTTATATTCTAATTGTTCTTAACGGCGACTGCTATAAAACTGTAAAACTTCCTGTTTTATTGTTTTTAAGCAAATGTTAAGTGCTTTGTTTTTATCACTTAGCAAATAATTATAATTATAATATTAATCTTAAAAATACATCAAAATGAAAGAATATTGGATAATATGTATAAATCCTTTTGAATTTGAAGGTAAAGAAACGCCAAAAGGAAGAATGGAATATTTCAAATCCTTACGTCATATTATGGATAAAGATTGGAGAAGAGCAACTGATAAAGAAATAGAAGAAAAAAAATGGTTTAAAGGGAATTTTTATAATCATTACTGGTTATAATTTAATTGCACTTAACGGGTTACTGCTTTGAACACCCTTTTTCGGGTGTTGCAAAGCAAATGTTAAGTGCTTTATTTTATCACTTAGCAAAATGCAAAATAATTATTAATCATATAAAAATAAAAAACAATGAGTAAAAATATGCAAATAACTCCAAAAGGAAAACTTGCTTTAATATTTGGAATTAAACAACATGTAAAAATTGGACAAATAAATGAGAATATACGAAAGGCATTAAAAGAGAATAATGCAGTATTTGTAGTTTATAAAAATGAAGTAGAATTAATGTGTAAAGAAACTGGAGAGGGTTTTAATATATCTGGATATGACGCCTTATATGATATTTTAATAACGAATAAATCAGAAAAATCAACAAATGCAATTATTTCACAGTTCAAGGAATATATGATAAAAAACAATGTTTGTATTTGTTCAGAAGAAAGCAAATTAATATTCGCTCCAATAAAACAATAGTTATCAAAAGTTAGCTATAACGAATAGGTATTGGAAACAGTCAAAAATTTCCTTTTTTGAAAATTTTTATTGTTTCCAATACCATGTTATAAACTTAATTATTAATAACTTAACAAATAATATTATGAATACTAATTTAGAAAATGCAATACATATAATACATGTTAGAAAAAGAAAAGATGAAGGTAAAATAAACGGAATGCCTTTTTTAGACATGATCGTAGATGTAAATAGTGCTTTATCTGCTGTAAATTTAGCTGCAACTCCTGACTGGCACAACACTAAAAATAAAATGCCAGAAAATAATGATGAAGTATTGGTTTATTCAATTGTGTTAAATCAAAAATCAGAGAGGCAAATGAAACCAATGGCTTGTTTTTATAATGATGGATTTCAATCTTTTGATGATGGATTTCAAGAATTTTTAGACAAAACAGAAATTACACATTGGATGCTTTTACCAGATACTACGAGTTGTTTATAACGGTAACTGCTCTGCAAACGTTGCTATTTTAGCACTATTGCAGAGTTTACGGCACAAAGTAAATTAATAAGTAAACGTTCAAATAACCAACAAATGCAAGCAATGTTTTGTAAGCAAATGTTATAAACTTAATTATTATGACAAAACAAGAATTTATAGAATTTTCATTAGAAGACGAATATGCTATTGATTTATTATTAGATTTAATTAAATATCATAATGAAAAATACTTGCCTTTTTTTCAATGGGATTTTATGAAAAAAATGATTATTGAAAATAATATAACAACATTATATATAATTAATGTTTTGCGTCAATTTAAAGCAATAGATATAAAAGTAAATATTTATTCAGGGAGTGAGTTTTTTACTTTTATATGTGAAATGGCAAATTGTGGATATAACGAGGGGCATGTAGTTTCTCAATATCTGCATTGTTTATAACGTCCAGTATTAAAACTGGATTTTTTATTTTTCTTAAAAAATATTGTTTTTAATATAATGTTATACGCTTTATTTTCAGTAAAATAACATTGTAAAGGAAAATAAATTAAAAATAAATGTAAATAAATTGTTTTATTAAATAAAAAGGTTTATCTTTGTAGAAATTATTTATTACGAACCTTTAAAAATATAAAAAAATGAAAAATTTAACAGATTGTCAAATAATAGAAAAATTAATAAAAAATTACCGAAATAACGGACAACAATGGTATAATAAAATTTCAGAAGAGATGTTTAATGAAAATAAAGCATTGGAATTAGAATTAATCAGAAGAGGTTATAGTGAGAAAGTGATTGTCAAATTTACAATATCAGCGTTTATTGAGGGCGAAGAAATATCAAAAAAAAATTATAAAGAAAACTCTAATAATGAAAATTAAACAACTCAGAGACGACAAAGGAATTACACAACAAGAACTTGCAAACAAATTAAATAAAAGTTTCCAATATATTTCAAATTTGGAAACAGGAAAACGAAACGCAAGCCTTGAAATGTATTCTAAAATATGTATAGCATTAGGTTATACGGAACTTGAAACACTTCAATTAATATCTGAGTTTCTCGGTTATTCGTGTGTTTTGCGTTGCGTATAACGATAACTGCTCTGCAAACGTTGCTATTTTAGCACTATCGTAAAAATTAAGGCACAAAGTAAATTAATAAAATAAAGTAGAAATAACAACAAATGTAAGCAATGTTTTGTAAGCATTTGTTATAAACTTTAAAATAATGGCTAAACCATCATTCAAACAACAGCAAATAAATCGTGTAGCTCAAAATAATGCACAAAGTTTTATTCAAAAAGAAATTGATAACATTGCTTGTGGTTTCTTTCGTGAATATTCAATTATTGAATATGATATTAAACATAATGATAAATACAAAGTTGAAAAAAGAGAACTTGTTAATACTGATGATTTTTTATTAGTAAAAATATCAAATAATCAAGTTTATTATATTTTCCATTACGCAGGAGACACAGAACACGGATCTAAATATCAAGGGTTTAGGGTACAAGGTGTCTCTGGATTTGCTTACGCGTTTCAAGAATTAGAAAAAGAGATTGACAGGAAAAATAAAGAGTATGTTTATGTAAATCTATTAAAAAAAGCTTTAAAAGCAGCTAAGTTTTAGATTGTTTATAACGGTAAACTTATTGCAAAAGTTGCGAAATTTACGCACAATGCAAATAGATAATTCAAAAGTAAAATAAACGTAAACAGTTAATTAACATTCTATTGTAAGCAATTTTTAGCAATAAAATGTTATAAACTTAATTTATAATCAATTAAACAAAAATATCATGGCAGAAATAATAGCACCAAAATTAACAGGTAAAATAATGTTCCAATTTGATGACGGAAAACCAATTGAAATTACAAAAATATTTGATTATGGAAAATTTATAATAGAATTACAACAGAATGAGAAAAAAGATATAGGAACATTTCAAAAAGCAAATTGTGTGCAAATTGAATTTAGATCAGAAATGAAAGAAAAATTCAGGTTGTATATTGAGGATTGTTTATAACGGCATACTTGCAAAACTTGTTTTAAGCAATATGTTAAGTGATTTAAAATCATTACGTAACATGCAAAATAAAATAAATCATTAATAATTTAAAATATAAAAAAATGGCAATCAATAAAAAGGGAATGCGAAAAATAAAAGTGAATAATATATTATTTTATTATAAATGCAAAACTCACGAAAGAACATTAGTTTATAGAGAAGATACGAATGAGTTTTTCAATATCTGGGCTGCTAATAGCGGAGAATGCAACCAGATGAGTTTACCAAGTGTTGTTAGTTCCAAAATTTTAGAATGCTATTTTGACAAGGAATAATTACACTTAATGGTAACTTCTTGATTGCGTTTTAATGCAATTCAAGAAAATGTTATCGGCTTTATTTTTTATCACTTAAAATATTAACAATATAAATATTAAAATTATGAATACTGAAAATTTTACTACACAAAAAGCTTGGGAATTAATGGAAGAAAAAGGGTTCTCATTAGGTGAAAAGTCAAATATAAGAAAGGTTTTTCAAAATGAATACAAAAATGAACATCCTTTTATTGAGAATAAGTTTAATAATTCGTGGAATAAAATGACTTATTTTTCAAAACATAAGCAAATATCAAGTAATGTATTTCTATCAGAAAAAGAAGTAATAATTGCGAATGCAATATTTGAAAATGTAAAAGACAATTTTAATGCTGATGAATTTAGAAATCATCTTAAATATATTTTCAGAATTTTAGGCATAAAAAGCGAATGGGCTTAGTTGCCGATAACAGAATGATTTGAACGTATGAATATATCTAAAAACGTTGTAAAAGTATGACTACCTACAAGTTAATAGGATTTAATAATTATATAATAATCAATAAAATATTATACAGATTAGCGTATAAAAATAAACATTCTATTTATCAATTTCAATATAGAAATAAAAGAAAAATAAAGCGAACGTTTAAAAATGGAGTTGAAGGTTATTTTTTAGTAAGAAATAGAAAACGCAAATTTTACTCCTTGAAAAAATTAAAACATAGATTAAAATTAAAAGCATGACAAAAGTCATTGTTTTTCTTAAAAAGATGGCTTATATTTGTAATCTAAAAACTAACAATTATGAACAAATGCCAACAATGTGAAGAAGAGACAGAAAACGAATATTGTGATATTTGTATTTTTGAAGCAGAAGAAGAACAAGAAGAAATAAGATTAACTTATCAATCATTAATAAATAACTAAATTATGAACAAAACACATTGGAAAAAACTAACTAATCCTAATTATTTAGGAGCTTATTCTTTTAATCATAATGAGAAAGAGCGAGTTGTTACAATCGAAAAAGTAATACAAGAGCAAGTAAAAGGTGTTGGAGGTAGAGCGGATGAGTGTATAGTCGCTTACTTACATAATTCTAAGCCTATGATTTTGAACAAAACAAATTGTAAAATTATACAGAAAATTTATAAAACTCCATACATTGAAGACTGGGAAAATTTTCAAATAACATTATATATTGCAAGTATTAAATATCAAGGCGAATTTGTAGATGCTTTGAGAATTAAAGCGAAAAAACCAGAGATTAAAGAGAAAGAAACATTAACAACAACACATCCCAGCTATAATGATGCAGTTACAGCACTAAAAGCAGGACATACAATTGAAAGAATTAAAGATAGCTTTATTTTAAGTCCAGAATTGGAAAAAGAACTTTTAAAAATAAAAAAAGATGTATAAATTCAAAATAAGATGCTCTGCTATTAGTCAAATAATGACAGACCCGAAAACAAAAAAAGCAAAAGAAGCAGGAGAGCTTTCTCAGACTGCTAAAACGTATTGCGAAACTTGGTTAAAAGAACAGTTATACAAGCAAAGAAAAGAATTTTCTAGCAAATATACTGAAAAAGGAAATCAAACAGAAGACTCGAGTATTGATTTCTTAAAAGACCAAGGAGTTTTGGGAGCTTTTGACCAAAAAAACGAGGAATATAAGTCAAATGATTACATCGGCGGAACTTGTGATGTTGATACTATAAAAGATATTGTTGATTTAAAGAATAGTTGGGACTGTTTTAGCTTTCCATTGTTCCAAACTTCTAATAAAAATAAAGCTTACGAATGGCAGTTGCAAGGATACATGGAACTATGGCAACGTGAAACATCAAGATTAATCTATTGCTTAACTAACACCCCTGAGGAGTTAGTCGATAAAGAAATTTACTATGCGACAAATGAAAAAGAGTTAACCAAAGAAGAGTATGAAGAAATTGAAACAAAAACAAGAGCTAAACATAACTATTCAAATTTAGATCCGATTTTGAGATACAAGATTTTTTCAATTGAAAGAGATAAGTCCAAAGCAGAATCAATTAAGGCAAGAGTAGCTCAATGCCAAACATATATAAATTATTTATTAAATCAAATAGGATATTAACAACTCGGCACGTGTAACAGCGTGCCAAATATATGATATTTACATCAAAAAATATAATAAAAGCAGCTAAACAAGTTGGATTTGATAACGTAGATATTGAGAATTTATTAACACAATTAAAAAGTAATTCACAATTAAAGGAATATCCAGACGATGAGCGAACAATGTCATATATCTATCAAGCTGTGTGTCTTGAATTTAAAACAGAAATAAAAATAATCAAAGGTAAATCAAGATTTAAGCCGCTACCATTAGCAAGATGTATAACAGGAGCTTTAATTTATGAATTAACAGATTTAAGCACAACAGAAACAGGAGCAGAAATAAAAAGAGATCATTCAACTATTTTGCATTATTGCCAAAATGTTGAAAATACTGATTACTTTAGAAAACCCTATCAAGAAATGAAACAAAAAGTAATTAACCAATTAACCAATTAACCAATTAACAATTAAAAAATGAAATTTTTAATAGACAAATCAAAAAAGCAATTAATAATTGCGGATAATAAAGGAAAAATCAAAGGCGGTTTTTTCGGAAAAACAGCAATAAAACAAATCAAGAAAATAGAAAAAAACAATTAAACAATTAAAATTATGAGTGAAGTAAAAGGAAAAATAACAAAAATATTTGAAGAAGAAGAGATTCAAGGTAAAGAAAAAAAGTTTAAAAAACAGTTTTTTACAATTGAAACACCAGGCGAATATCCAAAAACAATAGCTTTTGAGGCTTTTGGGGAAAAAGTAGAAATACTTAAATTTGTAAAAGTTGGGGATCAAGTAAACGTGCATTTTAATTTAGACAGCAAAGAATTTAACAATAAGTTCTATCATAATGTTAGAGTTTGGAAAATTGAGAATCTAAGCACAACAGCTGATAATTCAAAAGAACCATCACTCCCAGAAAATAAGGAAGAGGATGATTTGCCATTTTAAACTAAAACGGCATTCTAATTGAGTGCCGTTTAAAAACTAAAATCACATGAAACTAACAAAAGAATTACATGGTCAAATGCTAATGTATTCAAGCTACATTAACGACTTGATTTTTGACGATAAAAATAAATACGAAATAAAAAGAGCTAAAAACAACATTCAAACATCTTTTGAAATTTTGTTAAAAAAATCATTTTCAGAAAAAACAGAGTTAAGCATGCTTGACGATTATGTAGAAGAACTACATGAGCTACATAACTCTTTTGAAATTGATGTAAAAATGCGTTTGGTTATTTTGCAAAAACTTCTTCAAGAAACTGTTTACAAATTAACCGATGCCAACGAAATAATTGAACATAACTTTAAGAAAATCAATTTACATTCCAAAAGATTAATAAAATGGATGGATGGTAAAGAAAAAATCAATGTGCCTGAAATTATGATACAGGAAACAAAAAAGAAAGCGGAGTTGATAAGCTTGAGATTTAAAACAGCAAAGGAGATTGAACAAATTGAAAAATCTAACTAAAATATTATGAAAAAAAAGAGAACCTGCATTTATTGCAATGCCAAAGAAGTAGATGGTGCGAGATTTTACGCACATGGAAATATATGTTCCCTTTGCAGCCATAAAAAAGTAAAAGAACATTTATATAAAAAAAAGCTAAAAACTTTATCTTTGGAAGAAAAAGACCAAAATAAGATTTTAAGCATTTTAACCTGTGGCGAATTTACAACAAAAGATATTGACAAAATGCTAGATTTGGAAACAGAAAAAATTCGCTTTTTTTTAAGAGAATGTGTAAAAAAGGAAGTTTTATTTTTTCATAAAGGGAATTATAAATATTCTTTTACTGAGTTCAGAAAGGTGCAACCAGTAGAATCTAAGCCGATAAGATTAAATTGGTGGATTGGCTCAGATCCAATCTTGAAATAATTTTACAACCATGACAAAAGTCATTGTTTTTTAATTCTCAATTGCGTATCTTTGTAGTAATTAAAAAACTTAATCTTTAAATAAATTGAATTATGGCTTAATATGAAAAAACTACTAATACTAATCAAAGAGATTTTAATAGATGGAATAAAATTGGTTGTATCGGTGCTTACAGGTGTTTTAATAGCATTTACAACTATAATGCTACATAACACGCCAAAATTACTAGATACGATTTTATTTACGATACAATGCAACTTTTTTAATTATTAAACAATGAATAAACGAAATAAAAAAATGACTACAAAAGAATTAATGTACTTGTTGTTTGTTGATAACAACGAATTTTATCATAAGTACGATATTGTTTTTTCAAATAAAAGAGTAATCCTATTTATAACAAATTGCAAAGCCGAAATAATTGAAGCTATAAATGCCATAAGTTCAGATTTTTCAATCAAAACAACTGGGAAGAGCGTTTTGGTGTTTCGAAAATATGGATCACTGTAAAAAAAAATAATTCAAAACATGACTTTATGCCTGTTATAATGAAGCAGGTTATTATACATTATTATTATCAAAATGGGAACAGATGGCTTTTGGTATGCTGAAAATTTTACAAAACACACTAATCAAATTGAAGCATGGGCATATCTACCAACGTATCGGATTTAGTTGCCGATAACGAATACGGCTTGGCAAAGTGCCAACCTACCCAAAGTAAATATAAACCACAACAGCCAATTGGCATTTTGTCCAAACCGCTGTTATAAACTTAAAAATTATGTTTTATCAAGAACAATTAATCGACGGAGTTTTACATTATAGACACTCTCCAAAAGGCGAATGGATACCATTCACTTTAAAACAGTTATCCGAAAGAGTAAAAACACAACTTGAATTATTAAGAAATTATGATGATTTAAGTGATGATTTTAACGAAATATTAGATGCAGAAAAATCTAATAGGATTAAAAGAACAGAAACATTTATACCCGCATTTGAAGATGATACTACATGTCATTTCTTTTGGATTAAAAACAAAGAATAGCATTGTTTATAATGGTAAACTTATTGCAAAAGTTGCGAAAATACCGCACTATGCAAATTAAATAAACAAATGTAATAATAACCAATAAAGTCAATTAACATTCTATTGTAAGCAATTTTTAGCAATAAAATGTTATAAACATTAATTTTATATCAAATGGAAAATACAATAAGAGCAAAAATACAAGGAACTGATAAATGGATTGTTGGATTTCCACATTCGGTTTATGGAAATGGAATTGATAGTATTCAAGATTTTAAAACACAAAAAATTGAATATATAAAAACAGATACTATTTGTAAATTTGTTGCAAATAAAAATAGCATTAACGTATTTGAGCATGATATTATTGAAGAATATCTATCTATCCGCTGGGATAAGGAATTTTCATCATTTGAGTTTTATTGGATTTATGATAATTCAGCAACAGAAGGTGATATTTTATGGCAAGAATTTAACGATATATTCAAAAATGTAATAGGTAATGTTTTTGACAATCCAGAAATGAGAGAGCAATAGCATTGTTTATAACGCTGGTGGTTGCTGGCGTTGAAAATTTTTATTTTCTAAAATTTTAAATGACATGCAAACGCATGTTATAAACTTTATTATTAATCATTTAATTATAAATCCAAATGGAAATATCAAACGAAATTAAAACAATCAGTTTCTTATCTGAAATGCTAAGAAAATTAAACGAAAATGAAAGTCAAGAAGAATTTATAGAAATTTTAGATAAAACAGCGTCAAAAATCAATAATTTATATCCACACTGGGTAAAATTTTCAGAAGAAGAACCAAAAAAAGGTGAACACGTTGATATTTATTCAATCGCAAGAGGTCGAGAAGCTGATTATGAATATGAAGGTAATGGTATATTTTATGAAAATAATTACGACAATACAAGAGAAGTTAAATTTTCAGAAACCGAAACAAATTATAATATTACTCACTATTTGCGAGTTCCTGATTGTTTATAACAGGACTGCGTTTGTTTAGTTGGGCGTTTTTCAGCCCAATTAAATCAAAAGCAATGTTATGAGTTTCGTCTCATTTCGTTGCTTATTAAAATAAAATACTAATCATTTTAAAAAAATAAAAATATGTATAAAGAATTATTTGACAGAAATCAGGAAGCACTTTCGTTTATTCAGAAAAAAACAGATATAAATTCAGTTACTTTAAATTCTATTTTGCCAATTTCAGCTACGAGCCTACAAAGCAAAACGATTGTTGGCATTGCTGATATAATGACTGAATTTGCAAAAAAGAAAGTCGAAGATGCTAAAGATGAGATTAGAGTTTGGTTAAAAAGTGAAGATTTTGAAGGATTAGCCGAGCGGTTATAATTACTCATAACGGTTAGCCTAAAAAGCGTGACCACAAAAGATTGATTTTACGCATGGTGCTGCCTCATGCTTTTTTAGGCAGTGTTATAACCCGTTTATTATGTACGCAGGTAGATTGTGTGGAAGGTGTGGAAAAGGTTGTAATGGCGAAAAACCTATTACAGGATTTGAAGAAGAGAAAAAGAAACAAATTAAAAGATACGGAGATTTACCTTGTAACGATTGCTTAACCGAATTATTAGGAGGCGAGGAAAAAGTAAAAGAACTAACCCGAAAAAGGATACTAAACGAAATGGGTTTATAACGCTACGTGTTTGTGGCGGAAAAAATTATTTTTCTTAATTTTTTATGGCATCAAAACCGCTGTTATAAACTTAATCTTATCATTATGTTAAAACCAGAAATATTAACTCATCCACATATACCAAAACCTTTGCATGGAATTAATCCCAGAACAATTAACGGCAAGGATTGGTGGGATAGAATACGACAAAAAGTATATCAAAAGTATGATTATCATTGTGCATCTTGTGGAATTCCAAAACATGAAGCGAAA
>Ga0233415_10000846_pt1 | contig 13725 bp, 25 predicted proteins | sample Na_anoxic_12_MG_FD_188631 | JGI IMG/M metagenome (GOLD analysis project Ga0233415, IMG submission 188631) | Seawater microbial communities from Saanich Inlet, British Columbia, Canada - Na_anoxic_12_MG | ecosystem: Environmental > Aquatic > Marine > Inlet | place: Canada: British Columbia... | reverse complement strand
TGTTTAAAATGGAGAATAATGGAACTACTAGGGTAACAAGAATTGATTTTAATAACACAAGTACAGGAGATTATGTAACAGGTTCAAACCTTACTGTACTTAACAATGGTGGAACAGAGGCAATAACCATTCAAGATGGTGCAATCTATTATGATACTGATTTAAACAAAGAATACGTTCTATACAACAATACTTGGACAGAGTTGTGACCATAAATGGTTCAAAATTATTTAACCATAGAGGATAACTCTACACAACTTACAATAGAAGATGGTACTACAGGTCTACATATCAACGATACAATAACTAAGGATATAATATTCAAGCACGGTGTTATTGGTCAAGTTGTCAAGGAAAATATATTAAAACACAATATCAATTTGCTTGTTGCCAAAGCAATAGAATATCTTACGATAGAAGATAACTCTACATCATTGACAATAGAGGATAACACAACTGGATTGACAATAAGAAACAACGGAGATACTTTAAAGCACAATATAAACACAAGTGCAGAAAAGTTAGATGTATTAAAACACAACTTGAGAAGTGCAACTGTAAATGAAACTGTATTAAAACACAACTTGATTGAAAAGATAATCAACACGGTATTGGCAAAGCATAACATTGATACAAATGTGGTAAAGCCAAATATATTAAAGCACAATATAAGAGCAGAAATCGTAAAGCCAAATATATTAAAGCATAACATAAGAGCAGAGATTGTAAACCTAAATATATTGAAACATAATATTATACAAAAGATAATTGTTTCTGATGTATTAAAACATCAGGTCATAGAGGCTATCATAAAAGAAATTGGTCTAAAGCATAACATTAGAAAGTTTATGAGAGTTAATACTGTATTAAAACACTTCAACTATGGTGTAGCAGTAAAGTTAAATATTTTGAAACACAACATAGTTCAAAAGATTATTCCTACAACATCATTCAAACACAACATACGAACACTTGTTGCCAAGACTATTGAATATCTTACAATAGAAGACAACTCTACCAGATTAACATTGGAAGATAACACTACAGGATTAGAAATACAAAACAACGCAGATACATTGAAACATAATATACGAGGTGCAATAGTAAAACCAAACATACTAAAGCACAACTTGAGAAGTGCAACAGTAAACAATGTTATATTGAAACACACTATAATTGAAAAGATAATAAACTCTGCAATATTAAAACACCAGATCATAGAGGGTATAATTAACAACAATATATTGAAACACAATATACGAGATGCTATTGTAAATAACATCATACTAAAACACAGCATGGGTGGTATGGTTATTGTCAGCAATATATTAAAACACAATGTAATAGAGGCAATTACAAAATCCACAATAGCCAAACACAACTTGAGAAAGTTTACCGCTGTGAACACAATATTCAAACATTGGGTTTTCAACGGTGTAACTAAATATATAATTTTGAAACACCAGATTGGGGGTAAGGTTGTTGTAGATTATATATTAAAACACAACATTCAAGGAATACTAGTAAGTAGTCATATATTGAAACATCATGTAAACAAGTTTACTTCTAACTTTGTAACTGCCAAACACAATATTAACTTCTTTGTTCCTAACAATGTAATATTAAAACACGGTATTATCGCACCATTAACTGCCTTACATATATTGAAGCACGACATAAGAGGTATAACCATAAGCATAGTGAAACTCAAACACAACATAAACAATGCACTTACAAACAATGTTATACTCAAACACGAAATAGTAAGTTCAATTACAAACAATGTTGTACTCAAACACAATATATTTGGTATATTAGCAGTTACTAAGATACTCAAACACAATATATTAGCAACTTACCAATTACTAGTGCAGAAACGAACCTTGAAACTAAATGACACAAGCAAGTCAATAAACCTTAATAGTGACGAGGGAGATTCAACAAGTGAGGGAAATAATCCATGAGTACAAGAAGACAAGATTTCGGAGTAACCTTTACGGTTAATGTAGGAACAACAAAGTCACTACAGCTTACCATACTAGATCCTGATACCGGACTTGCAAAGGATCTTAGTAGTAACACAGTATATGCAGGTTCATCTGTAAAAATATACAAGCCTGACGGAACACAGATTGGTGCTACAATAAACGCAACATTTTCTAGCAGGGCAAATGGAATTATGATATTTACAGTTTCAGGAACTAGCCAAGCCACACTAGCAAATGCAGGTAACTGGATTGGGGAAATTGAATTTACTAACAGCGGTGGACTAACTGTTGATCAACAGCAATTTGGCATAGACATCAAGCAAAGTTTCTAAACACTTATATTATCATTTAATTATTATTTAATATGTCAGATATATCTACAAGAGAACACAAGCACATACAAATGACAAAGGCAACATTTCATTCTGAAACCTTAGCACCGATTAAAAAAGATGGCGTAGTAGGTAAGCCAAGATTCTCCGTAGAGCCTTTGATATATATCGCTGGTGTCGGCTGGGAGATTGTTGATCCTATGGCAAGTGGCAACGAGTTTATGATAGCATTTTATAACTATGTAAGAATTAAGGAACTAATGGGATATGAGCATACAGGTCATACCTCTGCTGAGATAAAAACAACATTGGAAAATATGTGGGGAGAAAAGATTGATTAGTCAGTTAGAACTTAGACAACAGGTAGAAGTAAATACACCAAAAGGTCTTGGTAGATTGTTTTTAGTTACAGAGTATGGTAGTGAAATAGAAAAAATATTTACAGTAATATTATACAATGGAGAGATATGGGAATTTACTAATGATGTTATACGAGTAACCAATAACATAACTATGGGTAGAAAAAATTGACTGAGTTTGTAACCAAGGACAGCGGAGAAAGAAGACAGTTCAATACGGGAGCTCAAAGAGATGTTGTTACTGACAAGGGCAGGTATGATCTTATATCGCCCATAATGATTGAAAGATTGGCAAAGTTACTGCAACGTGGTGCAGAAAAATATAACGACAGGAATTGGGAGAAAGGTATGCCACTATCTGTATATATGGATTCGGGGATGAGGCACTTGTATAAGTTCCTAGAAGGACACAGAGATGAGGATCATTTGATTGCAGCTATATGGAACTTACAGGCGTTACTTCACATAGAAGAAATGGTTAAACGAGGCGTACTATCAGAAGACTTATTAGATTTGCCGACTTATATAAACCAATGTTCAGATTCCAAAACACAGAATACGAAAGAAAAGGATGGGTTCTGGTAAACATGGGTGTAAAATGTAAATACTGTGGATGGCAACCAGAAGAATCTAGTTTCTACTCAACAAGAGAAGACATGAAAATAGTTAGAGATCATCTAAACAAATGTCAAGAAGAACATGAGTCAAACTAAGAAACATTCTCTTTTAGAATCTATACAAACAGCTGCAATAGCAGCTCCTACTGCAATATTAATTCACAAGGCTACTCTTATGATAGCAGGAGATAATGCACTAAATAATAATCAAGATTTGTTTGTAACATTGTCATGGGTGTTGTTCTTTTTGCATGGCGTGATGTGGAAATATATAATCAGAAGAATACATGATCACTACGGTGTCAAATTAGATCCCAGAAACATTTATAATACCGTAAGGAGATTTATACATAATGTATGAAGTTCAAAATCGCAAGTCTTACAAATGTCGTTGGTGTATCATTGAAAAAAAATATGATATTAAATTAAAAAAACACAACTGTGATGAAATTGGGTAAGTCAAAAAATAATCAGGCAAAGTCATTCTTCTCATACAAGAATGATGATGTAGAACTTGTAGATATTGGTCAGTTTCTTCGTGACACCACAAATTACAGAGTGGAACGTGAGTGGTATATATTGTTCAATAAGATGACAGGGGAGTATGTCAGTTATCAGGAAACATTTAATGGAAATATAAAATACAAGCCTAGAAATCCTGATCTTATACTAATAGACAAGAAGACAAATAAAATTGTGCTAATAATTGAAATTGATGGCGGTGTGCATGACAAAAAGTTTGCTGATACAGAAGAACGTAATGAGGAATATGTCATGGCAAGATTGCCACTACTTACAATTAACAAGTTGGAAATAGAAACTACTATATTTGACTTGGTAGATAAGAAGGTAAGGGAATATTTAAAATGACAATTAACCTGTATGTAAACAATGAATACAAGGAGTATATGGATCAACTTAAAGTTATTTCAGAAGCAAACAACAAGCCCTTGTCAACAGAAATATGCAAGTCGGTTAAACAATATATACAGAACCTAAATGATGAAAAGGATCTTGTGGCAGAAGATGAGGAATGGAACGAGTTTATTAAAAATGCAAGTAAAGAAGAACTTTATAAAATGAGTAAGGTTATATGTGGGTTAAATGATAGGATAGTTCGTAAAGTATGTCAATAGATAAACTAAAAGAAATGGGATTTAATCTCATTCCACTTAAACCAAAGTCAAAAGAGCCTATCGGTGGTCTTAATTGGAAGCAGTTCCAAGAGAACAAATACACGGGTAGTTACCCTGACAGTTGTAATGTTGCAGTTATATGTGGCACATCAAGTGGCAATATTTTTGTTGTTGACTTGGATGATACAACATTATATGACGATTATCCTGAAGAAATAAAGAACACATTTACAGTTAAGACAGGTAAGGGTTATCATATATATTATCACTTTCATGGCTTCCCACCGCCAAACAAAAAACTAGATGATAAGCGTGGAAGACATATTGATATAAAGTCACATGGGGGATATGTACTTGCACCAACAAGTGTTCACCCAAATGGCAGTATATACACAGCAATAAATGAGTCACCAATTATGGACATAAGCATACAGAAACTAAAAGAACACCTGTCAAACATGGGATTTAATGTTGAAACCAAGCCTGTAGAGGAAATAGAGGGGGGTATATCAGAAGGTGGAAGAAACGATGCCACTTTCAAGTACGCCTGTTATCTTATAAGAGATAAGGGATTGTTTGGGGAAGCATTAAAGTTAGAGATAGACAACTTAAACAAAAAACATACACCGCCATTACCAGAATCAGAAGTCAGTTTAATTATATCACAGGCAGAAAAGGCAGAACACAAGAACATGACAAAGCACATAGTAGATGCAAGGTCAGTTGTTGAGAAATTATCAAATGCTCCACTTAAACTAACCATGCAGGATATAACACCTACCTATGAGAACAAGCCAATAGAGTTTGACTGTATGATTACAGCAGTAGGAGAACGCATGACCTATACTGTTTCAGCAGATTGCAGTTGTGTCATGTGTGGTTCTTCCAAGAAAGTGTTCTGTGACGACTTGCATATATTGCAAGTTCCATTCTGTATGAAGGACAAAAGACCATACGATATAGATGAGAGTACAAAGGTTACAGCATATATACAACAGATGAGAATACAGGAGTTCCTAGAAACTGCTAGAAACGCCACACCAATAGAGTTTGATGCAGAGATTACTGATGAGGATGTGGGGGAAGCATTTATTGGAGATAGAAAAACAGTAGTGGCAAGATTCCGTTCAATACCAAAACCAAAGAGTGCATATAATGATATTGTATTTCAGATAACCCACATGAAAGACTTGGAACAAAAAGCAGGTTGTATGCCTACCCAGCAGGAGATAGAAAAGTGGCAGAAGATGAATATATTTGAGAGAGTAACTGCCTCAATCGCACCTGATATATACATTAATCCTAGAATTGTAGAGTCACTAATCCTGTGGGCTTGTGGCGGCAACAGTCTTAATGGAAAACGTGACCTTATCCATTGTGGTATATTGGGAGATGCCCAACTAGGAAAGTCCGACCTGTTGTTAAAAATGTATAAATTATTGCCCGGATCGGGATATACGGTAGGCAGAAATACTTCTGGTGCAGGACTTACTATTGCTATGGTAAAATTATATAATGGCACAATGATTCCAAAGGCAGGATTTTTCCCACAGCATACAGGACACCCATGTATTATAGATGAGATAGACAAAATGAAAAAGGAAGATCACAACTCATGTCTTGAAGTTATGGAACAGCAAACAACTTCACAGGCTAAGGCAGGTACGGGTGGTGGACTTACATTACCTACAAAGTGTCCGTTACTCATAGCAGGTAATCCAAAGAACGGTAAGTTTAACTCAAAATACCCTACTGTTATGGACAACTTTGAGATGGAAACACCGTTTGTATCTCGATTTGACATTTTATGGCTATTAGTTGACGACAATGATCCTGAAAGTGACAAACTAATTAGAAAATTCATTAGAAGTTATCAAAGCAGAAAACAGGATTATATGACAGTTGAAGAATTACAGCGATACTTTGAATATATACGTTCACTTGATGCAACAGTTCCAGATGAGTTGATGGACAGAATAGATGAATTGCATACAAAAATGCGACCACTAAATGTTGACAGCGGTGTTCCTATCGGTTGGCGACAGTATCATGGATTATATAGACTACTTACAGCAAGTGCAAAAGCAAACTTGCGTAGCGTAGTATGTGAAGAAGACTTTGAAATTGTTGAGAATATAATAAAAGAATCCTACAAGAGTATGAAAATGAACTTGGACACAGGCAAGAGTAGCGATACTCACAAGAAGACAAAGGACACAAAGAAAGAAACTATCCTACTGACTTGGGGAGAATGTATGGATAAATCAGATAACTCAGTAGATAAACAAGAGTTCATAAATTCACTAGCCAAGAAAGATGGATTCAATGCACTTGAAGCACCATCTGTATTCAGCAGGATGTTAGACAATGGAGATCTCATAATGGATAACGACACAGAGAGATATAAGAAGGTAAGATAATGGGAAAACTTAGAGATTTAAGGGAACGCAGGGAGCAAATGGAGTGGGATGATCCTGACAGAATAGGAATAGAGGAAGAAATAAACAAGATAGAACAATGGTGTATTGACAACAACAAGGGATTTGTGACTAAACTAACCACATGGACAGGTGGAAATATGGGAGATAATAAATTATATCCGTGGCATACGGGATATATAGAAGTCAAGGATATATGGATGGTGGCAAGTCTAAATGGAAAAGGACTAAATTATAACAAAGACAAAAGTATTCATTTTTGTGAGAATTGTTCTTAATATTTAAATAGATCATGTATATAAGTTTATTGTGGAAGAACTAAAGCACTTTGATAAAGTCATAAAAGCAGAAGATGTTATGAGTGGCGGTTGCTTAGACAACTGTAAATGTAAAGAATTAAAACTTGACAAAGAGGACTAATATATGACTTGGAAATATATGAAAGGAGATAGATATGATCTTGACCAACTGTTAGGTTGGAAAGAATTTTTTGAAGAAGATTTGTTAAGAGCAATTAATGAAGTATATTATGCACACAAATATGAAAAGTATGGGCTACCAAATTGGCGTACTGAAATACTCAGAAGGGAAATGGGAGTACAAGAAGCAGAAATGAACTTAAATACAATAAACAAGGCAATAAGAGATATAAAGAATGATAGTATTTAAGACTAAAAATATTGACGAGAAAAAATATAGAGATATTATACAGCGTACAATAATGATAAATGGACATGATGGAACTAATAATTCGGGATATAAGGCTTGGCAAAACTTTGATCAAACATGGGTATTAATGATAATACCTGTAACAGAACAGGAAGAATATAAGAGATATTATGGTCATTTACAAGTAGAAGTATCAGATGGAATTGCTTGGGGAGTAACAGGTCAGAAAGTGATATATATGTTCGTCAATGATTCAGCAAACTCATTCATTATACGACAGAATGTAATGCCACTTGCCCATGAATTATTACACGCATTATATATTGATGCAGTTGGAACACAGCATATAGTTAGGAGATATAACGCACCAGAAGGTAACAGAGGAACAAGCGGTTCAAGAGCAACAGTTATTGTTCACGATAATTGGTATGGTTCAAAGGAAACAATCAAGATATGGATTCGTTGGGGATTGATTTGGATGCCAATTACAATACCATATATACCGATAAAGAAAGCAAAGGAAATTTACGGTATAGAATAGATTACCATTGAGTTAGAGTTGTTTGTTCTCCTCTACCCATCAATATATCAATACTAATTTTCATTGGTTCACATACCTGACTCATTACACTTTCCAAACTTTCCATATATTTTTGCTTGTCAATGTCACTATGAGTTGCCATACTTAGCGGACATACTTTGGGTTCTTTCCATGTCTTTACAAACTCTACAAACTGTCCTTTCTGCACATCTCCCAACTGTTCCCCTGCCTTTACCGCCTGTGGCTTGGTCTTATATTCAGAAGGTTCTTTGGAAATCATTACCTTGAATGACAGTTGATCAAGTGGTATAGTATCAAAGTTGTCTATTACAGTTTTGATTACATACCTTACTTCCTGTTTTACCTCATAGAAATCGGACATACTCTCAATAGGCTTGATTTTTTCTAGTACGTCATTGAACAATCGCTTCACAAAGGGGGGTGTATTAGACTTTTTACCACTCAAACCCTTAATGTCTAGGCTACCATCTGTCTTAACACCAAAGTAATTCTTCTTTCTGTCACTTAACACCAAATATTTATACTCTTTGTCGATCTCTAGATCGATAGAATAATGATCCTTACAAAAGTCAATAAGATATTTAATCTGATCTTCAGTTGGCTTGTGGACAAAGACGGAATCTGTATCTCCATAGAGGACAGGAAGGCTTACGGATTTGGCAGTTTCTATCGTCTTTGAAATTATATCACGACCAACAGCGGTTACAGCTTCGGCAGTTGGCAGGAAATATAACGAGAAAGTTTCAGCACCAATTACTCCATAACTTGCGTTTAGAAATACCTTAAGTGCCTGTGCAATCGTATTGTTTATATCACGTTCTTTTTGTGTTTGACTTGTCTTACTTAATACCTTGAAATGATTTACTCTTAGTTCTTTTAGTGATCCAATTAGTAATGATGCCATGCCAATCTTTTTTGTGCATGACCAATGCTTAGTATATGGCACTATGTTACTCTTACATTCTTCATGGCAACAGCAAACTGTTTCGTATGATATATTTCGGGTTTTTATTATACTTGGATATAGACTTGCAAAGTCAAGCACGGTAACACCAAAGTGAATACCACTTACAGGTTCCAATACCTCTGCTCCCTGATATTTCTTGCCTTTGACACCCGCAGTTGTTGTTCCCTCTATTCTAGGAAAGTCCACACTTCGGGGTATCAGTTGTCCATTTATCCTATGCTCATTGTAAAACATACTCTTGATCCAGTTAGATATACTAAGCCTTGATATATCATCAATAGGCATATTGGCTATCCTGCACAATATAACCAACAGGTTCATTACCAAGTCGTTGTTATAGTGTGAAAGTTCATAGGTCAATCTGCTATCGTTATAACAATACTTGCTCAACAGGTTAAGAGATATATCAGATAGGCTACCTGTATATTCCACCTTCTTCTCTCCAAGCATGGCTTCACTCACATCATCTAGTTTATCTGTGATATACTTTGCACCAAAGGCATATATTTTGAGGGAACGATTTGAGAAAACTCCGTACAAGTCAATATGCACACCGTTATTCAAAGTAGCCTTTTCTTTCATCATTTTAAACGGGTTATACTCTAGTCCAAGTACGTTAGCCCTGTTACATAGGTAAGGCATATCAAATATATCTCCGTTATATGTCAGTACAACAGGGTAGGAATCTATCACTTGGAACGCTTCTCTAAGTAATTCTTTCTCGTCATCAAACCATATAATTTCATAATCTCTACCTATATCTTCCTCTCCCATAGCGACTTCTGGTCTTTTCAAAGTATATACTTGCTTTCTATCGTCAGAATGAAATGATATGGCAGTTATTCTTTGAAGTGCCTTGCTTGTGTCAGGCATTGTATCTCCAACCTCGACTTCTATATCAAATGCAAGTCGTCTTATACTTGGTATATTTTGACCAAGCAAGTTAGCCCACTTTGTTACCTGATCAGAAAAAGAATCAGTATCAACAACGGAATCCATGTCTATATTTTTAAGATCAAAATCGTTTTCACTAGGCTTTATTGGTGTGACATTATCATTGTCCACCTCATACCAAGTTCCAACAGTATATTTATTATCATATAAGAAACTTTGATAATATTTTATATCTCCTTCCCAACATTTGCCTGAATCTCTCAGTTCATATATTACGCTTGGATTATCCACACTAACCTTTGACATTTCACGGGCTTCATCCTTTACTATGTCATATATATCGACATCCTGTATATTGTTGATACCCATCATCCCCTGCAACTTTGTTGCCTCGTCACGTTTTATATAACAGGATTGCTTATAGTCAGTATTCTGCACCATTATAATTTTGTTAGTTGTTGGCTCATAGAATTTTAATATAATTTTCCTATTTTGAAATACACATGATAATAATATACACTTCATTAATGTATTACTTCCTTGAATATTTTACCACAAGTCAAACAATAAGCATGACTTTCTTTTATTCTTATTATATGAGATTCGTATTTATCTTCGCATAATCTCATATTTCATTTTCCTCAAATAAGTTAGAACAAAGTAAAGTTCTAGCGTGTTTTCCAAATATAACCTTCTTGTCACTAGAAACAACTTTACAATTCCACTTGGATTTAGTCAAACATTTTTTAATTTCATGTTCGTCTTTTGCACTACATATAATCCAATCCCCTTTCAAATTATCAACAATGTCTAATAATTCTGAATAATATTCTATTGGTTTTCTGTCACAAAAAGCATTATGGTGTGAATCATAACAAGTAAAACGCCACGGTGGATCTATTAAGAAAAATGTATCTTCACTATCCCATTTCTTTATACATTCCATATAATCTTCTTGGGTTACTGTTATGGGAAATTTACTTGTTTCAGAATATTCAGCATATTTATTCTTTAGATAACTAACTGCATATTCACTCATATCATTAAGTATTATACTATCATGTCTAAGTTCAACAGTTCTACCTAACCCTGCAAACGGTTCGACATATATTTTTGAAGTTGGTATATAATCATTAATTTTATCCGCTGTATGTTTAAGTCCTGAATATCCACCAAACATTAGTTTATTTCCCCAAACAGAAGTCATAGTTCGTCACCCCATGAATCCCAACCTTCTGCAAACTCTCTTGCAAACAGTTCGACTCTAGGAATATCTCCACATAGTTCTACTATTCTATCTCTTACCACGTTTGGTTTTTTACTGTGTCTTTCAGGAACACTTTGTATAAGTTCAGGCTCATATATTGTTTCAACAAGTTGTCTTACACCTGCTGACATTCGCTGTGGTTTGCCCTTAGTTCCCAATATACAGATCTCACTATTTGCTCTAGTCCACCTGCCCATTCCCATAAATGGATTTAGATTGTTATAATATTTAACCCAATTAAATGCACAAGTCTTTGGTGTGAAACCCCATGATTTCATTACTTCCATACACGTTCCGTCAATAAGTTTTGGAAACGTAACCCACATAAACATTATACTATTCTCATTTGCTATACTTTCTACTTTAAGATCCTTTAGTTCCTGTAATGACATTATATTATATTTACACCCTGCACCTCGCTTACCTGCCAACGCCTTGTCATTATATGTCCAAGCAGGATCACAATATATTATATCATATTTTTTAGTTGGAAAATTCATGCTATACTTTGTGCTTTGCCCTATATAGATGTTTTGGTCAGGTCTTTGTCATTTTTCTTGCTGTGGTCATTTTGTTATATATTTTGTCGCCAAATCTACAAAATTTTTCTAGTGCAAAATGGTGGGTATTACATAGATACATGAATCGCTTTGGATTCTTTTTTACCATTGGCAACAAATCCATATAATACTGAAGATTGCCTTTATCATTTTTCGGGTAGTTTTTATATATTATATCATTATCCAAATACCACAAGTGGTGTATGGTCATACCACGTTTGGCAGATTTACAGTTACATATCCAACAATGACCGTTACCTAAAGCCATTTCCCCACATTCTATTTTTATACTATTTATATCCTCTTTAATGGACAATAACGCTTATATAATGGGTTTATATATAAGCATTTACTTATATAGAACTAGAATTAAACTTTCCCCTTATATACTTGTTAAAATATGATCCTTTTGACTTTGCACTTTTAAATTCTGACCAAGTATCAGAATCAACTCCCTCACACTCATATACTTCGCTTCCACCACTCATATATATCTGCATAAGTTGGGTTTCGCTGTTATACTTTGCACCTTGAATCCAAGAATCCCCTGTAAAACTATCTGCTGTCATTTTCAACCTCTATACATTCTTCACATATATTTCTTCCGTCAAGATAATATATATCTCCTATATTATTTCCACATTTATTGTCACATTCAATTTCCATTTTATGTTCTCCTCTTTATGCAATCGCAATTTTTAGAACTTAAAGATTTTTCTTGATTATCCCATGCTTTAGGAGTTACAAATCTATTTTTCATGTGTTTTCTAAGATATAATTCACTAGACCAATGTGGTAAATCTTTAAAGTTATACTTTCGTTTTTTTGATTCTTTCAATATATCGTTATGTCGTAACCACAAAGCACCTAAACTATCACCCCACCTTTTAACTTCGGGGTGGTTTCTGTAACCTTTTTTACCCTTAGTAATTACACTCCATATACAAAGAATCTCTCTATGTTCTGCCAACAAATGATTTCTACATAGTCGGCTAGGATTTATCTCATTCCAAACTCTCATTATCTCAAACTCTCCAATTCCTCGTCACTTGTTTCATTCTGTTCATAATTAACACCCCTGAAATATGAATGTATCTGTTGTTGGTTTCTATCATACCATATATAACATACAAATGCGGTTAGAAATATACCAATAAACGGGATAAGTAATAGAAACATACTTAGACTAGGAACAAGGAATAGTTTTCTTGCCTTAATCATTTTTCAGTTAGCCAACTCCATTCAGGTCTTTCCTCATATTCAGTATCGTTCAACATAATATTTCCTCAATTATATCATATATTGATTTGCATATAGGACATTGAACAGTATTTTTTGTTCCTCTTTTCTTTATCCATTTCATGTGTTTTTCACAATCAGGACATTTATCGGGAATCATTTCAAGTCCTCAATTCTACCCATAGCAACATAGTCGTTATAACACAAATGACAATCTATTTTTTCATACTTACTACTACATGGATCACCATAGCCACAATCAAACTTTCCCCCACAGGTTCGGCATATATGATCACTCATTTTATTCTCCTTATAAGTTCAAAAGCGTGTGCATATCCTTCGGCAAGTCCGTTATAATATGCGTTTGCTATCCCAAGTTTTGAATCTTTTTCCGCTGTATCTCTTGCTTCTTTTAATATATCCTTTATATTTTTCAAGTGTAGTCGATCTTCTCTATTCATCTTTAATTACCTCAAATGTGATCTTAAATAATTCACCGTCAATTTTTTGTGTCATAGCACCAAAGTCTTTTTCAAACCAATCAATATCTAATGTATCTATTGTTATTTTCATATTACACTATACTCATTACTTAATATAAATCTTTATTTTCCAATCTCATTTTTATAATTCTAAGTTGAATATCATATCCTTTTTTTAAACGTTGGTATGATTGCCAAGTTTTACGTCTAGGATA
>Ga0233415_10000845_pt1 | contig 13731 bp, 24 predicted proteins | sample Na_anoxic_12_MG_FD_188631 | JGI IMG/M metagenome (GOLD analysis project Ga0233415, IMG submission 188631) | Seawater microbial communities from Saanich Inlet, British Columbia, Canada - Na_anoxic_12_MG | ecosystem: Environmental > Aquatic > Marine > Inlet | place: Canada: British Columbia... | reverse complement strand
TACCTAGGTATGCAATCTCTTCTTCACTGTACTTCTCTAGTATCTCAGGACTATACAAGCGGGACTTAACATTCTTCTTGATGTAGTCTAAGAAGTTGATAGGCTCAAAGCTACCATATACTTCCTTTCTCATATTGGTCACTAACAATCTACCTGCTAGTACACCATAGTCAGGCTTCTCAGGTGTTAGCTTCTCACTTGCACTCTTAATAAGTGTCTGTTGAATAGCCACACTAGACATCTTATTAGCAATCTTTAAATGTGCATTTAGTGCTACATCAGATACAGATACCTTAAGCCCCTTAGCACACTGGGTTAACATCACATGAATCTTATCATAATCTAGTAGCTCTAGTTCGCCACTACGTTTCTTTACGTATACTTCCTTCATTTTTTATTCCCTCAATGGCCACCGCGATGGCTTCCTCAATATAAAAATCAGCATCTCTGCAGACCTTCTTTAGTTTTATGTATTCATCTCCTACACGTAAGAGCAGCTGATCATACGCCTCCCCTTCTAAGAGAAGACCCTTAGGGATATAGTTTTCTTGTAGATGTAGATCAATCTGTTTATTTAGATACTTTATCATCACTCAGCCTCCGTAGCCCAGTGTTGTACGAACGTAGTCTCCTGGAGGTGTATTGGAATTGTCATGTTTTGTGTGTAGATTACTAGGATTTTACTACCAAATTCATCAAAGGTAATTGTAGTCTTAGCGACCTTCTCGTAGACTTCATCCCGACCATCCTCATGTAATACTCTAATCTTAATCATTTCTTAACCTCACAGTCATCGTCCCAAGGTTCGTCTAAATCCTTAGCTAACTTACCGAGCCTCTCGTAGTATTCCTCATCAATCTTAGCGTACTCTATGGCATTCATAAGAGCCTTAACTAGACCTACTTGTATCAGTGCATCAGCTTCAGCATCATCAATCTCTACTGTCAGCTTATTCTCATTAGGTATAGCTCCTTCCAGTGCCTCAGGTGGCAGTACAATAAACTGTGTCTTACCTTCCCGTGCTTCGTCCACTAGAGCCTGTAGTCCTAGCTTGAAGAATACTGCTTGTTCTTCTTCAGTTATATTCTCAACCACGAAGTCATTGGTAGTTCCTTTCTTCTCTTTAATCTGCATCATTGTTCTCCTATAGCAATCATATGTCTCAGCTCATTAGCTTCCCAGAAGTGCTTCCACTGGTCAGGTGAGGACACCAAACGTATAACATACTCTAGTGCTATACTATCCCTATCGTCACAACAGGTATACATATTAAGTAATTCCTTACGTACGAACTCATCAGCTTCATCAGTGTTATGCCTAGGTGTAGATAGGTTAAGGAACTCATCATACTCCTCTAACTTCTCAACCCTCCTAACTAAACTATCATATCCCATATCTTCATCCCTTAGTTTATCAATCTCTTCTTTACTATCTACCCATTTGTATCTGTCGTGGTCTCCACTCATATCCTACTCCTTTAGTATTAATCATCTTAATGGCTCATATAGTAATCATTATCCTAGTAATATAGGACTAATGACTCTTATATGATACATTACAGTATACTATGTACAGTATAGTGTACACTTTACAGCACCACTTTGTGTCATTAAGTGACACTTCTATGCGGTATTAAACTTCAACCTTCATATGTCATACTATATATCTCTATCCAATTATATCCAATAACGTATATTGCGATATGCGATATCAGTCCCAGCCTTTAGCGTAGTTCCTCAGAAACCTATCACCACAGTCTACACTATCCTTACCCTGCTTACGTATCAGCTTAGTCAGCTCATCATAACGTCTACCTAGTAACTCGTTCTCCTTCTCCAACTCCTCTAGCTTATCCACTACCTCTCGGTAACTGGGGATAGTAGTAGTGTTAGACTTACTTTTTATCTTAGCTAGTGCTTTATGAAATCTCTCTTGTCGTTCCCAGTAGCCCTCTGGTAATTCCTCTAGTTCACTCATTCCCCTTCTCCACTGTTATCTCTAACATCTCAAGACAAAGTCTAGTTAGTGTATCATCGTGAGCCAGTACCAACTTACTCATACTATTAAGAGTCTTAGTCAGGCTATCTATATCCTCACGTAACATCTTTAGTTCATCATCCATCTTCATTCTCCTTATTGATATTTGCGCCACCAAATTACCTTACCATTTCTCTTCATCACTAGTGACACACAGTACTGTTCAGCACCTCGTGCCTCATACTCGAGTGACTTAATGTAGCACCAACGAGCGCTAGGACAAGTGTATGTACCGCTCGTACCATTAGCCATCTCTACATCCATAGTGACTACATCCTTAGGTGGGAAGTCATATACATTAGCCTCACTCTTACCCATACATACTAATAGTAGAAGGAATACACCTGCTGTAATCCAGCCTAAATTAATACTACTACTCTCACTCCAATTCTTATCTTTCATCTTGACTACCTCTGTCCATTTAGTTAAACCATCCCATCCTTCTTTAGAATGTAGGCGTTGTTTTGTTCTCCAACCTCCGTAACTCATAAGTCTCCTGAGGAGAACTGTAAGCCACCCTCAGGCGTCCACACAGTAAACTCTTGTGTATCCTCATTAAAATCCCTTAGCATATAAACCAGTTGTGTCTGGACTACCGCAAAGGCTTCATCACACCCAGCCTTCTCATACTGCTCCATGATAGCTTCCCAGTACTCAGTGTCCGTAGGGTTCTTTAGGCTACCTAGTATCTTAGTTGACTTTACCTTGCCAATCTTAGGACACCCCTTGATTCCATCTACACTATCACCTTCCAGGGCCTGCTTCCAAAACCAGAAGTCAGCCTCTACCTTATCTACAATGTACTTCTCAGTAGTGTTGTAGTTGTAGTGACTTCCATAGGCTTGATTAAGATCCTTGTCAATATGACATAGGACATACTCACCTGGCTCTGCATACATACGTGATACACATACATCATCAGCCTCTACATCATCAAACAGTAAGGCACCCATCTCTTTAAGCATGTAGTTTCTTAAGGGTGTTAATAACATTAGTTCAACCTTAGACTTCTTTCTATTGGCCTTGTAGTTTGCGCTGATGTCATACCTAAAGGTTCTCGCGGGACTTAATACCAGCACATAAGAATCACACTTGGTTGTCTTGAGTATCTCAGCAACAAAGGCTACCATCTCACGCTTGGCTGTAGTCATGTCGACTGTCACCGTGGCTAGTATATTTTCAGGATCACTATCGTCCCATATGCAGGTGTCTTGGTAGATACTTGCGTACTTGTAGACTATGCTATCCGCATCAATCAGTGCTCTCATCTCGCACCCCGCTTACTTAACTCTCTATCTATATACCAAAGGGCCTTTTCTAGGTCCTCAATACCACCATCGTCGTGTTTAAGATCGGCACGCCACAGGTACTTCATGGCATTCCCTAAGCAGAAACCCATGTGCTCAGTAATTTGTATGGCCTCTACACCACTGGGGTGTCCTTTGTAGTGATTTGGATTAATTGAATCATCCAGTGTCCTCTTCATCTTTCCCATCTTCGTACTCCTCTATTTTAAAGTTGATATACTCTTTCCCCTTAGGGACAATCCTCTTAGAAACTAAAAGGTTGTAGATCCATTTATCATTGAAACCGTACTTTAACTGTAGGCAGTCAATGAAGGGTTTGAGTACGTTATCCACATCAGCCAGCTTAGAACTTAAGCCCACCTCAATGGTTAGTTGTAGTTCCCCCTCAGGAACCTCTTGTTCTGGTAGTAATGTTAGTATCTTACGTTCAAAGGTCTTGTACTTGTGGGACTTAACCTTGCGCCCTAGATACATATCATTAGCACTTAAGGGTTTGATGTCAAGATTTATCATAGTGTTTGGCTAGGTAACTAAGGGCTCTTGTTATACCACTTAAGTTGTCACCTAGCTTACCTAGTCCTGTATTACATGGCATACAAAGAACACCTCTGAAGTCACCTGTGATGTGGCAGTGATCATAACCTAATCGCTCAATGCCTCCACATATCTCACAGGATGCAGAGGTAGCCATACGCTTCTCATATTCCTCAATTGAAATACCATAGTATTTTGCTATACTATATTCCTTCTGGTATGCTAGTCTTTCCTCTCTGTTTTTCTCGTAATACGTACCTTCTTGCATTCAAACTCCTCAGTTTAATTAATGAGTCTCCTCCCAGGTGCTACCTATCTTAGCCTCGCCTTCGAGTTTAACTCTAAAGTTTAGTTCTTGTTCTACCTTAGGGAATGCGTCCACACAAACCTTCGCTATATCCTCGGCAAGGTTTTTATCTACCTCGATCTGGATCTCATCGTGTATGTTTCCGATGAACTCATATTCCTTACCTGGAGTATACCCTAGTTTCTGTAGGTCTTTATCAACTTGAACTAGGTAATACTTCATGATCATTGCACCCGCACCTTGTAGTAATACATTCAAGGCACTATGGTCACTGCGTATGTAGTACTTACGTTTGTTAAGTCCTAGTAGAAACTTGTGGTGTGCCTTGTCTTTCACGGCATCACTTAACTTCTCCAAGGCTGGTAGCTTGGCAAGGAAACGGTTCTTAAGAATCTTACCCTGCTTTACACTACCGTTTACGATCTGACCTAGCTTAGCTACACCTGCACCATACAGAAAACCATAGATGAAGGTCTTAGCTTGGTCACGTGTAGGTAAACCTGCGGCCTTCTGATTGATCGTGTGGATGTCACCATTAACTACCTGCTCACCATACTCACCATCATCATAGATAGCCATGTAGTGTGCAAGCATACGTAACTCTAGCCCACTGGCATCACAACCTACGATCAACTTACCCTTAGGTACCGTGAACAGTTGTCTACATTCCTTACCCATGAAGCTGTGTGAGGCAGGTGTCTGTGCAACATTAGGTCTGTTGTGTGTACATCTACCAGTGACCGCACCTAAGGTATTTACTTGACCGTGTATACGACCATCAGGCTGTACCAATTTGAGCCAGGCGTTTTTGCCTTCCGCAACCATGCCTAGAATTTTTTGGGTCAAAAAGTATTCCCTTAATAGGATAGCCTCGGGAAACTTAACACCCTTTAGGACTTCCTCATTAATAATTGGAGTACCTTTTTCAGTTTTCTTTGGGCTCTTCCACCCGTAGACCTCTTCCATCCATCTTCTGATGTGTGCTCGCGAACCTGGGTTGAAGTAAATCTCCTCCCAGTATCCCCACCCATTTTGTTCATCGTTGTGTGCTCCCTTAGCTAGTTGATTTTTGTGACGAACACTTATGTCACCCTTCTGGGTATACATAGGTGCAGGCTTAAGACTTATCCAATCCTTTAAAGGTGTGAAGGTATCCTCTAGCTGTGTGAAGAGGTTCTCCTTTTTTACAACTAGGTTTACATGTAGTTCCTCAGCCTTCTTGATATTGAAGAACCATCCGTGCTCCACTTGGCGTTGGATGATGCGGGCAAACTTCTGCTCTACATCTAGTGCATCCTCGGGTACACCCTTGGTTAATAGGCGTGTATACAATATAGCATTAAGGTGTACGTCCTGCTTACAATACTCAAGCATTTCCTCACTGAATGTAGACCATGCATCCTCCTGCTCACCGTAGGTTCCCTTGTTAGTACCTAATCTATAGCCCCACGCCTTAAGTCCGTGCATCCCCTTCATACGAGGTGGTAAATTACTAGGTTCATCCAAGGCCTGTAGGTTGTAGTAGGCCAGTCGGCTGAGAAGTAAGGTGTCTAAAATCTCACAGTGATCCCATAGGTCTACCCCGTACAACTTCTTAAGTACTGGGATGTCGAAGGTGATGACATTGTGACCTGAGATAGCCTTGGCTGCCTTAAGGTCTACAAGGAGCTTTGGTATGTCCTCGGGCCTATACAATGTGTATACTTCAGTGTCCGTATCATAGGTTACTGCACAGTGTACTGTACTTACTGTGTCTAGTAGTCCATCTGTTTCTAAGTCAAAGATTAACATTAAAATTCCTCCCACTCACTGCCCGTAGGCATGATTTCTGGATCCCATGTAGTCATACGTCCTGTCCCCTTAGAATACTCTAGGGTATCGGCCATACCTACATCACCCACAAATCTATTCTTAAGTACCCTAAGTTTGACATGATTACCAAACTCAGCATCCTGCATGTCACGCTCAACACCTACAACACCATCGGATAGCTGAGCAATTGCGCCCGAGCCCCTAAGTTGTGCAAGTGATACTGTAGCACCATCCTCATGTCCTTTGTCACCTTGAGGTCTACGTAGGTGTGAGACTACAATGATACCTGCCTGTGTTTCCTCAGCTAGTGAGCGTAGGTTTGTCATCAAGGCATCGATCGCCTTACGTTCATCACCATCAGCATTACCCGAGACCACAATGGATACGTGATCCAGTACCAGGAAGTCGACTTCGTTTTGTAGGACAAGCAAGCGCATCTTTCTCAGTAGGTTCTCAGATTCTAGTGACCCGAAGTGATCATAGAAGTATAGTTTTCCATCACCTAGGACAGCATCAAAGGCCTCACGTTTTTCTTCCAAGGTAATCTTAGAGTAGTCGTAAGACATAGGTTTGTTCATGTACATACCCATGAAGCCTAAGGCACTACGCTTTAGGTTTTCCTCAAGGGCTATGTAGCCTACCTTAAGGCCCTCAGTCATCGTGAGGTGGTATGTAATTTCCTTAACGATCGTAGACTTGCCTACACCCGAGCCTGCGGTAAAGGTCACAAGTTCACCCTTTCGGATGCCCTGAAATTTTTCCTCTAATTTTGGAAACGGGTATGTGTATGTCTCAAAGACCTCATCAACGGATACTAAGTCCCACAGTTCGTTACCGTTTTTGATCCCATCAATAATCATCGGAGAGGCATTGTAGGTCGCACTTAATACCTTACCTTTTCCCTGGGCTATTAGTAGATCGTTAGCATCCTTGAACCCAGTACCTTGTATTACCTTAAGGTGCCCAGGTTTCTTAAACAATTCAGCTACATCTTCAACAGCCTGTTTGCCTGCATCGTCATCATCAAACCATAGGACTACCTCATCAAAAGATAGTAGCCACTCTAGGTTAGCCTTGATATTCTTAAAGGCACTATTGGCACCGTTGATTAAGGATACCACGGCGAATCTAGCATCGAAAACTGTAGCAATTGATAAGGCATCTATCTCACCCTCAGTAATAATTACCTGACGGGATGACCCTGCACCAAAGCATTGTTGACCAAAGAGGCCTACACCGTCCGTGGTGCCTGCAATTGAGAAACCCTTGTCTGCTGTTCTAATTTTCTGACCAGTAAGTTTCTTACTCTGCGTGTCATAATAATTAGCAATTTGGATAGCCTCGCCATTCTTCTTGTGGCCTACCATGTACCCGTATTTCCTACAAATTTCCTCGGGTATCTTACGTGACCTTAAGGCCTTGTATTCCCCATCGTATAATTGGGAGTCCTTAAACACTGGATCCCTTGTTATGCTACTGAGGTCTCCCACGGTTAAGGCGTCATACTCAGCATTGATACGCCCCTTACCACACTTGTGGCAGGATGTTCCCCCATCTGTATATAGGGCGCCCGCATCGGAGCTACCACAGTTTTCGCAGGGGATGTGTTTTATGAAATCTGGCTTACTTTCATCTTTGAAACTCATATGACCTCCCAGTCTGTTTTAAATTTGGACCCCTAGCAATGCTTGAGGAGGTAGGTGTGGTAGTGGAATGCGCCCCTGACTACCGCAGGTTTAACTATTTTCCCTAGGCCATGAAAGTACCTGAGGGAAAGCCTACACATTCTATAGGCGGGAGATTAAAAATCTTCGTCAGTATTAACTGCAGTATCGTCTGAGTCCTCAAAGCCTGAGCCTGATTCATCACCGAAAGCGTCGTCACCACCTGAGTATTCTTTTAACTCAATTAGTTGTACCTTCTTAAGTTTGTAAGAGATACCTACTGAGTTATCAGATGCCATGTGGTATGGTGATGCCCAGATTTGTAACTTTAGGGTACTACCATTTCCGATTAGCTTATTGAAGTCTTCCTGCACAATGCCCTTAGAATTAAACACGGGGATTGTTACAGTATTACCGTCGAAGTCTACTGCGTATGCCTTAGTTTTGATAACTACAAGACCTGTAGAGTTACCATCCTTGTCCTCATCATCCTTAACAATATCTCGGATGACTAGTTTGTTACCTTTAGCCTCACTTAGGTTACCCTTAGCTTCCTTAACTGCAGCATCTCGGAGTTTCTCCATTGTTGCAATGAATTTAGCTACTCCCTCATCTGCGGGATCTACTACGATACCTGCTTCGTACTGACCCTTAGGGTTGTAGTCAAAAGTGGGTTTATCTACCTTAGTCCATAGTGATGAACCTGCTGGTGTTACTAGTGACTTTCCTTTTGTCTCTTGAATTGCACCTTTTCTCTGTGTATTTGCCATGTTGGCCTCCGTTTTACGTTTTAAATAAGTTCGCCATAACACATTTGTATGCATCATGGGAACTCTCGAATAGATCTAGTTGTTTCTGCTCGTCTCCTTGCATTACTAGTAGATCATTTTTCTCCGCCTCAAGCATAGTTAATTCTATACCTAAGCAGTCAAGCATCCCTTTTATGAGATGGAGTTTTGCTTGAAATCTTTCGCCAGGTGCCACATACATATCTTCAATGTTGTGTACCTGCTCATTAAATGAATCCAGGAGTGACCCCAGGGACTCTAAATTTAGAGCTGTTTCTTGCATATATTCCTCAGTTTAATTATTATATTATACCTAATTTTCATAAGATGTAACTAGGGGCGTGGTTCTAGGTTGCCCAATGTCTCTTTTCCTTATAAATCAATGACTTACGTTGTGGATAACTTTGTGTATAACTTATGAGAAGAAGTAGGTACTCTTAAGTACTTCCTTCAAATCAAGGGTATCAATCATGACCTCACCTGATGACTCTACAAGGTGTGGGAGGATTTGGTTCACCCATTCAAATAGAGGCTCATCCTCAAATAATTCTACAAAGGACTCACGCACCGCATGGTTCAGCTTAGCTACCTCATTAGCAGGGACACCGAATGAGTCATGTATTAGCATGAAGTCGTTAACGCCCTGTTCCTTGAGTTTTTCAACTGTACGGTACATTAGGGTTGCATCCAGTGAATGTATCAAATTTGGGGCAATACCGTTCTTCTGCTGCCGTTTATTGACATTGTTCTTGGCCATTCGGATGGTTAATCTACCAAGTACCGTGTATATCTCTTTTTTCTTAGTCTCCACCTTCCATTGTACTACTGGAAAATTAAAGAAGGGTGTAGTCCAGTAGAGTGGTACGTTCTCCTTATGGAGGTCATAGAACTCAGTTACCAAGGACTTGATATACTCCTGTCCCACGATAGCACTCGGTACAATCTTAGCAATCGAGGACTTATTAAGTTCTACAAGTAGCTTGGATACAATCCACTTCTCCCCTTTCCAGAATACTTCCTCGTTATCCTCCATCTCATTTAGGAGTTCCCTAACTTGATCAAACATACCCCTTTGGGTAACTGAGTAGGGTACCGTCATTACATTACGCTTAGTGAGGTTGCGATCTACATTACCTAGGAGGTCTGAGGCGGCCTGTGCTGTGTTTACAACCTTAAACTCACCTGCACTATTCGTAAAGGTTAACTTCTTAGGGTAGTCCTTGTTCTCCAAACGGCGGGTAACCTCCTCCGCTACATCTGTATATACATCAGCAGGCTTGTTAGCACTTAGGCCTTCTACTTTGTCTACTACATTAACTACTGAGGCGCCCTCATGATCCTTAAGGAGACCTGCATACAGTTGTAGACCACTACATGTTGCATCTAAACTGACTGGTAGGCGAACCCCCTCACCCCTAGTCATAGAGGCATAGGCATCACACCCTGCAAGGAACATCAGAGGATTATCAGCCTCATTCCAGTCTTGAAGGTGCTCCAAGGGGTTGCCTGCTATGGACAATAGCAAATCCTTGTGGCTGTCTACCCATGCTATACGCTCATCATATGAAATCTTATCCAAGCCATAGGTGTTGGCTACATGTATCTTAAGCCAGTACTCTCCATCTTCATCGAGAACCTTGGCATCTGCAAACTCTAGGAAACTCTTAACACTACCTGTTGACTGTGGGTTAAGGATCTGTTGGATAGGGTACAGGCGACCACGGAAGTCCGTGTTGTACGTAAAGTACATTACATCACGATCCTTGTATTCCTCTGCGATAGAGTGGGCGAGGAGGAACATAATACGCTTACTACGATTAGCCTCAAGTTTCTTAAGTTGTATCTCCTTGTCCCTATACCATCTACGGTAGTCCTCAATGTTCTCATGCTTACCCTTAGAATCTAAGGCACCGTAGGAGTCCTTGCGTACCATGTCATACACATTAAGGGTATTCATGTAGGGTATCTTACCATAGTACGTTGGGTTACTCTTAGGTGTACTAGGGTCTACCATGGAGTCGTCAATGATTGCATTAACAACACCTAGGATAAATTCATTAACATGCCAACGAGTCCCTTGGATATGATTGATAACCTTGTAAATCCTACTAAGGTCTACAGGTTCCTCAAGGGACTCTATGTAGCGGGTGGCGCGATGATTCCTAATAAAGGTTAAGGGGTTATTAGTGTAGTAGCCTCCATTACCCCATAGGGACTTCCAAGGTAGGGGTGGTACTATCAAGGGCTTGTACTGGACACTGAATAGGATATTTTTATCCTTCACACGCCCCATTATCTTAAAGACATCATCGGTGAGCGTAATGGTCTTAAGGCTCTTCTTAGCGTGGTAGTCCTTACGCATCTCAAAGAGGCCACAACCACTATTAAGAACACAGTCAATCAATCGGGCACCTACCTGTAACTTAAAGGTATCCTCGGTGGCTGATGTATCCTCAGACCCACACTTCATCTGGGCTAACTTACGTTTCCTACTATTTATGTAGCCTATGCCTCGTGATCTATACTCATACTCAAGGTACTTGTAGAGTTTACTCTCACGCCTCTTGAAGTCCTCAATGGACAATAGGTTGAGCACCTGTTGAGTTACTAGGATGCTCATACGGGATAACTTCGCAGTCTTGGTGGCGGTGGAGTTTAATAAGCATTCAATCACCGTGAAAGCCAGTATCTCGTAACGCCCCGTAAAGGACTCCCTTACAAAGGTACGATAGGTACCCGCCTTACCTCTTTCTTTAGAGCCCTCCGCCCACTCTTCCATGGTGGTTGCTACTTGTTCAATAGCCATCTTCTGTAGGATACTACCCTCTGAGGTATTACTAAAGATACCCGCTGATACCATGCGTGCCATAGAGTTCTCATACTTCTTTGTAGCATCCTCATGGAACTTGTGCTCCATAAAGGCTTGCTCTAGCATGAGGTCTTGCATTGCCTCGTTCTCTGTATCGTACTTTTCTATGTCGTACATCTATATTCCCCTATGTTACTACTGTGCATTGGCTCAAGGTTACCGTACAGGGCGTGGTCTTAAATCAAATGACAGTGTTTTTATATATAAATCAATAACTTACGTTGTGGATAACTATGTGGATAACTTTACGTCCATCTTATTAAATAGTTTCCAAAAACCATCTATGTCATACCACATACGCGCTTGTACCGATGCTCTCACCCTCTTGTCATTCAAGCAAGACTCCGAGAATGAGGCGCCCTTGACGGGTTTCAGTATTCTCGCAGGGTCTAGTCCAAACCTACTGTAGAATCTTGATTGTGCTGTTGCTTTCTTACAGTTTAAATGTTTAGCTAGGGACGTAGCTGTCCACTCACTACCATCAGTTAAGGTGTATATCTTCTCACCCCTACTACATCTAGGCTCACGTAAGGCAAATACCTCTTCTCTTGTGTTCTTACCATTGGATAACCTATGGTAGATAGTTGACTTAGGTACACCTGTTACTTTGTGGACTGATTCTACTGTCACAACGGTGCCATCCGTTAATTCCCATAATTTCCATTTACTCATCTTCATTCCCCTTCTATTTGTGGTAACTGTTGCCATTGATTCAACGCCATACTCTCACACATATCCATAATCTTACGATATTTCTTAGAGTTACAACCACTAGTGTGATACGTGAATGACATACTCCGTAGGTAATCCCTTAGAAACTTCTCGTAACTTATGGGTTTACCATCTACTTTCTTAAGTTTACGTAAGGCTTTACGGCGCTTGGTGTCTTTCATAAACCTAGAGTCTCTGTTGAAGTTCATCAATGTACCTCGTAGAAACGCTTAATTTGAGACTTAATGTTCTCAGCTAGTAACTTGTATACCTTAAAGGATTCCCAACTGTTTAAAGCGGGTTTATTATCCACCTCATACAAGTATTCCTCTGCTATATCGTTAGCCTCCTTATCCCAAATTACTAAAGCCTCAGCATATACCTCATCAAAACTTCTTATCTCTACCACCTGTTGGTGACAACACTTACAAATACTTAAATCTTCCATCTCTAATCCTCATTATAAATTAAATAAAGCAACCACCCTTGAAACACGATAGATACCCCCACTAAAATCTCAAACATCATCTTATTCTCCTCTTTTTCTGTCCCCCTCGGGACACTTTTTGTATCCTTAGGCACCTAACCCAAAGAATCCATGTAAATCCACAAACATATCCATGCGAGCATATTTATCCTCTAAGGGACTAAAATCTATAAAGGATATGTTGCACTTACGGTTAATGAAATCGTCCAAGTATTCAAGTATATAGTCGTCTGAGTACATACCTGACTCCTGCATACTGAGGATGGCGTCGGCGATTGAGTCCAGAATGTCCTCTCTCGTGTTTAACCATATGAGTTTATGACTGTCCACGAGTAGCCTCCCGCTTGTGTAGCCTCCAGAAACCCTCAGCACATGCCTCAATCAATCCATAAATCTCATCATAAGGTAGGGCACACACTGCATCCCATGCATACCTTTCAATGTGGGCTTGTAGTTCTGCATCCCCCCACTCGGTATGATCTGTAGGTAAGGGTGTAGTTAAGAAGTTGGCTGATGCCTCCTCCATGTAATCGCTAAAGTTAATCATCTTAATAACTCCTTATGTATGTAGTACCCGTGAAATAGCCATCTTTATCCATATAAAAATAGACTACCTTATTGTCTTTCCTTAGTTGTTCCACTAGGCAATAGTATTTTCTCTTGATTGTGTCCATCTTATTTCTCCTTTGCTCTGTCTATTTGTGTTACTACTTCATCAATCCATACGTCTTTTTCATCGTATCCTTTGTCTAAGTAGTCCATTAATATTTCATCGGCTGTATCTCTGTCTACGAGGTAATCCGTAACTTCAGTTCCACCTACCCATACTGTATATTTCATATTAGTTCTCCTCTAATTGGCATTCACCGTGATAATCTAGATGTGTATACTCATTTTCTAATAACCATTGCTTTACTTCCTTTGGTAATTCATAAACACCATCATAATCATCTAAATTATCACCATCAAACCATAATCCACCTGCACTATCCTCACCTAGTGTGTTATGTTCAAAAGTACCTCTATCTTGTCCCCATAATCTAATAGTATAATTCTTTGTGTTAAAATCTTGCATCTTAATCCTCCTCATCTATAAAGTGTACTTCAGAGTTAACCCAAGCACCTGCACCTACTGTGCTACGTGAGTCAGCTTCTATTAATGCTAACTTCTCTGCTTCTTCCTCGCTATCAGCATCAACATAAACATATATTGAC
>Ga0233415_10000844_pt1 | contig 13731 bp, 20 predicted proteins | sample Na_anoxic_12_MG_FD_188631 | JGI IMG/M metagenome (GOLD analysis project Ga0233415, IMG submission 188631) | Seawater microbial communities from Saanich Inlet, British Columbia, Canada - Na_anoxic_12_MG | ecosystem: Environmental > Aquatic > Marine > Inlet | place: Canada: British Columbia... | reverse complement strand
AACAAAAACAAAGGCAATATAAGGGTTAACGTAATAAACGGTCCTACTCAAGGCGTCAACAAACAGGAGATGTTACAGGATTTAGCGCTTCTAACGAAGGCTACAATTATAAATGAGGATTTAGGTGACGATATGGATTTAATCCAACCAGAGCATCTAGGAACGTGTTTAAAAGCAGTTACAACTCAAAGCGAGACTATACTTCAGTTTGAAGAATCAGGGCCAATGATTTTAGCTACAATTGATAAACTAAAAAAAGACTTAGCTAAAGCTACGCAAGCTCATGAGATAATTAAGCTTGAAAAAAGATTAGGTATGCTTTCTGCTAGAGTAGCAATCGTAAAAGTAGGTGCTAATTCTGATATTGAATTAAAAGAAAAAACAGATAGAGTGGAAGATGCTATTTGCGCTACAAAAGCTGCTATCAAAGAAGGTATAGTGTCTGGAGGAGGTATTGCGCTGTTAAACGCCGCGACAAGTATAGTATCAAAGTCAGATGGTGAAAAACTGCTTTTAGAAGCAATTAGAGCACCTTTTAAGACAATACTAGAAAACGCTGGTATAACAGATGCTGATTTACCTAAAGCTAAAGGAAGAGGTCTAAACGTGGTTACAGGAAAAATGGTAAATATGATTAAGTCAGGTATTATTGACCCTTTGCTAGTTACCAAAAGCGCTCTTCAAAACGCAGCTTCAGTAGCGACGACTATATTATCAACCGATTGTGTAATCAATAATTTAAGAATTGATGAAAGCGATAGGTAGAAACTTAATAATAGAAAAAATAAAAGAAGGAACCACCGAAACAAAAGGTGGTTTACTTCTTGCAGAAAAACAACGCGAAGATATACGTTACAATGAAGCTAATGTATTGTCGGTTGGTGAACAAGTTGAAGGATTAAAAGAAGGTGATAAAATCTTTTTTGATCGACACGCTGGTCATAAAATAGAAATAGATAAAAAAACATATCACGTTATTAAAGCGCAAGATGTAGTTGTTGTTTTATGAAAAGGCTAGACGCAGATGATATAAAAAATATGAATCTGTTTAAACATTATCGTATAATACGTAAATGGGCTTGCAGGAACAACGACCTTAACGATGCTGATCTAGAGTTATTGATATACTTAGATTGCATGGATATGTTTACAAAAAAAGATTTCGAAGCTGGTAGTTATTCCTATAGTTGGGATAACCGCCGCTGGAATCGTTTGTTGAAAGAAGGTTGGATAGTTGTTTGGAGAAAAAGAAACAGAACAACTCAGAAGTATCATATATACAAAACCTCGTTTAAGTGTAAGCATTTAATCAAGTATATGTATAGAATTATACTAGGTCAAGATGACTTGCCAACTAGTAATCACAGAAATAGTATAATGAAGGGTAAGACGTACACTGATAAAGTTCTTATAACTTCTATTAAAAACGTTAATAAAGATAAAGAAAGATAATTATGGCAAAATGCTCAAAATGTAGCTCACCAGTTTGTAAATGCGGACCATTGCACTACTCACCTTTAAATCAATTTGGTTCACTAGCAGAAGTTATAAAAAGAAGTAATTCAATAGATACCTCAACTGGTGCAAGCCCTGGTGACATAAACTCAGGTTTATTTGGCGCTATGAGATCTGCCGCGGATCCAAATCAACCCCAAACACCAACAGGTGCTACTGGCGGATTAATGCAAGATGCTTCAGCCGGTATGACAGCTGGTGTAGGTGTTCAAGACGATTTTCAATCTACTACTGAAGAAAGACTAACGGCTCTAGAAAGTGGTGGACAAGTTCAAGGCGCACAAACTTTAGAAAGTGGAGCTACTAGTGATTTTATACCTCAAAACCAACAAGAGGTTGTTAGATCAGTTGTAGATGGCAATAAGCCTTCAGATAGAGGTATACAGCGAATGATGTCTAAAAGAAATTTATAAAATAAAACAACATGAAAAATATTAAAAACTTAAAAGTAGATCTATCGGGTCAAGTAGGTGAAAACGCTATTTGGGACGGGCCATTAAGCAAAGAAGGTTTCCCAATGGGTGAAGGATCAAGTTCTGGTATATCTGGTATGGAAGTTTCCAAATACCCATGCAGCTGTGCGCCAGGGACACCTATTACTCAAAAAGCAAAAGCTTATAAGTAATGAGCTTATCAGATATCAAGCTATACGCAGCTAATTTTGGAGCACTGGGAGTGACTACTCTGACTCAAATAGAAACACCTTTGAAGATATTCTTATTAATAATAACCATAGGTTACACGATATCTAAATGGGTTAATCTTAAAAAAGAAGAATAATGGCGTTTATTCAAAACGGATCACCATTTTTAAAAGTAAGTAAAGATGATATGCCTTGCAATAAGCCAAAGGCTCAGTCTAGCGGAGGTAAATCTCACGTTGTAAAAGCTTGTAAAGATGGTAAAGAAAAAATAATTAGGTTTGGTCAAGCTGGCGTTAGTGGCGCTGGTAGCAAGCAAGACGCTAAGTCTAAGGCTAGAAGAAAAAGCTTTAAAGCAAGACACGCTAAAAATATAGCTAAAGGAGTTATGTCAGCTGCTTATTGGGCTAATAAAGTAAAATGGTAATATAAAAATAAAAACATGAGCATAATTAAAAATAATACAAGTTCTCCTTTCAAAATGAAGTACTCTTCGCCAATTAACGCAACTGCTACGCAAGTTAGCTATGAGTTCCCAAGTACAGAAGCTACTTACGGGAGTAATGAAGGAGTAGTAGCTGCTATATCTGGTATAGGTAAAATAGCAGGTCAAGCTATAAAAGCTGAAAAAGCAAGTAAAGACCTCGCGGAAGCAGAAGGTCTTAAAGCTGATATTAATAAAACAAAAAAAGCTTCTGACACTGAAAGTAAGGTTGGAAAAATTAATTTAGAATCTACACTTGAAAAAGATGTTATGTCTGGACTTGCTACTCAGCAAGAAGATTTTGGCTTATCACTTTTACCAAAATTAGGTAAATTAGGAAAAAGATAAAAATGGCTTTTAAACTAAATAACCCACCTTTCCACATGGACAACACTCCAATATATCGAGTAGATATGGAAGGTGGTGTTATGGGAAAAGCTAATAATAATGGTTCTATAACCATAAATAAAGATTTACATCCAGATCAAGTAGAAGATGTAGTTGCCCACGAAAAGGTTCATTTAATGCAAATGGGTTGCGTTAAAGATGGGGGTAAGTATAGAGACGATCTAGACTATGACGATGATTATGTATACTGGAAAGGTAAAAAATATTCACGAGCACAAATGAAAGAAGGTGCTAAAAACCTGCCTTGGGAAGCCGAGGCTTATAGAAGATCATAGATAAATAAAAACATAAAAAAAAATGAGTTCACCATTTCAAAAAAAATTTAGCGCTAAGTCGCCAATAGGCAAAACGCCTTTAACAAAAAAATCTCCTTGTTATCAAACAGATTTAAAAGAAGGAGATTACAAGGTTACTAAATCTACAACTGGGCTTGGTGGAGAAAATATAGCTACAGAAAGACAAGCTATAATCGCTGGAACACCTGGCAAAACATATGAAGAAGCAGGTGTAGATCCAGCTAAGGCTCAAGCTTATTGGGATGCTAATCCTGAGAAATACGAAGAATATAAAGCTGGTCAAGAAGATAGAACTGTAACTCAAACTAGAACTGTAGATGTAAAGCAACCTAAGCTTAGAAAAAACATATTTAAAGGTTATAGAGGTAATATTCCCGACGAAATAAAACAAGCAGATTCTCTTAGCTATGCAGACCAAGTAGGTATAGCTAAAAGCTTAAAAATGCCTCCAGGTGTTTTTGTAAAACAATATGAGAAAGTTACTGGGCGCACACTTAACAAAAACCCAAAAACAAAAATAACTAGAAGCTCTGGCTCTCAAGACATAGGTGATTGGACAACTGTTGATTAATAAAAAATAGCTAATATATGTGATAATAATATTATAACAATTAAATTTAATATTATGAAAAAATTACTTATTACATTAGCTTTATTTTTTACAATACTAACTTCTAAAGCTCAAGAAGCATTTGAAGGTGTTTGGTCAATGGAAGAATCTACATATAAGACAGTGATTTTAGCTAGTAAATATGCTGTGGTTAAAATTATTAATTATAGCTTTACGTCAGATAATACACTAAAAGAGATTATATTAACTCAAACAGATACTACAATGACTACTTCAATATATAACCCAAGAAATGGCTATACTATTGGAATGTCTTATACTGTTATAGATAAAGATACTTTACAATGTGTTTTTACAGGAGATGAAAATAGCACAGTTTTACTGAAAAGAGAATAAATTTAAACAAATAAAAAACAAAAATGAAACCATTTACAAACAAACATTCAATTGCGGCTGGATCACCACTACATTTAGGAGGATCTAAAAAAGATAAAAAAAGTGGCGGAGACGGCGACACGGCATTTAGTGATTCTAAAAAAGACGGAAACGCTGTTAGTAGAGGTTTAGACAAAGCAAGAAATTTTGTAGACTCTCAACCAAAAAATTCACCTCGCTCAAATAATCAAATGTTTGATTACGACAATGATGGCGATACGGTATTTAACGACTCTAACAACGATGGAACTATGCTTTCAAGAAGTCTAATAGCTGCTAGAAATTATTTAGACCCTAGCGCTAAACAAGCTCTTGGAAATAAAAATAGCAAAAAACAGCTTTTCGATCTTTAAATGAAAAAAATAATTCAATGGCTGTCAGGTGGCGTTATCAAGGAGATTGGTAACGTCATCGACAAGCTTACTACGACCGAAGAAGAAAGGTTAGAAGTAAAGAAACAAATACAGCAGATATTAGAAGATGCAGATACTAAAGCTCAATTAGAGGTTAGTAAGCGTTGGGAAGCAGATATGAAGTCTGATAGTTTTTTAAGTAAAAACATTAGACCAATGATCTTGATATATCTAACTGTAATCTTTACATCTTTAGCTTTCTTTGATGGTAATATCGGTGAGTTTGGGCTAGCTAAAGAATACATACCAATATTTCAAACACTACTAGTTACGGTTTACGGCGCTTATTTCGTGGGTCGTACTTGGGAAAAAGCAAAGAGTATAAGTAATAATTAATAAGTAAAACAATTAAATTAAATAAAATGAGTAAAAAAATCACAGAAGATCAATTAAAGCAAATCAACGAAAGCCAAGATAAATTAATGGGCTTAGTTAATCAAGTTGGAGTTTTAGAATCTCAAAAACACGGCTTGCTTCATCAAGTTGCAGATGCTAACAAAGAATTAGAAGAGTTTAAAGCTGAGCTAGAAAAAGAGTATGGACCTGTAAATATAGATTTAAAAACAGGTGAATACGAGCCGATTAAATTAGAAAAAGCTTAGCATGTCTTCAGTTGTAAGAAAAATAAGTATTGGTTCTGACTACAAAAACGATGCAATGCATTACTCTGTAGGTCAACAAGTTTATGGAGGTCACGAGATCTCACACATACTTTTTGACGAGTCTGATAACTCTTACAATATTCACATTAAGAAAAACAACGAGATAATGCCATGGAAGAAATTTAACTCTAACATGGCTATATCTGTTGAATATGACTTAGAGTATTGAAAGCAATATATGACTTTATAGTGGAGCCGTTAGGCGAAAAATACAGTAATAAAATAACAATAGCCGGCAAAGAGTTAGTTGTAAATACAAAAATTGAAGATTTTAAATTTGTAAATAGACTAGCTAAAGTAGTAGAAACACCTCAGGCTTTTAATACTGATATTGAAGTTGGTGATATAATTGTCATACACCAAAACGTGTTTAGAGTATTCTATGACATGAAGGGGAGAAAAAAGAAAAGTAGATCCTGGTTTAAAGATGAGTGGCATTTTTGTGCTATAGATCAAATTTACTTATATAATAAAGGTGATAAATGGAGGTCTTTCGGAGACAGATGTTTTGTTTCACCTATAAAAAATACAGAGTCTTTAACGTTAGATAAAGAAAGAAGCCTTGTTGGTATATTAAAATATGACAATAGCTCCTTAAATGCGCTAGGAATTAACTCAGGAGACTTAGTTGGCTATACGCCGAACGGAGAATGGGAGTTTTTGATTGACGGAAAAAGATTATACTGTATGAAATCTAATGATATCGTAATTAAATATGAATACCAAGGAAACGAAGTTGAACATAATCCAAGCTGGGCAAAAAGCAGTAGAGGAGTTGATCAAAGTAGCTAAAGAAGCTATTGTTGATTCGGATGACGATATATCGGCTGACAGATTAAAAAACGCTGCAGCTACAAAAAAGTTAGCTATATTTGATGCTTTTGAAATACTAAATAGAATAGAAGCTGAAGAAAATATGTTAAACGAAAAACCAGTGGAGGTTAAAGAAGAAAAATCTTTTAAAGGCTTTGCAGAAGGGAGATCTAAGTAATGTACGAGCAAACTTTATACAAAGTATTAGAAGACTACATAAAGCCTAAAGTTCTTAAAAGAATGAATAGGTATAAGAAGTGGGAGTACGGTTATAACGAAGAACACGATTTGGTGGTTATAAGTAAAACCGGTGAAATAGGTGAAATTTATGAAATACAAGATTTAAAAATAGCTTTACCAAAAGCTGAAAATATACATACATTTGAAGACAACAGATGGAGTTACACTGAGTACCCAAAGGAGCTTAGTAAAATAAAATCAGTATTTGACTGGGAAGAATATCCTTTGGAATTTAAAGAAAAATGGTATGATTACATTGATGAAGAATTTAATAGAAGAGGACAAGGTTTTTGGTTTTATAATAAAGGGTTGGCTACTTACATTACTGGCACTAACTATATGTACTTGCAATGGAGCAAGATTGACGTTGGGCAACCAGACTTTAGGGAATCAAACAGATTATTCTATATATTCTGGGAAGCTTGTAAAGCAGATAAACGTAGCTACGGAATGTGCTACCTTAAAAACAGACGATCGGGTTTTTCGTTTATGGCTTCAGGAGAAACCGTTAACCAAGCAACGATATCTTCAGATGCTAGATTTGGTATATTGTCCAAATCTGGACCAGATGCAAAGAAGATGTTTACAGACAAAGTTGTACCAATATCAGTCAATTACCCCTTCTTTTTCAAGCCAATACAGGACGGAATGGATCGACCGAAGACAGAGCTCGCTTATAGAGTTCCCGCGTCAAAGTTTACGAGACGCAAGCTCGATTCAAACGAGAAGCTACAAGAGATCACAGGGCTCGACACAACGATCGACTGGAAAAACACGGGGGACAACTCGTATGACGGTGAGAAATTAAAACTACTAGTACACGATGAAAGTGGAAAGTGGGAGAGACCAACTAATATATTAAATAACTGGAGGGTTACAAGAACTTGTTTAAGACTAGGTTCAAGAATTATAGGCAAGTGTATGATGGGATCAACGTCAAACGCCTTAGATAAAGGAGGAGATAACTTTAAAAAACTTTACAATGATTCAGACGTTACACAAAGAAACGCCAATGGACAGACTCGCTCAGGACTCTATTCTTTGTTCATACCTATGGAATGGAACTACGAAGGCTACATTGATTCTTATGGCTTTCCTGTATTCAACACACCAGAAAAAGAAGTAGTAGGTCCTTTTGGCGATCCAATTACTCAAGGTGTTATAGAGTATTGGGACAATGAAGTTGAAGGTCTTAAAAATGATCAAGACGGCTTAAATGAATTCTACAGACAGTTTCCGCGTACAACAAAGCACGCGTTTAGAGATGAGTCTAAAGAATCTTTATTTAACCTTTCAAAAATATATGAGCAAATAGATTTCAACGAAGATCTTAAGAACTCAATAAATGTTACGCAAGGAAGCTTTCAATGGCAGAGCGGAGAGAAAGATACAAAAGTTGTATTTGTTCCAAATAAAAATGGAAGATTCAGGGTTTCCTGGGTTCCACCTTTAAATCTACAAAATCGTGTGATAATAAAGGGTGGACTCAAATATCCAGGTAATGAACACTGTGGAGCATTTGGTTGTGATAGTTATGATATATCAGGTACGGTTGACAAAAGAGGATCTAATGGATCTTTACACGGGCTAACTAAGTTTAGCATGGAGGATGTTCCTCCAAATCATTTCTTTTTAGAATATATAGCTAGACCACAAACAGCTGAAATATTTTTTGAAGATGTATTAATGGCTTGCGTATTTTACGGGATGCCAATACTAGCAGAGAATAACAAACCTAGACTATTATACCACTTTAAAAGAAGGGGTTATAGAGGTTTTTCAATAAATAGACCAGACAGAAGTTATAATAAATTATCGGTAACTGAAAGAGAGCTTGGAGGAATACCAAATTCAAGTGAAGATATCAAGCAAGCTCATGCTGCCGCTATAGAATCTTACATAGAAGACTTTGTAGGACTAAAACAAACTGGCTATGGAGATATGTACTTTCAAAGAACACTGGAAGACTGGGCTAAGTTTAATATAAACAACAGAACAAAGCACGATGCTTCTATTAGTTCTGGATTAGCTTTGATGGCGTGTAATAAACATAGATACGCTCCTTCAGCTCCGGTTCAAAGAAAAGTCTACGACTTAGGAATAAAAAGATATGACAACAAAGGATCGATGTCTAAAATAATAAAATAAATGAAGATATACACAAATACCAATAGTGCTTTTCCTAGCCAAGTTGTTAGTGACGAAGAGAAAGCAAGCTGGGATTATGGCTTACAAGTTTCTCAAGCTATTGAAAACGAGTGGTTTGACCAGGGTAGAACTAGCGGTAATAGATATTTGAGTAATTCAAATAACTTTCACCAACTAAGGCTTTATGCTAGAGGAGAGCAATCTACTCAAAAGTATAAAGATGAATTATCTATAAACGGTGATTTGTCTTATCTTAATTTAGACTGGAAACCTGTACCTGTTATATCTAAATTTGTAGATATAGTTGTTAATGGTATGTCTAACAAAACATATGACATAAAAGCGTTCGCTCAAGACCCTGAGTCTATGAAGAAGCGGACTGGTTACGCTGAGGCTGTTCTTAGGGATATGTACTCTAAAGATTTAATTGCAAAAGCTAATGCAGCGACAGGTCAAAACTTTATGAACTCCGGTTTACCTCAAAATGAGTTGCCAGAAACTCAAGAAGAGCTTGATCTACATATGCAGCTTTCTTACAAGCAGTCTATAGAAATAGCTGAAGAAGAGGCTATATCAAACACTTTATCCTTTAATAAGTGGGATTTAACTAGAAGAAGGTTAAATTACGATTTGACGGTTCTAGGCATAGCTGCTGTTAAAACTAACTTTAACACGTCCAACGGTATAACTGTGGATTACGTAGATCCAGCTTATTTGGTATATTCTTATACAGAAGATCCAAACTTCGACGACGTTTACTATGTTGGTGAAGTAAAATCAGTTACAATACCAGAACTTAAAAAGCAGTTTCCACACATAACAGATGAGGAATTACATAGAATACAATCTATGCCTGGAAATCGTCAATATATATCAGGTTGGGGTAATTATGATGAAAACACAGTTCAAGTTATGTATTTTGAGTACAAAACTTATATGGACCAGGTTTTTAAAATTAAAATTGGAAACAATGGTTTAGAAAAAGCTATTGAAAAAACTGATGCTTTTAACCCACCACCTAACGATAACTTTGAAAGAGTTTCTAGGTCTATTGAAGTATTATATACTGGTGCTAAAATAATAGGTACTCAAGAAATGCTAGAGTGGAAATTGTCTGAAAATATGACAAGACCATTCGCTGATACTACTAAGGTAGAAATGAATTATGCTATAACAGCACCTAGAATGTATAAAGGTCGCATAGACTCTATTGTAAGCAAAGTAACTGGATTTGCTGATATGATTCAGTTGACTCATTTAAAACTACAACAGGTGATGTCTAGAATAGTACCTGATGGTGTTTTCTTAGACATGGATGGTTTAGCTGAGGTTGACTTAGGCAATGGAACAAACTACAATCCAGCGGAAGCGTTAAATATGTATTTCCAAACTGGTTCTATAGTAGGTAGATCACTTACACAAGACGGTGAATTAAACAGAGGTAAAGTACCTATTCAAGAGCTTAACTCTTCAAGCGGGCAAGCTAAGATACAAAGTTTGATACAAACGTACCAGTATTACTTACAAATGATACGTGACGTCACGGGTCTTAACGAAGCTAGAGACGGTTCTGCTATGGATAAAAATTCATTAGTAGGACTTCAAAAGATGGCCGCTAATGCATCCAATGTAGCAACTAGACACATATTACAATCTAGTCTGTATCTAACCCTTAAAACCTGTGAAAACATATCTCTTAGGCTTTCTGATGTTTTAAACAATCCGTTAACAGCTAATGCTCTTCAACAAAGTATATCTTCTTTTAATGTAGGTACACTTAAAGAAGTTCAAAACTTAAACCTGCACGATTTTGGTATATTCTTAGAGCTAGAACCTGATGAAGAAGAGAAGCAGCTTTTAGAACAAAATATACAAATAGCGTTACAATCTGGCGGTATTGATCTTGACGATGCTATAGATATTAGACAAGTCAAAAACTTAAAGCTAGCCAATCAAATGCTCAAGCAAAAAAGAGCTACTAAAGCTAAAGAAGATCAAGCTAGGCAAATGGCTAACATACAGGCGCAAGCCGAAGCTAATGCGCAGTCTGCTGAAAAAGCAGCTTTATATGAAGTGCAAAAACAACAAGCTTTGACTCAGGAAAAGGTTAACATAGAGCAGGCTAAGTCTCAATTTGAAATACAAAGACTACAGACAGAAGCTAGCATTAAAAAAGAGTTAATGGCAGAAGAGTTTAATTATCAAATGCAACTAGCTCAAGCTACTATACGAAGAGAAGCTGAAAGAGAAAAAGAAATAGAAGATAGAAAAGACAATAGAACTAGAATACAAGCTACTCAACAGTCTGAGTTAATAGATCAAAGAAAAAATGATTTACTACCTAAAAACTTTGAGTCAAGCAATGATAGTTTAGGAGGGTTTGACTTAGAGCAGTTTGCACCTAGATAAAAAGTAAACACAATTATTTAATTATATTATATTATGTCAGAAGTAAAACAAGAAGAACCTGTTAAGCAGGAAGGTGAGTTTAAAATTAAAAAGAAAACTCCAAAAAAACTAACACCACAAATTAATGAGCCTATAAAGGTAAACATTAAAGAGCCTTTAATTGAAACTGAGCCAGAGGTTACAAAAGTAGTAATACCCAGTGAAGAACCAATTAAGGAAGAAGCTAAAGAAGTTTCCACCCCAGAGCCTATAGCTGTTGAAGATTTTCAGCAAATACAAGAGGTGACTGAAGAGGAAAAGAAAGAAGTAAAACAAGTGGTAACAGAAGCTAAAGAAGCTTTGAGAGATGAAAAAGTACTAGGAAAGCCTCTACCTGAAAACGTAGAAAAACTAGTTTCCTTCATGGAAGACACAGGCGGAACAGTTGAAGATTACGTTAGATTAAACGCTGATTATTCAAATGTATCTGACGAGGTGTTACTTAAAGAATATTATTCAAAAACAAAACCTTATTTAGAAAGTGATGACGTAAATCTCTTATTAGAAGACTACAGTTATGACGAAGAACTAGATGAGGATATAGATATACGCAAAAAGAAGCTTGCGTTAAAGGAAGAGGTTGCTAAAGCTAAAAACTTTTTAGAGGAAACAAAGAGTAAATACTACGACGAGATCAAGTTGAGACCGGGCGTAACTCAAGACCAACAAAAAGCTATGGACTTTTTTAATCGCTACCAAGAAGACCAGAACATAGCGGTACAGAAACAGAATGAATTTAAGTCTAAAACTAAAGAATTATTCAGTGACGATTTCAAAGGTTTTGATTTCGAAGTTGGAGATAAAAAATTTAGATACGGGCTACAAAACAAGGATGCTGTTGCTGAGAAACAATCTGATATTAACAATTTCATCGGGAAGTTCCTAGATGACAAAGGTAATATTAAAGATCACAAGAGTTATCACAAAGCTCTATATGCTGCTATGAATACTGATAAACTAGCTAATCATTTTTACGAACAAGGTAAAGCTGATGCCGTAAGAGATGTTGTTAACAGCTCAAAAAACCCTAGTACAAGCCCAAGGCCTACTAGTGACGGTAATGTTTTTGTAAATGGTTTTAAAGTCAAGGCTATTAGTGGTATGGATTCTTCAAAGCTTAAAATTAAAACAAAAAAATTTAACTAAAAAAACTAAAAATTATGGCATTAAATAATGCATTTGGTAGTATAATCCCTTCTCAAACACAGCAGGTATTAAACACAAACTACCTAACGTTTAACGACGCCGCTGGAGGCGGAACTTTCGCACAACAGTATTTACCTGAAATCTACGAACAAGAAGTAGAGCGTTACGGAAACAGAACTTTATCTGGATTCTTACGTATGGTAGGTGCTGAATTACCAATGACTTCAGATCAAGTAATTTGGTCAGAACAAAATAGATTACACATTGCATACAATAGCTGTACATTTGTAGACGCTGGAGCTAATGAAGCTTCAACAATTACTTTAGGTGGTGGAGCTACTGCTTTGAATGTTATATCTATAAATGACACCGTTGTTGTTTTAGATCCTGCTGGACTAGAATCAAAAGGTATTGTTACAGGTGTATCTGGAACAGGTGCTGCAGCTGGAACTATTACAGTTCAGCCTTTCGGAACTACTTCTCTTACAACTGATGGATTTGCAGCTACTGGATTAAAAGTATTTGTATACGGTTCTGCTTATAGTAAAGGAACTAGCATTGGCGCTGGTGGTGGAAATTCTGCTGACAGAGTTAGTGTAGAGCCTGTACTTACTCAGTATGCAAACTCTCCTGTTATTATCAGAGATCAGTACGTAGTATCTGGATCTGACATGGCGCAAATTGGATGGGTTGAAGTAGCAACAGAAGACGGAACATCTGGATACTTATGGTATTTAAAAGCTGAATCTGAAACTCGTTTACGTTTTGAAGATCACTTAGAAATGTCTGTAGTAGAAGGTGAACTAAATGTTAACGCTACCCCACTTGCTAATTATGGAGCTGCTGCTTTACCTGGTACTCAAGGTTTATTTGCTGCTATTGAAGAGCGCGGTAATATTGAAACAGGATTTACAGCTGCTGCTAACGGTTTAGCTGAATTTGACGCTATTTTGAAAAACCTAGATACTCAAGGAGCTATTGAAGAAAACATGCTTTTCTTAAATCGCTCAACTTCTTTAGGTTTTGACGATATGCTAGCTGGATTAAACGGTGGAAACGCTGGAGCTGGATCTGCTTATGGTTTATTTGAAAACTCTGAAGATATGGCGCTTAACTTAGGCTTTTCTGGTTTCCGTAGAGGATCTTACGATTTCTACAAAACTGACTGGAAATACTTAAACGATGCATCTACTCGTGGAGGTATTGACGGTGTAAGCTCTATTGAAGGAGTATTAGTACCTGCTGGAACTTCTACAGTTTACGATCAAGTTTTAGGAACTAACATTCGCCGACCATTCTTACACGTACGATACAGAGCTTCACAATCTGATGATCGTCGTATGAAGTCTTGGTTAACTGGTTCTGCTGGAGGAGCTTACACATCAACTTTAGATGCTATGGAAGTAAACTTCCTATCTGAAAGATGTTTAGTAACTCAAGCTGCTAACAACTTCGTTCTTTTCAAAGGAGCATAGTAATTTATCAATAATAATCCCTGCCTTCGGGCGGGGG
>Ga0233415_10000843_pt1 | contig 13741 bp, 14 predicted proteins | sample Na_anoxic_12_MG_FD_188631 | JGI IMG/M metagenome (GOLD analysis project Ga0233415, IMG submission 188631) | Seawater microbial communities from Saanich Inlet, British Columbia, Canada - Na_anoxic_12_MG | ecosystem: Environmental > Aquatic > Marine > Inlet | place: Canada: British Columbia... | reverse complement strand
GATCGCCCAGATGACGTACGTTCCGACGAGACCGGCAGCCGCGCCGCTCGCCATGCTGGCCGTGATGTATTCGTTGTTGACCCACTTCGTGTACGCCTTGCCGTTCGTTCCGCGGTCTGCGACGTCGAGGAGGCGGTGCGTGTTCTCGCCGGCGGTGCCCGTCTTGATCGATGGACCGTCCATCAGCGTGTCGTAGCTGGTCGACGCGCCCGAGCCGGCGCCAACGTCGATCGTGCAAGCCGCCGTGCTGCCGGTCGTCACGTCGACCCACACATCGAAGAGGCCGAGGGTGACCCCGCTTGTGTTCTGGACGGACATGATCCCGCCAGCGGCGTCAGACGCGACGAGCGCGCCGCGGAACATCGCCCCGACCTGTCGGTGCAGGTTGTCGAAGTCGACGCCGTTGGTCCATGTCGCGTTCGCGTCGGCGATCTTGAGGGCGCCGGTCGACGAGCGGTCGAGCGTGTCGGCGTCGACGAGCGCCGCCATGGTGGATTTGTTCGAGATCGACTGACTCACGACCTCGCCGGTCGGATTGTCGATGGCGAGCTTGTCGCCGATTCGTGAAGTGCTCATTTCTCGTCTCCGCTGCCCTTGCCGTCCGTTCCGAGGGACTCGAAGGCGTTGATGTGAAGTGTACGGACCTTGGCTGTAACCCTGTCCAAGTCCAACGTCACGCGCCGAACCTGCCCGACCGTGTCCGAGTAGCCGTCAACGTCGTATGAGACGAGGTCTCCGAGTTGGACGCGGAAGCCACGGGCGCCAAGCGTGGACTCGATCACCCGCTGCCGCTGCGTCATGTGGTCGGCGGCGAACCGGGCGGACTCCTTGAACCCTGCCGAGTCCGCGGGCCCCTGGTTTAGCCAATACTTAAACTGGATCCGCTTCTCGCGGATGCCGGCGAACCCCGCCGACTCCTCCACGCCGTCGATGAACAGGGTGGAGAATCGATCCCGCGGATCGATCAGACCCTCGTCCCCGAACGTGGGCTCTATAAAGAAGTCGGGGGAAGTCACGGCAACGCGGGTCGCGTAGTCGCCCCATGGATCGTCAAGCTCAGCGATGGGGCGGGGCTTCTGGCGCCGGGTGAGATCCTCTTCGGTCAACTTCCAGACTGCCGGCTCCCCGAGTCGAGGGCCACGCCATATCGGGTAGATCATCATCACCTCCACGACAGGATCGAACCGCAGACACAGATCGGCCTGAAGCGTCGCCATCAACTCCGCGAGGACTTCGCGGAACGTAGGCGGTTCGTCCACGATCTCAAGCGGGACCGCGCACGTCCGCCGGGTGAACCCGACCGAGGACGATGGCTCTGTGGACGTGAACGCGGAGATCGCGCCAGTGCCGAACACGGAGCCGAGCCCGAGGAAGTCGGGATCCGTCATCAGGTCGAACAGGACGTGCTCGTACCGTTCGCGGACTGCGCCGGGCGCATGGGCAAAGGGCGGCGTCGCTGCCGTGTCCGGGCTGCCCGTGCCGCAGAAATTGTACCAGTTGCCCAGCTCTGGATCCCAGAGGGCGTGGGACGTTGGCTCAAGCGCGGCGTTGTAGCCAGACACCTTAACCATGATTTTGTCTCTGAACCCGGTGCCAAGCGACGGGTCCTGTCCCCACCACAACGGGCGTACTGCTGACAGCCCGGTCGCGTACTGGAACACCACGACCGTTCCCATAAGCCCCCGGTCCGGGTGCGTCTGGTGGGCCGTGCGGAGCGTCTGCCCGCCCCATGTCACGTCATCGGACTGGTCGTATACGGTCCCGTCTCGAATCCAGGCCACCTGAGTTACGAACCCGTGGAGCTTCCCAGAGACCAGCGCGAACGTCTTTTCTACGATCGTCCCGAACGGTACGGCTTCCATCCAGATCCCGTCCGTGGTCGTGCCGAAGACGTGGCATCGATACTTGCCGCGATGGTCCGGGTTGAGCGCGAAGTCTGCGGGCGAGAGTTTGTTAGACGTCCATAGCAGCGAGTTGGACAGGGTCCTATCCCACTCGTCGGGAACTGCATCTGGGATCCTCGTCGCCGGCCAGCGTCGATCGAGTTCGTAGGGGGCCAGCCTCGCGCCGATGCGAAACGACCCGTCGTCTCGCCCGGTGGGGTTGCGATCTACCTTGCCGTCTCCCGCGTGCTGTGCATCCTTCGATGCGATGTCGTAGTGCCAGAGCGTCGCGCGCCCGTTGACCCATGACCCGTTCTTGGCGTCCGCCCGTAGGTCGGCAGAGTCGTCCCCGCCCGCTGCGACCCTGAAGCCGACCGAGGAGACGCGGGTAACGCTGCTGCTGAGCCCGCCCAGATCGTAGTCAACCGACGCGCCGGATAGCCGTGGCTCCCACTGCACCATCACGCCCGTCGTCGGGTGCTTCGCCACGAGGCCGCGGCCGACGCGAGACGATGGGCCGCACCACCGCGCCAGCTTCGTTGAGCCGTCGATCCGGTACTCGATCTCAACGAGGTACGCGAGATTGAGCGAGGCTGACGCGAAGTCGATCACGGGAGCTGCTCAAGCGACAACGACGACGACCGATAGGCGTCCTGCTGTCCGGTCGCGTCGCCGCCGCTCGTCGACTGCACGACGCTCCAAAGCGCGGTCCCGGCGTCGACCGCCGAGAGCTTCGCAGCGGCGCCGTTCGCCTTGACAGCGTCGAGGTCTTCGACCCAGAGCAGGCCCGTCCGGCGCCCATGGTTGATCACGGCGGCGACGACCTCTTGCCAAGACGCAGTCTCCCAATCGGAAAACGTCAGGTTAGCGCGCCAGCGCTGGAGGCCGGGCGCCGGGTAGTAGTTCTCGACGTTCCGCGGCTGCCCGCCGTTGAAGGGCTGGTGCCCTCGAAGCGGGTCGATCGTGCGAGCGTTCGTCGTGTCCCAGGTCACAGAGAACGCCTTGCAGATCCCGACTCGGTGATCTGCCGACTCGTCGAAGTGACGCCACGAGACGAACGCCCAGCGACGCGACGGCGCCGTGTCCGGGTCGTTGAAGCCGATCTGGATCAGGTTCGATTCTTGCGTCGCAGACCGGGTCGAGAGGGCGATCGTGGTCGAGGCTGCATCGACCCATGCGTCGCGAGCAAACCCGCGCAGGTTCGTGTCGACGTACGCGACGACGTCGTCGAAGTCGACCGTCGCGCCGTCGTCGCCGCCCTCGGCGTACCAGAGTAAAGCGTTCAGCTCGGTCGCGGTCCCGAGGTCGAATACGAACGACGTGCCCGTCGAGTACCGCTTCTTGTCGGCGGTATGGCTCGTCGACGACGACGAGTCGGCGACCGTGTTGAACCCGAGCTCCTGCCCGATGTTGTTGTCGGTGCCGCTCGTGCCGTGACTGCCCGTGTCCCACAAGATCGTAAACGCGCTCGACGCGCCGATGTTGAAAACGCCGTTGAGCCACGTCACCGTGTAGGCGAACGTCAGGGACGCAGCAGCGTTCAGGGCGTCTTCGAGGGCGGCCCCGATCTGGTCCGGTCCCTGCGTCCACTGCTGCGACGGAACAGCCGTCAGGACCGCTCCAAAGCCTTCGTTGATGTCGATCCATTTGTTCGACGAGCCCGTCTCGAACGTGCCCGTCGTCAGCGTGCCCTCGATCTGTTTCGCCTGGAGCCCTGGCGAGTCAAGGGACGCATTGGCGCCGGGGAGGTCTGCGGTGAAGCCGGACCCCGCGGCGAGGTTGCCGTCGAAAAGATCCTTGAGGAAGAAAGCGGTCTGAGCCACGGCTACACCCTCGCCCGTTGCCGGAAGTCGTCGCCGCGTTCGATGCGGTCGAGCATCGTGTTCTCTACGGACGTCGCCACGATCGAGCCGTCAAGCACTACATGGGTCGTGATCTGGTTCGATGCCGTTCCGCTGTTCGCCTCCATGCCGCGCCGCATCATGGCGAACATCGCCGAGATATCCCGAGTGCCTCGCGGGTCGACGACCATCTCGTCGTTACGGATCACGGCGCTGCGGTGCGTGTCTCGGAGCGAGCCGAACGGCATCAGGCCGGCGTCGCCGAAGGACGGTTGTTCTGCGGCGATCACTGCGATCTGAGCGATCCCGAGACCGCCGGCGACCGCAGCCTGGATCGCACCGACGATGAAGTTCGGAGCGGTCGCGATCGCGTTCGTCACCGCCAACGCGGCGTTGATGGTCGCCTGCCCGACGGCGAACGCCTTGCGGACTTCAAACGCCTTCTTTGCGGCCGAGACGTTCGCGCCCTTTTCCTTCTTATACAGCTTGTCGGCGACGTCGACGCCGACTGCGAGCAGATCGCCGACGGCGCTGACAGATGCCTCCATGATCGAGACACGGTCGGCCGCGCGCTTCTCGTCGAGCCGGGTCATCTCGGCGGCGTGCTCCAGCTCTTCAGACCGAAGCAGGCGGAGCAGCTCAGCCTCTTCTTTCGCGGCCCCGATCGCCTCAGCCTTCCTGAATGCCGCTTCGTCCATCAGGGCGATCTGAACGGAGACGAGGCGGATCCGCTCGGCCTCGGCGGCGTTGATTTCCTTCGCTGCGAGTCGTCGCCGAATGTCCTCCTCGGCGAACATCTGATTCAGCTCGATCTGCGTCTCGACGTCGACCGCGGCGAGGCGAACCCGGCGCTCCATGCTGCGGATCTGGTTGTCGATCATCGCCGCGCGCTTCGCCTCTGCCTTCGCCGCCTTGTCCTCGGGCGACTCGCCGCCAGCGGAGCCGCCGCCCATGCGCCCCAACGCATTTGAGACCTCGGCGCGGCGGTCCTTCTTCGGCACGAAGAATCGAGCGACGTCCAGATCCGGCGGCGGTGCGACACGCTGAGCCTTGCCCTCTTCTTCGAGCGCCCCCATCGCCTTCTCGGCGAGCCAGAGGTTCGATGCGTAGGTCGCCCAAAGCGGATTCAGCTTCTCCATAACGGTCTTCGTGTTGTCGAGCGCGCCGACGAGTCCGCCGTCGCCCTCCTTCTGAAGCTGATCGAAGAACGACGACGCACCGACCGCCATGTTCGTGAACCGGTCGACCATCTCATCGGCGGCGGGGATCAGCTCTTCGCCGATCTCATTCCGCACGCCCTGCATGGCGACGCTCAGGTCGAGCAAGGCGTCTTGATAGTCCTCGGACGCCGTGAGCAGCTCGCCGGACATGCGCCCGCGGAGCGAGTCTAGGCGCGCCTCCATGGCGTCGACCCCGTCGCTGCCCGCCATCATGAGGTTTCCCAGCTCGGCGCCGCCCCGCCCGAGCAGGAGCATCCGAAGCCCTGTCCCTTCGGCCGACTCGCCGAGGTCGCGCGAGACGTTCGACAGATCCTTAAACACGTCCTCGACGTTGCGGAGCGAGCCGTCGGCGTTCTTGACCTTGATCCCGATCGCCTCGAACGTGTCCGCCATTCGCGTGTTACCCGAGATCGAGTCGACCATGTTCCGGCTCAGGCGCTTCAGCCCGTTGTTGAGCGACGTCGAGTCGACGCCCGCACGACCGGCGGCGAACGAGAGCGTTTGAAGCGACTCGGCCGACGTCCCGACGTTGCGCGCCATCTTCGCTGTCTGGTCTGCGAGCCTCGACGTCGCGCCGACCGAGTCTCGAAGCAAGTCCGTCACGGGCCGCAAGACCTGCAAGATCTTGCCGTAGACCTGACGCGCGATCTGGATCTTAGAACTGAGTTCGGTCCAACTGCCGACCGACCGCTTATTGGACGCGACCGTATCGGTCCCGACCTTCTTGACCGCCTTGCCGACCTTCTTCAGCTCGCGCACGGCGGGCGACCCGTCGGCGCCGATCGAGATGTTGATTCCGGTCGCCATCAGCTCAGCCCTTCCGAACTTCTTCGGCGTGCGCCATCTTGATCACTTCCTGCTCGTCGTCGAGGATCCGCAGCGCGTCGGCGAGTCGCGCAGGCTGTTCGGACAGCGCGCCGGGGACGAGCAACGGACGCCCGAGAGCGCGCCACGAGTTCCAGGCCGAGAGCGCCTCCCAGATCCATCCGTCGCAGTCGCGGACCGGACAGCCCGAGAAGCGACGATCGGACGGCGAGAGGGCGGCTGAGGCCGCCTCCCAGGGGAATCGGATGGGCGTCTTCCAACGCCGTCGACCGCGCAGCTCCGGATCGCGATGGGTCGCCGGATACGGGTCGCCATCGACGCAGCGAGTCCCGCCGCACGCGCCATGCCACTTGCACCCGTTCCAGTTCGACTTCGACCATGCCCGTCTCGTCTCCTCGCTGGGCGGCACATGCGCAGCGTAGTGAAGTGCCGCCCTTAGCTTTTTTCCTCGTCAGGGCCGATCGTCGCCGTATCCATCAAAGCATCGCCGAGATCGAGCAACGCCTGCCCTCGGTCGTGCTCGCCGCCCGAGAGTTCGAGCGCGTCGAGGACCGCTTTGACCGTCGCCGACTCGCCGTCGATCGTCACGCCCTCGAATCCGAGGACGAGGTCGTCGAGCATCGCCCGCATGACCTTGACCCGCTCCGAACGGATCCGCGCCGACAGGCTGACGACCGCATCGGCGAACGCTTCGGCGGCGTCGGCGAAGACCTCGGCAGCTTCGGAGTCGGACGGGTCGTCAGGCGGTGTCGGCTGCGGAGGCATCGAACGCACCGCCGTAGCGGTGACGCGCTCGATCTGCGACCGCCAGCCGACCGGCACGTCTCGATGCAAGACGGTCGCGGTATCGGCGGCGGCGTTCGTGATCTCGGTTCTCCGACTTCCGTATGTGTTGAGTTCAAATCCCATGAGTGGCGCTCCGGGGTTCGGGGTGGAGCCGGCGTCAGCCGACCATGATGTAGACGTCGTCCTCGCCCGTGTTCTCGTGCGCGGGGCCGCTCAAGTCGTAGGTCATCTCTTCGTCACGCGACCGCGCGAACGACGGGTTCTCGAACACGATCTTCGGGCACTCCCAGGCGATGATCGAGCCGGCGGTCGTGCCGGCCTGAAGCAAGGCGGGAACCTCTGTTCGGTTGACGGCTTCCAGGGCGCGAACGCCCATGGTGCTGTATTCGCTCGCGCCGGCCGCCTGGAACGTCACTTCGCGGCGGTTGAGCGTGTAGTGGTCGATCGCGTACGCCTGCCCGTGGCTCGTCTCGGTGAACCGCACGCCGAGGTCGCACTGCAACGACGCCGAGCCGTGCTGAAGGCTGACGGTGTTGACGACGAGGTCGCCCGTCGTTCGTGAGATCGGGCTCGCTGTGACGTACGTCGCGGTCGGCTCCCACGGGTAGATTTCGTCGTTGTCCGAGTGCGACGCTGCGGCGCCGCCGCCCTGGTAGACGCCGCGCGCCGAGACGGTGAGATCGTTCCCCGAGACGCCGATGACTTCGACGACCTCGGAGTTAATCTGCATGTAGACCGGCGCGGTCGCCGAGACGTCCGACGGGACGCAGAGCCCCGAGTCGACCGTGATCGTAGTGACCGACGCATTGATCGCGCCGTTGATCAGGGTCGAGTGGATCACGTCGGCCCGGTACGCCTGCCCCTCGACGCTCAGTCGCAGTTCGTCGCCGCCGGCAGCGGTCAGCGAAACCGACGTGACGACGGCTCCGGTGATCCGGTCGCACCGTCGGTTGTCGAACGCCCAGAGCGTGAGGGCGGCCTGCGCGTCCGCTCGGCTGTCGTCGGGGTTGTAGACGATGGCGGGCGAGACGGTCGCACCGTTTGCCGGGGCGGCGCTGAGCGCGGGCGTCACGACCATCGACGCGCCGGCGTTGACCGTCGTGATCCGCCGGATCTGGTTCTCGACAACGAGCGCATCGCCCGCCACCCAGGACGTCGTCGACGCGACGTCGATCGTGGTCGTCGTGCTCGCGCCGGTGTCAACCGTCGTCGAGCTTCCTGCTGTCGCGCTGGCGACCCAGCCGCCGGTCGTGAGCAGGTTCGCCCAATCGGGCGCCGTGCCTCCCGCGCCGCCGCCCGTGGCGTACAGCTCGATCGACCACGAGACGGTCTTGTGCTGGTTGATCTGCCCGAGCCGGCCTGCGGTCCCGTGCGCGTCCTGACGCGCGCCGATGGGCGCCTTGCTGTCGACGTTGAACGACACGACCCGGAAGGCGTCAGCGGCGACGGGGACGTCGGCGGCGATCGTCTTGAGGGCGGTTTGCGCGGCGGCGTAGACGGTTGTGCGCCAGCCGACGGAGTATGCGGAATCAGGCACGATAGGGCTCCGAAGTAACGACCGTGAGGTCTGTGATCAATGCGAGGGCCGGCGACCCGGAATCTCCTGCGACGGCAACGGACGAGCCGGTGACGGTCGAGCGGCGGATCTTGCCTTGCGCCCGCCCCGTTCCGCCATTGTTCAATCCCTTCCCCTGCGTCGAACCTGTCGACGAGTCGCGATAGAGGACCGTGCAGAGCGTCAGATCGTACAGCGCGACGGCATACGCGGCGGCCTGCGCTTCGTCACGGGCTGACGACGGCGCAACGACGGCGATGGGAACGTAGGTTACGAGCCGGATTTGATGCTCGAACCCTCGACCGCTTGACGGGTCGTACTCGCCGCCGTGTCCGACCCATTCGATCGACATGTGCGGGAACGACGACGCATGAGGGCCGGGCGAGATCCAGTCGTGAAACTCCTTGATGGACGGCAGCGTAACGGGCGTTCCGTCGGTGCCGTCGCCGTCGACGATCGAGAGCGCCGTGCGCGTCGTCGTCAGCTCGCCGTTGAGCGTCGTAGCAGGCGAACCCGTGCCGCCGTGAGTCCCGTCTTCGAGGAACTCGCGCACAGCTTCGACGACGGAGGGGCCGGCGTAGAAGGTCACTTTGTCTTCCGGCGCTTGATGGTCTCGATGCGCGCGCTCGAACGGTCGGCGGCGGTCGTGCCTGTCAGGGCCCGCTCGTCGGCTCCGAGGGCGGTGCGGCGTGCTGCGACGACGTGCGCCTGCCGAAGCTGCGACAGGGCGGTGCCGAGCGTCATGGTGCCGCCGGCGCTGCCTTTGTTGATCGTCGGGTTCCAGCGATACACAGGGCGCTTCGGCAGCCGTCGAGCAGGCACGCCCGAGTTGTGTCCGCGGGCGTAGTCGATCAGCTTGACGCCTTCCGGCGTCGTAAACGACGGGTCGATCCCGAACGTCGCGGACTTCTTGCCGATCTTCGACTTGTACCCGTCCCGCCGGTCGACGACCGCAGCGCGCAGCCGACCGTTGAAGACAAGGATCGGACGCCCGGGTTGCTGCTCTTCTTTCCACTCGCGGTACCAGTCGACGAGCGGCTTCCAGCGGGGTCCCGTCGCCGCGCCCTCGGTGTCGAAGTGCCGGCGCCCGTGGTTCGCGATCAGCTCTTCGGCGTCGGCGAAAAACGGCCCGTTGTCTTCGATCAGCTCGGCCCACGCTTCGACCTTCGACGCGAGACGCGCTGCGGGCGGGTCCATGCTGATCGAGATCCCGCCGCCCGTTTCGATGCGACCGGCAAAGCGGCTTTTGAGGTCAGCCATGATGAGACCCCCCCGGCCCTGGTCGGACCGGAGCGCCTTGGCCCGAGAGCACGACCGAGAGAGACTCAGTCATCGTCTGACCATTCAAACACCGCCTCGGCGGCGTAGGGCAGATCACCCGTCCCGGGCGTCTGGTCGATCGTCGTGTCGCGGTCGTCGGCGAAATGTGAACCCGTCCAGCCGGACGAGGCGGTAGCCGCCGTGCCACCCGCGCTCAGGTAGAAGCCTCGACGGCGCTTCAGATCCATCAAGATCGACTCGCCCCGAGAGCGCATGCGGTCGGCGTTCTTGATCGCCTGCTCGCCGAGCGTCTCCTTCGCCAGCATGACGCCGGCCGACGTCAGCAGCGCCTCGGCCTGATCCACGCGACCTTCTAGAACCGAGGACGCTGTGATCGTCGCCGGGTCCATCTCGGCGGCGACCATCGCACTGCGGACTTCGTCGTAGCAGTCGTTCCAGATCGCGGTGGCGTTCGTCGACGTCGGTTTCGTCGACGCCGTCGGCGCCTGGACGCCAGCGGCGTATCGAAGGGCTAGAGCGAGGCTCGCATTGAACGCCATCGCTCTAGTCCTCCTTCGGCGTCTTCGCCTTCTTCGGCTTCGCCTTGCCCTTCGCCTTGCCGAGCGGGTCGGCGACGCGACGAGCGAGCAGCTTCAACGCCGAGCGATCCTCGGTGTCAACGACATCGCCGGCAGCGCCGAGCGTGCAGGCGACGCGCAGGCGGATCTTCACGTCCGCTTCTTTCGCCGTGTACGGCGCTTTGCAGGCTTCGACGGTGCGGGCGCCGGGGCGGGAGGCTCCGACGGCAGAGCGGGCGGCTCAGGCGCGCGAGACGCGACGCATGAACCGTCAGCGATGAGCGCGTCGCTCGGGTCGAACGGCAGCACGTCGCCCGGCCCGTAGACCGTGCCGTTGTGCTGGATCGCTCGACCTTCGGCTACGCGGTACATCATCAAACAGTGGTCAGGCCGACGCCGTCGTTGTGCGTCACGCGCCAGAGCAGAGCGCCCGCGACCTGGGCCGCTTCGAGTACGATGAAGTCGGCAGCGGCGCCGAAAGTCAGCGTGTTGTTGCCCGTCTGGTTCACCGCGCCGGCCGACGTGACGACCCGATCGCCGCCCGCGTAAACGTCGCAGACGAGGATCATCTTCTGGCCGATGAACGTCGGGATCGCGAGCGTGTTCGTCTCGGTGGCAGCGGTCGTGATCGCGATGTGCGCCGAGGTCGTCACGGGGATCGCGACGCCGGTGCCTGGATCGGCGACGTCCTGAACGATGCCGCTCAGATTCACGTTCGCGTCGGGAAACGCCACCGTCCGCGTCGTGCCGGTCGTGATGCCCGAGACGTTGAGCGCGAGCACCTTCGACGTGTCCGACACGTCGAGGACGCCTGCGCCCGACTCGAACACGACGCCGGCCTTGTGTTGGCGAATTGTCTCGTCAATGGAACCAACGGCCATGACGACCTCCTACGAAACGACGGTGGAGTACAGGTAGCCGAGTTCGGTCGTCGGCGCGGTGAACTGCTCGTCCCAGACCATGTCAAGCTGACGCGTGTAGCCGCCGGGGAGGTCGTAGCTGTTGATCCGACCGTCGGTCGAGCCGGACAGCTTGAACCGCTGGAGGCAGCTCTGCGGGGTCATCGCCGAGGGCGACGGTCGCAGCTTGCAGAAGAGGGCGAACTTGCCCCAGATGTACGCCTTCGTGGCGGTCTGTCCCTCGACGGCGGTGTTCCGCACGGCCGAGCCGACGATGTAGTTCGACAGGCCGAGGTATTCGGCGATGGCCGGGTGCGACAGCGGACCGGACGCGCCGCCCGTGTACTTCCGCAGCTCGCGGATCAGGGGATGACGCACGAGCTCCTTGTGGACTTCGTAGCCGACGATCAGCGTGTCCGGCGCTTCGCCCGACTGCTGCATGATGTTGTCGATCGCGTCCTGCGCCTGCGACGACGGATCCGACGAGGCGTTGTCCCACTGGTCGGTGCCCGACAGCGCGGCCGTCTTGCCAGAGAAGGTCGTCGCCGTGTCGAACGCCAGGGCCGCAGCCGTGACCTCGCGGATCTGCATCGTCCGGCGTGCGAGGACCGCGACCGCCGCCTGTTCGAGATCGAGGCCGTCACCACGAGCGTACGCGTCGGAGGACTTCGAGACCTGGGCGCCGAGGCCGGCGGTCTGAAGCGTCCACCCCGTCGCCGTGTTGACCGCGATGTTGATGTGCAACGGGCGTTCCTGCCCGTCGACGATCGCCATCTCGTGACCCGGCGAAGCGGCACCGAAGCCGCCCTGCACGTCGTGGAAGTTCCCGACCCGGTTCGGGACGTCGACCGACGGGAAGATCCGATCGGCGATGAAGCTGTCCAGCGACGGCCCGAGCAGGCGGGCGTAGTTGGTCAGGAAGCGGTTTTGCGTGAATGTGCCGACGTTGCTCATGGTGTGTGTCCCTTCGCCCTATCAGGCGACGTTGATGACGTGACGGGCGATGAGGCATGCCTTGACGTCGCCGTCGGCGGCGGTCTCCAGCATATAGCCCATGCAGATGTCGTTATCGGCGGTCGCCGAGACGGCGTCGCCGCTCGCGTCGGCCTTGAAGCTGACGCCGGCCGTGATGGCCCCGCCGCACTTCACCTTGCCAATGCCGCCGACCTGCACGGCGTTGAACGCGGCGGTCGAACTGCCGTCCTTCACGTCGTCGGTCAGGATGCCGATCACGTTGCCGTTGGCGCCCGCGATGTCGGTGTCGTTGTCGCCAACGGCGATGACCATGCGCCAGGGAGATGCGGTCAGGTCAGCGTCGGAACGGCGAGCGATGATCTTGGGGTCGAAGGGGACGGACATCTCAGGCCTCCGCGCTGTTGAAGGCGGCTGCGGCCTCCGGGGTGGTCACGATCTCGCGGTACGCGTCGGCGAATGCCTGCGCGCTGTGTCGTCCGTCTTCGGCCAGCACCTTGGCGCGGGCGTTGACCTTGGCGACGACGCTGGTCTTGGAGCCGCCCTGGTCGGGCGAACCCGGCGGCGTCGAGATCGACTTGGTCGCGATCCGCTGCTCGGGGTAGACCTCGTTCGCGTGCTCTTCGCCGAGCGCCGTCAGCGCCTTCCAGTACCGCTCGCGCTCGCCGGCCGAACAGCGCCCGACGGCGCAAGCGTCGTCGAGCGTGCGCGCCTTGTCGCGCTCCGAGAGCGCCTCGACCTTCGACGTCAGGGCGTCGCGGTCGGCGGTCACGGTCGAGAGGTTGTCGGCCAGGGCGGCGATCTTGTCGTCGCGCTCGGTCAAAACGCGGTCGAACTCGGCGAGCACGACCGCGTCGGCGGCGTCCTCCGAGAGTCCGAGGCGGGATGCGATCGGCTTCATGTTCCGGTTCTCCGGGGTTGCGTGAGCGGTCTCCGACGCGGCGAGAGTCGCCATGCCAGGGACGAAAGGATGATTGGTCAGCGTGCCGCCGATGAGAGCCCATTCGCCGAGCGGCTCGCCCGTGCGCTTCGACTTCGCAGCGTCGGCGGGGATCGCTTCGATCGAGAAGCCCTGGAACTCGCCAGCGCGAACGCGGCGCCGTCCCTCGGCGGTGTAGTCGATGAGTCCGAGCAGGACCGTGCGCCCGTCTTCGGCGAGGTCGATCCGCGTGTCGACGATGTACCCGAGCGCCTTCGTCGACTCGGCGTCGAGAGCGCCTGACATCGTCGCGTGGTTCGTTCCGACCGGAGCGCCGCGGCTGAACCAGCCTTCGGCCTTGACGAGCTGGAACCCGCGGTGAATCGACTCGACGTCGGCTGCGGTCAGCTCGACTTCTCGGTCACCCTGGCGCGAGCTGTGGACGCCGGACGCTGTGATCTCGACCCATCGCGGGCCGTCGTCGGCGTCGGAAAATCGAAGCTGAGGGGCGTTGAAGCGCACGCCGAAAGGGTGCGGGCGATTACTTGCGGGGCGCAAGCGAACGCGAGTCACGGAACGATCAGTCCCACTCCCCGGCGCGGACGAGCGCTGTGACCTCGTCCGGGTCGCGGCCGTGACGCTCGCCCCATTGCGTCCTGTACGGCTCGCAGTGCGGCGGGATCCGTCGTCGTCGACGCAGCTCGCGGATCGCCCCCTCGGTCACGCCGTCGTTGAGCGCGACGACGACGTCTTTCTCTTCGCCGATGCCGGCGGGGAGTTTGCGCTTGGGGCGTCCTCGCCCTCGCCGCTCGTCGGTCATCAATCGAGCGCCAGGATCAGACATCCACACATGTCGCCACCCTCGCACCAGACCGCTGGCGTGGCGTACTCGGCTAGGCCGGTCGGACCGAACGTGTCGCCGTCTCGGTCGGCGCACGGGGTGCACGTCTCGCTCTCGACGAAATTGGAGTACATGAACGACCGCGACCCCTGAGCCCGTAGC
>Ga0233415_10000842_pt1 | contig 13751 bp, 31 predicted proteins | sample Na_anoxic_12_MG_FD_188631 | JGI IMG/M metagenome (GOLD analysis project Ga0233415, IMG submission 188631) | Seawater microbial communities from Saanich Inlet, British Columbia, Canada - Na_anoxic_12_MG | ecosystem: Environmental > Aquatic > Marine > Inlet | place: Canada: British Columbia... | reverse complement strand
CCTGCATGGTTATGTTTCTCTCTAAACCATCTAAATGCTTGTTGGTATAGTGGTGCTAAACATTCTCCTACTTCTTCATTAATTCCATTTGTATTACAAATCATTAAATCGTGTATTAGGCTGTAAAACCCAAAACACTTTTCATCAAACCCTAACTCCTTCATGGCTAATGCTAAGTCATATGGTGCAAATTCTTTATTCATCTTCTTTGTTTTGGTTTTTTTTATAATATATGTATGCAATTACTACAAGGGCTAATACCCAACTAAATACTATCATTCTTTCTGGCCCATTCATATTTTTATTTTAATTGATTGGTGTTAAAAAAAACAAAGTTCCCCATATAACAGAACCCAGTATAAATCCAATTAAAAAGCAGGTTTTGTTACTTATTTCACCTTGCTCTTCTAATAGTTTTTCTACTGCTTCCTGAGCATCATAGTCATTAGTTTCTTGATTGACTGTTCTAACTATTTTCTTTGCTAATTTTTTCATTTTGGTTTAATACATTTGTTACATATCCACACACCCATTAATGTCATTTCAGATTCTACTTTTTTTTCTTTGCATCTATAACAAGTTCTTTTATCTGTTTTACCCATAATTTTTTGTTATATGTGATCCTGATTGTTCATCTCCAGGATCACTGATTATTGTCTCGTTCATAGTTAATTATTTTATCTCTTAAAATACTTGCTTCTTCATAATTTTCACTCTCTAATGCTACCCTAAGAGAAAGTAATAACTGATCTCTTTGATCTAATTGTATATCACTTTTTTCTAACTCTTGAACTTGTTCAAATGGATATCCTTTTTTCATACCAAAGTCTATCAAGTTGTACATTGTATTTTTTATATATTTTGTATGTTGATCTATCTCTTTCTGATCTTTTAAACGTTGCCTTGAGCCCCCAAGTTTAAATCCAGAGGCAAACAATAATAAACTTATTAAACAATAAAGTAAAATCATCATTTATAATGAAATGTATTATTCATTTTTGTAAAACCTTGTCTACATTTAGGACAACTACAATCTGTTTCATTTTCCTGTAATAATTTACCTTTAAAACAGTTAGGACATAATATATCAATTTCTTTAATGCTTTTTAGGTTTTCAGCATATTCTTTTAAATATTTCTGAGGACTACCTTTATAATTTTCTTCTTTCATTTTTAAAAAAACTTCTTTCATTCTACCCATCTGATTTTATAGTATTAAAGTTAATTTTAATTGTATCAATGAGTTCTATTACATTTTCCATAAGCTTATAATGAAATGTATCAACTCTTTCAGCTATTTCTAGTCTTGTTTTTCCATCTTCAGCCAACCATTTATCTAAAGCACTATACTTAATAGCATTATCTGCTATAGTTTTTGCAAAATAAGCTTTATCTGTTAATAATTTATGTCTATGATACTCTAAGTCACTATATATTTGTGCATTGTACTCAATTTTTAATTGTGGTTTTTCCATTATACTGGGTTTAAAGGGTTAAAATATTTTATTTTGTTTTTATCAAATGTAGACAATGCTGATTCAACCCATTTTTCATCAACTGTATCTTTATAGCATAAAATATGACAAGTTGCTGTCTGAGTTGGATTAAGTCTTAATAATCTTCCTATTCTTTGAGCTGATTTTCTTTCATTACCATAAGAATGCATAATAACACCTTGTTGTAATTCAGGAATATTCACACCTTCACTTAATTGTAATACACATGAAAGTTTATTTATTCTACCATCAGAAAATAATTGAAGATTTTCATCTGAACTTTTATTTCCAGAATGATAACTATGAGAACATACTCTATCAGCTTGTTTATGAGTATTTGCAAAAATTAAACATTTCTGACCTATATTTTTTAATAGACCTTGCATGTATTCTTCTTTAGTCTTATAATCCATTAATCCCCGCATTCTCATAATAGATGAAAATTGTCTTTGTTTTGAAGTTAGTGAATCAGCCACTCTATTTGTATAATATAAATAATCATTATACTCAGAAGTATACCATTTTCCACCATCTTTATTTTTTTTTGATACTGTTTGTAACTTAGATAGCATTAGTTGATGCACAACTATTTTATAATCATTTAAAATATCTTGATCAGTTGCTTCATCTACACTAAATTCATATACAATAGGACAATATTTTTGTATCATTCTATATTTTTCTGATACTGTCCTTTTAGGAGGTGTTCCAGTTAATCCTAACACTTTACCTGAAAAGTTAGATAAAAACGTCTGGTGGCTCTCTAACAAGCTATGACATTCATCTAAATACACTATATCATAATCATTAGGATCATGTTTATTTATTGATCTGTATGTTGAAAATGTAATATGCTTTATTAATTCAGGACATTCTAGTTTATCTAGTTCATCTATCCAAGAGTTAAAGATTGACTTTTTAGGAGCCACTACTAATACTTGTAAAAGAGGATTATAGTTTTGAATCAAATGTTTAAGTGCTACTCTAGTTTTCCCTACTCCCATAGAGATCCCTAGACCACATCTTTTATGCTTTAATGTTTCTTGTAAAGCATCATTTTGTACTATTTCTTGATTGTTCATTTTTTTTATATTTATAATCTTTACCTTTAGTCATTAAGGACTTTAAAGTTTTAAGTTTAGGTTGTACGTCTCCTAAATTGGTAGGCTTAACATCATTATAATCTCTTATTCTACTATACAGCCTTCCTTTTGCTAATTTAATATGACGCAATAATTCATTTCCAGAAAACTCTGAACATGTAGGATGCTTTTTTTTAACTTCAGAAATAATCTGTATAGGAGTAAATCTATTAGAAATTAAAGAATCTTTAACCTTACTGTTAATCTTATTATGAGTTTTTACTCCAAATGCTTTAGAATCAAATCCTTTAACTATTGTAACCTTTCTGTCTTTTTCATCAACTAAATTAGATTTTTTCTTATAGGGTCCTCTTTTTTTACTTAGCTTAATGCTTCCTTCTTGTTTAGAAGTAACATTTATTTTAGCCTCAAGACTATCAAGTCTTTTTGTAATAAGAACTAGAGACTTCTGTAAATTCATTTTATCTATATCCCAATCACTACCTCTAAAACTATGTCTAGGTTCCCAGTTAACAGGTTTTTCTTCAGTTTTTCTTATTTCATTAGCTGTAGCTAATACAATTTTAATTATTTCACTTGTTTCCATTTTTTTCTAATTTTTAATTTATAAGGTAGATCTTGATTCAGAAAAACCTAATTCTTTTGCGTCAGTTGGATTAGTTTCAATCCACATATGACAATTTCTACATACTGAAAGCCAGGTAGTCACATCTAAGTGATACTTATCTCTTCCTTTTTTATGATGCACATCTGTAGAAGATAACAAGCAGTTGTGTATTTTTGCTTGACACATAGGATATTTAGACATAAATTCTCTACGCAATTTAGAGTAAGACCGTGTTGTCTTACTCATTTTCTTTGACATTTTTTTCATTTTAGATCAAAATAATTATTAGGTAAAAGTCCTTTTCCCATAAAGAATAAGATTATATCTTCATATTTAATATTTAATTCCTTAAATGATATTTTATTTATATATTGATCATCAATCTCATTTACAGGTACTTCTTGAACATCTCTTGCAAAGGTACTATTATCAAATACTTTAAAAATTTGATTAGCACTTTTGTTACATATCAACTGTTTCCATGCATTTAATTCCTTTTGGGCCCTTTTCCAAACCTTTTTGATTCTTCTTTTCTTGTCCCAGTGCATTTTTAGCAATTGTTCAGAAGTATATATATTTGTTCCGTGAAGAACACGTTTAAATAGCAAATGTTGATGCGGATTAAGCTTTGTATAAATAACAACTTGCTTTAAGTCTTTAGCATGAATCTGGTATTCATTTAGTATTCCCAGGTACATGTATCTCTTTTCAACTAAATCTAATGTGATTTGAGTGTGTCTTTTTTCTAGAGTATTAAGTTGGCTTTTTGTAAACATAAGTATGAGTTTAGAGTTAATAAAGATAATAATAAATTTTTAAAGTGTAAAAAATGGGTAGCCTAATTAAAGACTACCCAGTAAAAAGGGATTAAGCAGATTTGCTTTATCCTATATTTTATAGTTCAAAAGATTCCTCTTCATCTACAATTGTTTCTTCTTCACTTACTTCCACTACATCTTCTTGATCAATGTCTTCTTTGATCTTTGCTAAATCCTCATCACTCATGCTTACAGCATTTTTTGATGTATCAGCTCCATTTGCAGCTGACTGAGCCCCATTTGCTTCTTTGATGTTTTCACTATTAGTATGAGGAATTAAAGAATCTGATCTAGTTCCTGTTTGATCATAGAATGATTTTCTATAGATAGGACAATCTACTTCTCCTGTCTCTGTATTAGTTCCAACACAGACTATACCCGTCTCACCTGCAACTTTAAGATCTCTATTTGGATCTGCTTCACTAAAAGGTTCAAACTTTTCTATAATATATATTTTACCTGGAAGAGTTTTCATTTTAGCTATACCTATATCTTTTAGGTCTTCTACTTTTCCGTGTATTAACGCACTTAATTTTCTGTTGTTTACCCAGCCACTAGCTGAAAATCCAACACTGTCTTGTGTTATTCTTACATGTCCGTATATTGAATTTTTACCCACACGGATTACATTGCCTAAATCATCAGGCTCAATTTTTACTTGGTTTTGCATTTGTTTTTGATTATTGGTTAATAATTGATTTTAGTTATCATCTCTAAAGAAGTCTTTATCATTTAACTTTTCATCTTTATCTACTTTATCTAAAGTAGGCTCAATTTCATGATCCAATTCAGGATCCCTACGTTTAGTCTTCTTAGAGAAAGGTTTAAAAAAAGGATTGTTTACTTCTAGAGTATATATAGCACTAAGTGCCACTAGCTCCGTAATGTCTTGATCACTGAGCTCAAGGAATTGCTCAAGAGACATCTCAATACATTTGCCATTAGGGAGTTGATATATCATTTACTAACTTTTGAATATCAAAAATAATAAATAATTTCCCTATTATCAGTTTAAAACTATTATAGTTTAAAATAAATAGCAAGAATATAGCTATGGTTAATTCTTGTTACATGAGTATAAATAATCCTCTCTCACGCTTAATATGATTTTTATTTCTTAGTTCCCTTAAAGCCCTGCTTACTGTTCTATAACTTACTCCAGCTGTATCAGCAACAGTAGCAATAGATGGCCAACATTTTCTATTTTTATTTGCATAGATAGATAAAATGCTATATACAGCTTTAGCGTTCATAGATAAATTTGGATCTGTTATAACATCATAAGATACTATCCCAAATCTATAATTTACCTTTGTCATCTTTGACAAAATATTGAGCTATATGATCAAAAGCATGATGTTCACTTAAACTATTTAACTCAGCAGAATTAAACATATATTTTTCATTCATATACTCACCAAATGTTTTAAGAACTTGTAATGTCTTATTACCTCTCCATTCCGTATAGTCTTTTGTTAATAATGATTCAGATATCTTTGCCATTTTTTATAGATTTTGCTTTAAAATATTTAATTGTTTCTTTACCTGGTAATACTGTTAAATTAGAAGCTATTACTTCTTCTTCTTTAATTAATATATGCTTTTTATCATCTAAAAGAAATACATTTACTTTAAATACACCGTGAAATGGATTAAATGTAGTATCATCCCAGCTGGTATCTTGCTTTATTTGACCATATAGTCTATTGTCTGATGTTATTAAGCCAGAATCAGCTAATATATCTTCTTCATAATCATGTCCTTTCCAATAGTTTGGTGGATTCAATGAAACATAACAGTCTTTATAAAATGCTAAATGTTTAGTTTTCTTATTTATAATTTCTATTAAAGTTTCTATGTGATGAGAGGAAAATATATTAACGATCATGGATTTAATAACATCTCTATTTGTTATTCCTTTAGTAACTATTGGATCTATCAGAGTCTCTATAATTTCATCTGAAAAACGATATGTATCCTTTTTCATTATTTTATTTGAAAATGAATGTTATTTGGTGGATTACTAAAATATTTAAGTAATGCTGGACACAACCATAACTTATGAGTTGTATTATTTACAGCATTATATTTATAATTAGTTCCACCAGCAGGACCTGCATCTACTTTGTCAACTACAAAATTTGCAGTTGGAAAAGCATCTTTAGAGAAAATAATTTGGCAGCTATCTGTAAGCCCTCCAGTTAATGTATCAATTAAAGTGTCTGCACCTGCTACAAAAGGTTCTTTATCAAGACCTTTTGATTCATCATCAAATACCCATTGTCCATGATATTTATATGGATTAATCACATTAATTTGATTCATGTTATCTGAATTCTTTTTTTTCTTTTTCTTAGTTAGGTTAAATATACTCATTTTGTATTTTTTTTTTTTTGTTATTAATTTCTTATATAATTCTTCATTGAAGTGACCATCTTTTGACCACCATTCCGTGTATTCTTTTAAAGTTTTTTTCATTTTTTTATAATTAAGTAGTATGTGTGCTGCTAAACAGCTTTACACCAGATAGCAACACACTCCTACTCCTCCACTCAATCAGTTTTTACTCTAGTGTAGTTTTATATTTTTATTATGGTGTTGTTTGTAGGTCACAGGTGACCCTTTTAATCAGAAATATTATTAATTATAGATTAATAAACCAATGCACATTAAAGTTGTAAATAGCATTACAACAACCATCATAGCTTGATATTCATCTTTTTTTTTTGTTATCTTCATAATAAATAGTTTTTATTTAGTTTAAGCACATGATTGTCTATCTCATTGTTATGAACAGTACAATATTTTTTTAATACTGTTATATCTTCATTTTTTAGTCTATTTCTAAACTTTCTATATAATAATTGAAGTTGCTTAAGTTCAAGGATGTCATCATAATGATTAGTAAAATTAAATCCATCATGAATAGTAAAATAATTTAAAGACCAATCATTTCTATATACAGCTATTTTAGGATTATCTTCCAATTGTATACCCGCATGATGATTTGACATATTAAATTCAATACTCATTTCATTAAGTTTTTTAACTAACCATTGTGGTGGAATCCCACCAATTTGATAATTTCTTACAGTCTGATGTTTATCAATATTATATGATTGTGTTACAGTTCCGGAATAATATTGATTATATGAATTTACTGATCCTTTTCCATCATCATTTTTATGATACCATATATCTTGACTATGACCTTTAAATGATTGACCTCTTCTTTTTTTAGATAAAGATTGATGAACAAAGTCATCATTTTTATCTTTTTTTGATCCAAATAACTTGAACCAATTGCATTTATTAAAATATTTCATAATGTAAGGCTTTAAAAAAGGGGATCTGTTATCATATACAGGATGCTACATATAAGTGACCTATGGGTTATTTACACCAAACTAGTCAACAAATGCTTACTTGAGTTTACAGGACATCAGTTCTGATACCACGTTGGGTTGTGCAATGTTTCTCCCTTCCCTTAAAATTAATATTTTTTATAATGTGAGTAAAGAAGCAAAGTAATCCCTGCTATCATTACAATAGCATAACAACTATAAAATACTTCAACTGTTCCAAATAAAACACATAAACTTTCCATTAAGAATGCTCCTAAAAGACAAACTACAATTAATACAGAAAAGAATTTTAATGCCCAGTACTTAGATCCTATTTTTATTTTTTTCATATAAACATTGCGTTATTATTAATATAATAGCAAACATCACGTATTACAGGAGTGACAGTTGCTTTCTTTTTTTTCTTTAGTATGCCCATAGTTTTTATTTAAATAGTTTAATAAAAAGCCACACACCTACTTGTGTGACTCTTTCTCGTAAAACTGAAAAGAACTTTGTAGGTATTTAAGATAACTCAATCTGTCCATTTAATAGCACATTCTGCTTTAGATGTTGATTGTGTAGCACTGCACGAAGTAAATGCTAATATACTTAACAGTACTATTATAAATATTTGCATTTTTAATGTATTCACTTTTTTCATAATAATAAGTTTTATGCTAATACAGGACGTTTTACTTTTTTTACTTCAAACTCCATAATTAAAAAGGGTAAGATGACAATAAATTGACGATAATTCCTAGTTGAGGTATAAGCTAGACACAGTCCCATTGCGGTAACTGCTTCTACTGATAAACTTGAATTCTTTGACGTGTTAAATACTTTTCTTTTTTTCATGATTCTTTGGTTTTTAAATTTGCAATTTCTGTATCCATTACTTTCTTGATATCATCTGTTGATATACCTCCTTTAGTAATAGGAGCATCAAGTAATATCTTAGCAGTTGCTAGTGCCATTCCAGGCTCTCCTTCTTTTATCATATCTTCAAGGAGTGTAAGTTTCATTTCTTTTGGTAAACTTAAAAACCATTTTTTATCATTTTCTTCCATAATCTTGTTTTTAAACTTAATAAAACATATCAATAGAGTGCTTATCTAGTTTCACAACTAGCTGATACTGTTTCAGTCTAATCAGTGGTATTGCGTGACTCATTTTTCTATTGATAATAGCATACTCTCACAAGGTTGCACCTTGAAGGTTTGTATCCTCATGCATAAGGAATACTGTGTCCATTTGTTAATTTACCTGCAATTGGATGAGAGTAATATTATAAAAGCTGATACTGGTTGCGCAACTGCATATGTACCTAATTAAGGGTTATGACTAACTAGTATGTCACCAGGACTCCACTTTTAATATAATAATTTACCTACTAACATATTGTATCCACTATCCGTATAGGTATGTGTTGTCATGTGTTCAGTTAACAAGAGATAAGTGCTAAAGGTAACGGATTGCCGCCCACTATTATTCCTTTGCTAACCTTATCTCTTGTTGATAGCCGTTTGTTTTCAGAATATATACCGACACTTGTTACTGCACCACTCTGGGTTTTTCAGTAACTTTGTATATATAATTTGCACTGTTAAGATACCATAACGAGCGTGCGTTGTGAGTTATGGTTCTACCTTTACTTGATATCTAATAGAATACTTCTATTCTAAAAGAGTAAAGGATTAGTATTTTTAATCAAGCTCTTACATGAAAGACTCTATTAAAATCCTTTGAGCAGCATTTAATGGTGCATATCCACCAACTTGATTAATAATTATTATTAGAATTAATGCACTTGGCCCTTATCAAGTACAGTTTATTGGTTTCTGCTATAATTAATTCTAATATTAACAAGACAATACTGTAGCTTGCTTACGCCAGTAACTTACTGGATATTTATGAGGTTAAGGAAATCATAACAATACCTAATATAAAGGAGAGGTTACTTGATATTCACCTCTCCAATTCAAGCTACGCAGCCATCAACATTTCTGTCTGTACTGCTTCACTCTCGTTAGCTCTTTATCTTTGTAGAGGAGTTGAACCTCACTCACATAACACCATTAAATGTTATGCTATCTATCTATTACTCCTTGAAGTAACTTAAGCCCACGCTTATTGTATAGTTAATGCTATACTCAGATAGTACAAAGACAATTGGTGGCAGTAATAGGATTTGAACCTATCTATACCAGATCCATCAATAGAGGTTCTTCACTCTATGTGGTACTGCCATATAAAAAAATATCTAGTACCTAAGTTCAGGTCCGTTTAACTAGAATAAGACACGGAATGGACGTCATCCATTTTCTGTTTTACTATTACATAGCGTGGTGAGTCACGATCTCACTATAAGTTTATTTCATGATTTATAATATATTATTACCTAACTCATTGTTGAGGTTTGTAATAGATAAATAAAAGGTTGAGAACTTGGCCTTTTAAGTTAACATTTTGGACTTTTCAGTCTTCAATTCACACAGATATTACTATCTGTAGTTAACATGTTCACGGATTCAAGTGTCCGCCACTGTTACCATTATGGTCATAGATTCCTTTTCTAACTAACTTCCCTGACAGGATTAATAGACTTCACATCTACTAGATAAATCATACTCATTCCTCTCACTATCAACCTTGCGAGTTTCAAATGTCTGTATATTACAACAGAATAAGAACATTGTTGGCTTTTATGCCATCACAATGGTCTCCGAGTTAATTTTGCTTTATTTATTATTTAGATAATAATGCTCACTCAAGAGCTATTAAAGGATTCAGGGAAATAACAGAAGACACTCAGAGTTTATATAATCATACTAGCTTTTGACCAGCTTAGACTATAACTCCTGTCTGCTTTTGGTTGTCACACCTACTTACTAACAATAACAACAACACAGTATTTCTACTAGCATATCAATTATTGTTTAATAACAGCTTCCTATCCGACAAGATAGTACCACCATTATTTATCACAATTCTTATTGGTATTTCTACCTCAACAACCAGCCTGTCTGATTGCCTATACTACTCACCTACCTCAAGAGGATTTAGGGTGCCATAATATAGATATTGTAATACCTTTCAGTGAAATGCAGTAAACTACATCAGAGAGTCTTATCCAAAACGACTCTCTTTTATCCCATTGCTGGTTTATCCTTATGGCCACGAAGGCTGACCAATACTTTTAATTATTTTCAATTAGGTATAACCCTCAACACACGCTTGGCATGTATGAAAGTCATCACAGACACATTCTACGATGCCGTGATTCACAGATTCAAGTGCTGCATCTCCTTTAAGTAAGGAGACATCAAGCACTTCTATTATACGATCAGGTTCATTCATCAGATTCAAATTCTATTATCTTAGTTAATTTACCATCTACGTGCATCTCAAATTTACCATTAGCTCTTTTAATAGCTAACTGTATACTTGGTGTAATAAAGGTTTTACCATCAATCTCATAATGGTATAAAACATTTGTATCTACTTGATACGATTCAAATTTATTCATAAGCTTAGTTTAAACATATATTATTTATTGCATCTGTTTGAGCAGTTCTTTCTAATTCAATTTCTGACATCTCAATCAACTTCATTTCTATTGCTATCTCAGCTAAAACATCTGAAGCAACACAACCCTTAATTATTTCCTCTTTGGTAGGTCTAGTAAATGAGAACTTATTGTCTTTCCAATATACTCCTTCACTATCATACCAACCAAACGATTGACCTCCAATTTCAGTAATATACTCATCACCTTCTGTTTCTGCAAATTTATCAGCTGCAAAATAACCAGAAGCTATACCAAGTTCTTGTTTAGGTCCACCTGCTTTGTACATACAAAATGGCTTAATGTTTAATAACGTGATTGTACCTTTTAATAATTTACCCATGTCTTTTATTTTTATGTTTAATTTTTTTATAATACTTCTTCTTATTCCTGTGAACATTCTTTTTCATAGCATCCCATATCTCCTGCATAGTAAGAGTAACGTCCTTTAACTTATTTGGTTGTTCCATAGTTTTTGAGTTTTGGGTTACTAATACTTTCTAATAGAAGAAGACACACACTAGACTAAGAGCATTAGCTCATGTCAGTGCATATTACTTCATTAGTATTAGGATAGTAGTGAACAGTAGTATTGTTCCCAAATTCACCTTGGTTAACTCTAATGGGTTCACCTTTAGGATAAGGAACACCACTATTAGACCAACCAATGTATTTGACACCTTGTGAAACAAGATGGTCTACTGCTGTCTTCCAATATAAGTAGTGTGGATTTATATCTATCATAGCTATATTATATTTAATAGAGTGTAACTTAATAAGAGGTGTGTAACATGCATAGATAAGAGGTTATATTGTCTCCCACTATGAATGCTACACACTTCTAAGTTTAAAATCATTTATAATGGATAACTTCAATTAAAAGGTCCAAGGATGTGGTTTGTACTGTGGTTGGGGGTAACTTCATACCCATAGTCAGTCCCTTCAGGGACAGTAAGGGCTTTACGCCCCTACTGCACTGTCCTAGACAGCCTCAACCCAGAAGAGACCAGTCTCTTCCTTGGTTGTGCGGTCTAGCACAGGTGCTCCACTGAAGGCAAACCCAGGGATTTCATCCCCTGGTGCCAGCCCTAGTGAGCGGGGATCAAGGGTTTTTCCCTTGCCATCCATCAAGCACAGCAGACCAAAGGTCCTGTTTGCTTGAGTACGCACTAGTACCTCCTTGCCATTGATAGTTTTCTTTACACTATCTAATGGTTCAGAAACACATACGATAGTATTTTTTGTGATTTGGTGCATGTAAATTGCCATAATTCAAGAATTTAATTTGGTTAATATATATTTAATAGGGGGCACGAGTTGCCCAAAAATAAGCTGGGGAGCAGAATATTAGGACCCTAACACAATGCTAAACATATAAGTTTTCAGGGGGGTATAAAAATATAGTTTGGTAAGGGAGGGGATAAGTGGAGAGAAAGTTGTATATTCTTATATAGAAGGGATGCATATGGAACCAGAACCAAAAGATGATAAAATTCTCACTGAAGCAGAAGAGTGGGAATTAGAAAGAAAATTAATAGATCTTGCTTTTTATAACTCTTACATTATTATAACTAATGAGACAACCTATGAGGATTTTGCTATTAGTAATCATAAGAAGGGTATCAGCTCTGTTCTTTTTCATGATCCACATGAGGGAGCATCACTTGAAGATATTGAGGATATGATAGATTATTATTCTAATTTAGAGGCTTATGAGATGTGTCATAAACTACAAAAGGTAGAAATAAAGATGCGTGGCTAATTACTAAATATATTATTTTTGCATAGTATTGATATTAAACTTCAGTTATTTAAACTTTATTTGTATATTTGTTAAATAAATAATTTTAAAACCAAAGTATAATGACAAATGTAAAAGACGTTGATGAAACTGTAATCCCAGAGGAACCAACAAAAGAGCAAGTTGAACTTAGTAAAGAAGAGCTTGCTGCAAGAAGAAAAGAAATCACAGACTATTACAAAGAAAACATTAAGCATCTTAAGATTCAACTTGAGTATGAAGATCTTTTAATGAACATTGAGAAAACACGTGCTGAGAGAATTCAGGCACAGATGTTCCTAGCTCAAGCAACTCAGCAAGAAGGAGATCCTACAGTAGATGCAGCAGCCGCATTTGCACAGGCTCAAGCTGGACAGAGTCAAGAGTTTTCGGAAGAAGCTCCAAGGAGAACACTTAAGCGTACTGAATAATGAAGTTCTCAAGAGAACAAGTAGAGGAGGCTGTCCTCTCTAAAGATTATAAGTACTTTACTAGTGGTGACTATAATGTGAACATTAATGGTATCAGAAATTCAGATACTTGTGAGAGAGTCACTAATCATTATGATGATTGGATGACTGTATCTTACATGGTGGACGGTGAATGGAAATATCACATATGGCCAATAACCACTGATCCAGGATTGTATTGGATGGATCACCCTATGAATAAAGATGGGTGTGCTATTTTAGTGCCAGGTCAATATCGTGGAGTATACAAACTAGATTACCATAGGGGGAAGTATTTAGCCTTATGTCAAAGGCTGGGTAGTGTTTCTGTTTATCGTGATGGAGATAAAGATGACATGTATGATTTTAATGCCGCCACTATTTCTGATGGTAAATTTGGAATCAATATTCATCGTAGTTCAGCGTATAATACAACTACTGAAATAGATAGGTATTCAGCAGGATGTCAGGTCTTTTCTAATCCAGATGATTTTGATGAGTTCATTGATATCATGAAGAAGAGCTCTGAGATCTGGGGTAACAAATTTACATATACATTAATTGAGTCAAATGATATAACATGAGTG
>Ga0233415_10000841_pt1 | contig 13756 bp, 13 predicted proteins | sample Na_anoxic_12_MG_FD_188631 | JGI IMG/M metagenome (GOLD analysis project Ga0233415, IMG submission 188631) | Seawater microbial communities from Saanich Inlet, British Columbia, Canada - Na_anoxic_12_MG | ecosystem: Environmental > Aquatic > Marine > Inlet | place: Canada: British Columbia... | reverse complement strand
ACCTCTGGCAATATGGTAAAACCCGGTCTTCCAGTACATGACATTTTTGCGGGTGCCGGAAGGGGGGACCACCATAACCATCCGTGTATGTTCGTTAAAGGCTTGAATCAATGTAAATATTCGGCCAACCCTTTCACTGATCATTTTTTCAGCAAAGTTCTAAAGTTTTTATTTAGAGAATATAACCAAACATCTTTAATTGGAACGATTATTTTTCCTGGAGGTCCAAGTTTCCCTCTACCTTTAGTTTGTCCAACATTGCACCAATTGGCTGCTTTATAGCAGGTGCCTGCAAACCTGTTTTTTTCTACAAATGATTCCATCAAAACCGGTCTTATGTTATATTTTTCTTCCCAGTCATATGGAAGTTGACGTGCATTTAATGCTAAAATCTTTGATGCAAGATTTTTTGATTGTACCCATGGTAAAATGAGAAATCGAGCATTATTAACAATCAAATGCAAATTGCGTTTGCGCTGTTCGTGATCCCATCCAATAAATTTGTCTCGGGGTGATGTCTGCCATGCTGCCGCTCCAAATCCTGTCAACGCAAGAATTTGACCATTCGCAGTAATAAAGTAACGAAGCTGTGCTCCAGGTAAAGGTGTATAGCCAAGATAATGGTAACGTTCAATATACTCATTCCATAGGCTCGAATTGGTTTTGTTAACCATTTGAAGCTGTAAATGAGGTAATTGATTAACAGGGCAGAGAATAGAGTCTTGGGGATCAGTCGCTGGTGTGAATTTAATTTTTCGGATAACGGCCTTAGCCCTGAGCGGTTTAGGCAATTCTATAAGGCCATCTTCCTGCATGCGCAACATGGCAACACGGCATGACATATCCTTTAGCTTGCCATCAGGTTTGAGCCATCGATGCATTTGGCAAACTTCCCGGGAAAGTTTTGCACGGTGAAATTGTGGATTTTCTTTTATAAGAAATCTGATTTGATCAAGTTCTTTGTTGGTGAAGTCTCGTCCACAGTAGCGTGTCATGATGTGTCAGGAGGTTTAACGAGTTGATGCAAGCGATCTTCATCCATTTCCCAGGGAAGAAAAGATGACAGGTCATCCGGAGCTTGACCATTGTTGTTTGCACACTCTGTCAGGTATAATCTCAACCAGTGATTGCAATTAAGATTCCAAAGGATTATCGTTTGAAAAATTGAAAACATCATTGCTGCAAGTTTTGAACTCCAGAGACTTCCAGAACCATAATAATTTTTACGCCCTGTGACAGGATTGCGTATTGATCGTTCTCCGGGATTGTTGTCCATTGGGACTTCCGGATGGTCTATAAAGACAGTCAGACCTTCCCAGTGATTTTTAAGACTGGTCAGAATTTTTTGGCAAACTCCCTGTAATAAATCAGCAGCAGAAAAATCCTGAACCAAAAATTCGTCACGTTTTTCAGCCATCTGATTTATTTTATCAACAAGATCATCATGATTTTTTTTAAAATCTTCAGACTGCCATTGAATGGGAAGTTTTTTATCAAATTCTTCGCAACGCTTGTTATTGATGAGGTAAAGCTCCCCAATCATTTCTGTCCACATAAATGCCCACTCTTCAAGATCGGGATATTTGCAGGCTGCATCCAGAAAATCGCGACGTACATGTGCCCAGCAAAAAGCCAGAATTATGAAATCCAATTGTTTTGCCAATGATTTATAAGCACTGTAACGATCACAAACCAGAATTATTTTATCACTTTGTATATTTTCAAAATGAGACACAGGAACATCTGCACCACGTCCAGGAGCAATCTGGAAAAATATTACAGATGAAGATCGGCATAGCCACAACCACCAGCGATTGCCAACTTTGCCCTCTACTGACTCAAACACTTTCCATCCGCTTTCATCATTGTGAAATCTGTCTTCAGTCATTTGCTGATTATAAATCGCATCATAAACTGGATTGAATAAAACAAGAAGTTTTTGTAAACCATCGGTGATGCTTCCCTGGGAAATTGGTAAACCAAGTTCCTCATAATTATTAAGGAGTCGACTGGTGGGCTGAGAATAGAGGAATTTATTCAAAAGAACGCCTTCCCAAATGGAAATTCCATATGGGCTTTTGGGTATAACTCTTGGAGCAGGAGGGGCTATAGCAAAATTTGGAGCATCTTCACATGAGCAATTTTTCCTGTAACATTTGCGTTTGATCTTGCGTTTATAAGCCTTAACCTCAACTTCAACTATTTCTGAATCTTCTGTTCCATTGGAGATGTATGGTTTACCGCATTTAGGACATAATTGCTTTTCAGGCGAAAGGTCAATATATTCATTTTTTACCGGCAGATCAGGTTTTGGAGTGCGTCCATGACCTTTTTTACCTGGTTGTTGACCTCGTGGGCGGGGGGATTTTGATGGCTTTGATCCTCCTTCATTCTTGCCGGAATTACTTTTTTCATTTGATTTACCAAATAGCCGTTTTGTTAGATCTCGAATTTTACCTTCTTTTTCCTGTAATTCCTTCTTTAGTTTTTCCTCTCGTTCTTTTGCTCTTTTATGCAGAGATTTCCAATAATTCACTTCCCATTTAAGCTGGAGAAACTCTTGCTCTGAAATAAGAATCTGTCTGGGAGACTTGGGGAAATCAATTACTTGACCACTATTCTCTTGGGTGTATAATGGCAATTGTTTCTGAAAAGCATATTTCATGCTTTTCTTTATATCAGATTAATTCACATGTGTCCCGAACTTTTTTAATGTTTTTTTAAAAAAAAGGGTTGGCCGAATATTTACGAATCAATTGTGCAACAACATTATGTGATCCTGAGCGGTCAATGGGAAAGGCCCCCAACCATCGCAGGAAGGGTGCCATGGGCCAGCGGAACCAGACACGCTTCATCATGATCAGGGGTTTTATTCCAAGGATGGAAAGGGGTCAAATCTACGCTTGGCTCTTGTTAGATTATTAAACCATGCCTAAGGCGGGTAAATCACGCCCAAGGCGGGCAAGCCCTCCAGAAACACGGCGGGTAAACGTTCCAGGAAATACGAAATGAAGGGCTTTTCTCGGATACAATGAAGCTTCCAAAAATCAACGATATGATAACCACAGAACAAGCACTTGAATTATGCAAGCACTTCAATCTTGATTATCTGATTAAACGTATTGAATCCAATTCAGACCAATATAAACCATGGAAGTTTGATGGATGTTCCGGATTACCTGATGAAGTTATGGGTTTCTTTACTGGTTGTGAATGGAAGGATATCACCTATAAATGCTGTTTACCTCATGACCTTTGTTATGGGTATGGGGAACCTGGAAATAAAACAGAAAGGAAAAGAGTAGATAATCAATTTTACAAAGACTTGGTTGCACAAGCACATATGAAGGCATGGTGCGCGTCTGCTTTTCTCGCTGCTGTGCGAATAGGAGGGGCAGCAGTATTTGGTCTGTCGTTTTCATGGGGATTTGCTCATAAATAAATCATCTATTCATCACATCAAACAAATAAAAGGAGCATATCATGGACATTGAATTTCATTATTATATGACTTTCCTTATTGCTGGAAAAGCGGGGTTTGGTGAAGATGACACATTCACCATTGCTTATTCATCTCAATATGTCGATGACAATGACATAATCTATGAGATTAATAAAGATACGGCTCAATATTATAGAAACTACATAAGCCAGACTATGAATATTCTCAAACCAAAAGCAAAATTATTTCGTATCTATCCATTATTTCATTTTATACCTGGGGAACCTCTTTATAAAAGTGCCTTTCGTAGAGATGGGGTTCTGCACTGGCTGAATACAACGCCTAATAGTGAAAACGCAAATCATGTTATAGATAGTGCGCTTAAGAGCCAAAGCATTTATAGAATTGGAATTGCTACCCATTCCTATGTTGATACATGGGCTCATCAAAATTTTATTGGGTATTATAATGAATTTAATTCTATGTCAGGGGTTCTTGATCAACTAACTCCAAATATCGGACATGCTGATGCAGGACACAATCCCGACTGGCCTGCAATTGTCTGGAAGGATAAACGACTTCTCAATAAGAATGCGAGAATAGACAACAAAGAACGGTTTATGGAATCAGCAGGAAATCTTTTTACAAAGTATCGTTTGTATGTTGATAAAAAATGTTCTGCTAAAACATTAAACGCAGATCGAATGCAGGTAATCAAGGAACTTCGTTTAGCAATTGGAGAGATTGACCAGTCAAACTCAAACAAAATTGCACGTATTGAGCGATATAGAGAACTCAGTCAAAAAATGCTTGGATATGAACTACCCGAATATGATGAATATGCATGGTTTGAAGAAGCAGTAAATGAAAAAGTGAGAGGGTTACGAGATAAGTCTGATTCATTTCTGACCAGGTGGGACCCTTTAACTGATATTTACACATGGCGAAAGCCAGGCAAATATAAAGAAGCCACCTGGTATAAATTTCAAGAGGCTGTAAAATTTAATCAAGATACAACCTGGGATCTTCTCGATAATAAGGTTTTTTCAAAATTAGATTTAAAAGATTTATGAAATTGGGGTTAAATCATCCATAGGCAGACAAGCCCGCCATAAGGTCGGCGGGCAGGCCCTCCATAATAACGGCGGGTAAACCTTGAGCAGAAATCGGTAAATCTAATCAGCGATCAGGTTTTAACCCGTTTAAAAGCAAAGATGGGGTCTGACCTCGACTTGGGCGTAAGTAGAGAACCTCCCAAGGAGATGGCACTATTAAGAATGTCCTGAATACCTTGTGAAATAGCCCCAACTGCGCATAACTCTTAAAAGGCAAAAGGTAATAAATAACATTTCCCTATTCCCTGGGTTAAAGCAGCTTTTAGTTTTATAATTGAAATATCCAAAAAGTTCTATTAAGTAAGATAATACTATTAACTAACCACATTACTATTTAGAAAAAAGGGGGAAGGAACATGAACAAGGGAGATTTAGTTAAAGAGGTGGCAAAGGTCGTAAATACAAAAAAGGAGGCTCAGGCAGCAGTGGATTGTGTCTTTTCAACCATTACCAAGGCGTTGAAAAAGAAAGATGCGGTTACACTGATTGGTTTCGGAACCTTTAAGGTGGCACAAAGGAATGCCAGGAAGGGAAGAAATCCACAGACAGGACAAGAAATGACGATCAAGGCAAAGAAGGTCCCCAGGTTTGTACCGGGGAAAGCCTTAAAGGATGCGGTAAGCTAATTACGGTTCAAATGGGTATATGAAGCTCTCATTGGGAGTAGTATCCTGATGGGGGCTTTTCAAACTAATAATCTCTTGAGGATATATTATGGGGAGCAAAATCTTTATTCCAGCTACCAAACCAGAAGACTGGAAATCGTTGCTAGCTAAACCAGAGAAACATTGGCGAAAAGGTTATTCTGCAAGATCTCTTGCGTACTGCTGGCAAGAAGCTGAAGGATTTCCAGAGTGCGTCAAAAAGGCCTTTAGCCAGTCTAATATTAGTATACTTCATAATATTGAACTTCTTTTGGCTATCCCGGAATATCAGGTTTCCCTACCAGGAGGTTCCCGCCCGTCACAAAATGATATCTTTGTTCTTGCCAAGGGAGATGGCCAATTAATTTCTATCACCGTAGAGGGAAAAGTCTCTGAGCCATTTGATAAGACCGTATCTGAATGGCTTCAGGATAGATCGCGGGGTAAACAAGGAAGGCTCAATTTTTTGTGCAATGAACTTGATCTAGACAAAGCGATGGTTTCAAATATCCGTTACCAGCTTTTGCATAGAACAGCATCTGCAATAATTGAAGCAAAGAAGTTCAATGCACCTAATGCCCTAATGTTGGTGCATTCTTTTAGTCCGTCAAACGAATGGTTTACTGATTACTATAAGTTTGCATCGTTGTTTGGCGTAGAAGCCGAACTAAATAGAATTCATTTTGCTAGCAACATCGGGGGCATTAAATTACATTTGGGCTGGGTTAAAGGAGACAAAGAGTATTTGAGTAAGTAGTTAATATTGTATAGGATGTTATTGACAAAACTATCTTTTAACGTGTAATTCTCTTTAATTGTAAAGGAAATACACCTTAGAATAACCGTCAATTTCACCTGACAGGAGCACCAACCATGACCCTCACCAAGGCAGATATTATCGATACTATTTATAACCAATTAGATGTCCCTAAAACCAAATCCACACAGGTGGTTGAATCCCTTATAGAGATCATCAAAAAGACCTTGGAGAATGGTGAAGATGTCTTGATCAGTGGGTTTGGAAAATTCTGTGTCAAAGAAAAGATGCAAAGGAAAGGGAGAAATCCTCAGACCGGGAATGATTTGATGCTGGGTGAGAGGAGGGTGGTAACTTTCAAGTGTTCTGGAAGATTAAAGAATAAGATCAATGGAGTCTAAAGCAGGTTTAGCCTTAATGAGAGAAATATAATGAGTTTGTCAGAAAAAGACCTAAACCTTGGAGATCACATCTATGTAAGACGCCTAGTCTATTCTCATCATGGAATATGGGCCGGAGACGGAAATGTTATTCATTATACCGGGGAAGAAAAAGAGAAAAAAGATCCGCTTATCAGGGAAACAGACATAGAGGCTTTTCTCAAAGGCGGAAAGCTGAGAAGGCGTAACTATAAAAAGCGTTTGCCTCCTTCTGAGACTCTCAGCCTTGCAAAAAAGCATCTGTCTGATAATAGTTATTCTATTGCCTTTAACAACTGTGAACATTTTGCAACTTACTGTGCCACTGGAAAGAGAAAAAGCAGGCAGTTACGCGAAGCTGTTGGGGGCCTTGTTGGAATCGCACTTACTATCACTGGTACCATTATTCAAATTAAGAGGAAAAAGAAAACGGGGTGATCCTTTATAATTGTTTGCGATGGATAGATGTTTAATCGGTGGCTATTCTGTGTCAAACTTACCAATACCCGTTTCATATGAGATAGGCTAACATAGAATAACATTTAAGAAATCAACCTTTAAATTCATTGTTAGAATTGAGCCATTGTATAACCATTCAAACTGCAAAAGATTACTATAACCCATAGATCTATGCGATTTGCAGAGAAGACAAGCTATGTGCTAAGAATAAAGCAAGCTTTCCAAGATTTGCTAAAATACCTTTTATAGAAGCAGGCGATCACTTTATCCCATAGCGAAAAATATGAATAAGTTTGTATTGTTTGACATAGACGGCACTCTCATCGACCCTGGAGGAGCTGGGAGGAGGTCTTTGAGTAAGTCTTTCTATCAGATGTTCTCCATTAGGGATGCCTTTGCTGGGATAAAATTGGCCGGAAAGACTGATATCCAGATAATGAAAGAGGGCTTGTCTCTGCATAGATTGACTTCTGGCGATGGAATCCTGGCTTCCATTGTATCGCAGTACATAAAGAACCTAAGAATAGAGATAAACAACAAGAGAAAGCATATAAAACCGGGAGTGGTTGAACTGTTGAATGCCTTAAACACAATGGATGGCTACTGGCTTGGACTCTTAACAGGAAATATTGAGCAAGGTGCTCAGATAAAGCTCGGTGCATTTGACCTAAATGACTATTTTCCTGTTGGCGCATTTGGTGATGATAATGAAGACAGAAATAGACTTCTCCCTGTGGCTATTGAAAAATTAAGAATAATGAAAAACATTGATATTAACTACAGTGATTGTATCGTCATAGGTGACACACCTATGGATGTTCAGTGCTCAAAGCCCTTTGGTGCATCTTCAATTGCGGTTTCGACAGGGCCTTACAGTTATGAGTCACTATTAGAAACAGGGGCTGATTATGTCTTAAGGGACCTAACCTGTGCAACGGATATAATCAACGAACTTAATCTACAGTAGAAAATAGATTATTATGGGTCAATCAGGTGACCGCTTGTATTTATAATCAATTCCTTTCTTTATCAGACAATTCATCAATGCCATCTACGAGCTATTCATTACTTCAACTGTCACAATCAATAACCCTTTTAGCCAGATAAACGTGTCACATTATCTAACCCGAACATATATTGTTTTATACCTCTTGGTTGTCACTCCATTAGGATTCTTATTTAAGTTCTACTCAGGGCCCGGCAGATGGTGGTTTAATGATTATGGTGCGGGGGTTCTTTATGAGATCTTCTGGATTCTAGTTGTTTTTTTCTTTTTTCCAACTAAAAAATCAGCCAATAGAATTCCATTCTGGGTACTCGCGATTACCAGTATTTTAGAAATTCTTCAGCTTTACCATCCATGGCTCTTGGAAAAGATTCGCTCATATTTTCTGGGGACTACATTCATTGGCACCACATTCTCATGGTGGGACTTTCTGCACTATGCTATTGGATGTTTCATCGGCTGGTTGGTAGTTAAGAAAATAAGCAAGACTCTCTAGCGGGAAGTAAGGCAGCCACATATCTGGAGTCCTGATTTACGGTTCTGTAGATTGTAAAGCGCGAAGTGGAATGCTCTAAAGTTTCTAAACAAAAATCTATAGGTGAGGCATTAAATCTCAGAAAAGGGCTTAACTTCTAAAGCAGCTTTTGAACTTAACTCGGCACTCAAACCGTGAATCCTCCCCCAATGAATAGGGCATTTCCTCTATGGTAGCTCGCCCGCCTTCATCTTTACCCTATGGAATCCCTGTAAGGGGCCGCCAGAAGCGGCATTTAACAGGGCAAGCAATATCTTGAACAATTACGAAAAATGCCTTACTGAGGTCTAACCGAATGAAATTTTTCTTCTGGAAGCTCTAGACAAGTTAAATAATTTCCAAAAACTGCTCCAGTATCTATACCTATCTTATTTTTCATAATCACAGGGCTATGAAATGGAGTATGTCCGAATATAACCACCTTTCCAAAATAATAATCGGAATAGATAAATTCCTCTCTAATCCACATCATATCATTCAGGTCTTGATCCTCAATACTTATATGCGGACGAAAACCAGCATGAACAATATAGTAGCGCTCAAGTTCTATCATAGGCAAGAGTGAAGAAAAAAAATCAAGATGAGAATATGGAATCAGTGGATTATTCTGACTTTGCCTTGCTTTCTCATAGCTTTTAAGAGTAGAGAGTCCTCCGTTTAAAAGGGAGCTCTCGGGATCAACGCCTGATAAATAATCAAGAAACATCTGCTCATGGTTTCCAATAAGACATTGAATTAAGGAAGTATTCTCTTTTAATTTTAAAATATAATCGATAACACCCTTAGAATTTTCTCCTCTGTCGATATAGTCTCCGATAAAAATGAGTCGATCATTAGCTGGATCCCACTCTATTTTATCAATAAGTCTTTTGAGCATCTCCAAACAGCCATGAATATCTCCAACAACAAATATCTTTTTTTCACTCATACAAAACCTTGTAGAAGATAAAGAAATGTTACAAATTTTTGAGTCATTATATATAAAAGGCTTTTAATAAATAATCAAGTAAGATATTTTGGTGAAACTGGAGAAATGAAATAAATTCAACGGGGAAACAACTAAGAATAACAAATTTCGAGTTTCAAGTTTTACATTTCAGATCCATCAATTTAAGAGAGAAAATTTTATGTCAAAAATAGTTTTAGTTCTGGCAACCCGTAACAAGGGTAAAAAGAGGGAGTTTGAAGTACTGTTTAACGGGATTCCTGTAGAGATTAAAGGTATTTCTGAATTTCAAACAATTCCCGAATTTGAGGAAGAAGGAAGCACATTTGAAGAAATTGCAATAAATAAGGCAAAATTTGTATCAAACGCACTTGACCTTCCTGCCATTGCCGATGATTCGGGGCTTATAGTAGAGGCATTAAATGGAGCGCCAGGTATCTTTTCAGCACGCTATGCCGGAAAATCAGCCACTAATGGTCAAAACAACCGGAAACTTCTTGAGGAAATGGAAGGGAAAGAGGATAGAAATGCCGTCTTTGTGTGTTGTATTGCCATATCCAAACCAACTGGCCAGGTTTTGACTTATGTTGGAAGATGTTCTGGGGTAATCTTACATGAGCCTGTAGGAACAAATGGTTTTGGATATGATCCCTTTTTTTACTATTCTCCCCTCGGGAAAACATTTGCCCAATTATCAGTTGAAGAAAAAAACAAGGTAAGCCATAGAGGTCAGGCTATGAGGAGATTAAAAGATGATTTAAATAGGGTTTTGATTTGGTTGGGAGACAAATAAGGTGAAAATCTCTTGACCTATCAAAAATTTCTGGACTAAAATAATCTTAACTACTCAGCCACAGATTCACACAGATGAACGCAGATAGGTTTAAATATAAAGAAATAACAGATATTATTCTTAGAGTTTAATCAATTACTTGAAGGCCCGCCCGCCTCGCCTGAGTCCTGTAGTTCGGGACGATGGTGGGTAGGCAACAAATATTGAAGCTGGCTTATTATTGAATTTTGGCACAAAACCATAATTCAAAAAACTTGTATATGATAAAAACATATCAGCGATAATCAGCGTAAATCTGTGGCTGATTAGTAATAAATAATCTTGAAAAAGCGATAAAAGACGGTAAAAATCAGGAATAATTTAAAAATAGAGAAGGTAATTTATGAGAAAATTTAAGGTAACCTTTCTTCCAGATGGCAAAGATATTGAAGTCGAGGAAAATACTACATTAATGCAGGCAGCAGGAAAGGCCGGTGTCTATGTGAACACTATTTGCGGAGGGAAAGGCGTATGCGGTAAGTGTCGTGTTCAGGTCATAAATGGTAAGGCAAAGGCTGATAAATATGCTATTGCGTTACTTACTAAAGAAGAAATAGATGATTCTTATGTGCTGGCATGCCAGACCAAGGTTCAAGATAACCTTGAGGTTGTCATTCCGCCTGAATCCCGACTGGAGGCGGAACAGATCCTCTTAACAGACTCATTTATTTCGGAGGCTGCATCTGTAGAATCCGCTCATTTTGAGCCCCTTGTACAAAAGTTATATATGGAATTAGAAGAGCCATCTAATGAAGACAATATAGCTGATAGCGATAGAGTTATAAGAGAACTAAAAAGGAAGACCAAATATAATACATATGAGAGGTCTCTGGGCTGCCTGAGAGAACTAGGGAGTAAATTACGAAATAGCAGCTGGAAGGTTACAGCCACGATTGCCAGGCAAAATAATGGGTGGAAAATATTAGAAATAGATACTGGAAATACCAATGATAATAATTATGGACTGGCCATCGATGTAGGCACAACAACAGTTGTTGCTCAACTGCTGCATTTACAATCAGGTAAGGTGATTGGCGGTGAAGGTACCCATAATCTTCAATCCAATTATGGTGAGGATGTTATTACAAGGATTGCCTTTGCCTGCGGTAAGGAACAAGGTCTTCAAGAGCTTCATAAGTCAATAGTTAAAAATATTAATGATCTGATAAGAAGCCTAACTAATAAGCATAGTATAGATCCTAAGGACATTACTGCCATTGTTGCCGCTGGAAATACAACAATGAGTCATTTTCTTTTAGGGCTAATGCCATGCTCGATCCGACTCGCCCCTTATGTTCCAACGACTCATTCCTTTCCCCAGATAAAGGCTAGAGAAATAGATATAGATATATACCCGGAGGGCATATTAGAGACACTTCCCGATGTAGCCAGTTATGTCGGCGGTGATATAGTTTCCGGGATCCTGGCCTGCGGCATAGCAGAAAAGCCAGAGATAAAGGTCCTGATAGATATTGGCACGAATGGAGAAATTGCCCTTGGAAATAATGATTGGATTGTCTGTTGCTCTGCATCGGCCGGACCTGCCTTTGAGGGTGGGGGCGTTAGCTGCGGCATGAGGGCTATCCGAGGTGCTATACAAAAGATAGATATAAAGGATAATATGGTTCAGTATTGGACTATTCAAAGGGCCAAGCCGAGAGGAATATGTGGCTCAGGGCTTATTGACATCATCTATGAGCTTGTTAAAAATGGGATCATTGACCAACAAGGACACTTTAATATGTCCACAAAGAATGACAGGATAATAGAGAAAGATGACGAGCCCCAATTTATAGTGGCCTTTGCAGACGAAACAGAATCAGGGCAGGATATAACCTTTAAAGAGTCAGATATCATTAATCTTATCAGATCAAAAGGCGCTGTATTTGCTGCTATTAAGTCCTTAACAGATTATGTTGGCATAGCGTTCAATGCGATAGATACATTTTTTGTGGCAGGTGGTTTTGGAAACTATCTAAATATATCTAAGTCTATCTCTATAGGTCTATTACCAGATATTGATCCAAAAAAGATCCAGTTTGTTGGAAACAGTTCTCTTATAGGCGCCAGAATGGCCCTTTTATCTGAGGCTGCATTCGAGCATACAGCGGATATAGCAAATATGATGACTAATATCGAGCTATCTACATATCTACCATATATGGATGAATACATAGCATCCCTGTTTTTACCACATACAGACAAGAAGCTTTTCCCTTCTGTGGACTATTGGCAGTGATAGTCGGAATATGGGCATTTTCTTCATAAACTTTGGGCAAATGGCCTGATATTCATCGATAGTTAGGCATATCATAAAAATAAATCTTTTAAAGGAGAAATAGATATGGATAGTTCAAGACATGTGCTCACAGTTCTTGATCAAATCACCTCTCCGGATAAGGTGAGAAAGAAAATCATAGATGCAGCAAGTATTCTTTATGCTCAAAAGGGTTTTAACGCTAGCTCCATTGAGGAAATTTCTGAAATGGCAGGTGTAAGCCTGCCAGTAACCCACAGCTACATAAAGAATAAGTCGGAAATCATGGGAATGATTATGGAAGATGTCCTTAAGATGTTTCAAGACAACCTCATTATGATGATTAAGGGAATTGATGACCCTGAAGAGAAGTTAGCTATTGCAGTTAATATTTGTTTTAAAGTATTCGATCAGCAAAAAGAGAAGGCTATGTTAATCTACCAAAAATCTAATTCCCTTGATAAGCCAACTAAGTCACGTATAATGCAACTCGAAGTAGATATAAGCAATATTTTCGCTAAAATAATCAAGGAAGGTATCGAATATGGCATCTTTAAAAGGGTGAATGTAGATTTAATGGCCTATAATATTCTTATTATGGCACATATGTGGGTCCTTAAGCAATGGCATTTCAAGCATCGCCTCAGCCTGGAGAGATATCTAAACCTTCAACTTGTTACCATAATGGATGGTTTGAAAAAATAGTTCACTCCATCACAGAACTCCCTTTCTTATTTAGTCCGCCACAAAGACGGCGGACAGGGCTTAATTCCCCGCAGCTTGTCGAAGCGTAGCGGAGATCCCGGATGAGCGGGGCTGCGAGGTAGTTTATTCTTTTTGAAAATTAGGAAAATTTACGATTCTAATTTATATCTTGCAAGCTGGATCGATTTTTATCATAAAAAAGAATCCAGTATCATTATTTCTCTAAGCATTTAATTATCTTGCATCGTATGAAAGAGTTTTAGTTAGCCAAAAACAAGATCAAGAGGTGAGGTCAAAATGATAAAGGAAAATATTAAACGCTTGCTTAGTGAGCTACCAGAAGGTGTCACCCTGCTTGCAGCTGCTAAAACAAGAAACGCTGATGAAATATCTGAGGCAATAAGGGGGGGTATTAAAATTATAGGAGAAAATTACCTCAACGATGCGTTAGATGTAATTAATGAAGTAACACAAAAGGCCGAATGGCACTTCATTGGACATTTACAGAGAAATAAGGTTAAAAAGGTCATTGATATCTTTGATATGATCGAATCTGTTGACTCCCTCAGATTGGCCAAGGAGATAGAGAAATGGTGCGAGAAACGAAATAAAGTAATGCCCATATTAATTGAGGTTAAT
>Ga0233415_10000840_pt1 | contig 13767 bp, 6 predicted proteins | sample Na_anoxic_12_MG_FD_188631 | JGI IMG/M metagenome (GOLD analysis project Ga0233415, IMG submission 188631) | Seawater microbial communities from Saanich Inlet, British Columbia, Canada - Na_anoxic_12_MG | ecosystem: Environmental > Aquatic > Marine > Inlet | place: Canada: British Columbia... | reverse complement strand
TCTCCATCACTTGTAAAACAATATAACAGTTTAAGTTATGAAGGCGATACTGGCTGGGAGCTAGAGTATATAGAAACAGACATAAGCACTTCAGGAACACTACCAGTTCTAGCAACATCTTTTACAACAACACTACAGTTAAACGGTGCTGCACCTAATTCTGTGTTCAATGGAGCTAATACAGTTCAAGCTAAGCAAGGTGATAATATTCAATGGGCTATTTTTGTTTCACCATTAAATTCTCAATTTGCTTTTGATAATGTAAATAACGTAACATTAACAGCAGCTTCTGGAAGTAGTTTAAGTATAACAAACCCTGTTGGAACTGCTCCATTTGAATCTACAGATGGAAGATTAGTATTTTTAGTTCAACATATTGTTGGAAATGCTAATAGCATACAAACCTTAAACATAGGAGGCACAGGTGCTGCTTTAGCATTTACTGTAGCTTTATTAACTGTAAATATTATAGATACTGTTTCAAACTCTTCAATAACTCCAGCTTCACGAGTATTTAATAACGCTGGAGGTAATCAAGTTGAATTTAGTACAGCAGTTGAAAGTAATTATTATATAGATCCAGCTAACGTAACTGTTAGTATACTTGGAATGCCAGCTTCTACTAATCCTGGAACTTTAACAAATGTAAGGAGTGGAGTTGGAGGTTGTAGTGCATGTTTAGATAATTTAACTTACACTTTACCAATAACAGTTCCTTCAACAGCAACAGCTGGAACAATAACAGTAAATGGATCAGCAACATTAAAATATACATTACAATTAAATCAAGGTAATGTAACTGCGCCAACTGGTGGAACTGTCAATTACAGTACACCTGTTCAATCAAGTGGAGCAACGACAGCTATAGGTACAGCTTTTTATAATTCTCCATTTGATCTAGCAAGTACTAGAACCGTTGTTATAACATATACATGTGCAACAACTGAAATACTTGTAAGTAACAGTTATGTTTTATCTGGTTTTCCAACCGGTACTACACCAACTCCTGTTTTAGGTAACGAACTCGGTCAACTAGCAATAACTCAAGTTATACCGGTACTTACTCAAGATACAGTTGTAACTCCAGTTGTAGATTCAACAGTAGGAGCAGTTGCAGCAACATTAGGTAGTACTTCTCAAATAAATTTACCTCAACCTGGTAGTTTACAAAACATAGCTGGTACGTGGAACGTTGATGGACTTGCTTCGCCGGGTTCTCCAACCGCGTCTTGGTTATCTTTAAATTCTGCTGCTTCTGGTGTAGCTATACCGTTATCTGCAGGAGTTTCTTTTACAGTTTCCGCTCAAGCTAATAATACTGGATCTTCAAGATCTACTACTATTGAACTTACAACAACAAACACTAGAGTAACAGGTTCAGCGGTAGCACCACAAACAATAACAGTAATTCAAGCAGGATAATATGGCAGATTTAGTAACATTTCCTTTCATCAAAAAAGAAGGCAAGTATTTTGCACCAATAAGTTCATCAGAACCAAATTATATTGTTGTCAATGGTACTTTAACACAGACAGACAATAAAATAGTAAGTGGAATTAAGGGTGCATTTGCTTTAATTAAATTAACACTACCAATAGCAAACGCTTCAACAGAAAAAGAATTGTTTGCTTTAAACGCGGAAGCGGTAAATTCATCAAATTAAATTATATGCAATTACAAGTAAGAAAATTACAAGAATCTGATTGGGATTTTTTACCAAAGTGGTGGAAAGCTTATAATCAAGAAGGTTTTCCTAGAGATATGTTACCAGGTGCTTTTAAAGTTGGTGATGAACAAGAAGAAAAAAGAAAAGGTCTAGGCGGTTTTATGGTTTGCAAAGGAGAAGATCCTATTGCAGCCATGTGGCTGTGGATGACAAATAGTAAGACTGCGATTCCAGCTGTTGTTATTAGTGATAAAGATTATCGTGATACGGACAGAAGTGATGCGTTGCAACTCTTAGTAGATTTTACAACTGATTTTGCTGAAGACTTAGGATATAAGTATGCATTTGCATGGGCAAAAAAAGGAATATTATTAGAAAAATATAAAAAAGCGGAGTATTATGTAGATAAAACTCCATCTTATGAATTAATAATGAAATACTAATGGGAAGTATAGTTAAAGGAGTCGGATCACTATTTGGTGGTCGAGCAAGAAGAAGAGAGCAAAAGTCCGCAAATAAAGAGTTTGCAGGAGCAAAACAAAATTTTTCAGATTTTAAATTTAATGATGTTTATGCTGGTTTAGAAGCACAACAATTAGGTAACGCTGCTCAAGCTACAGCTGGAACTCTTGGTAGTGCAGATCAAGCTGCAATGGCAACATTAGGAGAAGCTCAAGGTTACGATGCTCAAGGTTATGACTCACAAGGTTATGACTCACAGGGTTATAGTGCTGAACGAACAGGTGTAGGTAATTTAGCTAGAGGTGCAGACACGGGTCTTACTAATACAATGAATAATTTACAAGTGTCTACTGCAGGTGCTGACATGGCTAATAGAGAAGCTGATCAAGCTTTAGCTGCATCTCAAGACTTAGCTGCGCAAGCTGGAACTGGAGCAGGTGGTGCTACAGCTTTAGCTAATGCTGCTGCAAAATCTAAAGCAGGTATATCAGCTGATATAGATAGACAAGTTAAATCTAACGAGCAAATGAGAGCTGCTGCTGAATCTCAACTTCAACAAAGTCAATTAGCTCAAGGAAATTTAGCATCTCAGTTTGATTTAGGTCAACAACAGTTTAATGTAGGAGCAAGTAACGAAGCAGCTAAATTTGGAGCTGCAGCACAAAATCAAGCTGCACAGTTTGGGGCTAGTGCCGCTAATCAAGCTGCGCAATTTGGTGCAGCTGCTCAAAATCAAGCAGCACAATTTGGAGCAAATGCTAAAAATCAATTTGCACAATCAAGATTTGGTGCTGAAAACGCTATGAATCAATTTAATGCTGGAGCAAATAATCAATTTGCACAATCTCAATTTGGTGCAGATAATAACATGTCACAGTTTAATGCAGGTGCGCAGAATCAATTTGCAATGGCAAATCAAAGTGCTGCTAATAATATGGCACAATTTAGAGCTCAAGGAATGAGTGATATACAAGAAAGTCAATATACTCAACAATCTGATTTATTTGACATTGCTGCAGGAAGAAAAGCAGCTGGTGACAATGCTAGAAAACAAGCTACAAACGATTTAATTGGTGGTATTGCTGGAGTTGCTGGAGCTGCTATGGGTCCTCTTGGATCTTTATTAGGTGGTAAAGGTTAATATGTTAAATTTAAATAAATTATAAAATGGCAGTAAGATCATCAATAAACACTCAATACGCTCCAGGACAAAATCCATATGATACATATGTAAGTTTAGATTCTGCTGCAAAAGATATTGACGCTGATATAGAAAGAGGTATAAAAAACCAAGAAAGAGCCGAGCAGAAAAGACTTAGAGAAATGCAGTTAGCTGAAATTAAATCTAAGAACATGCAAGGTTTAATGGTGTCTTCAGAAACTGAATTTGCGCCTTTACAAAGCTACATGCAAGATATGAGTAGAAATCTTGTAGATAAATATAGTGGTTTAGTTTCTCAATTAGAAAAAGGAGAAATTGACAGTACTTATTTTGCAGCTGAATCAGCCAAATTACAAGGCCAAGTACCTCAAGTAAAAGGAATGGTTGACGCTATATCTGCAACTGCAGGTATGTATTCAGAAGGCTTAGCTCAGGGAACTTTAAGTGGAGCAATACCTAAAGATCAAGAAATGTACTTCCAAGCTATACTCAACAATAAGGGTAGTTTTGGTATAGATGATAATAATGTACTTGTTTTTCAAGGAGAAACAGCTGACGGTGAACCTTTTAGCATTCCAGCTAATAAGTTAAATCAAATGCCCCAGCCAATAGGCAAGGTGGATGACTTTCAATCTTTAGTGTTACCTACTGTTCAAGCTTTAATGAAGCCTGAAGAAAGAAGTATAAACGGCAGGGTTGTTATGTCTAGTATACCTGGTCCAACTCCTGAGAATCCAGCTGGGTCTCAAGAATGGCAAAATGGTATTGCTGCATCTTTTGATAGTTTCTTAAAAACTCAAGGAGAAAATGGTTTAAAATCTTTAGCTGTAGACCACGCCGGTTATTCTATCGACGAAATGAATGATGCTTTAAACTCTGGTAGTTATGAAGGTCCTGATGGTGAGCAGTATAGCAGTAGGCTTGAATATGAAATGGAAAAACGTTTTACTGAGCAGGCTAGCGAAAACTATGAATTAAAACAATTTGAAAGTTTTAAACAATTAACTGCAGATCGTCAGCAAAGACAATTAACTATAGCTGAAGCAAACGCACAAACATCTAGAATTAACTCTCAAACAAACATAAACAGAGGCGGGACAGAAGGTGAAAGATATCAAAGAAGTACGGGTAGAGGTTTATCTGAATCACAAGCGCCGTCAAGAGACAATATAGAGTCTTGGGGTGCAACTAGTTTAAACAAAACAGGTAGATCAGTAAAAATAAATCCAAAAGACGGAAAAGTTCATATAATTGATAAGGGTAAATCAATAGGAGTTATTCCTGAAAGTTATTTAAATGGAGATCCTAATGAGTTAGCTAGATATATATCAGCTAAAGTTTTTGGAGTTTCTAATGATTATACTAATTTTAATTACGAAACATCCAAAGGACCACTAAACAAGTTGGCTAAGTTTTTTAAACGTAAAAAATAATATTATTCTATGGAAGAGTACGATGAGTTTGGTAATTTAATTGTAAAAGAAGAAGGTAATTTTAATAATTTAATTAATTTTGAAGTTTCTGAAGATACAATCGTCCCTGATGCTATTGTCATGGATGAAAATCTTATAAATCAAGATCCAGTAGATTTATGGAGCAGTGGTCGTAGAAATTTAGATGAAACTGTTGAAGAAAGAGAGGCTAGACAAGAAGCTGAACTTGTAGCTAGAAGAGAGCAAAACAATCAAGATCGTTATACATATAACGAAGCTGGAGAAGTTATTTTAGATGAAATTACAGGTCAACCTGTTTTAGAAGAAATAAGTTCTTTTGATAAAATCTTGAATAGTTTTGGAAACATGGTTGATCAAATACAACAGGCTATACCTAACGCATCTTTTGGTGTTAACAGTATTGTAAGAAAAGTTTTTGGAGATGAACTTATTGATAGTTTTTTAGCAAACGAAGATATACCGCAGTTTTTTAAAGATTTTGGCACAATGACAGCTGATGAAGCTGATGAAGCTTTACAGCAACAACAATTGCAAGAGGCTGAAATGGGTGAGGTTGGATCAATTACAGAAGGTGCAAAGCTTATAGGTCAAGGGGAAATAATAAAAGGATCAGGTGAATTAATTGCTGGTATTGTTAATGGTTTAACTTCTATAGGTTCTACAGCTTTTACAAGCGCTCTATCTGGAGGTACTTCTTTAATACCAGAAATGGTTGGTAGAGCTTATGTTGATTATAACGAAGCTTTAGCAGAAAAAGAAGGTAAATCTTTAAACGAATACATGGAAGAAACTGATGGTGGGGAAAACACCTGGACTTCTATAGGTATTGGTGTTGCTGGTGGTATTTTTGAAAGAGCTGGATTGAAAGGTGCAGGTAAAATGATGATAAACGGTTTGGTTAAGTCTGGTATGAATAAAACTTTTTCTAATGTTTTGTTGTCTGGAAATAAAGAAGGTTTAACAGAGTGGGTTCAAACAGGTTTAGAAGCAGTTAATGTTGCGTCTGCTAAAGATGAAGATAAATCTGACGCAATGCAAAAAGCTATGTTTTCTCAACAAGGCTTAGAATCATATTTACAAGGTTTTGTTGGTGGTGGAATAATGAGAGGTGGGCCAAAATTTGATGACAGTGAAGGCAAACTTAAACTTAAAAAAGCAACTGCAGCTATGAGAGGTTACAGTGAAACTATTGCTCAAAACGATGCAATAGAAGAAATTGCAAATTTAAGAAAAACATTATCAACAACTACAGATCCTCAAGTAAAAGCTGAAATTGAAGCTGGTATAAAAATACAAGAAGCAAAAGTAGCAGACATTACATTGAGATCTCAAGCAAAAGTAAATAAATTAACTGAAGAACAAGTTGATAGAGTATCCAAGATACAAGACGATGTTGACACTATTAGTAACGGTGTTTATGAATTAGATCAAAAACTTGAAGATGGAACAATAACTCAAGAACAAAGAAATGCTGCTGTAAAAACATATGAAGAGCAGTTTTTAGTAAAACAAGAAGAATTAAACAAAATAGCTTCAGAATCAGAATCAAGAATACAGCCAAAAAGTTTATTTAAAAATAGAGATGAAAAAGCTTTAGAGCTTGTTGACCTTTACAATGATTTAGACAGTGCTGTTATAAATGGTGATACTGATTTAGAAGCTGATTTAAATTCAAAAATATACTTAGCAGAGCAAGCTTTACAAACCATAGATAGTATAGTTGCTGAAGATAGTGTTGTTTTATCTGAAAAGGCACAAGAATTATATGATACTAGGGGCGTTGAAGCTTTGAATAGTATAGTAGAAACTCAAGAAGGTACTATAAGAAAAGTAGCAATTGATAAATTAAATTCTGTACCTAGAAATAGAAGATATGAAGGAGATGTTGATGCTTTAGCAAGTGAATTAAGGTATGGACCAGAAGGTGTTGCTAAGTTAATTGAAACTTACGACCCTGAGACTGGCGTTCCAATAGCAGCTTATATAGCTGAGCAACTTCCTAGAAGAGTTCAAAGAGCTGCAAAAAAAGTTTTATCTCAAGATAATAATGTAGATTTTAATTCAGCTGAAGCAGCTAATTTATTAGTTGAAGAAGAAAATGATTTTGAAGTTAAAATTGGTTCTAGGTTTTTAGCAGATCAACTTAAGCTTCCAATGGCTATTATTGATAAAGCTAAAAATATTATACCTGCTGGTTTACAAAAAGCCGTTAACGAGTTGCAAAACAACAAAGAGTTAACTGCTAAAAAAAGACAAGCTTTAGCTGAGCAAGCTGTAGCTAGTATATACAACAATCAGCTAGTTCAAGATATAAAAGCAGAATTTGGTAAAAATACTAAAACTAAAGAAGACTTTTCAAATTATTTAAACAAAAATTATTTACCTTTAGCTACGGCTTTTGTAGCTCAAAAAGCTGGACAAAAAGGAACAGGAATATCTAAGCAATGGGCTATGTTTCCTCCTACAAGATCAGAGTTTGTAGATTATTATGAAGGAAAAGATATACCTTTAGATAGAAAAAATAGAAAATCAGTTATTAGCGATAGAAAGGCCGCTCTAGCGGAAGCTGTGTCAAATCAAATCGCTGAAGATGTTAGAGCTGAATATTTATTAGCTAATCCAATAGAGGCTAGAAAAATAAACGAAGCAGCTAATAAAAATGTTAGTTCAGAAAGAACTATTATTATTGCTAAAAGTAAGTTAAATAATGAAAGTTTTGAAAACACTATATCTGCTTTTGAATTTGAACAATTTCAAAAAAGTTTAGAAAAAACAAAAGAAGATTTTGCTGAAAATTCATTAGATTGGAAAAAACTATTAGAAAATGAAGGTATTGAAGATTTTAATTTAAATAACGAAGAAAGAGTACAAACTTTTTTAAAATTATTAAAATCAACTGGATTAACTGAATTACTTCCAGCTAGCTTTTTTAGACAATTCAACGGAACTACAGATGCTTCATCAGTAAGAAGAGGAGGAAAAGTTTTTTATCAACTTAAGAATGGAGGAGAAGTTGAAGCTATTACAAAAATAAACAATAAAGGTGAAGAAGTTTTTACTTATCCTCCAGAATATGGTAAAAACGGAAAAGGTGAGTTTAAAAATTCTTTACTTAGAACACGCAGAGGTCATGTGTTTTTTAAATCAGCGCCTGATGCAGATGCATGGATAGCTGAAAATGGTCCTTTTGCTGCTGAATCTGAATTATATAAAGATCTTTTTACACCAACTAGTTATGATAAAATTGTAAATGGAAGAAGAGAGGTTAAGCTAGAAGATGACTTTAAAAACCCTGAATTTAAAAAACAACAAGAAAATAAATTAAAAGCTTTAAAACAAATTTTTAATATATTTGAGGATTTTATTGCTAAAGACCCTAAAAACAATGCCGCTTTAGTTGGTGGGCTTTTAAAATCTTCATCTGGGTGGCAAGGTCATTTCATGAGATTAGCTTCTCCAGTTAAATTTACCTCTAAAGGTAAAATGTTTGATTATTCTAAAAATCCTAAAGGCAAAGCTTTATTTACAGAAGAACACACTCTTCCAGCATCAGCTGTAGCTAAATTTTTATTCAGACAAGCTATAAATGGAAAAGTAAATGATAATTTTAATTTAATTGAAAAAAATTATTTTCAAGGGGCTTTGTTAAATGTTAATGATAATAAATTAGCTGGAAACGGACCAGATGGTAGACGTTTTACATATAAAAGTAGAACTCCAGAAGGATGGATGTTGACTGATAGCATATGGGCTAGATATTTTAATGCGAACGTTAATTTTCAAAACGGTGGTATAGATCCTAATAGCATAGTGCTAAGCAATGGTCAAACTGTAGCAGAGTTTTTTGGCGCTGGTTTAAATGAAACAGGTAATAGATTATCTGCTTTTGATTTTGACGATACATTGTTCGAAACAAACTCTGAAGTTATTGTTAATAAACAAGATGGTTCTACTTATAACCTAACAGCCGCACAATTTGCAGCTCATACCTTAAGTAAAGGTGAAAAATATGATTTTGCACAATTCGATCAAGTTATAAAACCAGAAGCTTTAGAGGGTTTAAATCAACTTAAAGACAAGTTAGCTAAAGGCGATAACGTAACTATATTAACAGCTAGAAACATGAGAGCTGGAGATGCTGTTATGAAACTAATGAATGAGTATATTGGTAAAGATGCTAATAAAATTAAATTCATAGGTGTTGGTAATAGTAAAGCTGAGGCTAAAGCTATATATCTAACTAGAGCTATAAAAAAATACGGCTATAATAGTGTATTTTTTACTGATGACGCTGTAAGAAACGTCGACGTTGTTAGAGACGTATTAAGCAAAATACCTGGATTAAAAAGCGAAGTAACACTAGCTACTCCTGATGTGATAAAAGCACAACAAAATGTTGTTTCTGAAAAAGCAGATCCTAACGAAAGAATAATTGCAAAAAGTAAAAAGAAAATATACGATGAAAAAGCAAACGCTGAGAAAACAGGAGATCAAGCAGCTGAAGGTTTAGCCGCTATATTAGAAGCTAATTGGAATAAAAACGGTGATCAAAACTTTGAAATTGTAACAGACAAAGCTAGAATACAAGAAATATTAGCTGAAGAAGGTGTTGAAGGATTTGAAGCTGAAAATGCTTTAAAAAACAATGCAGGTTTTCAAATAATTGGTACTAGTAAAATATTTATAGATTTAACAGAAAAAGGATCTTTAAACACTACTATACATGAATCAGGTCACGTTTGGAATCAAGTTATTTTTAACTCAGCTCCGGATGTTTGGAATAGTATAATTTCTAGAGTTAAAGAAACTGGATTGTTTGATACTGTTTTTAATAAAATAAAGAATGATCCTGCTTATGCCGGTTTAATAGAAAAATATAACAACGGAGATACTTTTGGATTAGAAAATGAAATTTTTGCAAGAATATTAGAAGACTATGGCGCTAAAGCTTTAGGTACTGACAAAAATACTCTTTCTCAAATAAAAGACATCATAAGTAAATATATGACAGAACTAGCTAACATGCTAGGTTTTGATCCTACGACTAAGAACTTTGGAGATTTAACTTTAGATCAAATGATTGATCTTGCTGTTTCTGAAGTTGTTTCAGGTGATCCTTTGTCTAATTTTTCTAAACTAAAAGATTCAGAAGGTAAAACTTGGTATAAAAAATCTAGATCAAATGTAGATCCTGAGTATAGAGCTTCTATTAATCCAGAATATCAAGGTTTAAAATCTTTAGAAAAATTTTATAAAGAAAGTAAAAATCTAATAGATGCTATTAAAAAGTCTTATGCAACCGTTAAAGATGTTATGACTTTTGAAGAATGGTCTGATTTTGTTGCTAAAACAACAAGTGAAGTACAAATAGGTAAAACTGAATCAGAGAAAGCTTTGTTAATAGCTAAGGAAAATGCTGCTAAAAATGAAGCAGCAAGACTTAAGAAAATAAAAGCTTTAAAAGAAACTGATAGTTACACCGAGGAAGATCAAAATAAAACATCTGAAGAGCTAGATAAAAAACTAGAAGAAGTTCAAAATAAAGCTATTGAAAAAGAAAAAACAAAAGCTGAAGGTCAAGCTGAAGGGTTAAATAGAAACTTTAGAAAAATAATTAATTCTATAACAGGTAGACTAGGAAAACCATCAAGATGGTTTATACCACCAAATGCAGAAGATATTAAAGGATTACTCTATGCTTTCTTACCTGGTGGAGAAGCTGGTGTTGCTGCTAAGAAGTTTTTTCAAACAACAATACTAGATCCTTATTCTAAAGGTGTTGCAGCTGCTGAAGCTGAAATATTAGTCAAAACTAAGCAGTTTGCTGAAATGATGAAAGGTTTTAAATCTGATTTAAAAGAAACTATAGATGGTACGCCTTATAGTAAAGGCCAAGCTATTAAGGTTTATAATTGGATTAAAAACGGAGTAGAAGTTGATATAGAAAAACAAAGCTATATTGATGCATTAGTAGAGGCTGTTGAAAATGATCCTGAGTTAAAAGCTCTTGCTGATCAAATTGAACAAAATTTTCCTATAGATTATAAAGCCACATGGAGAAACGATACTACTATTAATAAATCTATTTACGATGCTATTAATTCTGGAACTAGAGCTAAGCATCTACAAGTATTTTCTGAAAATGTAGATAACATATTCAACAAAGATAACATGCAAGAAATTGAAAACTTGTATGGTAAAAAGTTTAGACAAGCTTTGCAAAACTCTCTACAAAGAATGAAAACAGGTAGAAATAGAGTTAGTACTGATGCTCAGTCTAATGCTTTTTTAAACTGGATAAATAGAGCTGTAGCAACTACAATGTTTGTAAATACAAGATCAGCTGTGTTGCAGTTATTATCATCGTTAAACTTTATAGGTAAAGCTAATAATAATATATTTCAAGCAACAGCTGCTATGTTTAGTGGCGAATGGAAAAAAGACTTCAATACTCTTTGGAATAGTGATTATTTAAAAAACAGAAGAGAAGGTGCTAAGTTTGATGTATTAGCTGATGAAATGTCAGAAGGTGATACTAAAGGATTAAATAAAATTCTTAAGTTTGGCTTTTTACCTACTAGAATGTCGGATAGTTTTGCTATCGCATTAGGTGGCGCTGCTTTCTATAGAAATACCGTAAATGCTTTAATGGCTAATGGTGTATCTGAAGCTGATGCTAAAGCAGAAGCTATGCGACAATGGCAAGATGCTGCTGAGGAATCTCAACAATCATCTGATCCTTCTAAAATATCTGAAATTCAATCAAGTTCTGTTGGTAAAGTTATTTATGCTTTTGCCAATACACCATTTCAATATGCTCGTATTGTAAAAAGAAAATTACAAGATGTAGTATCAGGAAGATCTGCTGCTGAAGGTGGAGGTAGTAAAGTAAGGCAAGATTTACAAAGTGTTTTATATTACTCTGTAGGTCAAGCAATGCTTTTTAATGCTTTACAAACAGCTTTATTTGCAGTAGCATTTGAAGATGATGAAGATGAAAAAGAAAAATTAATGGATGAAAAGTCACTTTTATCTGTTGAAAGAGCTTTAACATCTTATGCTAAAAGTTTAGGTAATCCAGGAGCTGTTGTTGGTGCTATATATAGTGTAATAGCTGAGGCTGGTGAACAACAGGAAAAATACGGTAAAATTGATAATCCATATAAAATAGCTTTAGAAGCTACGGCTATATCACCACCTCTTAATACTAAACTAAAAGACATAGTTGCAATAGGAAACATATACAAATACAATGAAAAAGAAATTAAAAATGATACTTTTAAACTTTCTCCTGACAACAAGGCTTTGGAAATTGTTGGTAATGTTGCTTCATTTGGTGGTCTTCCTTTAGATAGAGTTATAAGAAAAACTCAAAATTTAGCTGCAATAGCTAATGAAGAAGCTGAAGCATGGCAAAAGCTATTTTTAGCTTTAGGTTGGTCTAAGTGGGAATTAGGTTTACAAAACAATAAATCAACTGGTTTTAACACTGATTTTGATACTGACTTTAGTACTGATTTTAGTACTGACTTTAGTACTGATTTTAGTCCATTTAACAAAACAGTTTTAAATAAAAATTTACCAAACAATGTTTTAGGTAGAGCTAATGATGATGGGACTATAGAAGTAGATCCTTCACTTAAAGGTAAAGAAAAAAAGAAAGTAATTGCTCATGAAGAAAAACACCAACAAGATATGAAATCTGGTAAACTTGGTTATGATGATAATTTTGTATACTATAACGGAGATAAACACAAGCGTAAAGCTGGTAAGATAGAATACAACGGTAAAAAATACATAGAGGGTCATCCTAAACTACCTTGGGAAGCGGCTGCAAACAAGGTAGAAAGAACTGTATAACATTAATTTAAACAAATGACTAGAAAAGAAAAAATAGCACAGCAAAAATTAAACGAAAAACGAAGAGTTGATCGTGAGCGAGGAAATAAATTTGCTGTAACAAGAAATGCAACCGATACACAAGGAAATGTTACTAAAATGACACCTGGAGAATATGGTGTAGGTAGTATTAAAAGTGAATCTTCTAAATCAGGTTTAAGTTTAGCCGGAGATACTGATAAATATGCGGATGGATCTGAATTTAAAAAATCAAAAGATTCAAGTGATAATCAAAGTAAATTAAGCAAAAGAGTTGCTGATAGACAAGCTCTTAAGTCTTTTAGAAAAAATGAAAGAGCAGAAAAAGTTGCTGTACGTAGAGGCATGTCACCTCAACAGGCTAAAGATTTTATGCAAAACCGTAGAACTAGACTTAATCAAGCTCTTGGAGAGTTTGGTAAAGGATTAATGGGTAAGCAGCAGAATTTAGGAAATATTGACGATAGAATGTATCGTAAAAAAGGTACAGGAACTTTACAAAATATGAAAAGTAAAGATGGTAGTACTTATGATGCTACTGCACCTTACAAAGGAACTCCTAGCAAAAACTATTCAGATAGAGGTAAGGCTAGAAACAAAGTTGACAAGTATGAAGAAATATTAGGTTCTAAAGTTAACGTTCCTGTTGTATCAGCTAAACCTTTAGATTTAAGTCCAATACCACCTCAAAGTCCTAAAGAAAAAATAATTGAAACTACTGAAAATGTAACTAATAAAGTAACTAATCCACCTACTATTGTAACAAAAGGTTTAGATTCTATTCAGTCTAGAGATCAAGTTCCACCTAATAGAATAGTTAGAGATAACATAAGAACAAGAGATTCTGGAGGTTTTTACAATACAGAAGCTACGGGTAACCAAGCTATGCAAAACGCAAAACAAAGACAGAGTAGCAATTCTTTGAGTGAACTGTTGAGCAAAGTAACTATTAATCCTAATGATATATTAGATGATATAAATTTGAAAAACATAGATAGACCAACTGGAGCTTTTAGAAGTAGAAGAAGATCTTATTAAGTATTAAAAGTTAACTTAAAAAGCAACATATTGCTTAAATAAAAAAAGGGGAGCAAACCATTACGGTAAGCTCCCCTTTAATTGTTTCTAATACTAACCTAATATTA
>Ga0233415_10000839_pt1 | contig 13775 bp, 11 predicted proteins | sample Na_anoxic_12_MG_FD_188631 | JGI IMG/M metagenome (GOLD analysis project Ga0233415, IMG submission 188631) | Seawater microbial communities from Saanich Inlet, British Columbia, Canada - Na_anoxic_12_MG | ecosystem: Environmental > Aquatic > Marine > Inlet | place: Canada: British Columbia... | reverse complement strand
CGTGGAAGAATTTATACATCAGCACAAGGAGAGGAAGATATATTAAATTTAGCCGGTGAGGATGTAGCTACATACGGTTCTGTTAAGGCTGGTAATTACACAAAAGGCTTATCATCAACACAAGGTGCTGCTGCATCATCTGTTAAATCTGACAAAATAAATAACATTGCATCTAACCCTAATAAACAGGCTACTGCCGATACTGGTTCGTATATTTCTAATATGGTTAGTATGACTATTGACTCATAATATAATAACAAAATATGAATGTAAAATCATTAACATTAAAGAACAGATTAATCATTGACAAAAGTGGTGAAGGTTATTGGGATCTTACTGCACCTTCTTTTATTTATGAATCCGATTTAGGAGTTAAGGCATTACATTATGTTATGCTAGATCAAATCGGGCGCATTGATAAAATATCAGAAATATATTTTGGGAGTGGGGAATACATAGATGCTATTTGTGTTGTTAATAATATCTTTAATCCTTTTAGTGTTAATGAGGGTGATATTTTAGTTATTCCTAATTTAAGTAGAAAGGATTTAGTTTATAAAAGACCTGATCCTGCATCTAGGCCTAATGAGGCACAAGAAGCATATGTTGATACTGGTAGACAGAGTGAAAAAGATCAATCCAGAATACAAAGGTTAATTGAAAAAGCTAAGGGTAGTGAATCAGGTGTAGACCAACCGATGCCTCCTAATATGTTACAACCTGGGCAGGTGTCAAAAACCTACGAAGGTGGTAAAATTAAATTAGGAACCAACTTACCGAGCAGAAGTACTAAAGCTAATTAATATGTCAACAGTTGAAAGAAATATATTAACGGTTATAGAACCGACTATGGAATTGGATGAATTAGAAATCACTGATGTAGAAAGTGGATCTGAAAACTCTGATGGTAATACCGTTAAAGAAAAACCTAGTAAGTTTTCTACAATGATACCTCTTATTAGAATTAATTCATATGAAGTACAGGGCGATAGATTAGAGATGTTTGAATTGGATTGTACGGGCTTCTATCCAACATGTAGGTTTAGTTTTTTTGATAGAGATGGTATGTTTACTGCTAGATTTTTTCCAAAAGATGGAGATATTATTCAGCTTTATATTAGATCACAGGGAGACGAAACTACATTTAAGCCTATAAGAATTGATTTTACAGTTGAAGATATTAAACCATTAGGTGGGGGTGGGGCGACAAATACATCACCACAATTAATGGTTGAAGGCAGAATGCATGTACCTAATCTATTTACCGAAAAGGTACAGTTCCAGGATAACACAAGTTGGAATTCATTACAGACTATTGCTGAAGAATTAAAATTAGGGTATGCATCTAATGTTGAGGATACTACCGATCAACAAATATGGACAAACCCATATGATACAGCAGAAAGATTTATTCAAGATATAACATCAAACTCATATCTTAATGATGATTCATTTTTCACTGCATACATTGATCCTTATTATTACTTAACATTTGTTGATGCTAATAAGTTCTTTGGTCAAGAAGATGATTTAGAAACTAGTCAAATATTTCAGCAGAATGCAATGGATACTATGGGAAGTGGTGACGAGGAGAATTCGGATTTTACTTTTCCTAATATGATAAGTAACCACTTATCAATGCAAGGTAATGCTAGATACATATCTAAATATCAGCAAGTAAACAAAAGTGGACAGATTAGTAAAAACAATGGATATAAAAGATATACTCAGTATTGGGATATAAATGCCAAAGAATTTATAAGTGAATTTGTAGATCCTATAACTAATAATACTCCTGGTATGATACCTGTGACAAAAGGTAGAACCATTAACGGTGAAGTAGAAGGGCCAAGAAATAATCAAGTTAAGTTTAAATTTTTAGGTACACAAGGTGATAATGTACATGCTAATTATTACTATGCTTCTATTCAAAATTTTCAAAACTTAGCAGAGATCAATAAATTAGGGATGGTGATAGAATTAGATACGGTTAATCCTGCTATATTGAGGTATAGTAGAATTTATTGTTTAATAATGGAAACTGCACAAATGGTAAAAGGTACATTAACAGCACCTGAGAATGATGAAAATGCTCCTAATGATTCTCAAAGAAGAGCTGATACTCCTGATGATCTAGGAAGTGATGTTGATAATCAATATGGAATTATAAATGAATATCTTTCTGGTTTTTATGTTATAACCGGAATTGAATACTTTATGACTAAAGGACCACAGGCAGGTGGATCAGGTATAAGACAGAGATTACATTTGCGTAGAAGAGAAGTAACTCCTTCTACATAATGAATAAATAAAAAAATAAACCTTATAGATGGCAGATCCGGGTATTTGGAATCAAGAACCACCAGAAGAATTAGCTAACTTAGCTGCAAATTTTAATAAATCATTTCCTAATAGTTATGATTTTGCTAAAACTTTTGTGCAAACTGCTTCAAGTGCAGCAGGTGGAGGAAATGGTGTAACTAGTTTAGATGATCCTACATATCTTGGTTTTAATGTTAGATTTGAAATATCTAGTCCTCTTTTTGATGGTGCACTTGCAGGTAATCCTGCTATCACAGCGGCCGCTGCTAAAACCGCTCTTGCTGAAGTTGCTACAAATGAAAGTCAAGGTGAAGGAACTCACCCAAGCGGGGAATCGGCTGTAGGTTATTTAAATCAAATAGGTGAAGTTACTAGGGCAACTTATCTAAAAGCGTTCTGTCAAGGTATTAGGGAAATACAAACAACAAGACCTTATTATTTTCAAACTATAGAGGGTTTGCAAGAAGCTTTTAATAAAACGGTTAATATGACTCCTTATGGGGGTTCGGCTGACGGAGAAGGAATTACGGTAGGTTGTTTAGAAGCGATAGATTTAAAAATGTCTGCTTTGTTTAATCTTTATAAGTCTGCGTGCTATGATGTTAAATATAGAAGAAATGTTTTACCAATAAATCTAATGTATTTTACATGCTATGTTGATGTTGTAGAAATTAGAAAATTTAAATCAGTAAGAAATTTTATAAATGCTCTCAACCCACTATCACCAGAACCGCAACTTAGTAAATTTGTAAATGAGAATGCTTCAAAGATAACTTTAAAGTTTAGTGAGTGTGTTTGGGATGCAGGGGCTAGCGGGCAAGTGTTTGCAAATGTTTCTAATGATGGGTCAGGTGGAATGGCAACGTCTTCTATAAAATGGTCTTATGGTAATGTTGAAATACAGTCTCAATTTGCTGGTTATGATTCTGCTTTAGTTGATTCAGCAAACTTGCAACCGAAAACATTCGGTGATTTAGCAAAAGCAGCAGGTCAAAAATTATTAGATAAGCAAATAGCAGGAGCAGAAAATTTTATACAAAGAAAGGCATTAGGTTTTTTAAATTCACTTAATCCACTAAACAATGTATATGGTAAACTTAATCAGGCTATAAATGTTATCCAAAATCCACAAGGCTTAATAAGTTCTTTACAAGGTGCACTTGTACAAGAAGAAACAACACCAGGCTTTAACAAGACTTTAGATGGTAATGTGTTTGATGGTGGTGTTACATTAGATGCTAGCTCACAACGTTTATCATCTACTAATATTATGCCAGAAGGCGACTCACGCCCACCACTCTCCACAAGCAATATATTTACACCACAGCCATCAGGCCCACCACTAAACCGTACTAATATTTTTAAATAAGATATGGGAAAATTAACAACAAAAGATTTAAAAGATGATAATCTTAAAGGTACTCAATGGATAGGTATTGTTGAAAACACTGAAGATGATATTTTTGAAGGTAGATGTAGGATTAGAGTATTTGGTAAAATGGATCAAAGAACAGATCCCGAAGATCCTGAGAGTGATTATGTTATGCCTACCGAATCTTTACCGTGGGCTAGGCCATCTGTAGCTTCTTCGGGTGGAAGTAATAGTGGAAGTGGTACATTCTCTGTTCCAAAAATTGGCACGATATTAAGGGTAAGTTTTGATAATGGTAATTATTACGCGCCAGTATACCATGAGTCACTATACCCTTCTGATGAGGCTAAGGCGGAGGTAGAGGCAGCCTATCCTAATTCACATGTATTAATATATGATACAGCTTTCGGTTTAACTGGAGGAGAAAATGGAACCGAGATAACAAACGAAAGGGAAGGGGAACATATTAAAGTTTTCTTTACAGAGGATAAAGGTCTTATGATGGACTATACAACAACGGAGGGTCCAACTACTATTAATATAAAACCTGATAATTCAGTTGAAGTCATTAATGCAAACGGTGATACTATTGTAATGCTTAATGATGGAAATATAACCTTTACTCATTCTGCTCAATTTACAATTAATAGTGGGGCTAATACTGAAATTAATTGTGAGGATGCTTTAATTAATTGTACAAACATGGTTGTTAATCATGCGTCTTCAATTGAATTAGGTGAAGGTGCAACTGAGCCACTGGTACTAGGTGACTTAATGACTACTTTATTTAATAGCCATACTCATGTCGGTAATCTAGGATCACCAACAAGCCCACCGATGGCTCCAATGGGGGCACCGCAACTAAGTAAGAAACAAGTCAAATCATTATAAATATATAAATTATAAAATAAATTAATAAGCTATGCCATTAATTCCACCTATTTTAAATGCTGCATTAACTAGTGCGTTCTCTGCAGCTATGTATGACTTTATTACAGTTTCCGCACAACCTAATACTAATAAAGGCGTGGATAAGTCGGCTTTAGCTATTTCTACAGCATCAGCAACATTTGCAAGTATAGCAGGACCAGCAATAGATGCATACATAAGATCACAAACATTAATAGTACCCCCAGGTCAATTAGTAGCAACCGCAGGTTCTCCTGCTGCACAAACTGGGGCAACCACTGCACCTTCTTTACCAATTCCTGTTTTATAACTTAAACTAATTACAATTAAAAGGTATAATAATTAAATCTAATCTAGGTAATATATAATCTATAATAACTATTCTTAATAAAAAAATAATGATTGAACAAGAAATCACAATACAAAATCCAGATGATCCATTTGACGAGAGGACAGTAAAGGTAATGGTACCCAAGGGAACGAAATTAATGTGTACTGAGCCGTATGCAGAAGAAGTAATGGCAATGTATGACTTAGCAGATGAAGAAGTCAAGAGACTAACAATGTCTGAAGAGGATAACAATTACATAACACAAGGTCAGATTATTTCTATTAAAACACGAAAGGAAATTATTGATGGTGAAGAAGTTGAGGTTAAGGTAGAAGCTTTAGTTGATGTTTCTAAAAAGAATACTGCTGTTTGTATTTTAAATAAAGAATCCAAAGACATCGTTGATCAATTAGCAGTAGATATGATAGTTGATATAAAGGTTAAGAGTTCAAAACAAGGTATTCTTTATGCTTCTATAAGTGATGCTATGGATGAAGTAAAAAGAAATGAAATTTATAACGCAATTGGTAATAAGAGTGTTGGTTTTACTGGTAAGGTTAAAGAACTTATACATGGTGGTTACTGGGTTGAGGTTGGTGGTGTACAATGTTTTATGCCAGGTTCTTTGGGAGGATTAAATAAAATACAGAATTTTGAAAAGCTTGTAGGTAAAGAGTTAATTGTAATGCCTATAACATACTCTAATGAAAAACAAACAATAGTAGTATCTCATAGAGAATATTTAAGAACAATGATACCTTCTGCCGTTGAAGATCTTAGAGAAAATATTAAAGAACATATTACAGGGATTGTAACTGGAGCAACTAAGTTTGGGGTATTTGCAGAATTTAATGAATCTCTAACTGGTCTTATACCTAAAAATGAATTGGATGAATCTACATTACAGTTATTTGATAAGAGAAGTATTAAGCCAGGTGATGAAATTAGTTTTTGGACAAAGGAAGTTATTTCAGATAGAAAAATCATACTAAGCCAAGTCGGTCCTAAAATTGATTTATGGGATGGTGCTGACGAAAAGTATAAGCCTATGATGATTGCCGATGGTAAAGTAACTAAAGTAACTAAATATGGTGCTTTTGTTGAATTGGAAAAGGGAATCAGTGGTCTTGTTCATAAAACCAAGCTTAAGAATATAGAACTTACTAAAGGTGATACTATCAAAGTTAAGATAGGTAGTGTAAATGTTAGTGATCGCAAGATTACTATGAACTTAGTATAACCTATATCCTGGTTTGGAATATATAAACAAATCAGGATAAACATGTATTCTAACGAACAACTTAATGCTATGCACTCTTCAAAGATCGGTTTTGAATTTGAGTTCTTTTCAAATGAAAACTTAGATTTAACAAAGGAGAGCTTATCACAGTCTTTAAATAAGAAAATCCGAATAGAAGAAAAAGCCCATAGTGACTTTACACCTACGGAAAATACCTTTAAATTAGAACCAGATAATTCCGGTGGAACTGGGATGATTGAATTAGTAACTGGCCCATTACATTTTGTTGAAGCTAAGTTAGTTATGGCTAAAACACTAAAATGGATTAGAGAAAATGGTAGCACAAATGAAAGGTGCTCTATTCATATTAATATTGCATTTGATGGAAAGAAGCTAGGACCTACTGTAAATATGTCTAAATTAGATATAGGTAAATTTGTACTTAACTTTGATGAGAATAGAGTATATGAAGCCTTTCCAAACAGGAGAGATTCAGTTTATGCAAAATCTATAAAGTTTATTGTTCCTTTGAGTGGTATGACTCAACCTTCCCCAGAAAAAAGTCTCTGGAAAAACTATATGTTTGTTAAGGAGAAGTATTATGGAATTAATTTTGGTAAAGTACCCAAGGGTTATATTGAATTTAGATATTTAGGTGGTAAAGATTACCAAAATAAGTATTCTACTATACTTTCAATGACGGAACATTTTATTACTTCATTATATGAAACTTTAGCTAATCCACGTTATAATGAAACAGACTTAAAAGTTTTAGATAAGATTTTAGAAAAACATAAAACTGTTATTGAATCTTATCGAACTTATCAAGCATTTAAAGAAAAATTTCCTGATATTCATTTAATGATTGATCTTCAAACATACGATCAAATTGTAGAAATGTATTATCCTAAAATTAGAGAGAAGATTTTTGATTTAATTACTAAGGCTGATATGAATGAAGGTTTAATTAATTATGATGCGGATACAGGTAGAATACAGATTAAAGATGCTAAGTTAATGAGGTGTTTTGAAATAAGTGGGGTTGATATTGTAGACTCGGTTATTCAAGGTAATGTTGTTAACTGTGATATTTTTGGTTGTGATTTGAAAAATTCATCCGTATTTGAATCTAATCTTTTTGGTGCAACTATTGCAGAGGATTCTAAAATAGAGGAATCTTATGTTAGTAAAAATGTAGTATGCCAAGACAGTTATGTATTTGGTAGGAGAGGGGTATTTAGTGGAGAGATGAATGGTGGTATATTTAGACAAGGTCGTGCTACACCTCTTGCAAGATTTAGTGATAACACCGAGATAATAGAAATAGAAAAAATTAAGTAAAGATGGCAAATAAAAGTTACTGCAACCCAGATTCTGCTGCATGTTTAGATGCACTCATTAAAGAGATCAACGACGACTTAACCGTTGGTTGCCAAATACCTTTTACGGTACCTAAAAAAGAATTGGCTCATATTATCAATAGAGCAAAAGATTACTTTTATAAAATATATGAGGATAGCGTGGAGGAGATGTTTATTGCGTTACCTAGATCTGCGTGGGCTGAATCTGATTTTAGACAAGGCGTTAGCCATAATGATGGTGGAAATACATTAAGTGAGAAGGATGTAAATAATCCTAGGGGTGTTGTAAAAATGCCTCCTACTGTTTGGGCAGTTAATAATGTTTTTCAAATAAATGGATTCTCTGGTGAAGATGGTGGATTTGGAAATGATTCATTTTCTGCTGGTGATGTAGATTTTTCATTAGATAAGTTTATTTACTCCGATGTGTATGGTGCAGGGATTGGGTCTGAGGAATTAATGTATTATGTAATTAATTCAAAGTTTATAGATACCGCAAGGCAAGTTTTACAAGCTCAAATATCATATAACTATAATAGGCTAACTAAGAAGTTTAGATTTATGGGGGAGCTACCTAAAGAAGGTGCATGTATATTTCAGGTTTATAATACTATTCCTGATTGTGATCTTTTTCAAGACGAGGCATTCATAAGATACTGTATTGGGATGGCAAAAATACAACTCTCCAGAATACTTGGTACATTCCAATTTAATTTACCTGGTAATATTACTATTAATTATGATTTAATTTCTGGTGAAGGTCGAGAAGAAGTTGATGCTATCATTGAAGAGATAAAAGGAGATGAGGGTGTTGATTACTTTTTCACTGGATAAAATATAATATAAGACCCTCAAAAAATGTAGAGAATATATAATAAAAGAATATTCTCAATGATTAAAGAAATATACAGTAGAGACATAGATGCACCGAAGTATAACGATGACGTTATTGAGGTAACAGATCAATTACAACAACTTATTCTTAAGATAGAGAATTGCTTATTTACGAGAGAAGGCGATGTACTAGGTTCTCCTAACATGGGATGTAATTTAGATGATCTTGTCTTTTCTTTAGTATTAAATGAATCTGTCATTGCACAGAGAATTAATAGTCAGATTCAAACGTATTGTTTAAATAGTAGTAGTTCAAAATTTGGTGTAGACACGAGAGTACAGTTTTACAGCACAGTAGATAGGAATGGCTGTTTAGTTGATATTTATGTAAATGAAGAGAGAGTCATTGGGGCTTTATTTTAAAAATAAAATAGTTAATGTCATTTTTTAGTAAAACAAGAATAAAAGCAACGGAGTTATTTTATGATGCTTTTCAATACTTACAGCGTGAGTATGATCAGGCAGGTGAGGTTTTTACCCCTGCGTCACCGTTTGGACAAATACTTACAGTTGTTGCAAATTTAGGGGAGCTTATTCTATTTTATATTGAGGCTGTTGCAACAGAGCTTAATATTAGTAGAGCCAGAAACATTGAATCTATTTATGGATTATCAAGATTAACTGGACATGATCCTACTAGAGGAATTTCTGCGCAAGGTATAATTGGATTAAGATTAAATACTTCGGCTGCCAGTTTAGTAGAGGGTGATTACATTCAAATAATGAATCTCATACCATTGGAGATAGGACAAAATAGTTTATCATATTTTTTAAAGTTTGACAGCGATTATATTAGATTAGAAAAAACCACGAGATCATTTGTGAATGTACAATTGATACAAGGTGAAGTAGAAGACCAAACATTTACTGGAACCGGTACAGCATTACAAAGTTATAATTTAACAACAAAAGATCCTACTGATCAATACATGGTAGATGTTCATGTTGATGGTAAATTATGGAAGAATGTAAATTCATTATATGATATGAATAATGGGGAGAATGCAGTAATGGTTAAAACCAGTGTAAATAGTGGATTAACTATATTCTTTGGTAATAACCAGTTTGGGGAACCGCCTGCGCTAGGATCTATTATTAAGGTTACTTATGTAAAGACTAGAGGATCAGCTGGAAACATTGGAGGTAAAAATTTAGATTTAAAATTCAAAGAACCTGGTACAGATTCAACCGGCCAAGATGTAGATCTTAATGAGGTATTAGCATTAAACATTGTTAGGAATCCTAATTTTGGTTCCGATAGTGAAGATCCTGCATTTACTAGATTAATTGCACCATATCAGAGTAATTCATTTGTTTTGGCTAATCCTAATAACTATATTTATTATTTAAGTAAGTATGATTACTTTTCTTTCATTGATGCATATAACACAAAGGATGACCAATACTTAGATGATGATAATGTTGTCTATTTATTTTTAATACCTGATGTTTCAAAAAAGATAACTAGCGACATGGATTATTTTAATGTACCTGTTGAAGAGTTTTCAATGACTGCCGATGAAAAGGAAATGGTATATGAAATATTGGATCAAAGCGGTAGACAAATTGTTACAGCAGAAGTTAGAATCAATGATCCTATAATCCAGAAGTATGCTCTTAATATTGTATTAAGATATGTTGAGGGATTTGATAGAGATGAGATTCATGCATCTATTAGAGAACAGTTAAGTACGTACTTCCTTTCAATTAATAGAAGAGATAGGATACCACGATCTGATTTAATCGGTATTATTGAAAACGTAGAAGGTGTAGATTCTGTAAATGTATTCTTTATCTCAGAAAGAAATGAAACTGCTATTGCGGAGGGCTTCTATGAAGTACCTACATACGGTGTAGATCCAGTAACAGAGCAAAAGGTACTTATAGAAACAACAAAAGTTGAATTAAAAGCTGATGAAGATCCTCAGTTAGGATTAGATAGTTTTGGTGATATTGTAATTGGGCCTGAAGAATTAGCAATTATAAGAGGTGGATGGGATGATAGAAATGGAACTTATTATGAAGCTACACCAAACAAGAATGCCGTTAGTTCACTTAACATATTCTTTAAAGGAACTATACCTAATAACCTTTATAATAAAACACAACAGTCTAAGTTCCAAGATCTTAAGAGAAGTAGAGGTACAACGATCGCAACATCTAAAAATTCTAGGAGCACTAATACCGGTAGGTTACAGGATAATCCTACATTAAAAGCAATACAAGGAAAGTAATATGAATAAATTTACAGAAAGAAGAACCGGTATGCCAAGTGTATATAAAGCCACATATGAAGATGGGTGGCACTTGAAAAATCTAGGAAATGATTATAATGAAAATCTTATGAAGAATTCCTTTTCAAGTTACATGTTCAGAAATGAAAGGCTTGCTACTTTTATACAAGTTTACTTAAAACCTATTATGACATTTTGGATTAATAAAGTCAAGTATCTTAGAATCTATTATAATTTTGGAGTACCTAAAGATTATCAAAAAATAAACTAAGATGGCTAATAATTGGCAACATTTAAATTTCTTTGATAAGAATGGTAAGTATTATAATTTTGATTATGATACTTCTGCTGATAAATGGTCAGGTTCTATTTACTTGCCTGAAGTTTCTATCGGTTTATTTGAAGTGGGACAATTATTTATATTACAAGAATTTATAGATAAGAATACTAATACAAAGAAATTTGGATTCCCTCATGGTATTGAAGTAGCTACGGGTACTACCGGGTCTACTAATGGGATATGTAATTGGGTAGCAGAATGGCAAACCACAGATCCTACTGAGATATTTTTATTTCAATTTAATATGAATTTTAATACTGGGACACAAACATCATTAGAGATAGAACCTGATGGTCCACCGTTACAAGTAATAACAGAATTAGAAATCCCTTTGGATAGTGATCCTACCGAAACTGTTAGCCCTCTAGGTTATATTATTACAGACCAGATTCAATCAGAAGCATTACAGGTTAATCTTGCAATAAGATCTGAAGCTGAAAATACATTTAAAAGAACTTTATTAATTAAAGATGATTGTACTGGTAATGTTATTGCGGAAATATTAATATGGGGTGAAACTATTGGTGAAGATGAACGATTAAAAGTTATGACTCAGAATATGGGTTATAATGTTTTAGAATCTGATAGTAGTGTATTTAGAGATACTAACATAAAAGAAATCCTCCCTAATTTTGAAGAGGTAAATTTAAAGAGAAAAGAAATTATGTTAGAGGGTTCTAACATCTATCCTTGGATTGGTTCTTACAAAGGTTTGATTAATGCTATTAAATTTTTTGGTTATGATACTTTAAAAGTAAAAGAATTTTGGAAAAATGTAGATGCTAACTCACCAATGTTTGGTAAATATATTCAAAGTAATGATATTGATATATTTGATCCTATTGTTCAATTAAACGATAAGTCTATAACTTTACCTAATAAAAGATTTAGAAAAACTAGTTTGTTTAGTTTAGTTTATCGTATTAATAAAATTATACCTGATAGATATGACATTGAGGATTTACCATTAACCGAAGAAAATTTTGATTTTACAATAGAGGAGATTCTAATTAAGTTATTTGGATTAAAGAAAAAATTAGAAAATGAATTTCTTCCTCTTAATGCAAGAATAAAAGATATAACAGGTGAAGCAGACTTCTTTGGTTTATTAGAGGTTGTAAATACTATTAGTAGAAATGATAAGACAGAAATTGTAGCCGGAATAGATACAAGCTTTAAGTTATCTACTGATGATTGTATATACATGGAAGACCTGAGATCTTTCTCTTCTTTCTGCCTGCAATCAGAAGCCATCGTAGATGAGGCTATAGTTAGTTTCTGTAATGCTTATATTGCTCCATTAAGTGGTAATGGTATTGGAAGAAATCTAATCCTTGGGCCATGGGTCACTGGGGAGGTTTATCCACCAGCGCCAGTTGGTCCTGATTTAAATGGACCATTCGGAGAGCCTTATGATGGTAATAATGTTACTGTTTCTGGTTTGGCTGATGCATTCTTAGCATACTTTACAAGGTATGCTCCAAATTTGCATAGAGTTGGTGCTTGGCCTGATGGAAAATCATCTTATTATTTACCTGATAAACCAGGTGTCCCGGTAGGTGCATTAACAATATTAGAAAATGATTCTTTTAATAATATAACATGGGATAATGTAAATTCTACATGGGATCAATTAAATAGTGCAAATAATTTCTTTACATTTGACATTGATCCACAGGGTGTTTCTGCTGGTGATATATTTACTGTCACTGATCCAGGTACTAATACAGGTGCTACATATACCGCTATATTAGGGGATACGGATGCCGAGGTTCGTGATGCTCTATATAATCAATTAGTTGCTCTTAAGGCTTCATTCACAGCCCCGTGGACATTTTTTGATATAAGCAAGGAGAATGTTGTCACCGGTGATGTCGTTAGGTTATTCGGTCAAAATGTTGATACTTTAGCTGTAACATGCCAATCAACAGTAGGCTCCAAATTGTTATTTAATCAATTGCCTGGTGAAACTTTATTTACTTGGGATGGTATTGAACGAGGAAATTTTGAGGAAATAGAATGGACAGTCTATAAAGATGCTACAGACGTTTCCCCGGCTTACTACAAGGTGTTTAGAGGTCCTCTTTCACAGTACAATAAATTACCTTTAATATTACCTTATGTAGGGTTATATAGTGTAGAAATGAAACTCTATGATTTATACAATAATATATCATCAAATGTTAAAACAGATTTTATATGTGTTGAGAGTAGGGAGGTAGAATATTCAGGATGGTATCAAGCAAGAAAATCAAATTATACATGGTCAAGTGAAGGAACTTATTTATGGAAAGATTATGGTTCTCTGTGGAATTTACCGCTGGAGCCTAAAGTGACATGGGATGAAGAAACCCCAGGTTTATATACTTCACTTAATAGAGTAAATGCTATTCTTAATAATTTTGGTTTAGGATCATCCCCAGATTTTCAATTATTAAATTACCAAGATGATGGGAAGGCTAGTTTTTCAGGTCCGTATAGATGGGATAATTTAACTACTGGTGGGTGGAATGATACTTATCATTTGTGGTGGGATATGACTAGTACGACTGGTGATACTCCTGCGTTCTTTCAGTTTAAAGAAGTTGTTCCAGAAACTTATCTTAAGATAACAGAAATAAACGGTGAAACGGCAGAGCATTACTTTGATACTACTACAAACACACTAGCTGAAGCTGCGGCTGGTTTAAATGTTAGTACCAATAGAATTATCAATAAGTATGTTTATAATGTAGTATATGATGCATCAAGTAATGAAAAATTTATTCAAGC
>Ga0233415_10000838_pt1 | contig 13791 bp, 11 predicted proteins | sample Na_anoxic_12_MG_FD_188631 | JGI IMG/M metagenome (GOLD analysis project Ga0233415, IMG submission 188631) | Seawater microbial communities from Saanich Inlet, British Columbia, Canada - Na_anoxic_12_MG | ecosystem: Environmental > Aquatic > Marine > Inlet | place: Canada: British Columbia... | reverse complement strand
GGTTCAAGAAGTATGGGACCTCACCTAACTGGTTTCTTGCAAGCCTCTTTGGGCTTCTTGTTTGTTACATATTTTTCATAAGAAAAGAAGAATATGTTCTTTTTTCAACTGGCTTTGTTTCCATGGGCGTGGAGATGTTAATTTTATTTTCATTTCAGGTCATATATGGATATATCTATTTAAAGATAGGTGCTGTAATTACCTCTTTCTTGCTTGGTCTTTTACCAGGTGCTATACTTGGAAATAGATGGAAAAAAAGAGGTAAAGGCATGCTTATAAGAGCGGAGGCTGGGATGATCCTTTTGCTTTTGACTTATCTTATCTGGGTCAATTCCTATCATTCCATGGTCCCTGAATTTGCCTTTCTGCTCTATGGGTTTACCTTCTCACTGCTATGCGGATTTCAGTTTCCTGTTGCAGCAGAGATAATAGGGGAAGCGAAGAGTCCAGCTGCCGGCCTTTTTGCCGCAGACCTTGTAGGCGCTGGTGCCGGCACACTTGTAATTGGAACCTTATTAATCCCTCTTTTTGGCATTCAGGCAGCTATCATTGCCCTGATATTGATAAAAGCTGTCAGCGCTATAGTTATCTTGAAAGGTTAGAATTATTATAATGTCAGTGGTATGTTGTCAGTTGTCTGTTGTTAAAAAAAACAATAAAATATGACAGGATTCAATCAGTAATCAACTAAGTAAGCATATGATTGAAGCCAACGGACATTACCAGAGATGAAGCGATATATAGGCAGAAAAGAGTTTTTAAAAGAGATAGGGATTTTGTCTTTTCTTATAGCAACAGAAGCGCACGGTTTCTGGCCTAAAAACAATAAAGAGGAAAGAGCAGATATTAGAGGGCATATCTTTAAAGGAGATGCCCCTAAAAGCCTCTGGAAGTGGTCAATAGAGGGATTCCATTACACAACAAATGGCAAAGATGTACAGTGTGGTATATGTCCAAATAGATGTTACTTAGCTCCCGGGGACAGAAGCGTGTGCAGGTCAAAGGTAAATATAGGTGGAAAGCTTTACTCCCTTGCCTACGGTAACGCATGTGCTGTTCATATCGACCCCATTGAGAAGAAGCCCCTCAATCATTTCTATCCTGCCACCGATGTATTTTCTATTGCGGCTGCTGGATGTAATTTCAGATGCCTTAACTGCCAGAATTGGGAGATCTCCCAGAGGAAACCTGAGGAGCTAAATCACCAAGAACTCTTTCCAGCTGATGTTGTCAGGATTACCAAGGAAAAGGGCATCCCCTCTATTGCCTATACGTATTCAGAACCTGTTTCGTATTATGAGTATATGTATGATACCGCAAGGCTTGCAAGAGAAGAAGGCATAAAAAATGTGTGGGTTTCAAATGGTTATATAAATAAAAGGCCATTGGAGGATCTTGCCCGATATTTAGATGGTGCAAATGTAAACCTCAAGTCTTTCGACGATGAGACCTACAGAAGGCTTAATGGCGGGAGGCTTCAACCAGTACTTAATACATTTAAGCTTCTCCATGAAAAAGGGATCTGGTTTGAAATGACCACTCTTGTTGTTCCCGGATATGTAGACAACCCGGAGATGATAAAAAGGATGTGTGGCTGGATATTAAAAGAACTGGGGCCAGATTATCCCTTGCACTTTTCACGCTTTTTCCCTCGGTTTAAACTGACCAGGCTACCGGCTACCCCAATAAAAACATTGGAGCTTTTAAGGGATATAGCCCTTAAGGAAGGAATACATTATGTTTATCTCGGGAATGTCCCTGGCCATGATGGATATAATACGTATTGCCATAACTGTCATAAACTCTTGATCGACAGAAGGGGATATACTATAGCAGAATTCAATATACATAATGGCAGGTGTAAGTTCTGTAATACGCCTATTCCAGGAAGATGGAGGTAATTGGAAACTGGAAACTGGAAACTCGAAATTAGATAAGCAAGAAAGTTTATTTGGTGATTGTCATCTTAGTCTTTAATTGCCGATCTTTATCACGTTTCAAGTTTCAAGCATCAAGTATCAAGGTTATTTATGAAACTCATCATTGTAGGTTCAGGCACAAGTGTTCCCCTACCTCAAAGGGCTTCACCCTCTATTGCTCTATTTATCGATGATCGATTTCTTTTAATGGATATAGGTCCGGGGACACTCAGGCAATTGGCAATTGCCGGACTTACATTCGAAGATATTGACTATGTATGTATTAGTCATTTTCACCCAGATCATACAGCCGATCTTATACACTTCTTTTTTGCCACACGATACCCCCCTGTTCTTAGCAAGAGAAAACCTTTTAGCATTATAGCACCGGAAGGATTCAGTAAATTTTTAACTCTCTTGAAAAAGCCATATGGCAATTGGCTTGATTTGCCTGATGATCTTATGAAGATAGAGGAATTACACACGGGCAGGGAGGATAAAAAAGAATTTAACGACTTTACTGTAGTATCAGTTCCTGTAAACCATACTCCACATAGCCTTGGTTTTAGAATAGAAGATAGTTCAGGGAAGGTTATTGTCTACTCCGGTGATACCGGTTATTGTGAGGAAATGGTGGATTTGGCCAGAGATGCAGATCTTTTGATCCTCGAGTCATCTTTCCCTGATGAAAAGGAGATGAAAGGGCATCTTACCCCATCCAGGGCAGGTGATATAGCTACTCGCGCAGGGGCAAAAAGGCTTCTTTTAACCCATTTTTATCCGGAATGTCTAAAGGTTGATATAGAAGCCCAGTGCCGGAAAACTTACCAGGGAGAGCTTATCCTGGCAACTGACCTTATGTCTTTATCGGTGTGATAGATCAGGGCTAAGTTCTCTTCGGATTGCCTAAAACATAAACTGGAATCAATATAATGAAAATAAAGTAGGGACAATTCCTGATTGCTGGATACCTTCTATCAACTCTAATAACCCAATCATCCAAATAAAGAAAAAGGACCTGATCAATGCTCTTGTAAATACTTTGATACCTACATTACATTCTTCCGGCGTGTTGAATAATGAAAATTTCGGAAAAAATTTTGGGGTGCGTTGAAAATAACTCTGAAACTCTTTTCCAAAAATTTTACTCAGACTTTTTTCCTCATGGTCCATTAGGAGAGGATAAAATAATATAAAGCCTATAAGAATAATTATAGGTATAGTAAGAGTTTCCGTTACCAAGCCAATACCTAATCCGCTCAGCAAACTAAAAAAATATAAAGGATGACGACAGATTGAGTACGGACCTGATTGTATAAGAATGCGATTCTTATAGCCAGAGATGTATAGAGCACACCATATACGACCAATGGTTCCAATGCCTACCAGTGTTATGCCACAGATGAAAATAATATCCGCTATCGCCGGGATATCTTCCAAATTTTTATGGGAGAAGAGTATCAATAATAATAATATAGTCCCTAAGAATTGAGTTATTTTTATTCTATATTTAATAAAAAACATTCTCGCTCCTCAAAATTATTAAGTTCTTACGGGGTTATTCAAGAGAGATAATCTCTCAGAATCTACAAAAAACATCAACTACTTTTTGCCTTTCTGTTTGTCTGTATCCAGTTACCGGTCGCCTAAAGTCAAAATCGCCACATGAGATTCATAAGACTAAATTTTGTAAATTAAACCTCAGCCTGTTTCTATTTTCGGATTTTTTATTACTTACCTTGTAATCTATTGATATTATTGACGGTGCGTATTTGCGACTTGCTCTGCATCTTCTATGCTATCGGAATAGTTTTTTCTTTGTAATTGTACCTTATATTAGACACAAATGTTATTTATGTGAACATATCATTGTTCTTCCTATCAAAATTTATCAAGGATGTCTAATTCTGAATCTCTGGGGGGCATTATGAAAGCTTTTAATATGAAAAGGATTCTTCTTGTTCCGGATAGATGGATTTGAGAGTGATAATCTGAATATCCCAAAGCAGGAGGCCCTCTTGACACACGATAGACTTTATCCTATATTGCCTTTTCTGAAAAGAAAGTTTTTGTGGCTAACATGCAAATCGATATTTTTAAAGACTCCATGCAGAGAAATAGAATTGTGCATATAAGATTGTTCCAAGGGAGCTAAATAAATGGCAATAGCTTTTGGGTTGCAGCGATTTCTTCACGATATTAGGCACCATCGAGAACGCTTTCGCCAGTTCATTGGTATCTCCTTTGTCATCCTTGTCAGTGTTGTAGGCAAACCAAATGAAATGTTGTTCTTTACTGGGTTAGTTTTTGTTTTCCTGGGTATTGCTGCACGACTATGGTCATCAGGACATATCAAAAAGAACAAGGTCCTTGCAACCGATGGGCCTTATACCTTTGTCAGGCATCCTCTCTATGTGGGCAATATCACGTTGGGATTTGGTTTTGCCCTTGCCTCCAGCTTATGGTGGAGCCTTCCCCTGTTGATAATTATCTTGCTAATCTTTTATCCTCAGGCTATCCATCGAGAAGATGAAAACCTTCATCGCATGTTTAAAAAGGATTGGGAGCAATGGCGTAAAGAAACGCGGGCGCTTATTCCACGCATTAGCCATTATCGGACCGCAAAGGGTGGAAGCTGGTCGTTCTTGCAAAGCCTGCGACAAAACGGAGAGCCTATTATTGCCTTGTTTCTACTATTTTGGCTTTTCTTCCTTTCCATTGGTCTGCATTAAATCCTCCAGTTGAACCGATGTTTAGAGATATGGATAACATTGCAGAAAGCGAACTCCTTGAGTGGATCAAGGGGAGTATTAAAACCAGATCGAACATTTTTAGTCGTGGTTTCCAGGGGCATATCTATCTACATGAAGGCAAAGGTCGGCGTCTCATTATTAAGGCTCCTATTGGATGGGGATTAGGCAGAATCATCCGCCGGGCGATGTTGCGCAATGAGTATAGGGTATATTCTAGGCTATCTGGAGTCCCTGGTGTACCGCGCTGTTACGGACTTCTCGATGGGTGCTACTTAGTACTCGAATTCATTGATGCGATTCCGAGATATAGGGCTCGGATTACAGACCGTGACATGTTCTTCGAATCTCTTTTGAACTTGATAAAAGATCTACACAAGGCAGGTGTGGCGCATACTGACCTGAAGAAAAAGGACAACCTTCTCGTAGTGGAGGGACATACTCCCTGTGTTATCGACTTTGGTGTGGCTGTTATCAGGAAATCTGGTTTTGCACCTCTCAATCATTATCTCTATAATCTTGCACGGAAATTTGATTTCAATGCCTGGGTAAAGCTGAAATATGATGGCAGGTATGAGGATATACTCGAACAAGACAGAGAGTATTTCAACTGGACTGTTGTTGAAAAGGTGTCACGCTGGATCAAGGACATGTATCTGGATATTAAAAAAGCTTTTAGAGGCAAGAGATAAAAATACAATCATTGTAGCCTGCAAAAGATAGTCAGGCACTACGGGAATTAGTGCCTGAACTGGATATCAAAGAGATTCTTATATCTGCCATTTGCGGCAATAAGTTTCTCATGAGTGCCTGACTCAACAATTCTGCCTCGCTCCAGAACATAGATCATATCAGCCCTTCTGATTGTATTCAGACGATGGGAAACAATAAAGACAGTCCTCTGTCCAAGAAGATTTTCTATGGCTTCCTGGATAAGAAGCTCACTTTCTGGATCAAGCGCTGAGGCAGGCTCATCAAGTATTATAATAGCTGGATCCTTAAGTATAGCCCTGGTTATGGCGATTCTCTGTCTCTGTCCCCCAGAAAGGAGTGTTCCTCTATCACCGACAATTGTTTCATACTTCTCTGGAAGGGACATGATAAAATCATGGGAATGGGCTATTTTGGCTGCATTTTGAATTTGTTCTTTTCTATAATGATCTCCATTATAATTGATATTATTGGCAATGGTTTCATGAAAAAGGAGACTCTCTTGGCTTACTGTAGCAATTTGACCTCGCAAAGATTCCAGTGTTGCATCCTTAATATCCATTCCATCGATGGTTATAGATCCAGAGTGAACATCATAGAAACGGGGAATGAGATCCACGAGAGTGCTTTTACCTGCCCCGGTTGAACCAACAAAGGCTACCATCTTCCCTGCATTAACGCTGAAAGAAATATCACTTAAGATCAATTTTCCTGGTTCGTAGCAAAAATCAACATGAGAGAACTCTATTGTATCTTTTAGTCTCGGCATCACCCTTGCATCTGGCTTATCCAGTATACTTGGCACAGTATGCATTATATCAAAGACCCTTTTGGTTGCACCCTGAAGTGTCCTCAAGTTGATATTTATCCCGACCAGTTTTTTAATGGGTGCGTATGTTGCTGCGAAGGCATAAAGTATCGAAATAAGCTCCCCTAAGGTATGATTGAAGTAAATTTTTCCTATCAGCAAGATACCTGGTACAATCAAGAATACACTTGAATCCATCATAGGACCAATACCGAGCTGCCACCTATTCCAGTGCATAACATTTTTATACAGATTATCAGCAAGCTTTCTAAACATAGCGGATTCATATTTACCCCTGCAGAACCCCTTTATGACTTTTAGTAGCAAGAGAATTTCCTGATAGCTTGATGTTACCTCTGCCGTTGCATCCTGCACTCTGGTAGAATGTTTTTTGACCTTACGGCCAAAAAGCCTGACCAGACCAACAATTAAAGGGCCAGAAATAATAACCAATAGTGTAAGTTTATAATTCATCAAAATGAGATAGGCGATAAAGATTATTACGGTTAAAGGATGTTGTACCAGACCAATAATAATATTGCTTATATAGCCCTGCATTACTGTCAGGTCTGCCGTAGCCCGTGCAATAAGTTCACCACTCTTGCGTTTATGATAAAAGGTTAAGGGTAGTGTGATGAACTTTTCCGCAAGCTCAATCCTTAAAGATTTAATTGCTCTATTTGAGAAGGCCGCTCCTGCAAGTTCACTTAAATAACGGGTAATAGATTTAAAGATTACTGAAATGAAGGCAATACCAGCAAGGAGGCCAAGCAAGTGATTTGGTGAGATTCCCTCTACGAGAGTCAATTCTGTTTTCTTAAATGATAATGGGTAGTGGAATGTAAGCCAGGGAATTGTCCAGTTAACATGATCGCTTGCCCTTTTCATTCCTTCATCAACAAGGGGTTTAAGGAGGTAGGCAGGGATTAAAACAAATAAGGATGACATGGCACTCAGGATAATTGCCACAATTATCAATCCCCGATGGGCCTTCGCATAGGTAGCAATATCCTTGCCGAGAATTTTATCTAACATTTATCAAAGGTGGGAAATTGGAGTGTTGGAGTATTGTTCACGCCCTACGCAAAATTTAGTCTTTTCCATATGTCTATTTTTCCATCTCTCCATTTTTCCATCTCTCCATTGCCCTTCTTTGCTAAAAAAAAGAGGAGCTCTTAAACTGCACCGATATATCGCGAAATCACGATCCTTTGAACCTCACTGGTTCCTTCACCGATTTCTAACAGCTTTTGATCGCGATAAAATCTCTCAACATCATATTCTTTCATCAGTCCATACCCACCATGTAGCTGAACAGATTGATCAACGCACCTACTCATAACCTCAGAGCAGTATAATTTAGCCATGGCAGCAATTTTTGCAAATGGCTTCTCATTGTCTCTTAGCCAGCAGGCCTTATAGAGCAGTAGCCTTGCACATTCTATCTCTGTAGCCATATCTGCCAATTTAAAGGCATTAACCTGAAATGTCGATATTGGCTTACCGAACTGAACCCTCTCCTTAGAATATTTTAGGGCCAAATCAAAGGCTCCCTGTGCCCCTCCTAAGCCCATTGCGGCGATGGAAAGTCTGCCTCCATCCAGGGTTCCAAGCATTTGATGAAAACCATCGCCTATGGGACCCAGAAGGTTTTCTTTTGGTACTCTGCAGTCCTCAAAATATAGTTCAGCCGTATTGGATGCCCGCCACATTAGCTTACCATGCATAGTCCTTGCCTCAAACCCAGGGGTCCCTACCTCTACGATGATTGAAGTAAGTTCTCGTTTTCCATCTTTTCTGATACCTGTCCTCGTCAATGGTATAACACCAGCAGTAATGTCAGATGAACCATTGGTAATAAATATCTTACTCCCATTTATAACCCATTCGTCACCATCAAGAACAGCTTTTGTCTGTGAATTTCCAGCATCCGATCCAGCATTAGGCTCAGTCAGTCCAAAGGCCCAGAGAGTTTCACCGCTACATGCCTTTGGGAGATACTTTTTTTTCTGTTCCTCATTTCCGTAATAATAAAGTGGCCCTATGCCCAGGGAATTAGCAGCAGCGACGGTGGCAGCATGAGAGCCATCAACCCTGGCAATTTCTTCGGTAGCAATAATATAGGAGACATAATCCATTCCCTGGCCCCCGTATTCTTCACTCACAAACATACCAAAAAGACCAAGCTCAGCCATGGCCTTCATGGTATCATAAGAAAATTCCTCTTTCTCGTCCAATTCCCTGGCTACAGGCTTTATTTCATTTTCAGCAAAATCCCTCACAGATTTCCTTAAGATCTCATGTTCCATTGATAATGAAAAGTCCATATATGCCCCTTTGTTTTAAGATAATCTACCACTATTGTCTTAAAGTATTCTTGGAGAAGAATACTTAAGCCACTTATATCAGTCAAGCCAAAAGTTTTTATACCTTTGATAATTCGTCCTTAATTTTCTTATAGATAACCTGAAGAGGTGTATCATATGAAATAATAGTAACATCTGGCCCTAAGGGAGCCCACTGAAGGGAATCACTGTTTTTAAAAAGACATATTGTGCGTGTTCCAAGCATTGCTGCAAGGTGTGTGATGCCGCTATCGTGTCCTAAGTAGAGAGAGGCCTTTTTGAGCAATGAGAGAAGCTTATCTTTGTGAGGCGAATGGATAATATCTATTTCTATCTCTGATAGGTCTTTTGAAATGATTTGATCCCATTTATCTTCCGCAGGTCCTAAAAGCAGGATCCATTTATGAGATATCCCACGATTTTTATTTTTTATTAGACTAAGCCAAAATTCAGGTGAATAGTTTTTCTTTTTGCTCCCTGAACCTGGGTGTAACACGATTATGTGCTCTGATCTCCAAGGTTTGCCCTCTCCAAGCAAAGGTCTCCTCTGTGCCTCATCTATTGCCTTTTCAGGATTAATAGGTAATCCAGATTTTTTAAGGCATGATGCTAAATATGCTGCAACGTGAATTTTTTCTTGCCTTTGTGGAAATGGCGGAAATGAAAAGAGAGGGATGTTTTTTAGGCACTTTCTGAGACCTTTATTGAGGCTACCTGAAGGATCGCTAAGAAAGCAGATTACCCTGTCTACATTCGGGAACAAAAGGTCTTTGCAATGAGGTTGTTCAAAAAATAGGGTGTGCCATCCGCCCTTTTCATAGTCAAGGCAGTCGAGCAAAAGAGGTTTTAAAAAATCAATCCCTGGTTTTCTCCCCAATAATACTACTTTTGCCTTATCAGCTATTTGATAAAGGGCTGGAGCCAGTAGTAACGTGTCACCCATGGCGCTTGGTCGAATAATTAAGGCTCTCAATTTAAGTGCCTAAAGTGGGCCCGCCCTGGTGCGACGTGATTTGAGTATACGCTTGATTCTGATGTATCATCAATCCTGGTTTATCTTTGCTGACTCAGGTTTTACCAGGTCTGGGCCAGGGCTAAAATGTCTAAAGTGCCTAAAGTTTAAATGTTAACCTGGAATAACTCAGCCCAATGAGCCTAATAAATCATGTCTTCGGGGATGCTTTATAATACTCTGGATAGAAGGATTATCAACAATCTTGTACATAGCTTTACTTCAGGCACTTATAACTTTAGTCACTTTAGCTCATTTATTAATTGAATGTGAATACATATTATTGTATATAGGGTACTACATTTTATCAATAACAATAAAAGGAGGTATTTATGAAAGGGCCAATACGATTGGTCAGGTCTGAAAAGATTGCAGAATATAAAAACCTTGGTCCCGTCTATGAATGGTCTGAGGGCAAGACATATCTTATGATCGACCAGGTAGTATATAAAGGAGTGGTTGGTGCTGTCCTGTGTTATTATAATCCGCCTGTTCATCAGGTTGGGAATCCAGGACTCGATGCCTATTTAGAGGCCTTAGATAAAGTTTTTGAGAAAAAAAATGATTTGGAATTTCTTATCCTCTATGGAGCTAATGATCCCGTGCATGCTGGTGGGGATCTCAAGGAAAGCCTGTCCAGATTGGATAAAACCTTAGAGATGAAAAAGGAAAAGGAGGCAAGCGGCGCTTCTCCAGAGGAGGTAGACCGGCTCTTTGAATGGGCGGATGATAGGCTAAAGAAGGGGATTGGCCTCCATGAAAGCATTAGAAAGATTGCCAAATATTTAAGGGTGATTTCTGTTTGCGGAGGAGGAACACGGTTTGGTGGTTCGGCAGAGATTCCCTTGATGGCCGATTTTTTAGTAGGTGATTCCAGGAGCGGGATGTGTTTTAGTGAGGCAACAATTGGCCTTATTCCAGGTTGGTCAGGAATAGCCAGAACATTGCTTAAGGCCGGACCAATCAATGCTGAATATATGGCCAAGACATCAAAGGAGGTAAAGGCCAACCAGCTAAAAGCGATTGGAACCTATAATGTCGTGGTAGATATCCCCTTTCCCTTTCCAAAGAGGCAGAGAACTGGTGATCCTGAGGCCGATAAGGCAAAATATCAGGCAGATTTAGAGACCCATAATGATGAGACAGGAATGCTTTTACTCCCAAAGGGATTAGAGCTTGGCATCTGCCCGGCAGAAGAGCTGCCAAAAGTAGGTGATAAAGAGAGAGAAACCCTTGCCACAAAAGAAGATATATCTGTTGATGTAGCCAGAAGAAAGAATCCGGAAAATTACTCTAACCTCTGGGGGAAACCCTTGCGAGAGGTAGCCGAAGAGATGGCCACAATGGGGAGACCTCTGGCACCCCAATCCATAGAGGCTTTGAACAGTCTTATCGAGGATTATGATCCATCACAATTTGATGAAAATTCATTTGTTGAAAAAGAGATGGAGGCAGATGCACGACTTTACAGGGACTCTCGATTCCGGGCAGGTCTGATAGCAACTCTTGAACAAAAAGTAGGTGATTATAGATTATAGGAGGAAAATGAGATGAGACAATATTTTCAAAAAATGAGTCCAATCGGAAGAGAACTAAGAGAAAATGAGAGAGAAAAGGGAAAGGCCAGTGCCATTGAAATATCTAAGGTTGAAAAGGATGTAGCTGAGGCCCTGGAGAAAAGAAAGATGGCTGGTCTTCCGGTTGAAAAACTTCACAAAAGAGGGGAAAAGACAGCCTGGGAAAGAATTGAGCTCTTAGCTGATCCCGGTACATTTGTGCCATTAAATAGTCTTTATGACCCTGAATTCAACCAGGAGGGTTCAACCGGCGTGGTAACTGGTCTGGGCAAGATATCGGGCAGATACGGTGTAATTATTGCCTCGGACAATAAGGTTCTTGCCGGGGCATGGATTCCAGGTCAGCGGGAGCATGTTTTTCGGGCCCAGGATATTGCCGAACGTTTGAATATTCCTCTTGTCTGGGTACTTAACTGCAGCGGCGTGAAGTTAACTGAGCAGGAAAAGGTGTACGCTGGCAGGCGATCTGGCGGAAGGACATTTTTCAGGCATGCTGAGCTGGAACAGGAGGGTATACAGGTGATTTGTGGTATGTATGGCACAAATCCTGCTGGCGGTGGATATCATGCAATAAGCCCGTCTGTTATCTTTGCCCATGAAAAAGCTAACATGGCTGTAGGCGGTGGAGGCATTGTCAGTGGTATGTCTCCCAAAGGAGGATTTGATCTTGAGGGTGCGGAGACCTTAATCGAGGCGACACGAAAATTCAAACAGGTTCCCCCTGGGGGAACTCCAATTCACCATGATGTAACCGGCTTTATGAGAGAGGTATTTGATACCGAGGAAGGTGTTCTCGAGGCTGTAAGAAAATATATGGCGGGTATGCCTATGTATGAACCATCGGTGTTCAGGGTAGCAGAGCCTGCTGATCCGGTTTATCCAGCAGAAGATCTTAACTTGATCGTTCCCTTTAATCAAAAAATGACTTATAGCATTGAACAAGTGCTGGCTCGAGTTTTTGACGGAAGCGAACACATGGAATATAGACCAGATTATGGTCCTGAGGTATACTGCGGGCTTGCCAAGATAGACGGTTTTCTGGTTGGGGTCATTGCCAATAGGCAGGGTTTTCTGGGTAAGGGCTACCCCCATTATGCAGAGAATCAATATCTGGGCATAGGCGGTAAGCTTTATAGAGAAGGTCTTATAAAAATGAATGAGCTGGTCATGTTCTGCGGCAGAGACAGGATACCTATGGTGTGGGTTCAAGATACAAGCGGTATTGATGTTGGAGACACGGCTGAGAAGGCAGAGCTTCTCGGGCTTGGACAGTCACTTATTTACTCTATCGAGAGTTCAGAACTTCCCATGATGTGCCTTGTATTGAGAAAGGGGACGGCTGCTGCCCATTATATTATGGGGGGACCGCAGGCAAACAGGAATAATGCCTTTACCATTGGTGTGCCTACTACAGAAATATATGTGATGCATGGAGAAACCGCTGCTGCTGCTGCTTTTTCAAGGAGGTTGGTAAAGGAAAAGGATGCAGGCAATTCCCTTGAACCGGTGATTGATAAGATGAATGCCCTTGCTCAACAGTACTATGATCAGTCAAGGCCTACATACTGTGCAAAGGCTGGTCTGGTGGACGAGGTTGTTCCTTTGACACAAGTAAGGGATTATTTTATTGCATTTGCAAGGAGCTGTTACCAAAATCCAAAGAGTATCTGTCCGCAGCATCTGATGTTGACCCCAAGATCCATCAAGGGATAGATTATTAAGGTGTGAGTTCAATGCACTCTACGTATGGCTTTTCAGTCGCTTAGGAGCATTGGAATTGGTATAATAGTAAAATACAAAGCACGAAATCCGAAACTCGAAACAATATCAACTGACAAAAATTCAAATGATCAAAACATCATCATAGAGCGGCTAATAATAGGCGAAGGCTGGGTTGGACTCTGTTTTGGATTTTGGACATTCGAATTTTGAATTTGTTTAGGATTTCGAAATTCTGATTTCGGATTTAGATGCGGCTGAAGGCCGCCTTAGAAGGGAGGAATAAAATGAGCGCGAATGATATTTTTAAGGTCAATAAAAGGATGCCGAAAAAGGTTAGGCTGGCAGAAATAAGCATCAGAGATGGCATCCAACATGAGGAGGTATGGATTCCTACCGCAGCAAAGATCTATTACCTCCAAGAGCTTGCCTTTGCCGGGGTGAAGAGACTTGAGGTGACCAATTTAGGAAATCCACGAGGGATGCCCCAGTTTAAGGATGCAGAAGAGGTGCTTCAAGGAATCAGGAGTGAGATTTTTGAAAAGCGCCTTACCAAACGAAATATCAACACCAATGATATTGAATGGACCGCAATAACCATCAGGGAACCATCGGTGGATAGGGCGATTGAGCTGAAAGAAAAGGGCTATGGCCCTGACAGGGTCCTGATGATGGTCTCGACCGATGAGGAACATCATTTTGCAAACTCTGGCGCCACCCTGCCTATGTACTGGAAGGAGGCAGAGCGGTGTATAAGAAAATGCAAGGATGCAGGTATCAAGATGTGTGGCACAGTGAGTACGATCTGGGGGAGCCCCATATCAGGTCCTACAAAATTAGAGGATGCTGTCGAGTTTACAAAGAGATTTTTAAGCATAGGTGCAGATGATATTGAGCATGCAGACCATGATGGCTCTGCCCCCCCTGATCAGGTATACCGGTACTTCTCC
>Ga0233415_10000837_pt1 | contig 13802 bp, 16 predicted proteins | sample Na_anoxic_12_MG_FD_188631 | JGI IMG/M metagenome (GOLD analysis project Ga0233415, IMG submission 188631) | Seawater microbial communities from Saanich Inlet, British Columbia, Canada - Na_anoxic_12_MG | ecosystem: Environmental > Aquatic > Marine > Inlet | place: Canada: British Columbia... | reverse complement strand
CAATGAAGCACGACACATAGAGGTTTGGAAGGGACTAGGCGTGCACAAGCGCATTGTGCACTACGTTAAGGGTGTGGGTGGCGGCCAATCTGGGAGGGGCGCGGGCGGCGAGGTAGTGAGTTGCGTCGTACCGGCAGGTGTGCGGTTACGCTGTAGTTCACGATGCCTTCTCACCGTTAGATATAGGCGATGGTCAATGGGCTGCTCGAAGCTCTTTTGGGGGTCGGTGCACTCGTCGCGGTGCTGGTTACGTTCTGGGCTTTTGTGCGCTGCCTGCAGCGGGATGGTGACGATATCCCTGCCGGCCTAAAGGAAAAATTGATAACCACCACCGCTTGACCGTCGTGTGCGAATTGTTGTATGCAAAGCGCGCGGTCGACCCGGCGCAGGCGGGTACTCGATGATGACTTCGGAATGGTCGCGTATTGCGCGGCGCTTACAGCACTGTGCGCAGTGGTGGTCGCGGCGGCGTGGACGGTGTGTTTGTATGCCGTGACCGGTGTGGTCCTATCCAGCACCTCGCGAGGAGATATCGAGGGCACGTGTAAAGGATCGCTTGCATACGACTATCTCATAGTCTGTATGTGCCTAACTCTGCTGCCCATTTGCGTCTGTGCGCTATCGTGCATTATTAGCGAAGAGTCGAGGTTCCGTACGCTGGTTACACGTTCAGCAGTCGCTCTGTGTTTCGGGTGCGCATGCACACTCGTCCCGTTTGGTATGTACGAACTCGCGGGGAGGGGCTGCCAGAAGACCGCGCTGGTCCACTGGCGAGTGTTCCTGGTGCTGTGTCTCTGGGTGGCGACACAAAGCTTGGTCACGATACTTAGTGTCGTGTTCTGGGTGCGCAATCGACATTCGTTATGAAAACTATGTGGCCGTGTGTGTGCACATAGTTTTCTTGTTTGTAGTCGACATATCTAGTAGAAAGAACCACCGAAGGAACCCTGGTTTGCTGCGACGGGCTCGAAACCACCCATTCCAGGTGTGCTCGCGTCTTGAAGCGGCGTCGCGTCGTTTTGGTACATGGCATTGAAGTCGGGAGATTGTCTCGTAGGCATTGAGGGCATTTGACCCTGTGGCGCAGCGTCGCGCAGTATGGCGAGACCATCGGCGTGGGGGGCTGCCTGTGCACGCGACTTGTCTGCGAACGATACATTCTTCTTCTTTTTGTCCTTACTATCGTGTTTTTTGCCTTTGTCCTCGTCCTTTAGAGAACTCTCGCCGTTCCACAGCGAACTGACCTTATCTACCAGAATGTCCACCTTGGCTCCCAGCTTTGACTGCATCGTCAGCAATATCATCAAGAACGCGGTTACGAAGTTGGTCAAATACATGGGTTGATACGCCTGCTTGCTGTACGTAGGTATGAAACGTACAAAGCGATCAATAAGCCATATCGATAGGAATATAGCCAGTATCTGCCCCACGGTCTCTGCCGCTATCATGGCGCTTCCCTTGTCTTCATCTTCCTCGGGGACGTACGCTCTGATAAGCTTAAGTACAATAACGACGGGGATCATGGCCACCAGAACGTATTGCATATAGTTCAACAATTGACCCTTGTCCTCGTTGCCTAGTTCGAACATGTGCGATACAAAGCCTGGTGTCGCTGGTGCCTGTTGAACAGTTTCCATGTGAAGTATATTAAGATTATTTTCTATGGATTAACAAGTATGTTAAGGTGTCCTTCTACCAGACATCCGGAGGAACAGTATTTGGACCTCGTCACTGATTTGCTTAATGAAGGAGTGCCTGAAGAGTCGAGAAACGGCCTAGCTCTTACCGGATTCGGTGCTGCGATGCGTTTCAGTTTGGCTGGGGGCGCGATGCCATTGCTTACCACGAAACGGGTCGCCTGGAAGACATGTTTAAGGGAACTTCTATGGTTCGTATCGGGATCGACCAATAATGAAGTTCTGAGGGATCAAGGAGTGAAAATCTGGAATGCTAATGGGAGCCGAGAGTTCCTGGATGGACGGGGACTTCAGCATTTGGCAGTGGATGATCTTGGTCCGGTGTATGGTCATCAGTGGCGTCATTTCAACGCTCCATACGGATCGTCCAAAGATGACTATGAAGGGCAAGGGGTAGACCAGTTAGCTAACGTGGTGGCTCTACTGTCCGACCCGGCCACGCGCACCTCACGAAGGATCGTCATGTCCGCCTGGAACCCGTGCCAAATCCATGAGATGGCTTTGCCGCCGTGTCATGTCCTAGCCCAGTTCCATGTGTCCGGAGGGGACAAGCTCTCGTGTGCTTTGTACCAACGGAGTGGCGACGTGGGGTTAGGTGTCCCTTTTAACATCGCTTCGTACGCGTTTCTTACCCATCTCCTCGCACATCATTGTGCACTAGAAGCGTCAAGTTTTGTGTACTTTCTAGGGAACTGCCACATTTATGATGATCATGTGGACGCGATGAGGGATCAGTCTACCAGAGTTCCCATGCCCTTTCCCACCGTATCCATAGAGCGACGTGCGCAGGCAATTGACAAATATGAAACAGGGGACTTCATATTAAGAGACTATTCGTACCATCCTGCCATACGGATGGAATTGCGGCAATAACCACCCTTTTTTGTGGCGATGAAAATGTATAAGATGAGCGCAACCCAGGCTATGTCTTCAGCACGCCGTCGAAGAGGTAATCAGCAACCTGCATCTAAGCCTGCCGCCCGGGGCACAGGCGATATGCTGCGACAGCAGCCCGACGTCCCGTCTAATGAGATCGAGCACTCCGCCGATCGTATTGCTTCGTTTGTGCCTACACCCGTGCCTGCGGCCACTACCCCGTCAGAGCTGGTTTTCCAGCACGATCGACGGCTGTTTAACCTGGAGAACGGGATGGCCGAGGCGATCGGTGTCATTAACTCCAATATCGATGTGCTGACAGACGGCTACAACAGTGTGGCCCAGGGAACCGACGCATCGGTGATCAATTCCCTCCGGGCTGAGATTCGGTCTCTTTCTTCGAGGATGACGGCGCTGGAGGACGCAAGATCGGCAAACAGTGACGATGAGGAGGTCACTGTGAGTTTTACTAAACCAAGTGAGGAAGGTATGCCTGCGAGCGACTAAAATTGATTACACATCTTGTCTCAATGAGCATGTAAGTATTATGCGAGCCAGTTTCGGGAATGAGAGCGGTGTACGTTGTAGCGACATCGTATCCATGCTTAAGGGGATTAAGGGCTTCGCCCTCGACGTTGTTACGCTCCGTCTCTCGAGCACGGGGATGTATGTGCAGGGGATGGACAACTCACACGCGTGTCTGTTTGAATACAAAATCGCACTAGGCGACATCGAGACGTACACATTTGTCGCGGGTAAGGATGCCCCCGTGGTCGCCGTCTCTGCTGTTGCGCTCGACAAGGCTTTGCAGTGCTATCATAGCGGACAACACCTCAGTTTGGACACGTCCGGGCTAGACCCTACGCAGCTGCGGCTTTCAATCACTGGGGGGCCATTTGCAGAGACCATCATTATGGTCCCTCTTCATTGTGTCGAGGGTGAAGAGCTGATGGATATACCGGTGGTGGATTACGACGTGGATGTTACACTTTCATCGCGCAAGCTGGCTGTGGTTGTCGAGCAGATGGGGCTCTTCGGAACACGCGTAGCACTCCGGTGCTCTGAGGATGATATGGTGTGGACGTGCAGCGGTGAGGCTGGCTGTATATCGGTCAAGCTAGATCAGAGCGACCCTTCGCTCGAATACGCCGTGGTAGAGGGCATTGATATTAAGCAAACGTACAGTGTTCGTTTCCTTAAGCTAGTGCTTGGACTCCATTCGCTTCGCGATGAAGTGTACGTGGGTGTTAGCGAAAACGTCCCACTCACCATTAAGTACAACCTCGTGGATAGCGGCATGAGTTGTGCCAACTTCTACATTGCTCCATGTCTTACGGATTAGATGTTCTCGTAAGGATTTGTCAAAGTTTAACTATTGTATCAGTAAGATGCAGGCAGCACTTTTGTCCTTACTCGTGTTTTTGCTAGTGTGCTTTCTATATATCCATGTCGTGCATCAGAGAAGAGAGAGTAACGATTGTGAGGTTGTTAGCGTGCCAGTCAGGAATAGCGAGGCGTTTAGCGAGATGGTCGGGCTACGCTGTCCCTTCATTTACACCATAAACGTCGAAGGCTTTAAGGAGGCCTTGCCGCTCGACGCACTGAAGACGGAGGAAGTGGCATATAGCTCATATGACGCTTCCGGGGTTGTGACGGGCAATGAAACGTGTGATCGAGGGATCTATGCGTGGTCGGATGTTCTGGGCACATACGAGATGCGAACATGTATACGCGATATGGACAAACTCTGCGCGCCCTATGCCAAGGTATCGTCTGATGTATTGGTCGTCATTCCATCGTTGACAACAGTTGCTCCACCCCGCAGGAATACGCACTGTCGGACCCTCATAGTCTGTGCTTCAGGCGCCCTAAAGGTCAGACTGTGGAGCCCTGTGTCGGGCAGGAGGCTTGCTTACCACTACGACGCTGCCAGAGAGTCGCACATCGCTAGTGACACGGACTTTACAAAGTCGACCGTGGAGTGCATCATCCGGGAAGGGGACGTGCTTTGCATACCCTCCCGGTGGTGGCACAGCATCATTACAGAGGATGAGGGCATTGCGCTGGTCTTCCGATATAGGTCGATGTCAAACGCCTTGGCCAACATCGTCGACGTGGGTCGTACTATCCTATCTAAGCATCAGGTGGGTGGGCAATTAGCCAAAAGTGTTCTCGGTGGCGTATGTAAGATAGAGTAGGCCATCGTCATGTTTGTGGCTTGCATAGAGGTCAACCATCATCATAGACGTGGGCGGCAGGACTTGTGCCTCTGTAAACAGGAACAGCGCTTTTACACTGTCAATGTCAAGTCTCTTTCTTATGATGTGCATGAACTGGCCAACCGTTAACGTTCGCGGGACTAGGTACTTGTTTTTGTCAAGATTTCCTATAGTTCCCGCGGATGCACCTCGCTCGCATATCACACAAACTCTATCAGGGTATTTGTCCTTCATGGACTTGCTCTCGTTGCACCGATGGTCGAACGGTTTTGTCTTCTGGTATGAAGAGACCATTAGTTACTTGTTAGATAATTCATTCGTTTTCTCTACGTACCATATAGTATAAACGTTTTCTTACTCTTCAGACATGGAGAGTAAATATACGTTGGTTTCCTTGATCGGCCGGGGCACTCATGGCGACGTATGGCATGCACGTAGTACATCCAGTGGGAAGGACGTTGCCATTAAGATGGAGCGTTCTGGGGGGTTGGGGTCCCTTAAATATGAGGCGCGGGTGCTGAGTACATTGAAACATACGAAGCATACTCCTTCTATGTATGGGTTCGGTCGTGCCGCGGATGGTCGCGCATATGTCGCGATGACGTTGCTCGGCGATAGTTTGGATGTGCGTTTGAGCTGTGGCGTTTCGATGTACCGTGTCGCAATGGATATGCTTGAGGCGGTGCGCAGCTTCCACGAGGCGGGTTTCGTACACCGTGATGTCAAACCCAATAACTTCCGTTACGGGCGGGATGACCCGGACACCCTATACGTCATAGATTACGGTCTGTGCAAGCTGTACGCTGTGGAGGGTGTGAGCTCTTACGGCGTTGTGGGGACACCGTCGTTTATGAGCGGGGCGGCTAGGAACGGGAGAAGCCAGGGCAAGTCACACGATCTGGAGTCGTGGTTGTATAGCATTATCTACATGTGGAAGGGGGAAGTCCCGTGGGGGGACGTCTCCTCTCCCGGAAGGAGTGGAGTACGCCAAGAGTTCTTGGATGTCTGTGGTGTGTTTGGTACGGCCTTACTAGAGGTGCTTCGGACGGCGCGGCTTTCATGGGTCCCCGACTACGCCGGGTGTGCGTCGGCGGTGAATGAGATGCTTCAAAATGCTTAGCTCTACTACGCATTTAAAGATTGCGCCGTATTCTTGTGCATATGACGCAAATCGGACGTGTCAAGTGGTTCAACAATGGCCAAGGTTTTGGCTTCATCACGTACAACGTGGACGGTGGCGAGGTGGACATTTTTGTACACCATAGTGGTGTGAAGGTGGCGGAGGGTCAGTATAAGTATCTGGTTCCCGGGGAGTATGTTGAGTTCACCGTCGTAGAAGGAGACAAGACTTACGCAAATGACGTTACTGGTATTCAGGGCGGGAAGCTCATGTGTGAGACGCGGGCGGAGCTGGCGAAGACGCGGCTCGCTCCGGAGAACGCTGAGAGCGCTGAGGAGGGCGCTGCACAGGTAACTGATGACGGTGGCTGGCAAACAAAGACGGCGCGTAGACCGAGTGGGCGTGGTCGTGGGCGTGGTCGGGGGCGTGGCGGTGCTGGTCGAGGGGGTGCTTCAGGTAGAGGCGGCGGTGCTAGCGCTTCTGGTAGTGCTGGCGCTTCTGGTAGTGCTAGCGCTTCTGGTAGTGCTAGCGCGGACTGCGTAGTTTAAGGAATGTTTGGATTTTTTAAGACTATTTGTTTTCCGAAATATTCTATGAGTTATAAGTATAGTATGCACATCTCCCTGCATGTAGTTGCACTCGTCGCCGCGGCGACGTACGCGTACTTTATCTTTGCTCGGTCTACCCCTTCTGAGCTGATGTACAAGGCTGGGGATGTACTGATGGGCTGTGTGGTGGTGGCGATGCTTGCATCCGGCCGCAAGTCGCTCCTACTTGTGGCTACATTGGCATGGCTGGTCATAAACTATTTGGTCAAGCTGCCGACCGGCGCGGATCAGTGGTCCGCGTATGATGGATTCGCCATAGCGACCGTACTTTCCCAGGTGGCGCTGCCCCGTCTGTTCTAGGTTGCTTACACATTCGTAGTGATCAATTCTCTATCAATGATAGAAAATTGATTTAAACATTATGCGTGCCAGAGACATAACCCTACATGTCATCGAGTGCGATTGCTAGCGCCGCCGACGCCGCCCCAGTAGAGAGCGATCCGATTACGGCGCGGTTTCAAGGCGTGTTGACCAGCCTGAGCGGTCTGCGCACGCAGATTACCGCCGTCCAGAATGAGCTTCGAGCTCTTGAACGCGATGTGGCGAGAGAGATGAAGGCCTATCGCCGGGAAAGTGCGAAGAGCAAGACCAAGGCTCCTCGTAAGCCGTCGGGGTTCGCCAAGGCGTCTCCGATTAGCGACGACTTGTGTTCGTTCATGCACAAGGACACGGGGACACAGGTGGCGCGGACTGAGGTGACGCGTTTCTTGATCAAGTATATCCAGGATAACGATTTGCAGAATGCTTCGGACAGACGTCAGATCGTGCCGGACGTCCCTTTGAAGGACTTGCTCGGTCTGGAGAAGGGGCAAAGGCTCAATTACTTTGAGCTTCAAAAGCACATGAACCGGCACTTTCCGAAGGCGGCTACTGCCTAAGGGCACACTACCTAGGGGCACACTACCTAGGGGCACACTACCTAGGGGCACACTACCTAGGGGCACACTACCTAGGGGCACACTACCACCCTTAATAATGTTTTTTCTTGCGCAGATGTTGCAGTTTAAAGGGTTAGGGCTTTGCTACTTAATGGCAGCTAACCCCTTCAACGTTCCTATTGGCGAGGACATCTGCGTGATTTGCCAGCATCCCTTAAGTGAAATGCAGTCCTATCAGCTACCTGAGTGCCATCACACGTACCACACTCACTGCATTATAACTTGGTTCCGGTCGCGACCCAGCGAGGAGAATGGTACGACCGGGGGCAGATGTCCATGTTGTGGCGATCAGGGCGTTAATAACATTAGTAAGACGTGGCGCTGGAGGCGCGGCATATCTTTCCACAGGGGAGACGCCCACCAGGCTTCTCATTTCGCAATGTTACGAAAAGAAGCTAAGAAGCCAGGGGCATCGCATGCCTTGCTGGGTTTGTTTGAGAAAGAGGCAAGGGCCGCGACTGCCGTGTCCGAAGCTGCGGCTGCCCGGAAGGACTATAAAGAGTTCTTGCGGACTAATGCGGTAGACTTCTCCGAGGCCGCCAGGAAGTCGGTGGCACTAAGGCGTTCTTACCACCATCGCTGTCGGGCACAGAGGGATGTTCAACGCGCCCTGTGCAACTTTCCGATCATTCCCATAATAATTCCAATGCCTGTGGATATTAACTGGTCTAAGCACGACACATCCGAGTCGGAGTAATCGTTTTTATCTTCGTGCGCTAAGCGAGAAGAGCGTATACGACGTTCATCACCAACGTGGGCCCGGAAGATAGGCACCATAGGCTGGGTGTGATATGGCGGGTGTGATTGTTTATTCTCACGTACGCCCAGCTCGCTAAAAAGCCAGCCATGATTATCGCCATCGTTGCGGTTTCTCCCGGTATGAGTAATCCCGGGATGAACCATAGTGCTAAATACATGAACCAGTTGGCGTCCATACCCGGGTTCGAGAACAGCTCGTAGGTCCAATAGAGATGCTCGTCGTCTTTCTTAAATGTGCATGTTTTAGGGCCACTCGCTATCTCCTCGCCGTCCGCGCGCTTTCCGTACGATGACATCCGCCGGAGGACGTGCGCGAGCATCCATGTCAAACAGAGCGCGATTGCACAGACTATTATCCCTTGGTGAATCGGCGCCAGTGGGGGGCTGCGTTTCTTATACAAGAAAATTAGGTTCCACATCACCGGCTGAACGAGTATAAGAATGTACGAGACTTCCGTGAGTGCGCGGTTTATGTTGTCACACACGTTGACATAATTGTACTGAACCGTTTGCAACGTCTCCATAAACGTGTAGAACAATAGTGGAATGTAGAGAAGGCTGTGCCCCACTCCCTTTTTAAACCATACCAAGGCCGTTGCCATTGCTCCAAGTACCGCGAAGGCGGCACTGTACTTTTGGTTGAAACACATGGAGACGTATGCATTATAGAGGGATAGTTTTAGCCAAAACGTTGAGTGCACTTGACTTGACGCCAAGTCAGCGCGTTATTACTAAGTTTCGGAGGTTTACGGTATAGAGGGGATAATGTAGTAACCTTCAGAACTCGATGAGTGGGGCCAGTGGCGAAGAAGCGAAACCGCACGTCAGCGTTGTTGTGTGCGGCCATGTTGATTCTGGCAAGTCTACGACTACTGGTAGGCTGATGTTTGAGCTTGGTGGTATCAGCCAGCGAGAGATGGATAAGCTGAGAGCCAAGGCGCAGGAAATGGGCAAGGGTAGTTTTGCGTTTGCCTTTTTCATGGATAACCAGAAGGAAGAGCGTGAGCGTGGTGTAACGATCGCGTGCAACACCAAGGAGTTTTTTACTCCCAGCAAGCGTTACACCATCATCGATGCACCCGGGCATCGTGACTTCATTAAGAATATGGTTCGCGGTTCGTCCCAGGCGGACGTGGCTATGCTGATGGTGCCCGCGAACAAGGGTGGGTTCGAAGTGTCTATCCAGAAGGGTAACCATCGTGAACACGAGGTCCAGGGACAAACTCGCCAGCATGCGCGACTTATCAGTTTGTTGGGTGTCGAACAGCTGATTGTTTGCATCAACAAGATGGATGATGAGTCGGTGCAGTTTTCACAGGAGCGATACGACGAGATTAGGAAGGAGGTGGCCCGTATGTTGATGTTGGTTGGGTGGAAAAAGGATATGGTCGCGCAGGTCCCGTTTATCCCTATGTCCGGATATAACGGTGACAACTTGTTGGAGAAGTCGACTAACATGCCATGGTGGACGGGCGCGCGGGTGACGAACCTCAATGGCGATCAGGTCAATGTACAAACCGTGCACGATGCACTCGATAAGATGGTGTGTTTCCCGAGGCGTAACAATACGGGCGATTTGCGCATGCCTGTTTCTGGCGTTTATAACATCAAGGGTGTGGGTAGCGTAGTTGCCGGCCGTTTGGAACAGGGATCAGTGAAGCCCGGAGAGGAGGTGAAGTTCATTCCCACTCACACGGACGCTAACGCCTGCACAGGCAAGGTTTTTACCGTCGAGATGCATCACAAGAGTTATCCAATGGCGTGCACGGGGGACAACGCGGGGCTCAACATCAAAGGGTTGGATAAGAACAACATGCCGCAGCAGGGAGATATTATGGTGCGCAAGAAGGACATGTCTCTAAGCCCGCTTAGCAAGAAGAACTCGTTTGTAGTACAGGTGAGCGTTCTCGACCATCCGGGTCAGCTAAAGGTAGGTTACACACCAGTTGCCTATATTCGCACGGCGACGTGCGCCTGCCGCATCGCGGCGATCAATTGGAAGATCGGCAAGAGTACAGGTGGGGCGAGAGTAGAGAACCCTGAGTACATTGAGACGGGTAACGGCGCGGAGCTGGTTCTGACGCCACAGGCTCCATTCATCGCCGAGCCTTTTGCAGTGTGTCCAGGTCTGGGTCGCGTTGCCATCTTCGAGGGTAACAGTGTTGTTATGCTGGGCAAGGTGATCTCCGTGAATAAGTAAGTTTTAGGAATGAATGCTTTTTTTGCACGCCTATTGTATAACATGCCGTTGAACCACACCATTATAGAGTCTAATAGCTCGGATACCACCTTTGCTACTTGGACCCCTTGGCTCGACCCCACGGTTAACTACAAACTGGGTCTTACCATCGGTTTGCCACTGGATGGGACACCGGCTGAGGACGCGTTGCGCGCGCAGCAGCATGGTCCCGGGACCGTAAAGGTGCTTGTTTCTGACTCCATTGGAAGCACCACTGTGTTTGAAGCCGACTGGGATGCATCTCTAGGCGTTACATCCCAAAACAGCCCTGTGCTTAGTTTTGGCGCGACACAAAACACCGCAAGCGAGGTGGGTTGGACCGTGATCCAAGGCGGCAACGATGGGTTCCTGAAATGGCCGAAGATTGCGGGAAGAGAGTACGCTTTTACGACACAATGGACCGTCGCTGGTGGTACTCCCAACACCAGCGCGGCAGGATACCTACCGTTCAAGGTCAGACTAACGCCCACCGCCGTACCGGGAGGGGCGGCCGCGAAGGTGGAACTTGAGACCTTTATAGCTGGCATGAATGCAAGCTACTACTACAATCAATCTCCCATGAGCGAGTGGGACACCCAATTTGTTACTAACATGGATAAGCTTTTCTATAACATGACAACCTTCAACGCCGATATCAGCTCGTGGAACACGTCGAATGTGACGAGTATGACCCAAATGTTTAAGGGCGCAGCCTCTTTCAACCACGACATCGGGGGTTGGGACGTCCAGAGCGCGACCAACATGGCCATGATGTTCAATGATGCCATCGCCTTCAATTATACTCTCGAGCTCTGGAACGTCAGTAATGTGACCACATTCACCGATATATTCACGGGCGCCACTGGTCTTTCAGACGCGAATAAGGATATCGCCTGCGGTGAGTACTGGTCAGAGAACACGAATTTCACGTCGACATCATTCTACACGGACTTCAAAAACGCGTCGGGGTGTGATCCTTACGTGATGACGCTGACCGGTGAGCTCTACAAACTAGACAACATCACGGGTGTGTGCCGCATGATGCAAGGCACCCTGCAGGGCAAGCCCTTTATTATCAACACGATGATGAAGCTAGATTCCGAGAATAAGGAGAGACAGATGAACGAGTGGTCCTCGAAGAATGCTGGTGGGTTGGAGACTTCCAATCTGGAGATGCAGAGCTTCTACACGCACGTGTTCGTGAAGCATGGCGACAGCGAGTGCATCGTGGACTTAGAGAACGGAACCGTGAGAGGCACCCCTGAGACGGATTTGGTCATTAAGCCCATCTCTGGTAAGCACTCTGAGATCCCCATGTATAATAGGGAGGTGTGCAGCGGCGGCTGCTCTATTCGGGCGGGTCCAGTCGTGGTCTTTGCGAAGATGTTCCCCAATCGTCAAGTGCGCAGCGAAATCGCGACGTGTGGAGGGCGTGCCGTGAAGAACGCGGATGGCTTTGCAGTTCGTCCGATGCGGACCAAGGTGTGCCGCGTAAAGAAGTTGACGGACGGTGGAATGCTGACTATGAAGCGGAGCCACTACAAGGGTGAAGTTCGGGAAAGGTTCTACTCTACAGCGGATAAGGAGGGAAAGGTCCGGACTATCCCCCGCGTCTAACGCGCCAACTGAATTACTGTATTGCAATACATGTCAAACATTGCAATATTTGAAGCATTGCAAACGGTAAGGTAATCTGCGCGAATAAGTAAGCTTTAGGAAAAAGAATTATATGTGCTACATAACATATGGCGTTCACACCGGCGGACAGCGATGAGCTGAGAACGGCAGTTGGGGAGTGGGGTGCAACCAACTGGGATGTGGCATTCACGAAGAACGGGTCTCCACCGGAGGACTGGGATACCATTAACGTTACCGACATGTCGTGGTTGTTTGGACAGGGAATGGCGATAAGTCCCCCGAACGCGAACAGCTTCAACAGCGATAAAATTGCCAATTGGAACACCGCTAATGTCACCAACATGGTCTCCATGTTCAGGAGCAACAGTCAGTTCAATCAAAACATAAGCAACTGGAACACCAGCAGCGTCACCGAAATGGCATCGATGTTTAGGGGCTGTCCGTTCAACCAAGACATTAGTACAAGGTCTGTGACCGTTGATGGCACCACGTACGCGGCGTGGAGCACTGCTAACGTCACCAACATGGACAGCATGTTTCTGCACGCGGACTTTTTTAATCAAGACATAGGCAACTGGAACGTCGGTAGCGTTACCAACATGGCGTTCATGTTTGCGAACTCAACCTTCAACCAAGACATAGGAAACTGGAACGTCGGTAGCGTTACCAGCATGCAAAGTATGTTCATGAATAACCCATCCTTCAACTACAGTCTCAAAAACTGGAATGTCAGTAATGTAGTAAACTTCAGTAACATTTTCCATGGTACTACGGGTCTCTTAAACCTCTCACACTTCTCCTGCGGTCAGCACTGGGCAGCGAACGCGGCGTTTCAGGCCACAACTTATTACGACGCGGCCGCAGCGGCGTCAGGGTGTGACCCTTATGTAATGACGCTGACCGGTGAGCTCTACAAATTAGACAATATCACTGGTGTGTGCCGCATGATGCAGGGTACAGTGAAGGGAAAGCCCTTCGTAATCAATGCTATGATGAGGCTAGATTCCGAGAATAAGGAGAGACAGATGAATGAGTGGTCCTCGAGGAATGCTGGTGGGTTGGAGACTTCCAATCTAGAAATGCAGAGCTTCTACACACACGTGTTCGTGAAGCATGGCGACAGCGAATGCATCGTGGATTTTGAAAACGGAACCGTGAGGGGCACCCCTGAGACGGATTTGGTCATCAAGCCCATCTCTGGTAAGCACTCTGAGATCCCCATGTACAATAGGGAAGTGTGCAGCGGCGGCTGCTCCATTCAAGCGGGTCCGGTTATAGTCTTTGCGAAGGTGTTCCCCAATCGCCAAGTGCGTAGCGAAATCGCGATATGTGGAGGGCGTGCCGTGAAGAACGCGGATGGCTTTGCAGTTCGTCCGATGCGGACCAAGGTGTGCCGCGTAAAGAAGCTGACGGACGGTGGCATGCTAACTATGAAGCGGAGCCACTACAAGGGTGAAGTTCGGGAAAGGTTCTACTCCACAGCGGATGAGGAGGGGAAGGTCCGGACTATCCCGCGCGTCTAACGCGCCAACTGAATTACTGTATTGCAATACATGTCAAACATTGCAATATCTCGGATGGGGGTGAGGGGTCTCCCCTCAAAGAAAAAATTGAAAGCTAAAAAGAGAAAGAATGGGAAGAAAGAGATGAAGTGTGGCCGAACTCGAAGCGGACAGGTATACAACATAGATCGTGTGGATGCGTCAGGAGAGAGTGGAGAATGGAGCCT
>Ga0233415_10000836_pt1 | contig 13805 bp, 12 predicted proteins | sample Na_anoxic_12_MG_FD_188631 | JGI IMG/M metagenome (GOLD analysis project Ga0233415, IMG submission 188631) | Seawater microbial communities from Saanich Inlet, British Columbia, Canada - Na_anoxic_12_MG | ecosystem: Environmental > Aquatic > Marine > Inlet | place: Canada: British Columbia... | reverse complement strand
TCAAAAAAAGGGAGACAATTTTTAGATTTTACTATTAGAACAACAGCAGAATTAAGAGAACTCGAATTTGATAGAATTATTATAACCACGTTAGAATCAAAAAAGCTTATGGTTGATAAGCTTTTGAATATAAATGTTCCCAAAGAAAAAATCATTATGCTTGAGTAGAAAAAACGTTCAAAGAAAATAGATATCTATATAAGCTAAGATCTTAAAATTTATGTCAAGTTGTTATAATAGATTTTGGTGAAAGAGATAGTAGATACTGGATACTTGATACTGGATAAATACGGGAAGGGACTTTCCGCATTATTGTGGTTCTTCATCCAGCATCCAGAACCAGCATCTAGCATCGCTTCGCATCAAGCATTGGATTATTTTTTTCCTCAACTCGTCGGTTTGAGGCGGAGCTTCGCTAGTCTTATAAAAGCAGGTGTATGCTGAAGCAGGGTAGAAAAAGTTTACTATTGACCATGGTAACTGTTTTTAGTATATGCTTAGCACCTTTGTTATCAGCCACAGAGATAAAAAGGATCAGTATAAATGAGGCTTCAGTATTGAAAGAATTATGGCACATTTTTGCTGCCAGAAGATATCATGAAGCTTAAGGGCATGGGAGCCGAGATCTTTAAATTAAATAAGAAGAGGATCACGGTGAGCATTGAAAGTATTAATTGAGAGGCTTGTATGAGTAAAAATATTGGAAAGGCATGTAGTGTGTGGATATTATTTTTTGTACTTTTCTCCCCTTACTATGCACATTCCCAGGAGTGGATTGACACTAAGATAAAATTTTTACCTGATTCATCCTTTGCAATGGTAGAGGTTAAAAAAAACAGAACAAAGGTGAGGCATTTTCCCTATAAGGATATAAATGGCCGTATTGATATTAACCAATTAATCTATTGCCTTGGCACATTTAGCGATGAAACCTGGGTGGATCCTCATCATACACAGATCGCAAGAAAGAGACTCGAAGAGCATTACTACAGGTTTAAGCTTAATCAGACAAAAGAGGGAATAAAGGCAGCTATCAACATTAACACCGCCAACCTCACAGATTTAGTATGTTTGCCCAACATTGGCCCTGTTACGGCAGTCAAAATTTACAGATTTAGAGAGACTCACGGTCCTTTTAGGAGTATTGAAGATATAAAACAGGTTGAGGGTATTGGGCCTGCAATATTTGCTGGAATACGGCATTATATTACAGCTCAATAATCTTATATCGTATTACAAAAGAACACATGTAATGTGGAGATAATAGATAAATGCCATTTAGCAAAAATATTCTCTGTATTGGCGCTGGTTATGTTGGTGGTCCTACTATGGCTATGATAGCGTATAAGTGTCCACAATATAAAGTTACAGTTGTGGATATAAATCCAAAACGAGTTGCTGAGTGGAATTCTGATGATCTTCCTATTTATGAACCTGGTCTTGATGAAATTGTGAAGTCGGCAAGAGGCAGTAATCTTTTTTTTAGCACAGAGATAGAGCGTGGAATCAAGGAGGCAGAGATAATTTTTGTTAGTGTCAATACGCCAATCAAATCATATGGCGTTGGAGCTGGCATGGCCGCTGATTTGCAGTATTGGGAAAAAACGGCAAGTCAGATACGAAACTGTGCTGAATCACACAAGATAATTGTAGAGAAGAGCACCCTTCCAGTGAAAACTGCTTTAGCCATGGAGAGAATCCTTACCTCGCAAGAGAATGATACTCATTTTGATGTGCTCTCCAATCCAGAATTTCTTGCAGAGGGTACAGCCATCAAAGATCTGGAGGACCCTGATCGAGTTCTTATTGGCTCAAGAGAAACACCAAGTGGTGTAAAGGCAAGGGATGAGTTGGTCGAGATTTATGCCAATTGGGTACCTAAGGAGAGAATAATAAACTCTAATATATGGAGCAGTGAGCTGTCCAAGCTTGTGGCCAATGCCTTTCTTTCACAAAGAATATCATCAATAAATTCAATCACAGCCCTTTGTGAAAAGACCGAGGCCAACATCACTGAGGTGGCTAAGGCGGTTGGGATGGATAGCAGAGTTGGCAACAAATTCTTACATGCAAGTGTTGGCTTTGGTGGTTCATGTTTTAAAAAGGATATTCTAAATTTGGTCTATCTTTGTCGTCATTATGGTCTTGACGAGGTAGCCAACTACTGGGAAGGTGTTGTCAGAATCAATGAATACCAGAAGGAGCGCTTTGTACTCAATATACTAAGTGCAATGTTCAATACATTAGCAGGCAAAAAGATTTGCCTGTTCGGTTTTGCCTTTAAAGCAAATACAGGTGATACCAGAGAAAGTCCGGCTATATTCATCGCCAAAAAATTAATGAAAGAAAAGGCCGAGATAGTAATTACAGATCCAGAGGCATTGAATAATGCGAGGATTGATTTAGATGGCATTGAAGGAAAAATATCGTATATTCAAGATCCTTATGAGGCCTCAGATGGCTGTCATGCCATTGCAGTCATGACAGAGTGGGAGGTATATACAGGTCTTAATTTTGAAAAGATATATCGCTCAATGGTTAAGCCGGCCTTTATCTTTGATGGGAGAAACATTCTCGATCATAAGAGATTGTTTAATATCGGCTTCAATGTTTTTCCAATCGGAAAACCTCCGTTAACGCATTTTTGATCACAAAAGCGTGAAAGGGCGAAGACACGAGAAGTAGCACTACTACTAAATTTTTTGCAGCTTACTTTACCGGTAAAGAAAATTGTCAACTGATTTTGTCTTTCTGTAATTTTGTATTTTCGTGATTGCAATGATTCATAATCAAAAACGCATACTAATTACAGGTGGAGCTGGTTTTTTAGGCTCACACCTCTGTGATCGTCTCATAGCGGAAGGACATGATGTTTTGTGCCTGGATAATTTTTTCACTGGGAGCAAAAAAAACATTAGCCATCTGCTTGGTAAACCTAATTTTGAATTGATACGCCATGATTTAGTACAACCCATTTTTATTGAGGCAGATGAGATATACAATTTGGCCTGCCCAGCTTCACCCATCCACTACCAGTATAATCCTGTTAAAACAGTGAAGACTAGTGTGATGGGATCTATCAACATGCTTGGTCTCGCAAAAAGGATCAAGGCCAAAATCCTTCAGGCATCTACCAGTGAAATATATGGTAATCCCAGCGTGCATCCCCAAAAGGAAGATTACTGGGGTAATGTCAACACCATTGGCCCACGGTCTTGCTATGATGAAGGGAAGCGTTGCGCTGAAACCCTTTTTTTTGACTATCATCGGCAAAACGGGGTTAATATCAGGCTAGTTCGGATATTTAATACCTATGGACCACGGATGCACCCAAATGATGGTAGAGTTGTCAGTAACTTTATTGTCCAGGCCCTAAAGAATCAGGAAATAACAGTATACGGTGATGGGTCACAGACCCGTTCCTTTTGTTATAGCGATGATATGATAGAAGGTATACTACAAATGATGAATGGACCGGATGACTTTATTGGCCCGATAAATTTGGGAAATCCTTATGAATCCGGCATTTTGCAATTAGCAGAGTTGATTATCAAATTAATTGGCAGTCGATCCAAGATCATCTTTAAACAACTTCCCCAGGATGATCCCTTACATCGTCAGCCGGATATCACCCTGGCAAAAGAGAGATTTAATTGGAGGCCAAAGATAGACTTGGATGAAGGGCTAAAGAGGACTATCGAATATTTCAGAACTATTGTCCCTGACCTGCCGCCCCATTTTACCACGTTAAATGTTTAATTTCCCTTTCTTATATACAATTATTCTCCTTGTCCTCATGACCATTTTTTTGGTCAAAGAAATCCTTGACCCTGATATTGTTATTTTTTCTTCTCTTTTGCTATTGATCGTAGGTAGGGTTGTCACCATTAAAGAGGCATTCGTTGGCTTTTCTAACAGTGGGATGCTTACCGTTGGATTTTTATTTATCATTGCAAAGGCATTACAGGAAACCGGCGTTCTTAATCAGTTAGGCAATATTTTTCTTGGGAATAAGAAGAAAAAAAAGATGTCAATCAGATTGCTTCGTTTCCTTTTCCCTGTGTCTGCTATTTCGGCATTTTTTAACAATACCCCGATTGTGGCTATGCTCATACCGGTAATTAATACTTAGGCACGAAAGAACGAGTATGCAGTTTCTAAATTTCTTATCCCTCTTTCCTATGCAGCCATTTTAGGCGGGACATGCACACTGATTGGCACAAGCACAAACCTTGTTGTCCATGGATTAATGATTGAAACAGGTATTGGCGGAATGTCTTTCTTTGAGATATCTAAAATCGGTATTCCATTGATGTTTATTGGTGTTTTGGTTGTTTCTATCTTTGGTCATCGGTTTTTGCCAGATAGAAAGGAACCTATAATTGAACTCGGAGATCAAACAAGAGAATATGTAATCGAGTTAAAGGTCCAATCTGATTATCGATATCTGGGATATAGTATTGAAGAAGCAGGCTTGAGACATTTAAAGGGATTGTTTCTTTTTCAGATAGAGAGGAATCAAAAAATAATAGCCCCTGTTGGGCATGAGGAAGAGTTACAAGTAGGCGATAGGCTGTTTTTTACTGGATTGCCCAGGACCATCATAGAATTACAGAAAACCCCTGGTCTCACAGTGATTAAAGATAAAGAATTTGATCTTAAAAACTACAACTCAGATGAGCTGAAAACATTTGAGGCAGTCATCTCTCCTACCTCTCCTTTGATTGGGTATAATGTAAGGGAGAGCAATTTCCGGGGTCGTTATAATGCAGCAATCCTTGCAATTCATAGAAGTGGAGAGAGGATTAAGAAAAAGGTTGGAGATATTGTTTTCCATGCAGGAGACACATTGCTTATTTTGGCGGGACATCATTTTTTAAAGGATTGGTATAACTCAAACGATTTTTATTTAATTTCAGAGTCTGAAAAAATACCCTCCAAACCCAAGTGGTATTCGTTTTTTTCATTGTCTATACTTTTTTTAATGATTCTTTCTATGGCCCTCAATATTGTGCCAATCCTTGTATCAGTTAGTATTGCTGCAGTAATACTTATTATCTCAAAGTGCATCACTCCTCATGAAGCACGAAAAAGTGTTGAGTGGTCTATTTTACTCATTATTGCATCGTCATTTGGAATTGCTAAGGCCCTTGATAATTCCGGTGTTGCCTATTTTTTGGCAAACAAGTTAATCATTATAGTAGGCTCTTTTGGTATTCTTGGACTATTGGCCGGAGTATATTTCATGACAAGTCTTTATACAGAGATTATAACAAATAATGCAGCAGCTGCACTTCTATTTCCCATTTCCTTATCAGCAGCAAACCAGGCAGGTGCTGACCCACGTCCTTTTGTTATTGCTGTGGCAATAGCTGCCTCTGCTAGTTTTGCAACCCCTCTGGGGTATCAAACAAATCTTATGGTATATAGTCCAGGGGGATATAAATTTAATGATTTTCTAAAGATTGGAATCCCGATGAATATTTTTATAGGTTGTATGGCAATTACGATTATCTACGCACTAAATTTTATCTGAATTATTTTCAACCTTTGCGATATGTCCTTTGTGCAATGCATATGATTCAATGATGTGACAAATCCCAAAAGGAGCGAACATGTCTATATCCCCCCACGGCGGCAAACTCCTCCCTCTGTTAGCAATAGGAGATGATTTAATAAAAGGTTTCAACAAAGCCAATAATATACCCCACATCACCATGAACTCCCGTGAGGTTTCTGACCTGATCATGCTTGGCATGGGTGCATTCAGCCCTTTAAAAGGCTTTATGGTCAAAGAAGACTATGAAGGGGTCCTTAAAGAGATGCATTGTAAGGATGGAACCTTCTGGCCGGTACCCATTACCCTTGCGGTAACCAACGAACACGCCAACTCTCTCAAAGAGGGCCAAGAGGTGGCCCTGGTGGATGAAACTACAGGCGCAATTATGGGAATCATGGCATTAGAGGAAAAATTTGCCTATAGCAAGGAATTGGAGGCAAAAAGCATATTCCAGACAACTGATACAAAGCATCCCGGGGTAAAAAAACTCTACGAACAAGGAGACATCCTTGTAGGAGGGTCAGTAACGGTCCTCAGCGAAGGAGAATATCCGTCTCGTTTTCCTATTTATTTCGCTCGCCCAGAGGAGGTACGCAAAATCTTTGAAGAACGTGGATGGAGGAAGATTGCGGCCTTTCAGGTACGAAACCCCATTCACCGCTCCCATGAATATTGCACGAAGATTGCCCTGGAGATAAGCGATGGTCTCTTCATTCATCCTCTGGTAGGTGCATTAAAAGAAGATGATATTCCAGCGGAGGTGAGAATACGCTGCTATGAAGTTTTATTAGAAAACTATTACCCAAAGGACAGTGTTTTACTGCGGGTCTATCCTATGGAAATGCGCTATGCAGGCCCTAAGGAAGCCCTCTTGCATGCTATTATCAGGCAAAACTTCGGATGCAGCCACCTTATTGTTGGCAGAGACCATGCAGGTGTTGGAAATTATTATGGCCCCTTTGATGCCCAAAAAATCTTTGATACCTTAAAGCCAGATGATCTTGAGATTAAACCCCTGAACATTGACTGGACATTTTACTGCTACAAGTGTGAGGGCATGGCTTCACTTAAAACCTGCCCCCATAGAACAGAAGACCGATGTCTGATCAGTGGAACAGAGCTCAGAAGGATGCTCTCTATGGGAGAGATGCCACCACATGAATTCAGTCGCCCAGAGGTATTAGAGATTCTTATCGAATATTATAAAGGCTTAAAGAAACCTTATGAATAGGAGGTTAACTGAAAATACTGCTCGTCTAAGAATTACTGTAAATTTTCTCCGCCGCAGGCGGATTGTTCCCCATCACTTTCATCAGGAAAGTGATGAAACAAAATAAATCCCAAAAATCCTGTAAATCACGTCCATGAACAGAAAGGAACAAAGAAATGATCAAAACCGATAATCCCAAAAGCCAGAACATCACCTGGCATCATTCTATTATTACTAAAGAAGAGAGGGAACAATTACTTGGTCAAAAGGGCGTAACCCTGTGGTTTACAGGTCTTTCTCAATCAGGTAAATCTACCTTGGCTACTGAGGTAGAAAAGAGACTCTATGAAAGAGGCTACATTACCTATATTCTCGATGGGGATAATATCAGGCATGGCCTGAATAGAAACCTCGGCTTCTCCCCTGAAGATCGGCAAGAAAATATCAGAAGAATTGGTGAGGTAGCCCATCTCTTTTCCCAGGCTGGCATTATCAATATGACAGCCTTTATCTCACCCTACAGGGCAGACAGAAAAAAGGCACAGGATCTTGCGAAGGAAGGTGAATTTATAGAAATCTTCTGTAGATGCTCCTTAGATGCCTGTGAAAAGAGGGATAAGAAGGGGCTTTATAAAAAGGCACGGGCTGGAGAGGTTCCAGAGTTTACCGGCATCTCCGCACCTTATGAGGAGCCAGCAAATCCTGAGATAACAATTGAGACTGATAAAGAGACAATTGAACAAGGGGTTGAAAAAATAATCTCCCATCTTGAAAAGAATGGGTTAATAGAAAAATAGAGTAGACATGAACTTTTCTTAAATAAGTAGCCGTATACTATTGACTAATCAGCAATAACTTAATAAACAAACAACAGCTTCAATACTACCACCTTTTTTTATTTAGTGCCCGACCGAAAACTCCCCTCCCCTGGCGGGAGGGGTTGGGGGAGGGGGATATGGAAATGTTTTCTTTCTGATATATCAATGCCTTAACACCCCCACCCTAACCCTCCCCCGTCAAGGGGGAGGGAATTGAGGGGTTTTCGGTCAGGCACTATTTAGCATGAAATGTACACCATGATGTAACCGTGAAAGGTATCAGAACACATAGAAAAAAATTAACGTCGGGAAGCTACAGGTAAATCTAATATTACATGTTCTATTGACTGATGAGAATGATGCTTGAAATCACTATCTAATTCAGTCAAAGACTATGTTTTGAAAGCAGTTGAAAACGATGCGTAGACCTTTTCAAAACCTAACAATTTTTTTCGCCCCAATGAAGAGGGTGGACTTTTTTGAAGTGACTGGTGGAAGGGCACTGTCTTTTCGCAATGTATCAGTGGGGGAAACCGCAGGCCCCGATTTATCGGGGCAATGCGGAGGGAGCAAAATTCCCCCATGGATACGTTGCTGAAAAGACCAGCCCGGAAGCCTTGGCCTCCGGCCCATAGGGCTTGCGCCCCAGAGGAAACTGAAGAAAAAATCTGTCCTCGTTAAGAAATAATGGATTATGTAAAGCTCTCAAAACTTGACTGTGACTTGTTCACACATGCTCCAAGTTAGTAACAATATATAAACGAAAGTGTTAACCATATGTATATAAATATTCTTGTCACAGGTGGTGCCGGGTTTATCGGCACAAACTTCATACGTCATGCCCTTACTGTAAGGCCCGATTGGCGTATCGTTAATCTGGATGCACTTACCTACGCAGGTAATCCTGCCAACTTCGAAGACCTTGCTCCAGGACAGGCAGAAAGGTATCGCTTTATCCGGGGAGATATAGGAGACACCGCTCTTATTGAACGTATCTTTTCTGAAGAAAAACCCGAAGGGATTATTCACTTTGCAGCTGAATCACATGTGGATCGATCCATATTGGAGCCTGAAAAATTTCTGGAAACAAACATTATGGGTACTTTCCGATTAGTTGATGAAAGCCTTAAGTTTTGGAAAACTATGGGAAGACCAGAGGGATTTCGTTTTCTGCATATATCCACTGACGAGGTCTATGGAAGCCTTGGCCCTAATGGATACTTTACAGAGAATACACCCTATGATCCTTCCAGCCCCTACTCAGCCTCCAAGGCTTCTTCTGATCATTTTGTCAATGCCTATTTTCGCACCTATAACCTGCCTACCATTATTACAAACTGCTCTAATAATTACGGACCGTTTCAGTTCCCTGAAAAACTTATTCCTTTGATGATTTTAAATATCTTGGAAAAAAAACCTTTACCCGTTTACGGAGATGGTAAAAACGTTCGAGATTGGCTTTATGTTATTGATCATTGCGATGGCCTCATTAAAGTTTTTGAGGAGGGAAAGCCCGGAGAAAATTATAACATAGGAGGTGGTGCAGAGCGTCAAAACATTGAAATCGTTTATCTCCTGTGTGACCTTATGGATAAACGTTTGGGGCGGTCTGGAAAAAAATCGAGCCGTAGCCTCATTCACTTTGTTACTGATCGGCCAGGGCACGACTTCCGTTACGCCATTGACGCCACTAAGATTACAGAAAAATTGGGATGGGTTCCTCATCACCGTTTCGAGGAGGCCCTGGAAGCTACTGTAGATTGGTACATGAATCATATGGAATGGGTGAATTCGGTACGAAGCGGTGAATACAGAAAATGGATTGAACTCAATTACAGCGAACGAGAATTTGAACAAAATCCCTACACTAACGATAGATGAGAAAGAGGAGATACCTATGAAAGGAATTATACTTGCTGGTGGTTCAGGGACTCGACTATACCCAATTACAAGAGTAGTAAGTAAGCAACTGTTACCGGTCTATGATAAACCTATGATCTACTACCCACTCTCGGCACTTATATTAGCAGGAATTCAAGAGATTCTCGTCATTTCTACGCCCGAAGACATACCGCGGTTTCAGAGGCTTTTAGGGGACGGATCACAGTGGGGGATTTCGTTTACTTATGCTGAACAGCCTCGACCTGAAGGACTTGCCCAGGCGTTTATAATTGGTCATGATTTTGTAGGGAAAGATAATGTTTGCCTGATCCTTGGGGATAATATCTTTCATGGACATGGGCTTCCAGGTAGACTTCGAAACGCATACTCCAGAAAAGAGGGCGCAACTGTTTTCGGTTATTGGGTAAAGGATCCGAAGCGCTATGGTGTGGTATTTTTTAATGAAGATGGAAAGGCCGTGGACATTGAGGAAAAACCAACTCAGCCAAAATCTAATTATGCAGTAACAGGCCTCTACTTTTATGATAATAGAGTGCTTGATATTGCTGCTGAGCTCAAGCCCTCTACTCGGGGAGAACTGGAGATTACCGATGTCAACCGCGTTTATCTCCAGTTAGGAGAGCTTTTTGTTGAAAAATTAGGGAGAGGATTTGCATGGCTGGATACAGGGACACATGAGTCACTTCTTGAGGCGAGCACATTCATCGAGACCATCGAGAAGCGCCAGGGATTGAAAATAGCATGCATTGAAGAAATCGCATATCGGATGGGCTACATCAATGCAGAGCAAGTTTTAAGACTTGCACAGCCAATGCAGAAAAATGGATATGGTCAGTATCTTATAGAAATAACCAGACATGAGAGTATGTAATATGAAAGTCATTCCTACATCTCTTCCAGATGTTCTCATCATTGAACCTCGTGCCTTTGAAGATAAGCGAGGGTTTTTTATGGAGACGTATCATCAAAAAAGATACGAGCAATTAAGCATGCATTCCATTTTTGTTCAGGATAATCTTTCTCACTCGGTCCGTGGTATTCTCAGAGGGCTGCACTATCAACTTCACTATCCCCAAGCGAAATTGGTTCAGGTTATTAATGGTGCAATTTTTGATGTAGCTGTTGATATTCGCCAAGGTTCCCCAACGTTTGGGAAGTGGATAGGTGTCCATATCTCGGATAAAAACAGACACCAAATATTTGTACCAGAAGGATTTGCCCATGGTTTTTGTGTTTTAAGCGAAACAGCAGATGTAGTGTACAAGTGTACCGATTTCTATGCCCCTGATGATGAGGGAGGTATTTTGTGGGCCGATCCAGGTATTGGTATTAACTGGCCGATAGCAGATCCACTGCTTTCAAGCAAGGATAGCACCTATCCATGTTTAAGCGATGTACCTCCAGAGCGCCTCCCTGTTTATTAAGCCAGAGGCTTATAAAAAGGATAGAACATGAAAGTGATTGTTATTGGGGCAAATGGCCAGCTTGGCTGGGAGGTGTGCAGGAGGGGAGCAAAGCAAGGTTTTGATATTGTACCCTTAGATATTCCAGAGTTTGATATTACTGAGTTTTCTGCGGTTAAAAAAGCAGTAAGTCGCTCGGGTGTCTCGTTGGTTATTAACGCATCAGCCTATACAGCAGTTGATAAGGCAGAATCAGAACCAGAACTTGCCTTTGCAGTTAATCGCGATGGACCAGCATACCTTGCCTCTTCCTGTGCAAAAATTGGAATCCCGCTTATTCATGTTTCTACAGACTATGTTTTTAATGGTGATAAACAAGGCCCGTATCTTGAGACAGACCCTCCCTCTCCTCTCGGAGTTTACGGCAATAGTAAGGCAGCAGGTGAGACAGAAGTTAGGGGCCTTTTGCAGGAGCACATTATTCTTCGCACAGCCTGGCTCTATGGCATCCATGGGAATAATTTTGTGAAGACGATGCTCCGCTTAGGCAAAGAGAAAGAGATAGTGAGGGTAGTGGCTGATCAGTATGGCTGCCCTACCTATGCGGCAGATCTCGCTGATGCCATTGTAGCAATTGCAACTCAAATCAGTGAACAACGTGCCATTACCTGGGGTACCTACCACTACTGTGGGAAGGGCGTGACTACCTGGCACGGTTTTGCTGAGGCAATTTTCAATCTAGCGAGAAAGCGTTGTTCGCTTGCTGTGAAAGAGGTAGTGCCCATCATGACAGAGGAATATCCAACTCCAGCAAAAAGGCCTGTATATTCAGTACTGGATTACTCTTTATTTACAAAACACTTTGCTGTTTACCCCAGACCTTGGCAGGAGAGCCTGGTCGATATGATCAACCACTTGTTATCTTAAACAAATCACCGCAGAAAAATGCAGACAAGCGAGAAATGCTTTGATGTTGCCCGAAAGGCCCAATATCAATTGTGTCGACAGGTCATCGGCACAATAACCTACTCACATCAGGGTGCGTCTGAGATTAATGAGAATAAAAAGATAAAATGATAAAACGTTTTTTATTCTTCATACGACTGATATTTTCACAGAAACATCTGATACTATCCATGGCCAAAAGAGAGGTGGCAACCCAGTATGTTGGGTCCTTGTTGGGGTTTATATGCAGTAATTTCCGGTTAGGAAATTGCATATAATTTCTTTAAAAAAAAACAACAAAATCAAAGGCTTGAGTTCATTTTATGCTTGACATATCAATTAGGGTGTGCGGCGAAAATTTTGTAATACTCAATGATTTCAGGAGGTTACAAAATGCCATACACCATCGATACACTAAAAAAAGCAAATGCACCGTCTTTCAACCAATTATTCGTGCCCATCGACAGGGCCAAAATCGGAATGCCCCCATTGGAGGCCCGCGGGCACAGACCTTTAAAAATGACTTTTGACGATCAACTCAAAGCTCTCATTTTTTTCCACTTGGAAGATCACACATCCGCACAACACCTTCTTCAGGTCCTTGAGGAAGACGATTTTGCACGTCATTTCATTGCCCCTGAAGGGGGGATCAAAAAAAGCAGTTTTGCAGAAGCCATTAATTCCCGAGGACTTGAACAGCTTACGCATATATACCAAAACCTGCAAACCCAGGCTGTCGACGTCCTGCCAAAAGAACATGATGAGCTTGGAGATCTCATAGGCATCGACGGTTCCTTGATCGATGCCTGTCTTTCAATGCACTGGGCCGATTACAAAAAAGGTTCAAAGAAAGCCAAAGTGCATCTCGGTTTTGATCTAAACCACGGCATTCCAAGAAACATATTTCTCTCTGATGGCAATGGGGCCGAACGTCCCTTTGTCAGCATGATTCTTTCTCCCGGACAAACCGGTGTTACGGATCGAGGCTATCAAGCACACGATCGATTTGATCAGTGGCAAGAAGAGGGTAAACATTATGTATGCCGCATCAAAGCCAGTACCAGGAAAAAACATATAAAAGACAATGAAATCAATCCAGACAGCAACATCTTTTATGATGCAATTGTTTTGTTGGGTACTCCCGGAGTCAATCAGACCAAAAAGCCTCTCAGACTTGTGGGATATACCGTCGATGGCACAAAATACTGGGTTGCCACAAGTCGTTATGATTTAACAGCAGAACAAATCGCTTTTATTTACAAGCTCAGATGGGACATAGAGAAATTCTTTGCTTGGTGGAAACGACACCTCCGAGTCTACCATCTGATTGCCAGAAGCGAGTATGGCCTAATGGTCCAGATACTTTCCGGCCTGATCACCTATCTCCTGCTTGCCATCTATTGCCGTGAGCAGCACAACGAAAAAGTCAGTATAAAAAGGGTCAGGGAACTTCGCATCAAGATACAGAATGAAATTCGTATCGACAGTAGCGGCATGCTCGGATCAAAACAAAAATATCACACAATTTCAGCTTGTTATGCAAATACCTAACCGGAAATTACTGATTAACAATATTTAATCGAAGAGATCTGGATTACTCTCTTCTTAAAAAAGCTGTTGATTTGGGTGCTCATTTTAAGAAAGAAAAGGTTCAATCCTTTGCCCGTGAAGGTAATTCCTGGAGGATCTTTACAAATACAGGTGATTATAAAGCCGAGATTTTAGTTGGGGCAGATGGGGCCTTAAGTAGAACAAGAAGGAAACTGAATGGATTGTCTGTAAAAGAAGATGCCTTTTTTGCCCTTGAGTGTTTTTTAAAGGTAAAAAGAGATGTTGTCATATTTAAGTTCTTTCCCGATATTCAAGGATACTTGTGGGCATTTCCTCGAATCAATAATCTTGCTGTTGGCATAGTCTCAAATTATTGCAGAAAAACGAATGTTAAGGATATAGAAAAAAGCTATTAC